>OGEM01000136.1_pt1 | contig 69523 bp, 59 predicted proteins | sample 1570741 | NCBI WGS metagenome assembly OGEM01 (sample SAMEA2582141, study PRJEB24529) | metagenome | biome: Human gut stool | place: China | collected 2011
AGGAGTTGTGGATATGACTATGAAGAGATATACTCTCCACCTAAAAAGAATGGAAGTAGCTTAAGATTGAAGTATATCTTATTACTTTGAAAGTCATTTTTCTAAATAGTAAGTAAGAAGTTACTGAAAAGTTCAGTAAGATAATTCTATCTTACTAAAATTTTAGTAAGATAGAATATAGAATTAAAGAGATAAAAAAGTACTGTGCTAAAATTTAAGTAGGAGAGTATAAAAAAACAAGAGTGACTTCTATTCTTTAAGGAAGGTCATTCTTGTTTTATTTTAATTTCTCTATTTTAGCTCTTTTATCTTTTCTCTGATTAGCTCTATCTCTTCTCTATCCTCTTCAATAGTTCCCTGTTTATAACTTTTTATCTCAAATTTATCTAAGATATTGTTCAATAACTCTTTTCTATCTTCTACACTTAATTTTTCAAAAAATAATTTAAAAACTACTTCAGCATCTATATTTTTAATAGCTTGGGTTATAACTTCATCTTTTTTCTTTAACTCATCAACAATCACAGCTGGGATATAATCTTTTGTATATGCTTCAATTAATTCTTTTCTGTGTAGAGGGAAATAATTTAAAACTTTTTCAAGAAAATTTTCACTTGCTGGAGATATTCCTTTTTCTACTTTATCAATAAAAGTAAAACTTATGTCTAATTCTTTTCCTAACTCTCTCAAGCTCATCTGTTTATCAGTTCTAATCTTTTTTAATACTTCTCCAAATGCCATTTTTCCCCTCCTCTCTCAACTAGATTTTTTTTATTTATATTTCATTATACTACATTTTTAGGAAAAATAAAAGTAAAAAGAAAATTTGACTTTGTAAGATATATATGTTACAATATGAAAAAGATACGAGAGTTGTTTATTTTTTTTATCTATTCTGTAACATGATAAGATTACAAAAAAGGAGGCAGATATGACAGTTGATGAAAAAATAAGAGGGATTTTAAAATCAATGAAAGAGTATGAGCCATTACAGGATTATTTCAAAGTAGTGGTATCTGTATATGGTTGTGAAATGGTAGTGAATCTAAAACCATTTGACTGGGAGTTTTATGGAGAAAATTTAGATGTGGTACTTGATGAAGCTATAACAGAACTAGAGAAAGCTATTAGAGAAAAAGATGAGGAGGAAAGAGAGGCAAGAGAGGAAATAGAGCAAAGGGAGAGAGATTATTGGGAAGTACAAGGAGCAAAAACAGGGTTTGTAAAATGCTTTTAGAGGTGGGATATGGAAAAAACTTTTATAAAATTGGATAAGACAGGGATAGTTCCAATAGGTATAGATAAAAAAGAGGAGAAAATTACTGAAAAACAGAGAAAGTATATATTTGTACTTGTTAGGAACTATGCAGATTTGACTAAGTATACTCCTGAGGAAGCCAGAGATATTCTCACTGTTATATATTGTAGCCAAAATCATCTTTTGCCTTTCTCCCTCTCTGATTGCTCCCAAGAGAGAGCTTCTGATTTTATAGAATTTCTGCTGAGATATACAGAGGAGTGGAAAAAATAGTTAGAGCAGTTGTTATTTTAGAAATTATAATAAAGTAAGATAATTAAGAGATAGAAAGAGGAAGTCATAGGTAAAAAATTTTCTCAAAACAGTATACTAAACAGGTTACAACAAGGCGTAAAATAACTAGTGAACAAAATGGGAGGGGAAAATGAAATTGGACGAAATTTACAATGTCATTGAAAATGAGATTCAAGAAAAATATAAGACAAAGGTTGAATTTGCAAAGGAAATGGGAATTTCTAAACAAAGATTACATCATATTTTAAAGAAAATAAAAAATAATAGCGAGGTTTCATTTAAAAGAGTTGGAAATATTTTAGAGTTTTTAGGATATGAGCTAGATATTAAAAAAAGAGGCTAACCCCTTTTAGTAAAAAGTTCATTTAATAGTTCTAAAATCTCGATAGTTTCTTTGTTTGTAGCTGTGTTATCATTATTCATCAAATCAGCCCCCATTTATATATAATCAGTTATTCTTATCTATATATTTTTATTAATAATATTATAATAGATGGTTATAAAAAAATCAAGACAAAATAGTAAAAAATTATAAAAAAATGAGAGTTGTAAAGGAGGAGATATGGAAAAAAGTTCGATTAAGCAATTACTGATGGCAAGTAATTTCTATATTTTAAACAAACATTTGGTAAAGACTCTTGGAATTGAAACAGCTTTCTTTTTGACAGCTCTAGTGGAAGCAGATGAGATTTTAGCTGACAAAAATGGTTGGTTTTATCAGACAATACCACAGATAGAGAAGATGACAGGGTTAACTAAGCATAAGCAAACTAATTGTATCAATGAGCTTTTGATTTTGGGTATTCTCTTACAGGAAAATAAGGGTATGCCAATGAAGAGATATTTCAAGCTAGATTATGAAAAGATAGCAAAACTTCTATCTTCTCATAAGAAGGATAACTCCCAAGAGGATAGAGAGGCAGATTCTAAGGAGGAGAAAAATCAGTCAGCAAGGGAGGGAGATATTTTACACCAAGAGAGCAAGAAAATAGATTCCAAGGAGGAGAGAGATTTAACAGCTAGGGAGGAAAAAAATTGCCACCTTGGTGGAGAAAAAATAGATACAAATAAAGAACTATATATAAATAACTTAGATAAAAAACTAAAAACTACTAAGCTAGATAATATAGTTGGGATAGAGCCTAAGAGTAGTTCTAGTAGTTCTTTTGAAAATAGTTCTAGTGGAGAAAAAGAGAGGTTTTATCAGATTAAGTCAGCTCTAGAAAACTATGGACTGGGAGTAGAAACTTGTAGAAATATTATGGAATTAGTGAAAAATGGAAGGGTAAACTTTGAGAGAATAAACTCTGTACTCGGTGTAGCTAAGGAGAAAGCTTGGGGAGAGGGAGCTATATATAAGGCACTTAGGGATAACTGGGAGATAAGGGGGAGAGATGAAAAGGTATTTAGTGAAAAGGAACTGAGAAAAAAGCTTAGCTCAAAGGTCAATATACTTTTAGATGACTACGAGAAGGGGAGAACTAACTATGAGGATATGTTAGAGGAGTATTTAGAGTTCTCCTTAAATCCTATTTTTTCTGAAAATCTGAAGGTAGAGTACTATGAGAAGATGAGAAAAGCCAGTGAGGAGATTATAAGTAAAATAGCATAGAGGGGGTAACTATGGAAGATGTAAAAAGTAGTAGAGATGGACAGGTAAAAGAGTTGATAGCAATAAGAGAGAATGAGCGTGGGGAACAGCTTGTAAGTGCTAGGGAGTTACATAGGTTTTTAGGGATTGCCACAAGATTTAATGATTGGATTGAAAATAGGATTAAAAAGTATGAATTTATAGAGGACTATGATTATACTAAAATTTTAGTAAGAAACTCTAGAGGGCGAAAATACGACTATGCAGTAAAATTAGATGTAGCTAAGGAGCTATCTATGGTGGAAAATAATAGCAGAGGAAGAGAGGCTAGAGTCTACTTTATTCAGTGTGAGAAAAAATTAAAAGTAGCTCAAGGAAGACTCCCTAAAACCTATCTAGAAGCTCTCAAGGAGTTAGTAAAACTAGAGGAAACAAAATTATCCCTAGAAAATAGAGTGAATAACTTGGTACATTCAAGAAAACTCTACACTACCACTGAGATAGCAAAGGAGTTGGGACTAAAAAGTGCCAATGCTCTAAATCAGCTTTTGGAAGAGGACAAGATACAGTATAAGGTCAATGGAACTTGGGTACTGTGCAGTAAGTATTCTGATAAAGAGTATGTGAGTATAAAACAGACAGAATTGGAAAATGGAAAGATAATCTATGATAGAAAATGGACAGGACTTGGAAGAAATTTTTTAATTGAGAGATATAGTGGAACTGTGAAAAGAGATTGAAAGGGGGAAAACTATGAGTAATGAAGAGTATATATTAAAGAAATTGGAAAATCTCTCTCCTGTGAATAGGGCTATCAGTGAGAGAATAGTAAAATCTCTAGGGAAAGAGTGGGCAACTCCTAAAGAGGTAGCTGATTATCTAGGTAGACATATCAATACCATCTATGAAAAAATCAATAATGGGGAGATTTTATCTAGGAAGATAGGAGTGAGGAGAGTGATATATACCCCAAGTATTATCTTGATTATGGAGTAGGTATTCCAAATAAAAACCCCCCCTAGAAGGGTGGGGGGGAAATATTAAAGGGGGACGACTAAGACATACAAAAACTCTAATAGAATTGGGAATAGTGCGTAGGAATTCTAATAGAGGAGGAGTATGGTAGTAATCCTAATAATATATAGCTTATAAAATTCAGTTTGTCAAGAGGGGAAATTAAAAAATACTACTAAAATTTTAGTAAGAAAAAAGACTTAATAATTATCTTGATTAAAGAGTAATTTTTGATTATTGACAGTAAAAATATTTTGTAAGATAATGTATTAAAGGGAAATTTATTAAAAAATAATGGGAAATATTTATTAAAATAGAGGTGTTAGCTATGAGAGAAAATATTGAAAAATCAATAAAAAGATGGTTAAAAAGAAAGGTTACAATAACATTGGGAATGATGGTAGCCTTTATGATAACAGGGGGAGTAGTTTATTCCAATGACGGAGTGATAAATGAGAGTATATATATAACAGTAGATGAACAAGGAAATATAAAAGTTACTCCAGAGGGAGCTGGGGTACTAGTGGAGAATACTTGGACTAATAATGGTAAGATAGAGGTAACAAATGGAAATGGAGTTATAATAGATGAGAGTGTTACACAGAATTTTAGTTTAACAAATAATGGGATAATTTTAGGAAATAGTAGTTTAGGAACTAAGAGTGGTAATGGGATATTTAATGATGGTGGAATAATAAAAATTTTAATAAATAATGGAATGATTAAAGGGAACTATGTTGCTTTAGAAGATTTTGTTGGGAATGGAGTATATAGTAGTGGTACAATAGGAACAATAATAAACAAAGGAGCAATAACTGGAAATGGTTCAGGATATGAATCAGGTAATGGTATATATAGTAAGAACACAACAGAAGAGATAATAAATGAAGGAATAATATTTGGTTTTTCAGATAATTTAGGAAATTATAGTGGCAATGGAATATATAATCAAGGAATAATAGGAAGTCTAACAAACAATGGAATAATAACAGGAACTACCAAATTAGGGATTAATAATAGAAATGGCAATGGAATATTTAATGAATCTGGAACAATAACAACATTAACAAATAGTGGGTTAATAAAAGGAAATAGTAATAATTCAGAATATTTTAGTGGCAATGGAATATTTAATTGGAAAGGAACAATAGAAATTCTAATAAACAATGGAATAATAACAGGAACTACCAAATTAGGGATTAATAATAGAAATGGCAATGGAATATTTAATGAATCTGGAACAATAACAACATTAACAAATAGTGGGTTAATAAAAGGAAATAGTAATAATTCAGAATTTGGAAGTGGAATTGGAATATATAATGAATCTGGAACAATAGGAAGTCTAACAAATAATGGAACAATAACAGGAAATAGTTATTCAGGAAGTAGTAGTTCAGGAAATTATAGTGGAAATGGAATATATAATGAGATATATGGAACAATAGAAACTCTAACAAACAATGGAACAATAACAGGAAATAGTTATTCAGGAAGTAGTAGTTCAGGAAATTATAGTGGAAATGGAATATATAATGAGAGATATGGAACAATAGGAAGTCTAACAAACTATGGAATAATAGCAGGAAGTAATAAGGCTATTAATAATCAAGGAACTATAACTACTCAAAATAACTATGGATTACTGATAGATGGAGCTGGAACTGATAGTGTGAAAGTTAATGCAGGTGCTGGTGGAGAGATAACAGAAGAAGGTGGGTATAAGGGATATATAGTAAAAAACAGTTTTACTCAAGGAGAACATTCAAATATAATTAATGAAAATGAAATCACTCTATCAAATGATAGTGAAAAATTAATAATTAATGGATATAAAAAAGGTTTAAAAGTTGAAAATGATTTAACTCTTTCTAACTCCATTATAAATAGTTACACAACAGCCATAAATATAGAGAGTGGAAATTTTACAGGGGATAATATAATTATCAATGGTGGGGCTGATAAAAAATATGATACACAGGGAGAGATAACAAAGGAAAGTCCTGCTATCAAAGGAAGTGCCAACGCAGATAACCTAACTTTAACAAATAACTCAATAGTTAATGGAAACATTGAAATGGGAAATGGAACTGACACAATCAGTTTAAATTCTTCTACACTTAATGGAAAAATTACTGCTGATAACGATACTATCACTATGAATAAATCAGATATTAATGGTAACTCAACTCTAACTGATAGTGAAATGACATTGACTAGCACAACTTTAAATGGAGATATCTCAGCTAATGGTGGAAAGATAAATATAACAGGAAGTAATAATCTCTTTAACGTAGGGGCTAGTACAATCAATGGAGATATTAGCATTACTGATGGAGAAATATATGTAAAAGATGGTTCAATAATTAATGGAAATATTACTTTAGATGGAACTACTACGACTGTTTGGTTAGATAAAAATCAAGCTATCAATGGTAAGATTACTATTGATGAGAGTGTTACAGAGAAATTTTTAGGAGTAAATTATAATATAAATACTGATGAGGACATGGCATCTTTAAAAAATCAAACAGATAAATTCACTGGTTTTGATGTAAAATTAAAAGATGGTGGAAACACTGTTACCTTGACAGATTTAAATATAAAATCTATCACAGGGGGTAGTGGAGAAGATAATTTTAAAACTACTATTGCTGGACTTGTGGGAAAAATAGTAAATGGTGGAGATGGTAATGATACTTTAAATTTACTTGATAAAATTACAGAAGAAAATCAAAGTACTCTTAATTTTACAAACGTAACTAGTGTAGAAAATTTACAACTAGCTGATGGTGGAAATACTCTTGATATTTCTAGTTCTACTTTTTCAACTATCACAGGTGGAAGTGGAGATGACAATTTCAAAATTTATATTACTGGACTTGTTGGAAAAGCAGTATATGGAGAAGAGGGTAGTGATACTTTAACTCTACTTGATAATATTACAACAGAAAATCAAAACAATATTAATTTTTCAAATGTAGACAATGTAGAAAATTTACAACTAGCTGATGGTAGAAATACCTTTGATATTTCTAATTCCCATATCAAAAATATTTTAGGTGGAAGTGGAGTAGATACTTTCCAAACTACTATTAATACACTTAATGGTAAAACACTAGTAGGTGGAGATGGAAGTGATATTTTAGAAATAACATCAGGTGTATTTGATAATACAACAAATAATCCATTTACAAGTGTAACAGAAGTAGAGGAGTTAAAACTAGCTAATGCCAACAACAAGGTAGATATAGACAAACTTACAGGGTTTAATAAAGTTGTGGGAAATGATGGAGCAGACAATTTCCAAACTACTATTGATGCACTTAGTGATAAAACACTAGTAGGTGGAGATGGAAGTGATGTTTTAGAAATAACATCAGGTGCATTTGATAATACAGGAAGTAATCCATTTACAAGTGTAACAGGAGTAGAGGAATTAAAACTAGCTAATGCTGATAATAAAATAGACATAGATAAATTAGAAGGTTTTAATAAGATAGTAGGAAATGATGGAATAGATACTTTTATAGGAAAAATTAAAGATAAATTTATAAGTATGACACTAGATGGTGGAAATGGAGAAGATAATCTTCAATTGGGATTTACTGCTGATAACTCTAGCACAGATATATTTGCCAATGTAAGCAACATAGAAAGCTTAACTCTAACAGCTTCAAATAATAATTTAACTTTTAATAAAAATAATAATAAATTTGATACCATCTTTTTTGAAGCAGGTTCAATAGATAACACTATCTCATTAACTGATGTAGATACCTCTATCAGCTTTGCAACCTCTGGCAACAATGTTGTAAATATAAGTGATAGTGATTATAAATTGAGTAACCATATAAGTGGAGTAAATACAATAAATCTACAAGGGGACAAGGAGTGGAGTTTTGAGGAAAATAATATCATAGCTGGAAAAAATGTAAATATCAACTCTAGCTCTGGATTTAATCTAGATGTTACCTATGATGGAGTTATAAAAGTAGGGGATAGTTTTATTTCTAACAACAGTAATGCCATATTAAATGGAGATGTAAAAATCTCTTTTGATGGAGTTACAGGAATAACTTTTGACAGTATTGACACTACTCATACTCTATCTTTTGAAAAATTATCTCTAGGAGATAGCTCTAAGTTATATATACCAGCTTTCTTAAGCAGTCAAAAAAATAACTCAAATGATTACACTCTATCAGTAAAAAAATGGAATGACCTTGTGGGAAATTCAAACTTAGATATTTACACAGATAGATACAATACAGCTATCACTAAGTACAACCAAGAGGGATATTTAAATTTAACAACAGCCTTTAATAATTTTTCAGAGAATAGTATAATTGATTACATCACAAATGATAATGAGTTAGGTTTAAAACTTACATATACCTCTGAAAATAAAACTTATGATACTAGGGTGTTTAAAGATGGAGAAACTATCTTAATCAATGGTGGAGATAGCAATTTAACATTTAATGATATAGTTGTTACAGGTATTGATGTAGCTGTTGAAAATGGTAATAATACTCTTACTCTTGGTGGTACAGAGGAGAGTTCTGTAAATGTAGGAGCAGAGGGAATAAATGCTGACGCTTCAAATGTGGCATTAACATTAAATATCTCTGGAGAGAAAAATAATAATATATCTAGTATCTCTATGAAAAACAGTAATAACAATACTATCAATTTAAAAGGAAATAATATCACAGTTGGAGATATTGTCTTTGGTAGTGGAGATAATAACTTAGTGATAGATAAATTATCTAATATTACTTCTGTTGGAGAGATTAGCTCTACTTCTGGAGATAAAACTAATTTGAATAAAATAACAATCACTAATGCTATCCAAAAAGAAGAGAGTGAAAAATTATTAAATCTATTAAATCAAACTCAAAACTCTATCGGAAGTATTGACTTAACTTCTGGAAGTAAATTTGTAGTTAATTCTCAATATAGCTATGGAAGAGATATAAATTTAACTTCAAATAACAGTATCACATTGGAAGAAAATGGAGTGTTAAAAGCTGACAATATCAAGTTTATAGGAGATAACAACCAAGTTACTGTAAATGGTGGAGATATAGATGGAACTCTTACATTTGGAGAGGGAAGTGGAGATATTTTTACAGTTAATACAGGAGATAGATTTACTTACAAGGTAGTAGGGGCTGATACTATCAATTTAGATGGGAACAGAGTTTGGACTTTTGATAAGGATAGCAGTATCACATCTAACTTAAATGTAAATATATTTACAGGAGAGGGATATGTAAAAATGGAAATCGGAAAAGATGGAAAGATAAGCAGTTATAATCCTTTCCAAAATGGTACTACTGTAACAATAGACAATTTGAAATTTGCACTAGATAGTAGTGTTATATTTGATAGTATGAATGAAAAAATCACTTTAAACACAGGTATAACTTCAGATAACCTTATGGTTTCAGATTTCTTAACAAATAACAATGGTACACTTTCAATAAAAAAAGCTGGAGAGTTGGGAATAGGGACACTATATCAAGGAAATTACGAGTACCTAGTAACTAATTACTACAATCGTGATAAAGATGAGAATGGAGTAATCACAGGTATATTTAATGATGGAAGTGCTGAGGATATAAAAAATAAGGTTGAAAATATGATAACTGAGGAGCAACACTTCTACTCATTTAAAGGAGAGGTAGATACAAAACTATCTCTAAATAAATTATACATAGAAACTACTTCTGATGAAAGTGTAGCTGATAAGAATAATGATATAGTATTCAATGATTTTGCTATAACTGATGATTTTATAATAAATGTTGATAAAGGAACTGAGAATAGTATCTCTATTTTAGGAGACGTGGCTTTAGGTAAAGGAATAGACGCTTCTCAATCAGAGGGGAAAATTAATTTAGCCTTAGGTGGAGGAGAGATTTCTAAAAATAATATGAATATTACTCTTGGAAAATCAGATGATATATTAAATATACTTTCAGATATTTCTGCTACATTAGATGGAAACACTGGAAATAATATTTTAAATGTAGGAAAAATAGCTCAAGAAAAATCAGATACTTCAAAAGATACAATTACTTTAGCTGGAGAGATTAAAAATTTCTCAGAGTTCAATCTTTATCAAAATACTAAATTAGATTCAGGATTAAAACTTTCTATGAATGGAAGTGATAAAAAAATAAACTTAAATAAAAATGATTTAATACTAGGAATTGACTATGAGAAAAAAGATGAAGATGGAAAAGTAATAGGACACGCTCTATATGACAATGGAATAACAGTTGATAATACAGAAGGAAAATTAATGGTTGAAGCTTCTACGGCAAGTAAAAAATCTACTATCTCAATGGGAAAAGAGAATGCTTCTGTTATTGAAAATGGAGAAAATATCTTCCTTTCAGGTTCAGCTAACCACAATGTATCTTATGATAGAGATAACAATATAATAAATGTAACTATTAAAGACCATATAATAGGAGAAAATGAGGCTGTGAAGTATGCTCATCTTGACAGAATTTACCAAAGTATAGTTGATGCTAGTAAAATAGGATTAATGGCACCAAGCTCTACTCTTACAGATAAAACAGAAGATGAGGCTATCAAAGCTCAATTGGAGTTTTATGGAAAAATCTATAATTCAACACCATATGCTTATTCAAATGATATCTCAAGGGAAACAGCTAATATGGTAAATGATAGCATAATGGATAGTAGATTTAAAGCAGATGAAGGAAAATGGTTACACTATGGAGCAGTAGCTGGACAGGGTTATGATGATGACAACTCTTACTATGGTAGAGGATACTACAACTCTGTGGATTTAGGAGTAGCAGAGGTAGATATAGAGTCAGATATCTATTCAGCTTACTATATGGGAGAGTATGGAAAAACTGATAAATTAGCTCTTGGATATGTAATAGCTGGAAATAATAGCAATACAGATATAGGAGAGAGCGACTTAAAAGGAAGTGGATATTACTTAGGTGCTTATGCTAAGTACAACACAGGAAACCTTAGATTGATAGCTGGATTAGGTTACCAACACAACTATTATGAAGCTGATAGAAGAGTATCAAATGACTATCAATCAATGTCAGTTGAGAAAAAATATACAGATGATACATTGACAGCTTACTCTGGAGTGAGATATATCCATAATTTAACTGATGATTTAACAGTAGAACCATATGCAAGAGTAAGTTTAACACAGGTTATGCAACACTCTATAAAGGAGGCAGATAACGGAGATTTATCTATCTCAGTAGATGGAAAAGATTTTACTACAGTAGATAGTGAGATAGGAGTAGACTTAGTTAAATCTACAACAGTAAAAGATGGAAAGGTAAATCTAATAGCTGGAGTAGGAGCAGAGATTATGCTAGATGGATACGAGAGAGAAAATCTAACAGCAAAAATCAATGGTTCAAGCAAAACTTTTGATATAGTATCAGAGGAAGAGGAAAACTTTAGAGGAAAGGTTAGCTTAGGAGTAGAGTATGAAAAAACAAATGGAGTATTCTACAATGCTAAGGGAAGTTATATAAGAACAGAGGATAATAATAACTATAACTTTGAAGTTGGAATAGGGTATAGATTCTAAGTCCAGTTACTAAGAAATTAAAACAGAGAAAAGCTATTGTAGATTGGTATTAGTTATCAATTTATGATAGCTTTTTCTTTTTCTAATTAATCTAATTTCTTTTTATAAATTACACAATTCTGAGCTTTCTTTAAAATGTTTTCACTATCTGGGTAGTTACGATTTCTTTAATAATAAAAGTTCATTCTACTAAAATTTTAGTAAGAAAAAAGACTTAATAATTACCTTAATTATAAAGTAATCTTCACCACTCCACACCACTTGGGTTTACTGTAAATTCCCACTTCAAAAATATATAATATATCTATAAAGAAACACATAAGTATTAAATAATGAGGAGGTAGGAATATGGCAGTATTAGATACAGTAAAAGCAGAGATTGAGGATTTAACAGGACTAGTTTCAAGAGAAGCGTCTTATGATATTAAAGTTTTAAACTGTACAACTTTAATTGAAAAAATTGCTGAGATGAAAGAAGCCTCTACACCATTACCAGAAGAGTGCAGATTTGAAAGTTATGATGAGTGGGTTGCAGATGTAGAAAAGGATTTAAAATCTGCTCAAAATTCACTAGGAAATGTAGCAGAAGCAAAAGAGCTATTAGTGGCACTAAATATGTATGTAGAGCAAAATCCAGGAGTATAATATAAAGCAGGAGGTAGAGAGATATGGCAGTACAAACAACAGTAGAAAAAGAGTTAGAAAGCTTAAGAAACTCTGTGAAAAGAGAAGCTTCTATTAAATCAAATATATTTGACTGTGAAGCAGTAGTTACACATATTCAATGTATGCAAGATGATTCGACACCACTTCCAGAGGGTTGTCCTCACGAATCTTATGAAGCTTGGAAAGAAGCAGTAGAAAAGGAGAAAAAGGGTTATGAATCTCAACTTTTAACTATTGCTAAGAATAAAGATTTAATTACAGCTTATGAGAAATACTTAGAAGATAATCCAGTATAGGAGAATATAATTTAAGAAATTGAAAAGGGAATAGAGAAGAAATAAAGGAAAAAATTTACTGTAATGAGCATTGCATAAGCACTAGCGATTGAAAGTAAACTTTTTCCTTTTTGTATAATTAAGGAGTTTTGTTTTTGGATTTCAATTTAAAAATTGACAACAACTCTTTTTTATAAGTGAGGTGGAGAAATGTATAAGGCAAGTAAGAGGAATAAAGAGAATTTAAAAGGAATAGATGAAAGATTAGTCCTTTTAGTTGGATATGCTCTAGCTATTTCAAAAGTAGATTTTGTTGTAGTAGAGGGATTGAGAAGTACAGAAAGACAGAAACAATTATACAGAGAAAAGAAAAGTAAGTGTGATGGGGTAACTAATATAAGTAAGCACCAAGAGGGAAAAGCAATAGATGTATATTATGTAGGTTGGAAAAATTCAGATAGTCCAGATGATGAGAGATGGAAAAAGTTAATAGAAACTTTTAAATTAGCTGGGAAAAATCTTAATCTTAAATTAAATTTTGGATATGATTGGAATTGGGACAATCCACATATAGAGCTGAAATAATAAAAAATACCCCGTAGGGTGTGAGGTCAGAACTTATCTGTACTTTCTAAGTAACCAAATCACAATGATGAGAAGTAGTCCACCTAGAAGAACTATTCCACCATCAAAGATGATATTCAGTTGCTCAATTGTTACAGTCATTTCTGCACCTCCTTAGAATGTTAGTTACCATATCTACAAGAAAAGCTACTAACTTATAGATATGAAATAAGCTTCCACCGAAGTGAAAGCCTAATTCATAGCTTTTTTACTAACATTCTAAGTCCCATACGGGTTTCTAGGTACTTTAATTATAACAAAATTTAGATAAAAAGTCAATTCTACTGAAATTTTAGTAAGAATAAAAACTACTAACTTATTGATATAAAATAAGCTTCCACCGAAGTGAAAGCTTATCTCATAACGCTTTTTCTCAATCATCTAAGTTACCCATACAGGTTCTAGGTAATTAAATTATAGCAAAATTTAGATAAAAAGTCAAATAAGAGGAGAGTGATGGACAATGAGTAAAATAGTTAGAATAATTATTAAATTTTTTAAAAACTTTCTTATAAAATATTTGGGAACTTTGGTATTGGAAAAAATATTAATCCTATTACTTGAGGAGCTAGTAAAGAGAACTGATAGTGATATTGATGATAAGATTTATAAGATAGTGTTTGAAAAGTCAGAGATAAAAAAGATTCCGTAGGGTGTGAGGTCAGAATTATCTGTGCTTTCTAAGTAACCATATCACAATGATAAGGAGTAATCCACCTAAAAGAACTACTCCACCATCAAAGCTGATATTCAGTTGGCAACTGCTCAGCTCTGAGTTCTTACAAAAAGAGAGTATAAGATTTTTTTTGTAAATTTATACTTTCTATGATAAAAAATTTTAAATTAATATTATATTAATTAATAAAGTATAAGTTATATTTTTAGGTATGTCAAGGGCACTTCCATTCAAGGAAGTGTCCTTTTATATTTGTTTTTTTCTTTTACTCTGAAAATCTATCCTCGTACATTATTTGTAGTTCTCCATATACTTTTACCTAGTTTTTTAATGTTGTAGTCCATTTTTTAGTTGCTTCAATTGTTGATAAATACAAAGCAATAGTGCTATATCACTTGTAAATATACTTCTTTGGTTATTTAAACGGCGATAAACACTATTTAAACTTTCTATTGCTTGTTGTATAGATTACTTTTCTCACTTCTTGAGAAAACTTAAGGATTACCTTATGACATTCCAATTTTTCTTCCAACTTTTCATTGAATTAGGATAAAGTTTTTCCCATATTTCAGTTACTTTTTCTAAATTTTCAACTGCTCCTTTATCATTGGAGAATTTTCTATATATAGCCCATTAAATAGCTTTCTATTTTCCTCTCCATTTTTTATATCAAAGAAATATTTGAGGGTATTCATATTGAGAGTTTTTCCAAATCTTCTAGGACGACAAAAAAGTTTTACCTCTGTTCTATCTATCAGTATATCTTCTATAAACTTTGTCTTGTCTATATAATAGCAGTCTGTTTCTAGTATCTTTTTAAAATCCTCTATTCCTATTGGAATTCCTTTCAACATAGCTACACCTCTTTTCTTATATTTTTATTATATTACACCATATTTACTTGTAAATCTCTATTTCTTTGTGGGTATATAGTTTTAGCTATTTCATACTACTAAATTTTTAGTAACTACCCCTCTAATATATCTAAAAGGTCAATATCTAGATTATATTTTTCATTGAACTCTTTCATAAAAGTTACTATATTTAGAATATAGTCTTCACTTGTTCTTGCTGAAAGCATTATTTTTTCATATAGAACCTCTACTCCCCCAAGGATATATCTATTAAAATGTTCATAATCCTTTTCTCCTTCTGGAGTTCCTATATTTTTAAAAGCTTTTTCTATTCTTTTTTCAAAATCACTTTCATATTTTGTATCTCTAAGCATAATCAATCTATAATTGTATATTGCATCATCTTTGATTTTTAACATCTGCTCTAAAAATATCTTTGTGTCATCATTTTTTCCTTCAGAATTTAGTGAAGTATCTACATCTGCTTGTCTTTCATATAAAAATCCCACTATTGGAGCTAATAGATACACATCTAAGTTTCTATTAAATATTTGAAATTTCTCATCTGGGCCAAATTTCCCAGTTAAATCCTTTACAAAGGTTGCATGTCTTCCTCTAAAAGTATATATTTTATCAAACATATTTTCCCCTTCCTATCTTATAACAGTATTAAATTCATTTATTTTTTCTAAATTATACATTCTACCAACTTTATTTTTTAAATTTTCCTTAGCCAAATCTCCATCTGTATCTTTTATAAAGATTATTACTTGCTCAGCTATCTCTGGTAGAACTTCACATACTTTTCTAATTCTATGCTTATCAAATGCTGATAGAGGTGCGTCCATTACTAAAGGATATGGCTCAGATGCTAACTCTTTATTCTCATTATTTTGATACTCTCTTGCTAATTTTATAATTCCACTTATAAAGGCAAAAATAACAGATATACTTTGTGCAGTAGATGTTTCAGTTTCATAATTATCTGCTTGAACTTTTATTCCATAATTTTTATCAATATCTAAACTTAAACCACCTTCATAGATATTTTTGAATATAGAGTTTATCTCCTCTTGTAAAATTCTTCTTAACTCTGTCTCTTTCTCATTTAAAATATTATTTAGATACTCATGTACTCCCAAAGCATAAGCTTTATAAATTTCTAGCTTTCTATTTTCTTTATTAGCTAAATTTAATTCTGTAATCTTTCTTTCTAATTGTGTAATAAATAGCTCATTTTCTATTTTATCCTTTTGGATTTTTTCTTCTTCCTCTTTTAATTTATCCAAATCAACCTCAGCATTTTTTCTATCTCTTGTTAAATCATTAACAGTTTTAGTTACATCTTTTCCTAATAATTTTTCATCTAAAGCTATTAACTCATCTCTTATCTCAGATATTTTTCCATCTATCTTATCTATATCTTCACATTTTTCTCCAATATGTCTGTATATATCATCTTTTTGGCTAATTTTTAAGTCTGATTCCCTTGTAAATATTCCTATTAAAGTTCCTAATGATTTTGGTGGTAAGTATTCTAATAGTTTCTCAAGATTTTTATACTCCTCTGTTCCCTCTACTATATCTCTACCACATATACATTTATGATGCTCTAATAAATATTTTATAGCTTTTGAGCTTAATTCTGGGATTGTTTTTTCCTCATATTTTAAATTTTTTAATTCATTGATAGTATCTATTATCATATATCTTGAAAAAAACGACAAAGCTCCAGAGTTAAAATCTTTTAATAAAGATTGTGTTTTCTCTATCTTTTGATTTTCATATGACTTTTTCTCTATCTCTTTTTTATCTCTAGTTTCTTGAAGCTTTTTTGATTCTTCAATAGCTTTTAGCTTCTCCTTACAATTAGCTATAACCTCTTTAGCACTTGCTTTTTGCTCTTTTATCTCAACTAAACGTTTATTATTTTTTTCTACTCTTTCTCTTAATACATTAAGTTTGTGAGTGTAATCTTTTACTTTAGAGTTACTATTTTGATTATAACTCTCTTCATATCTTCCCACTACACTATATTTTGACCTAGGTTTTAAGTGTTCTAGAGCAGAGATTATAGGATTTAGCCCAAGTAATCCTCTTACAGCTCCTGCAAATTCATTACTTCTCTTTCCACCTTGAATCTCTTTACTCATCTTCTCTATCCTTTCTCCATCAAAGAAAAAGTATTTTGAAAGTTCACTAGGCAGTATTTTTCTAACCTCTCTATCCCACTCTTTTATTTTAGAGATAGTGCCATCTTTTTTCTTCATTGTCATTCTTACTTCTGTTGGCTCTTGAATAATTTTACTTCCTTTTTTCTGATATTTCTGCTCTCTTAGAATATCATATTTCACATCTCCATGCTCTAATCCTATTTTTACTTCTACTAAAGTCCCATACCCACTTTCTAAATTATTTTCCACCTCTTTATTTAAAACACTCTCTATTTTAAAACTTGTCTCTCCATATAGACACCATGAGAAAGCTTGAGCTAATGTAGTCTTTCCTGTTCCATTATTTCCCATAATAATAGTAACATTTTTATTAATATCTGTTGAAAATTCAAATTTTGCTTCTTTTAATTGTCTAAAATTTTTCAGTTCAATACTTGTGATTCTCATTAGTCTACTTTCACCTCATTCTCAATAATTTTTTTAATTTCTGCCACTATCTGTGCATCAGATAACTCCTTAGTTTTTAGATTATTTCTTTCTAAAATAGTTACTTGTCTTGCTATAAGCTTTACTATTTTCTCATCAGTTTTAACAACACTCTCCATACTCCTCTTCCTCCTCAAAATAAGTTATATTATCTTTATATGAATCTTTTATTTCATAAATCAGTCTTCTAGTAGTAGCTGGATTCATTGCCAAGCTACAAAACTCTTCCATTCTCAAAATCTCTTTTTTAACTAGTGGTATCTCCAATTTTAATTGTTCTAAAGTGAGATATTGTACAGCTTCTAGTTTTCTTGGAAGAGTTATAAAGTCATAGATTTCAGCAAAATCTTTCTCCATATCTTTGGATTTTCTTAAAACTCTTCCTCTTCTCTGAATATACTCTTTAGGATTAGTGGTACTTGCTAATATAAAGGCTGTTTTGATATTTGGGATATTCACTCCCTCATCAAGACACTTTATAGCTACAAGAGCTTGTATCTCTCTTTTTTCAAAGCTCTCTTTTATCACTTTTCTCTCTTCTATACTCTCTTCAGAGGTAAACTTTGCTACCCTCATATCCAGCTCATTTCCTAGTATCTTTGTTACAGCTGTTATCTGTCTCAAATCTTTCTCATCAGTACTAGTTCTATCTCTACTCTCATCTAAAACATTGGTAGCTCCACAATATACCAAGGTAAAATCCTCATCTCTATATGGAGTTATTACCTCTTTTAATTTAGAGAGCTTATTCTGTGCTCCAGCTATTATTCTAGCCCTTTGTATTGCTAGTATCTCTCCATACTCTGTAAGCTTTTTTCTTCCCCTATCATCTTGAATTATCTGTTGACAGATTTCATAAGTAAGGTTATTATAATCTACTAACTCATCTTCTGTGAGATAGACTAAGATAGGATAGTATTTATACGGTGTAAGCTTCCCATCTTTTATAGCTCTTTCTAAGGTGTACTCTATTACCTTTTCTCCAAAAAAGTCATAGAGTTTCTCTGTCCCTACCTCATCATTATGCCTATCTAAAGTAGCTGAAAGTCCCAATCTATACTCATATCCATCGTGCAGAGTTTTCATCAGCCTTGGAGAGCCAAAATTATGTGCTTCATCTACTAATAGTAGCTTCTTACATCTACTGATATCTATCATATCCTGTACAAAATTAGATGAAAAAGTGGCATTAGTACAGATAAAGCAAAGGAATTTTTTTGAGCTAAGTCCTATATTTTGTCCTCTTATCCCTCTACTCAATCTCTCTTTCCAATCCTTTTGAGAAGATGAGCTATAACCTATAATAGGTTTGATATTAAATCTTTTTATATCCTCTACCCACTGTTCTACTAGGTGTTGATATGGACACACTATTATTACAAAAAGGTTATTATCCAAATCTTTAGATAACTCACACACAGCTCCTAGTCCTGTCAAGGTTTTCCCCGAACCTGTTGCCATATCAAATATTCCTCTATACCCTTTTTCTTTCCAATTTTTTATAGCTTTTAGCTGATAATCATAGAGCTTTATATCCTCTGGAATAGTAGGAAAATTATCTTGTACTTTATCATCTTTTTCAGCTACTTTTTCTACTATCTTCTCCTTTTTATCATAGTATCTATTTAAAAATTCCTGCCTCAACTCTGGAAATTCAAATATCCTTATACTTTTTTCCTCATTTCTCCAGATATTATCAAAAACACTATTTTTTCTCTCTGCTCTTTTACCTTCCCAAGAAACAAAAACATCTATTGTTTCATAATTAAGTTTCATAGCTGTAAGGCTCTCATTCATTGAGCCAGAAAAAGCTACTTTATTCCCTTCTATATCCTCAAATATTCCCATTTTCTCGTGATACATTCCCACATTGGAATCATTCTCCATAAAAGCTATCTTTATATCTAAAATATTTTCAGCTATCAATGAAGCTAAGAGGCTTAATTTCTTTCTCTCTATATCATCTTTAGGATTATTTAACTGATACAAAATATTTTCCTTAATTACCTCATCTCTCAATCTATATCCTAATTTTATATCTTCTATATCTTTTTCTGAAAGCTTTGGAGAAGCTATCAATTTGATTTTTCCTCCATTTTGAGCAAAGACTTTTATCCCACTTACTATTTCAGAAAGGGAGCTCGAAGAAAAAAATCCCACAGCTCTTTTATAGCTAATACTCTCTTTTAAAAGTGGAATATAGAACTCATTAACAATATCATCTTGTGTAGAACGGTACTCCTCTTCAATTTTTAAATCCCTTAAACTCATACTCTCACCCTAAGAATTTTCCTCAATATATCTCAAAGCACTATCCAATCTCTCCAAATCCTCATCACTAGTAAAATACCCTATACTAAATCTCACAGTCCCAGCTGGAAAGGTATCAAAAAATTTATGAGCTAATGGAGAGCAGTGTAGTCCTGTTCTTACAGCTATATCCATATCACTTAGCACCTGCCCTATCTCATCAGCAGAATACCCTTTAAACCTACAAGAGATTACACCTACCTGTTTCTCTCTCTCCCTGTATCCTATTATCTCAATATTGGAGTAAGAGGATAGTATCTTTACAAGCTTAGAAAAAATCGCTCTCTCTTTATTATGAATATTTTCAATTCCAATTTTCTCTATCCACTTAAGAGCAGAATTTAGTCCAGATATAGCTAGGATATTATGACTTCCAGCTTCATATCTCTCTGGAAAACTCTCTGGCATATCTTGATTAGCAGAGTCTACTCCTGTTCCCCCATATATTAGTGGCTCTATCTTCATATCTCTTTTAAGAATAACTCCAGATACTCCCAATGGACCATACAGAGTCTTATGTCCAGCAAAAATTACAGCATCTATATTTTCATTTCCCGCATTCAAATCTATAAGTCCTGCTGTCTGGCACATATCCACTATATTTATAGCTCCATATTTTTTACTCATCTTACTTATCTCTTCCACAGGAGCTAGTATTCCAAAGACATTACTACAATGGCTCATTACCACAACATCTGGATTTACTATTGTAAACTTCTCTTCAATCTTTTCTAATTGATAATCTAAATTTTCCCTATCAAAGTCTAAAATCTCAATATTTAATTTATATCTTTTTTGTAACTGATGTAGAGTCCTAGTTACAGAGTTATGCTCAAAAGGGGATATATAGATATTCATTCCATCTCTCCACTCTATCCCATTCAGTAGAAGATTTATCCCCTCAGTAGCTGTGGCTGTAAATATTACCCCCTTATTTTTACAGTGTAACAACTCCTGCAGTAATCTCCTTGTTTCATCTACTAAGGCACTGGCTTTTGAAGCTAATCTATGCTGTCCTCTTCCTACATTTACCCCATTCTCCCTGTAAAATCTATCCATAAAAGTATAGACCTCTTCAGGCTTTGGAAATGTAGTGGCTGAATTATCAAAATAGGCTACTTTCATACTCTTCCCCCTAACAGTAATTTTTTAGGATATCCATCAAAATCTGTCTTATCTCCTGTTCACTGATAGATTCTCCCATCTCATCTATTGAGCTTAACAAGTCATTGTATAGTAGTGTAGCTCTTCTACTGCATTCTATCTTCTCAAAACTTCTAATTTGCTCCTTTCCCTCTTCATTTACAAAGGAAATCTTATATGAGTTACTTTCACTTTGACTTTCACTAGATAGATTTTTATCAAACTCCTCTACTGATAGCTTTATATTTTTTAGCTCCTCTAAAAATCTCTCTATTGTATTTCTATTCCAATCCTCTATTCTAAGTGAGCTTACTACTCTAGCTAACTTCTCTACAAAAAATTTCTCATTATTTCCACTCTCTCTTATTAGCTCTAGCACTCTATTTTCATTTTTATTGAATATATGCTCCCTAGTCTTGCTATTTAAGCTCTCTTCCCAATCTTTGAGAGTAGAGATTACTCCTATCTCTTCTGTGCCACCAAAGATACCTCTTATATCTTCAAGGAGTTTTTCCTCTAGGCTCTCTAATAGATTTTCATAGTACCCCTTGCACTCTCTTATCTTCTCTACCACTTCAATATTAAAATTTCTATATCCAAAAATTCTAAAAAGTTTTTCAAAGATATACTCCCTTGGATTTTCTATCTCCATTCTCAGACTGCTTAAAAACTCTCTTTTCTCCTTAGGGATATCCTCATAATTTAAGCTACCTATATATTTTACAGTTGATTCCTTGCTGAATTTTGGAAGAGATAGATACCACTGTTTCATAGTGATTACCTGATGTTTAAAGCTATTTATCTCTGCTCTCTCTCCCATCTGATACTCTGCAAATAAATCTGATAATCTCTCTACATACTCCTCTTTTTCACTGTTTAGGCTCTCTAAATAGACAGAGTACTCCTCAGGTTTCTCATTTATATTATTCAGTAACTCAGCATCTATTTTCTCCTCTCCTCTTTCACTTTTTACTATTAGAGATTTCTTGTATCTGTGAATGATTAGAGCTAGGTATATAGGTATTACCCCTCTTTTTAGTCCAATACTGTTTTCTGGAAGAAGTAGTTTATCATACAGCTCCTTAAAGCTTTTCCACTGTGTTGCACTCTCTTTGGCTATAAAGTTATCTATTATTTTTAGGACATCTCTTAGCTTTTTATCCTCTATATCTAGATTGATATTCATTTGATTATATAGATTTTTAGTCAGAATACCATTATTTAGTAGAAGTCCCCTAGTTATACTTACATCTTGTCCTGTTCCCTTTAGTCCTAGATTTTCCTCTAAGGTGTTCTCTAAAAGTTTTCCTACTATCCTATCTCTACTACCTATTGTCTGCCTTGAAAGGATATTCTTATTGATAGTTTCATTGTTTATTATTGGAGTTTTGTAGTATATTCCCTCACAGATTTTAGAGAGAAGATTGGATAGATGAGCCTTTCTATACACTCTCTTTTTCTCCCCTAAGTAAAAATAGTTTACTACATCTCTCTCTGGTCTTAAAAATGACTCCACATAGTTGAATATAATCTCTTGTAAATCATTGGCTATCAACTCATACTCATCTTTTAAGACTCTATCATCTTCAGCTAATTTTTTTAGCTCCTCTACACATCTATATCTATATAGATATTGGCTCATATTTCTATATCTCTTAGGTACTACAAAAACCATCTGCTTTTTATCTTTTATCTCACTTAGGGTTTTATTCAGAGTTTCTATATCCTCTTGAGAAGCTGGAATTACTCCAAAAACTACTCCATCACTGTTTTTATCCTTTATCTCTAGGTATCTGTTGCTATATATATCCCCACTTTTGATAAATACAAAGTCAAAATATCTCACTATATCATTTTCATCATTGTATCTAGTAGGATATATATAGTTATTAAAGTCTAAACTGTTTAGCAACTCCAATGAAGATATCTTGTTTAGGTGTTTCTCCTTGTATTTTAATATCTCATTTTCAATATCTACTCCACTGCTCTCTTTTATTTTGAGATAGTTATTACTTAATTTTAAGTAGACTATACACTCCTCTTTTTCTAGCCTTTTCAAGCTTTCTATAATAGTATCAGTTGAGTATTCACTTTTAAATATCTCAATAATAGTATCCTGTGTAGGAGCTACCCTTTCAAACTGCTCTATAAAATAGATAAGGGCTATTGTTTTTAGGATTTTACTCTCTAGAGAATCAGTTTCTACTTTTAACAGTACAGTTTTTAAAAGCTTATAGTTCTTATAAATATCGCTGTTGTAGTTCTCTTTTTTTAGTAGAGAATCAAAGTAATCAAAGATATAGTCTGGAGTTAAGAGTTTAAACTGATTTTCATCATTTCTTTTCAAATAGTCATTGAGAGTATATTTTTGCTCTGCTGAAAGAAATGTAAAAAGTGTTCTCTCATTTTGTGCTATCTTTTCTGAAATTCTCGGTAAGATAAAGACAGATAGTGGGTGTAGAGGATAACACCCTCTTATTACCTTTCCTATATCACTCTCTTTATCACTTAACCCCTCTCTTATGAGATGATTTTTTTCTAGTACTTTAAAGTTTTTCTCAAACTTCTTTTGAAACTTTTTCCAATACTCCTCATCTTTTTTTATTACTTGGGATATTATCTCATACATCTGTTCAAAATTATCTTGTAATCCTATCTCCAAAAATCTTCCAGACACACCTCTCCAAGCATCTATCTTCTCCTTTGAAAGTCCCCTTGAGAGATAGTTAGATAGCTCCTTATGACTGATTAATAGGAGATGAAGTTGTAAGTTTCCACTTCTATTACACTTCTCTGCAAAATCTTGTAGAAGTTTTATCTCATTTAGTTCTGTATTTTCTATACTCCCCTCTAAATATTTACTAAACTCATCATAGACTACATATACTCCTGAATATCCTCTACTTTTCAAGTTTCTAGCTACTTTTTCATATAGCTCCACTATATCAGCACTTACAAAAGGGTTAAACTGACTTCCTGAAGTAAGCTCTGGATAGATTTTTTCAAATTTTTTATAGGCTTCCACATCATACTCTTTTATCTTTAAGATAAAATCTCTAATAGGAATTTCTAATCTATCTTTTAACCTATTATAAGTATCTGGGTATTTTTCCTCCCAGATTTTTATAGTGTTTAGTACAGAGAGATAGTTTGTATCTGGCATCAAATCCTCTAATCCCTCATTTTTTAGAGTTTGTTGTAATCCCAATAAAAAACCTTGACTCAATGTAACCCCACTTCCAGTGATAACTATTGGCAATATCTTTTTATCACTCTCTAGGTAGGAGTTTACAAAGTCATACATATTCTCATTGTACTCTTTTATTCTTACTAAAATTTTAGTAAATAAATCTCTATTTTTTTTGAAAAGAAGAGATAGAGCTACTAAAACTATATGAGATTTTCCCCTTCCATATGCTCCTACCAACATCTTGGCTCTTTGTGTACAGTTGGCATCTATACTTAGAAATAGCTCTTCTAACAATCTTATAGCTGAGATAGTGGGGATAAAATTCTCTATCTTCCTATCATCATTCAAATCAAAAGCTATATTTATTGAGGTCTGAAAATCTTTTACAATATCTATATTCTTTCCCATTTTACTCTCCAAGTTCTAATTATTTATTGAGTTATAATACTCTTTTATAGCAGTAAGATAGTCTATATCTTTCTCTACTCTTATTACATCTAGTCCTGCTGTTCTTACCACCTTTATATACTCCAATCTTTCAAGGTTATACAAAATCTTCACAAGGCTCTCCATATCTAAGTTAAATAGCTTCCCTAGATTTTTTTCCTCAGTGAGAAGAGAGGATATCTTTATCTCCTTTTTCTCTGGATTTTCCCTTAGGATAATTGCTAAAGCTATTAGAGAATCTAGCTTTTCAAGGGAAATCATTGCCTTTTTATAGATTTTTTCCTTTCTATTCAACACCTCTACTAAGCTTAGCTCCCCCAATGGACAATCTATATTGTTCTCTGGATTCTCCTTTCCAGCTGAGAGTTTTGCCTTTGGAATATATGTATTTAAAATACAGCTATAATCATCTTCTAAGGCTCTATCTGAGCTCTCCTCCCCATTTGCTCTTATATAGTTTTTCAACTGAGTTATAAAATCATCTTTTGTAAACTCCACATTTCTAAATACATTGAAGAAAAAATACCACGACGTTGCACTCTCCTTACTAGTGGCTAAAAAATAGTGTAACAGTGCTAAAGTCCCTAGCTCCTCAGTGTATGGGTCATTTTCATAGATTATCTTTCCCACCTCTGTAAGCTCTTGAAATTTTTTCCCAGCCATCTTTTCATTGGTAAGTCCCACTACCTGCAACCAATATCTCAAGGATTTAACCATATTTGTCCCTATCCCTAAAATATCTGTGGGATTTCCATTTACCCCCATAAAAACATAGGGGTCTTTTACTACATTTCTCATTCCCTTATTGAGCCAACCTTTTCTTATAAAAAAAGTTTCGTGCCCTTTAAATTTCATCTTACTCATCTTCTATTCTCCAAATTATTTTATCTATTCCCATAAGGGTTTTTTAGCGTTCGATTTCGCTGACTTGCTCTATTTATTCTCCTCAATCTCTGTAATTCTTGGAGTTTTCCCTCTTTAAGCTTTAGTTTTTAAATATCTATCCATCAAGCAACCACCTACTAAATATTTAGGAGTTACACACATCTTACATCTTTTACATTTGCTATCACTTATATGGTACTCGTCATATTTTATAGTTATTGCTCCAAATTTACATAGGGATTCACACTTTAGACATTTTCTACAAGCATTAAATTTCTTTATCTGATAAGCTATCATTCTCTGAATATCTTCGTGTTTTTCTATATTCATAGTCTTTATTTTTACTGAATACTCATACCCTTCCTGTACAAAAGGTTGAATAGATATTATAGGTATATTTGTCTTTATATCTACAATTACCCTCTCTTTTACTAGCTTTCTCCCCAATTCTGGAGCATATCTTCCAAAGGGTAAAAAGAGTTCATAGAACCACTCATCAATAGGTTTATTTAGTTGATAGATTTTAGCGTGCTCTTCAGCTGTACAGTTAGCAAATTTTATCTTGATATCCTCAGAGGCTTCCAATCCATTTCCTCCCTGTCTAGCTTTCCACTTTCCACTACTTACATAGACTTCTGGGTCTGGCTTTCCTATCTTTTTAGCAAAATCTACTAAAAACTCCTGCCATCTCCTGCTCTCCTGTGGCATATAGATACTAGATAAAAATTGAGCTCTCTCATTGTTATTTGGGCAACACCAGCACCCCACTCTGTCATATCCCAATCTATATGCATCATTAAAATCTATCTTCTCCCCTAATATATAGAGCCATATATCTATATCCTTCCAATAAAAAATTGGAGAGGCAACTGTCTGCTTATTTATCTTTATAGCATCAGCACTGTTTTCCACTCTGTTATATTTACTTCTGCTTACAGATTCACACTTTCTTATTCCATAAAAAGTTAGTACCTGCTTATCTTTGTAGAGATTATTGAGCACTCTAGTTATAGGTCCTGTCTTAAACATAGAGCAACACCATCTTAACATTCTAGCTGGTGGTCCTATATCCTCACACACCTTATAAAAATCCTGTTCCTTATTTTTTGCCACTTTAAATATAGCCTTTCTATTATTCTCTCTAAATCTTTTTACATACTCCATAGTCATAGGAAACTCTAGGGTAGTATCTCCAAAGATATGTACAAGACTAGGCTCACTTAAGGCTCTTACAGCTATATCTGCTGATACAGTAGAGTCCTTTCCTCCAGAAAATGAAAGTATTATATTCTCTATTGGAAAGTTTTTGCTCGTCTCTTTTACAAACTCACAAGCTTCATCATAGAGAAAATTCAGCCTTCCTCTATTTGCTTGAATAAACTTTTCTATATATTTATTGAAAAATTCATAATTGTTTGAAAATGCGTATTTATTAAGTGAAGAGATTAGCTCTTCTGAAGTATATTTTTTATAATGTTTTGATGTGATAGTTAAAACCTTTCCATCTATAAAATATCTGTTATTAAATACCCAAACACTTTTTTCTAAAAAAGCTAATGGTTTATCTACTAATAGCTCAATTAATAATCTTTCTTCTGGAAATACAGGACGTAAATCAGAAGCTAAATAAATTAATGTTTTATTACAACAAGGACAAGTTAAATCTTCTCCTTGTTTTTTTATTATTGGGATTTTGCACTCTTCACACCAATATATTAAGTCCTCATCTGTTGTCATTATTTTTTCACTCATACTACATTCCCTTTTCTGCTTGAGCTATTTTGTAGTTATCCATATCCTCTTTTGAATATTTTAAATAGTAACTTTCATCTAATTTAACAATTTTTAACTCTTCCACTTCAAAATCAAGTTTATCCCTGTTTTTTATCAATTCCATCTTACTTTCAAGTGCTTCAAAATATGTTAAAGCCTTTGTTTTAAAAAGATTTTCTTTTGCTATTTCTAAATTCATCTTACTCCCTCCAATTTTATTTAAATGAATAAACTCTTTAATTTTTAAAAAGTTTATTAATCTAAATAAATACGCATTTTCAAACATATACGAACTCTATTTTTCAAAAAAAATATTAAACCACTTCTCATCTTCTCTCCCAACTCTCACATCAGAGGTCTGGAAAATCTCTACAACTCTATCTCTATACTGTGGAAAGCACTTAAAAAATCTCTCCTCTGTAAAACAAGTAAACTCTCTCCCATCTTTTGTATAATCCCTCTCTCCATACTTAAAAGACGAGTAGAAAACTCCCCCATTTTTAAGGCTCTTAAATATCTTTTCTAAGACTATTCCTATATCCTCAATAGGCAGATGTAAAATAGAGGCACAAGCCCAGACACCAATAAATTCATCTTCAAAGTCTAGCTCCCTCATATCCTTAACAATTACCTCTTGTCCTATATACTCACTAGCCTTTTTCCCTAGCTCCTCTGACAAATCCATAGCTACAATTTCAAAGCCCATATCCTTAAAGAATTTGCTATCTCTTCCACTTCCACACCCTAAATCCAGAATTTTTCCTTTTTTAGCAGGAAGTCTATCTAAAAACTTTTTATATAGCATACCCATATCAGCCTCTACCGTTTGAGAAAAAAAGCTTTCAGCATTTTTGTTATAAAAATCTACTGACATCACACCTCCATATACTTTCTACTAAAGTAATTTACTATTCTATACTCTATTCTCTCACGAATTTCCTCTAAAATTTTTTCATTTTTCACAATTTCATTGTACAACTCATCATTGAGAGTAAATACTTTATTCTCATAGGTAAAGAACTCCACATTTTTTCCCTTTTCTGTGAGGTATTTTATAGGGTTGTCCTCAGCTAGCTTTTGAAATTTCTCTTTGCTCCAACTCTCCCAATCCTCGTGTTTTTTATTATTCAAATCTCTCCAATGCTCTTTACTCTGATAGAATTTTTTAAAATACTCCCCTATCCTCTCTAGGCTCTGACTCTTCTCCAAGTTCTCAAAAAGAGCTAAGAAAAGTGGCATCTTATAGGATTTAGTCATAGATGTAGTTTCTAAAAAATATAGAAAATCTATACCCTTTTGTGAGTAGCTCTTCTGCTCCTCACTTAAAACTCCCATCTCCTTTTGAAAGTTGTACCAGCCTTTAAAAGTTTTTATATACATATGTACAGGTATCTCTCCAAAGGTGTAGGTATCCATAAGGCTAGGAACTCTTTCTAAAGTTTCCATCAAATTCTTATAGTCTAATTTTACAAGCTCCTCCTGTCTTATGCTCTTTCTCTTAAACTTTTCAAAATACTCTATCAGCTTGAAATTAAACTCAGCACTGCACCCCTCTGGAAGTAAAAACTCCTTATCAGTGGTATTTATTACTCCCTTACCCTTTTTATAGTTTCCTGTGAGAAATAGTGGTCTTAGCTCTGCCCCCTTATAGTTTCCCACAAAGTCAAGAACTCTCACACTATCTTTTCCCTCAAATGTTCTAAGCCCTCTCCCTAGCTGTTGGATAAATATTGTGTAGGATAGGGTAGGACGTAAAAAGAGTAAAGTATCTATGCAAGGGATATCTACCCCCTCATTGAATATATCCACAGTGAAGATTACCTCTACTTCCCTCTCTTTAAATTTTCCTATAATCTCTTGTCTTTTAGGAATTGGAGTTTCTCCTATGATTATCTCACTTTTTACTCCCTGTTTTCTAAAGTATTGATTCATCACTTCACAATGTTTTACACTTGCACAAAAACCAACAGTGGATTTTTTCCTATACTCCATATATTTTTTAAAGACTAAATCCAATCTTTTCTCTATTACAAGGGCATTTTCCAAAGCTTCCAAATCATATTTTCCACTTCTCCAAGGAATGAGAGAGTAATCTGTATCATCATATATTCCGTAATACTCAAAGGGAACTAACCAACCATTGTTTATCCCCACTCTAAAATCACACTCATAAGCTATGTTGTAATCACATAGTTTATATATATCTCCATTGTCTGCTCTATCTGGGGTAGCTGTAAGCCCTAACAAAAACTGTGGCTGAAAATAGTTTAAAACCTTTAGATAACTTTTTGAGCTACTGTGATGAAACTCATCTACTACGATATAGTCAAAGCTATCCTTTGCAAACCACTCATCTCTTAGGTATTCACTTTTAGAGAGGGTGGAGATACTAGCAAAGACAATATCCTTTTTACTCTCTTTTTCCAAGGCATTGAAATAACCATAGCTCCTACTATCTCTATATACAGACTCAAAGGAGTTTCTAGCACCTCTTAAAATCTCATCTCTATGGGCTATAAATAGAACTCTTTTAAAATTCATAGAGTCAAAAACAGCTAGATAGGTTTTCCCTAGTCCTGTCCCCACTACAATCATAGCCTTTTTATATCCCTCTTCCCTAGTCTTTGAAAGCTCATAGAGTGCTGGGATTTGAAACTTTATAGGCTCTATTACCTCATCACTTCTCTTCTCCTGATTATCGAAAATCTCTCCATACTCACTTCTTTTATACCTCTTCTCATACTCCCTTAGCCACTGAAGAGTTAGCTCAAAGCTGTTTCTCTCATATAGCTCTGTAAACTCATTCAGTATCTCTTTCACTTCATCATTTTGTCCACTTACAAAGTTATAGTTCCACTCTACTCCACTGATTAGGGCAGAGTATGAGATATTTGAAGAGCCTACATATATCTCAAAATCATCTTTTCTTCTGAAAATATATGTCTTAGGGTGGAAAGATTTATTGAGAGGGTTGTCAAAGATTTTTACTCCCCCAATCTCTAATAGTCTATAAAGGGCATTGGGCTCAGTAACTTTCATATAGTCGCTTGTAAGAATCTTTATCCTCTTTCCTCTCTCCTTCGCCTCTTTCAAATCCTTAATCAAAAGCTTCATTCCAGAATCTCTTATAAAGGACACATTCATTATTATCTCATCAGATTCCTGTATAGATTTTTTTAACGATTCATACATATTTCTCTTATTATTTGATATTAACCCATAATATCCCACCTAATTTATATTTTTTACTGAATTTATACTATCCTAATTATAACATATGAAATTTAAAAATAAAACTACTTAAAGCCCTTCTTAATTAGAAATGAGTCTATCTTTGAAGAGGTAGAAATACTCATATATTTATGGTATAATTTAATAGAGAGAGAAAAGGAGGGACTGGATATGAAACCTATTGGAATTGGAATAGATGATTTTAGAGAAATAATTTTGACAAATAGTTTTTATGTAGATAAGACAAAATTTATAGAGGAGCTTGAAAAAGATACTTCTAAGGTACAACTTATAACAAGACCAAGAAGATTTGGAAAGAGCCTTAATATGTCAATGTTAAAATATTTTTATAATATAGAAAATAGAGATGAAAATAGAAAGCTCTTTAGTAATCTCTATATAGAAAAATCTCCAATATTTTCAGAGCAAGGAAAATACCCAATAATTTTTATCTCCTTTAAAGATATTAAGGCTGATAATTTAGATAGGATGTATTCTGAACTTAGAAGAAATTTTTCAGAATTATTTGATAACTATAAATTTTTAAGAGAGAGTTTAGATGAGAGAGCAATAGAAATTTTTGATAGTATTTGGAAAGAGAAAATTGAAGCTAATTATAGTAATTCTTTAAAATTTTTATGTAAATGTCTATATGAATACTACAATCAAGAAGTAATTCTACTGATAGATGAGTATGATACTCCAATAATCTCTGCCTATGAGTATGGTTACTATGATAAGATAAAAACTTTTTTTACAACTATGTATGGTAGTGCTTTAAAAGGCAATCTCTCATTAAAAAAAGCAGTAGTAACAGGGATAATGAGAATCTCTAAAGAAAATATTTTCTCTGGACTAAATAATATTAAGGTAAACTCTATCCTAGAGAGTAGCTTCTCACAATACTTTGGACTTACAGAGGAAGAGGTAGAGCAATCCCTAAGAGATTATGGAATAGAGTATAAGTTAGAGGAGATACAGACTTGGTACAATGGATATAACTTTGGCGGAACAAGAGTTTACAATCCATTTAGTATCACAAGTTACTTGGATAGTAAAAAGATAATGCCATATTGGGTAAATACCTCAAGTAATACCCTTATCAATAAGATTTTAAAAGAAGCAAATAATTCAATTTTTAAGGAGCTTTCTAAACTTTTTCAAGGTGGAGTAATAGAAAAAACCATCGATATATATTCAAATTTCAATGAATTGAGAAATACAGAACAGATATGGTATCTACTGACTAATGCTGGATATCTCACACCTGTGAAAGAGATAGATTATGATAAGTATAGCTTAAAAATCCCAAATGAAGAGGTACACTATTTCTTTGAGAGAGATTTTATAAAGTCTTTCTTAGGTGGTAGAGATGACTTTGACAGTGTCCTAAGATATTTCTTAGATGGAGACTTTGAAAATTTTTCCTATGAGTTAGAAAAAATCTTACTGACAAATGTAAGTTGTTTTGATTTTTCTGCTAATGCTGATGAGGGATATTATCATGTGTTTATCTTAGGAATGATGTTGGCACTGAGAAGAGAGTATTATGTTCGTTCTAATAAAGAAGCTGGAAGAGGAAGATTTGACTTGGTTCTTGAACCAAAGGATAAGAGAAAAAATGGATTTGTGATAGAATTCAAAGCTCCAAATAGTGAAAAATCTTTAGAGAAAGAGAGTGAAGAGGCTCTTAGTCAGATAATAAAAAATAGATATGATGTAGAGCTAAGGGAGAGAGGAATAAAGAATATCTACTATGTGGGAATGGCTTTCTATAAAAGAGATTTTAAATTGGTTTGGAAAAAATAGAGAGTTCGTAATCTTTCAACTACTTTTGATTTAAAAAGAAAACTAAGAATTGTTCCATATTCTTAGAGTTTTTTATCAGTATAGTATTGTTATTCTTGAATGTTATTTTCTGATTTCAATTTAAAAGTTTATGTACTCAACCAAAATATTCAATTTTAATATATTTGATAATTTTTTTTAAAATTTTTCAAAAAAAACTTGATTTTTTTAAAAAATAAGTATATACTTACTTCAATCATATAAATCAAAGGAGGTAGTAAAGATGTTATTTATAATACTTAGCATAATATTTGTTATATATATAATACTCAAGACAGAAAAACTGAATAGACAAATTTTTATGTTAGGTAATATTTCTAGTATCTTTTCGTACCTATTTTTTAAAGAATATAAATTTATTTAATTAGTTTTGGTTTATATTTTTAATGGGGAAAATAATATAATTAAGATTTTAGAAAAATTTAACAGCCTAACTGGGCTGTTTTTTTATTACTAAAATTTTAGTAAGAAAGACATTTTAGGAGGAGATTTTATGCAAGTAACATTTGAGGAAACAAAAACCTTAAAGGAGAAACCAAGTGACAATGAGTTAGGATTTGGAAAATATTTTACTGACTATATGTTTGTAATGGATTACACTGATGAGAAAGGGTGGCACAATTTTAAAATTACTCCCTTTGCTCCAATAGCTCTAAATCCAGCAACTATGGTACTACACTATGCTCAAGAAACATTTGAGGGGCTTAAAGCGTATAGGACAAAAGAGGGAAAAATTCTTCTATTCAGACCAGAGATGAATGCTAGAAGAATGATAAAATCAAATGAAAGACTATGTATGGCAACTGTTCCAGAGGATTTATTTGTAGATGCTATCAAAACTCTAGTCAACCACGAAAAAGAGTGGGTACCTCACTTAGAGGGAACATCTCTATACATTCGTCCATTTATGTTTGCCACAGAGGTAGCAGTAGGGGTACACCCAGCAAGCTCATACAAGTTTGTTGTAATTCTATCTCCTGTTGGAAACTACTATCCAGAGGGAGTAAACCCTGTAAAAATCTATGTAGAAGATGAGTATGTGAGAGCTACTAAAGGGGGAACAGGATTTACAAAATGTGGTGGAAACTATGCAGCTAGTATTATAGCTCAAGAGAAGGCTAGAAAGCTAGGTTATACACAGGTACTTTGGCTAGATGGAGTAGAGAGAAAATATGTAGAGGAAGTAGGAACTATGAATGCTATGTTTATCGTAGACAATGAGGTTTATACAGCTCCTATTGATGGAACTGTACTTCCAGGAATCACTAGAGATTCTTGTCTTACTCTTCTAAAAGCTTGGGGATACAAGGTACACGAAGAGCATTTCTCTATTGATTTCTTGATGAAAGCAGCTAGAGAGGGAAGAGTTCAAGAGGCTTTTGGAACAGGAACAGCAGCTGTTATCTCTCCTATTGGAGAACTTTTCTACAAAGGGGACAAACAGATTATAAATGATTTTAAAACTGGAGCTCTAACACAAAAACTTTATGATACTCTTACAGGTATCCAATATGGAAAAGTGGAAGATAGCTTTGGTTGGACACAGGAAGTGTAGATTTTAAGGGGAGATTTTATGGAGAACTTAGGATATTTAGATAGGATTTTAGCTGAATATGAGAGAAGTTTTGATATTCATAGGGAGTATGAGATTGGGGATAAAAAGATTGATGCCTATGGATATTTTAACTCATACAGTGAGAAGTACCTGTTAGTTAAAGAGGTACAACTCTGGGAAACAAAAGCCTTTGAACATATATTTTTTATTGAAAAAGAGAACGTAGATAGCTCTACACTTGAAGATTTGCTCTCTCTTATTCCTAGCTATATAGAGCCTAACCTTGTAAGAAAGGGGAATAAATATCCTGAGAAAAATCATATGTATAGCTTTATTACTCTAGTTATTCTAGCAGAGAATATATCTGATTTGGAAACTATCAAGAGGGTAAAAAAATACAAGTTTGAGAAAAGCTATCTCTTCTCTTTTAGAGGCTATTCCCAAGCTAGAGTAATCTTAGTAGATACAAAAAATAAAAAAATATATAGTAACAAATCTGGGAAGACTTTAGAAAAATTATATAAACATCTTGTAAAATAATAATTATAACTACTTTGATTTCAACTGACTAAAGAAAACTCAAAGAATTGTGTAATTTATTAGAGCCTAAATAGCTTAAGAATTACGGAGATTGAAAAGAATATTAGAGTAAGTCAGAGAAAACGAGTGCTAAAAAACATAACTGTTTGAGGCGTAGCCGAGTTTTATGTTTTTAACGAGTTGAACTTTACTTACTCTTTATTCTTTGAACGAGAGTAATTCTTAAAGCTATTTCTCATTAAACTTCTTGGAATATGGAGCAATTCTTAGTTTTCTTTTTAAAAGGATAGTTATAAAAATTTTAATAAAACATCAGGGAGGATTTTTTTATGAAAGGAATTACACTTTTAGTTATCACAATTTTATGCTTTTTAGTGGCTTATGTCACTTATGGTTCTTGGCTTGCAAAGCAGTGGGATATCGACCCTAAGAGAAAGACACCAGCTCACGATTTTGAAGATGGAGTAGACTATATTCCAGCTAAGGCACCTGTACTTTTAGGACACCACTTTGCTTCAATAGCTGGGGCTGGACCTATCAACGGACCTATTCAAGCTGCTGTATTTGGTTGGGTTCCTGTGCTTTTATGGATTATTTTTGGAGGTATTTTCTTTGGAGCTGTACAAGATTTCTCAGCTATCGTTGTTTCTATCAGACACAAAGGAAAATCTCTAGGAGAGGTTATTGAGGAGAATATCGGACACAGATGTAAAATGTTATTTACAATTTTCTCTTGGCTAGTTCTACTTTTAGTAGTGGCAGCTTTCTCTGACATTGTAGCCTCTACATTCCAAGGATACTCTATCAATCCAGATGGAACAAAGGTTTTCTACTCAGCTAATGGTTCTGTTGCCACAGCTTCTATGCTATTTATTCCACTATCTATTGCCTTTGGATTTTTAGTTTATAGAAAGAATGCACCACTAGTTGTATCTTCAGTGGCTGGTGTTTTACTATTGGCTCTTTGTATTGCTGTGGGATTAAAATACCCTATCTATCTAAGTAAAACTTTCTGGTTAGGAGTGGTTTTTGTATATATCTTTATCGCTTCTGTTACTCCAGTTTGGATTTTATTACAACCTAGAGATTACTTAAATAGTTTCTTACTATACTTTATGATTATTGCAGCAGTAGTGGGAATTTTAGGAACTAACCCTACTATCAACCTACCAGCTTTTACAGGTTGGACAAATAGCTTCAATGGACAAGTGATGTTCCCATACCTATTTATTACAGTAGCTTGTGGGGCTATCTCTGGTTTCCATAGCTTAATCGCCTCTGGAACTACATCAAAACAATTAAATAATGAGGGAGATGCTAAGTTAATTGGATATGGTTCTATGCTTATTGAGTGTGTATTAGCTGTAATCGCCCTTATAGCAGTAGGAGCTCTTTTCTCTAATGGAAAGATGCCTCAAGGAACTCCAGCTGTAGTTTTTGCCTCTGCTATCTCTGGATTTTTCAGTAAATTAGGAATGGGACAAGTAGCAGTAAACACTACATTTACAGTTATCTCTCTAGCTATCTCAGCCTTTGCTTTGACATCTTTAGACACAGCTACAAGATTGGGAAGATTCCTATTCCAAGAGTTATTTACTGGCAACAAAGCTAAAGAGAATAGTAAGGTACAAGGTTACTTAGGAAATATGTACGTGGGAACTTTCATCACAGTGGGACTTGGAGCAGTGCTTTGCTTAGGTGGATACCAAAATATCTGGCCTCTATTTGGAGCTTGTAACCAATTAGTTGCTGTGCCTTGTTTCTTAGGTGTATCTGTATGGCTAGCTAAAAAAGGAAAGAAAAACTTTATGCTTTTAATCCCAATGTTCTTTATGCTTGCAGCTACTATGAGCTCTCTACTTATCTCATTTAAAACTAACTTAGTTCTTCTTTTAAATGGAAGGGGTAGCTTAGCAGTTCAAGGACTTCAAGTGGTAGTTTCATTACCTATCTTTGTCCTAGCTCTTATCCTAGTAGTAGAGGGAATGAAAGTTTTATGGGAGCATAGAAAGAAAAAAATGGGAGTAGCTAACTCTGTAAGCAATTAAATTAATAGATAGATAAAAATGAAGAGGTATTGCAATTAAATATTTGCAACAACCTCTTCATTCTTTTTTTCTTCAGTTAAAAAGTAACTATTATACTTAGTCAAAAGAGTATTACATGAATTTAAAAAGTTTTCTCCATGAAGAGTGATTGTCTCTTCAATTAATGAAACATCTCCATTCTTTATTATCTCTATAATTCTTCTATGCTGTTCTAAAATAAATAGAAGTGTTTTTTGCTCAGGAGTTTCTAAAACTCTAAATCTTTCATAATGAGTACTAGATGAAGAGATTATATCCCAAATCTCCCCTTTATCTACAAATTTAAAAATAATTTCATGGAACTTCTTATCTAGATTGAATAATTCAACTAACTTTTCATTACAAGTACACTCTTTAATAATTTTCTCAATAAGTAATAGATTTTCATTTAATTTTTCAATTAAAACTTTCTTATCTAAAGGTGAAAGTATTACCAATCTCAATACCTCTTTTTCTAAAATTTTTCTAATAAAAAGAGTATTTTCAACAAGTTTCAGATTAATTTTAGATATAAAAGTTCCTTTTTGTGGAATAGCCTCTATTAATTTTTCCTCTTTTAATTTTACTAATGCTTCTCTTATTGGAGACTTACTTGTATTAAAAAAATTTTGTAACTCACTTTCACTAATTTTTTCTCCAGGTTTGAGAAAAAGAGTCATAATATTATATTTTAAAGTCCTATATATAAACTCCTTTATATTTTCATATTCCCTTTGAGCTAATAATTTCATAACTCCTCCTAAATTTACATAGACATCTTTTCAATTATAACATTTTATTTTTTAAAAAACAATACTCCAATTAGACAATTCCTTTATTCTATAATTTTCAAAATTAATTATTTTTTATAAAACATCAAACTTAAAAAAATAAAAAATTGACTTTTTGGAAACAATATGTTATATATTTAAATATAAACGACTAGTCGACTAATTAGGAGGAATAAAAAATGGGAGCATTAACAGGAGTAAGAGTTTTAGATTTAACAAGAGTTTTAGCAGGACCATATTGTGGAATGTTGTTAGCAGATATGGGAGCTGAAGTGATAAAGGTAGAAGTACCAAAAAAGGGAGATGACAGTAGAAGTTTTGGTCCTTTTGTCAACGGAGAAAGTGCTTATTATATGAATTTAAATAGAAATAAAAAGGGAATAACACTTAATTTAAAATCTGAAAAGGGAAAAGAAATATTTTTAGAATTAGCAAAAAAAGCTGATATTATTTTAGAAAATTTTAGACCTGGAACTATGGAAAAATTAGGATTGGGATATGAGGAATTAAAAGCAGTAAATCCAGGAATAATATATGGTTGTGTTTCAGGATTTGGACATACAGGACCATATAAAAATAGAGCTGGATATGATATTATTGGTCAAGCTGTTGGTGGATTGATGTGTACTACTGGTTGGCCTGGGGGAGAAGCTACAAGAACAGGAACAGCAATGGCAGATATCTTAGCTGGACTAAGTGTAACTATTGGTGTTTTAGGGGCTTTAAATTATAAGTTTAAAACTGGAATAGGACAAAAGGTAGATGTTGCCTTAGTAGACTCTGTTGTATCATCAATGGAAATCATCACTCAAATCTACCTAACTAGTGGAAAAATTCCAGAAAGAATAGGAAATAGATATGAATCTGTATATCCTTATGACTCATTCAAAGCTTTAGATGGTAGCTTAGTAATAGGTTGTGGAAATGACAAACTTTTCTCTTTACTAGTTGGAGTTATGGAAGCTCCTGAACTATTAGAAGATGAGAGATTTATATCAAATGCTAAAAGAGTTGAAAATAATATGCATTTAAAACCTATAATCGAAGAGTGGTTGAAGGATAAAAAAGTAGATGAAACTGTTGAGAGATTATTAGCTAAGGGAATACCAGCTGCTCCTATAAATACTATTGATAAGGTTGTAAATGACCCTCACATTCTATCAAGAGAGATGTTTGTTGAGGTTGAACATCCAAAAGCAGGAAAAATGAAGTTGACTGGAAATCATCTAAAATTTAGTGAGACTCCTACTAAGATAAAAACACCAGCTCCACTTTTAGGAGAACATCTAAATGAAGTACTTGGAAATATATTAGGTTACACTCAAGAAGAGATTGAAAGATTAGCAGATGAAAATCTGTTCTAGAAGGGAGAAAATATGGAAATAAATAACAGAATTGAAATAATAGAAGTCGGTCCAAGAGATGGATTTCAAAGTATAAAGGAGTTTATCTCAACTGAAGAAAAGAAAAAAATAATAGAGGGAATTATAGAATCAGGAGTAAAAAAGATACAGCTTACATCTTTTGTCTCTCCAAAACATATACCACAGATGCAAGATGCTGAAGAAATAGCTAAATATTTTTTAAATAAATATCCAGAGTTAGAATTTTCAGCTTTAGTTCCTAATTATAGAGGAGTTAAAAGAGCATATGAGATGGGACTTAGAAATATAGCATATGTTATCTCTGTATCTGAAGGACACAATAAGGCAAATGTAAATCGTAGTGTAGATGAATCTTTTGTAGAACTAGAAAAAATCTTAGCTGATTTTCCAGATATAAATATTACATTAGATGCAGCAACTACATTTGGTTGCCCTTTTGATGGAGAAGTTTCATATGAAAAGGTTGATAAATATGTTAAAAGAGCATATGATTTAGGTATCAGAACTATTAACTTATGTGATACAATAGGAATATCAAATCCCAAACAAATAGATGAGTTACTAACTATATTATTAGAAAAATACAAAGATATTGAGTTTCAAGTTCATATTCATGATACTAGAAATATGGGAATGTTAAATTCATATACAGCAATTAAAAAAGGAATTAAACATGTCCAAGCTTCATTAGGTGGTATGGGAGGTTGCCCTTTTGCACCAGGAGCATCTGGAAACTTATCAACTGAGGATTTTGTTTATATGCTAGACAAAATAAATATTGAAACAGGAGTAAATTTTAAAAAATTAGTAAATATAGCTAAAGAGTGTAGAGATAATATTAACGGAGTATATAGTGGGCATCAGATAAATATAAGTGATAAGATTAATTGTAATTCTTAATCTTTAAAGGGGGATAGCATGCAAATAGTTTCGATAATATCATTAGTAATATTACTGATAACAATTGTTATTGGTTTTGTAAAAAAGATAAATATGGGGGTTTTAGCCTTAGGTTTTTCATTGATCTTAGGTTATTGGGGAAAGGTATCAGCAAGTAATATAATAAAAGGATTTAATTCAAGCTTATTTTTAATGTTAGTAGGAGTGAGTATATTATTTGGAATAGCTCAACACAATGGTACCTTAAATTTGATTGTAAAAAAATTGATTAAATTATCTGGAAAAAAAGCTTGGTTAATTCCAATACTTATGTATTTTGTCATATATTTTATAGCTTTCTTAGGAGCTGGAACAATAACAGGATTTGCTTTAGCTGCATTATTTGGAATTCCTATGGCAAAAGAGTTAGATGCTGATCCTTTTCTATTAACTACTATGGGGCAACTAGGTTCAATAGGTGGTGGTATTGTTCCTTGGGCACCGACTGGAATAATAGGTTTAGAGTTAGCTAAAAATGCTAATATAACTGGAAATTTAGCCAATACAATGGTATTAAATACATTTTTAGCTACAGCCTTTGGAGCGATTATTTCATATATTTTCTTAAAGGGATATAAACTAAAAGCTAAAGAGCTTAGTAGTGAAATTTTAAAATTTAATAAAAAACAAAAGATAACTTTAGTAGGGATTCTATGTATGGTTATAGGAGTAGCTTTCTTCAATTTAAATATAGGACTACTTTCAATACTAATAAGCATCATCTTGATACTACTAAAAGTGGGAACAGAGAAAGAGGCTTTAGGATCAGTTCCTTGGAATACAATCCTACTTATCTCTGGAATGGGAATATTGATGAGCTTAATAGTTAAATTAGGTGGAATAAAATTACTAGCTGATATTCTAAGTCTATTTATGAATGAAAAAACAGTTGCAGGAATTTTAGCACTTTCATCAGGAATTTTAAGTTTATTTAGCTCTACTTCTGGTGTTGTTATGCCTACAATGATTCCAACTATTCCTAGAATTATTGAAACATTGGGAATAGCAGGAGTGGTTCCTAGTGCATTACTTCTATCAGCAGTTATAAATGGTTCATCTCCTTCTGGAATGAGTCCTCTTTCAACTGGAGGAGCCTTTGTTATGGCAACACTTTCTGAAAACTATGAGCTCACTAACGAGGAGTTCTCAAGTAAATTTAAAAGACTATTTTATATAACTATGTTAAATATGTTTATTGTAGCAATCTTTATATTAATAGGTGGATTTAGTTTTACTAAATATATGTAATGGAGGAGTTATGACACTAACAGAGAAAATTTTAGCAAGAGCAGCAAAATTAGATAAAGTAAAAGCTGGAGATATTGTTTGGGTAGATGTAGACAAAGCAATGATGGATGATATTTTAGGTCCTAGAATTGAAATTGCTGAGAAGATGAAGGAGTTAAATTTAAAAATCTGGAATCCAGATAATGTTACAATAATTTCAGACCACTATACTCCACCTGCTAATGCCCATCAAGCTTCTATTGTAAAATTTACTAGAGATTGGGCTAAGGAAAATGAGGTTAAACATTACTATGAGTTTGCTGGACCTTGTCATCAAGTAATGATTGAAAAAAGTAGAGTTTTACCTGGAGAGATAATCTTAGGAACAGATAGCCACACTTGTACATATGGAGCTTTAGGAGCCTTTTCAACTGGAATTGGTTCAACAGAGATGCTAGGAGTTTTAGCAACTGGAAAAATTTGGTTAAAAGTTCCTGAAACTATAAAGATAAACTTTGTTGGAAAGATGAATAAGGGAGTTATGGCTAAGGACTTGATATTAGCAGCTATTGGAAAAATAGGTCATGCTGGAGCTACTTATAAGGCACTTGAATTCTCAGGAGAAGTAATAGATAATTTAATTATGGATGAAAGATTATGTATTGCTAATATGGCAGTGGAAGCTGGAGCTAAAAATGGAATAATGAGAGTTGATGAGAAAACAAAGGAGTATTTAAAAAATCTAGATTTAGAACTAACTCCAGAAGTTATAGAACTTTTATCAACTAATAGTTCTGATGGAGTAGCTCAAGAGATAACTATAGATGTTTCAGAAATTTATCCTCTTTGTTCATGTCCACATGAAGTAGATAATGTAGAGGAGATTGCTAAAGTTGAGGGAGTAAAGATAGATCAAGCCTATATTGGTTCTTGTACTGGTGGAAGATACAATGACTTAAAATTGGCAGCTGATATATTAAAAGGAAGAAAGATAGCTGAAGGAGTAAGATTGCTAATCTCTCCAGCATCTAAAGAGGTATGGGAAAGATGTGCAAAGGATGGAATTTTACAGACACTCTCTGAAGCTGGAGCCACAGTATTAGCATCTAGCTGTGGAGCTTGCTTAGGGATACACTCTGGAGCAATAGGAGAGGGAGAAGTTTGTATCTCATCAACAAATAGAAACTTTATTGGTAGAATGGGAAGTAAAAAAGGAGAAGTATATCTAGCCTCTCCATTATCAGTAGCTGCTGCTGCACTTACAGGTTATATAGTAGACCCAAGAAAATTTATTGAGGAGGAATAATATGAATATTAGTGGAAGAGCATTAAAATATGGAGATAATATTAATACAGATATAATCTCTCCCCCAGCATATATGGAACTAAGTATAAAAGAGGCAGCAAAATTTACTATGAGTCCAATAGACACAGAATTTGCTAAAAACTCTAAGCCAGGAGATATCTTTGTGGCAGAGAAAAATTTAGGTTCTGGTTCAAGTAGAGAAACAGCACCTCTAATGCTAAAAGAGTTAGGAATAAAAACAATTATTGCTAAATCATATGCTAGAATTTTTTATAGAAACTGTATAAATCTAGGAATACTTGCAATTCAATGTGACTTAACAGAGAAAATATCTATGTATGATGAACTAGAAATAGATTATAAAGAGGGAATAATATATAATAAAAGTAAAGATGAAAAATATGTCTGTGAAAAGATTCCAGAGCATATTATGGAATTTATCAAACAAGATGGGCTAATTAACTATTTAAAGGAAAAGATATCTAAGAAATAATTAGGAGGCTTAAACTATGAGTAACTACAATAAAGATTTTGAAATAAAATGCTCTATCATTAGAGGGGGAACTAGTAAAGGAATATATATAATGGAAAATGAGTTACCAAAGGAGCAGGAACTAAGGGATAGAATTCTTCTAGCTATATTTGGAAGTCCTGATGTAAGACAGATAGATGGATTAGGTGGGGCAGATAGTTTGACTAGTAAATTAGCTATTGTAGGTCCATCTTCTAGAGAGGATGCAGATGTAGATTATACCTTTGGACAAGTTAGTATTACAGAGAGCTTTATTGACTATGGTGGAAATTGTGGAAATATCTCTTCAGGAGTTGGAGTTTTTGCTGTTAATAACAATTTAGTAAAGGTTACTGAACCTATTACAAAAGTTAGAGTACATATGACTAATACAAACAGAGTTTTAGCTTTAGAAGTTCCTGTAAAAGATGGGAAAGCTGAATTTAGAGGAGATTATAAAATAGATGGTGTCCCTGGAACTGGAGCTAAGATAACATTGGATTGGTCTGATGTAGTAGGAGGAATTACTGGAGATCTATTACCTACAGGAAATCCTAGAGATATAATCAAAGTTGAAGATGAAGAGTTTGAACTTTCTATTGTTGATGCTGGAAATATTGTTATCTTTATTGAAGCTGATAAGTTAGGGCTAAAGGGAACAGAAAGTAGTAATGAAATTGATAGTGACAAAGAGTTACTAAAGAAAATAGAGAGAATAAGAGGAGAGGTATGTTGTAAGCTAAAGCTTGTAGACTCGTGGGAAGAAGCTCAAATAAAGACTCCTTACCAACCATTCTTTGCTATTGTAAGTAAAGCAGCTGACTATATAGCACTAAACGGAGAGAAAGTTTCAAAGGATAATTTAGATATCGTATCAAGACTATTATTTATGCAAAAGATGCATAAAACTTACCCGGTTACAGGAACTGTAGCTACTGGAGCCGTAGCTAGAATCAAAGATAGTGTGGTATATAATCTTTTAAAAGATGAGGTTAAAACTGGAGTTGAAGTAAAAATTGGTCATCCTGGAGGAATAATCCCTATAAAAGTAAGAGCTAGTTATCCAAATGATAGATGTAAAATTGAGGAATTAGTAGTATGTAGAACTGCTAGACTTATTTTAGAAGGAAGAGTCTTTGTAAATATTTAAAATAATCAGCTTATAATTTCTTCATTGTATAAATTACTCCTTAATAAACAAAAACATATCTATTTTTAAAAAATATTTACATATAAAAGTTTTTATGATATAAAATATATACATTTACTTATATCAAGGAGGATTACATGAAAAAATTAATTATTCTTTCTACTTTACTTGCAACTCTTGCTGCATGTAATAATTTAGAAAATAATAATCAACAAACTGTTTCTACAACTACAGTTGTAAATACATTAAATTCTACTTCAAATATTTTACAAGGAATAGCAGCTTATAAACAAGGAGATATGATAGGAGCTTATAATGCTTTAAAAAATCTTTCTCCAGCTTCAACAAATTTAGAAACTTACTCTACATATTTAAATGTTCTTCAAAATTTAAATAAAAATCAAGAGTTATTGACAGCTTTAAAATCTGGAAATGAGTATTTTGGTAGCTCTAAAGATTATGTTTTAAATTATGCTAACATACTTACTTCAAAATTTAATGATACAAATACTGCTACTAATGTTTTAGAAAACTATTTAAAATCATATGGAAATAATAGTGAGGTAGTAAAATCTTTAGCTAATATCTATACTAGTGCTGGAGAGGTTGCAAAGGCTGCAGCTTTATTAAAGGGAATAAATTAAAAAATATTTAAAATAAAAAAGGGCTTTATTTATGCCCTTTTATTTTATAAAGGAGAGATTATGGATAGATTATATTATATAGAGTTTTCCCATATAATTATTTTACAAGAAGTTGAAATAGGAATGGAAACAGAAGATGCTTTAATAACAGCTTTAGGTTGCTCGTTAAATAAAATTCCAAAAAGATTTTTAACAGATGAGTATTCCTACTACAATGGAAATATCTGTATCTTTAGAAGAAGTAAAGCTGAACTTTTAGTGGCTTTTAGAGAGTATAGGGAGAAGATTTTAAAAAATATAGCTGATATAGAGAAAGAGTTAGAAAGTTAAATATTATAGTTGAATAAGAAACAACTTACTATAAATCTTGAGTATTTTACCTATAAATTACTTATCCAATAAACTAACAATTATTTTTATAATTTTGAAATAGTTTTTTACTTTTCTTTTACTTCTCCTATATCACTGTTTCAATTTAAGAAATTTACTAGAAAAGAGAATAATATTCAAGAATGACGAAGATTGAGAAGAATAAATAGAGCAAGTCAGCGAAATCGAACACTAAAAAACACAACTGTTTGAGTGAAACGAGTTTTCCAATAGTAGGGGAGTTTTAACGACTACTACTATTGAGACACAGAAATTTATTTTCTGTGTTACATTAAGGAAACACTGAAAGCTTTGCTTCCTGTGTCTCAAAATTCTTAGAGAGCTCAAGCTCTTAGAATTTTGGAAACCTACTTGCTCTTTATTCTTTGAACGAAAGTCATTCTTGAAGTATTTATAATAACTTTAATTTCTTAAATTACATTCCCTTTTTTATATTCCCTATTTTAACCAAGACATCAAAGCTCTCAACTCTGTTCCCACTCTCTCTAATTCATGAGCCTTTGCTTCCTCTCTTTTCTTCTTTAAAAATGGTTGCCCAGCTCTTGAGTCCTCTAAAAATTCATCAGCAAATTTTCCAGATTGAATATCTCTTAAAACCTCTCTCATCTTCTCTTTTGTTTCAGCAGTAATAATCTTTGGACCTGTTAAGAAATCTCCATACTCAGCTGTATTAGAGATAGAGTGTCTCATCTTAGCCATTCCTCCCTCATACATCAAATCAACTATTAGTTTCATCTCATGTAAACATTCAAAATAAGCATTTACAGGGTCATATCCAGCCTCTCTCAGTACCTCAAATCCACTTTTAATCAGCTCAGTAATTCCTCCACAAAGTACCACTTGCTCTCCAAATAAGTCTGTTTCAGTCTCCTGTTTGAATGTTGTCTCTAAGATTCCAGACCTTCCTCCACCAATTCCAGCTGCCCAAGCTAAAGCTACCTCTTTTGTATCTCCACTGTAATCTTGCTCCACAGCAACTAAGCAAGGAACTCCAACTCCCTCAGTAAATGTTCTTCTCACTAGATGTCCAGGTCCCTTAGGTGCTACCATAAATACATTTACATCTTCAGCTGGTACAATTTTCTTAAAATGGATATTAAATCCATGCCCAAATCCTAGATATACTCCCTTTTTTAAATATGGTGCTACCTCATTTTTATACATCTCTCCTTGAGTTTCATCAGGAGTTAAAATCATTACTACATCAGCACCTTTTACAGCCTCACTTGTTTCTTTTACTACAAATCCAGCCTTTTCAGCTTTCTTCCAAGATGGAGACCCCTTTCTCAATCCTACAGTTACATCCATTCCAGAATCTTTTAAATTTAATGAATGGGCATGTCCCTGTGAACCATATCCTAAAACTGTTATTTTCTTTCCTCTTAATTTCTCTAAATTACAATCCTCGTTATAATATACTGTTGTTCCTAAAATATTTCCTGCCATATTTAAATCCTCCTAAGTTGTTTTATATTTTAATTATTATTTTTTATTCTCTTAAATCTGCTCTACATTTACAACATCTACAATTTTATATACCTGTTTTTGAACTTGGTCAAAAATCTCATCATTTCCCTCTAAAGTAAGCAAAACTTTTGCATAACCAGATTGATTACTAAAGTCTACACTCATATTATGAATTAGATAATCTCTCTTATAAAAAAGTGTCATCACTCTTTGTAAAAAAACTTTATTATTTTTACTTACAATTGCTAAGTTAAATTTTCTATTCATAATCCTTCACTCCTCTCAGTCCAATCATATCCTCTACTGATTTCCCAGCTGGAATCATAGGATATACATTCTCCTCTTTTTTCACAATACAATTTACTAAAATAGGTTCATCACTTTTTAATATCTCATCTATCTTTTCTAAATCCTCTTCACTTTCTAAGGTAACACTTTTTATTCCATAAGCCTCTGCTACCTTTACAAAATCTGGATTAATCTCTAAATTTACCTCTGAGTATCTTCTCTCATGGAATAGTTCCTGCCACTGCCTTACCATTCCCAAATAAGAGTTATTCATTATAAATACTTTTACTGGAAGTCTGTAGGCTTTCAAAAGTATCAACTCTTGAATATTCATCTGAAACCCTCCATCTCCCACTATGCTTATAATCTTTTTATCAGGACAAGCTACCTGAGCTCCTATTGCACTAGGTAGTCCAAATCCCATAGTCCCTCCTCCACCAGATGAGATTATACTATTGGGATTTCTATAAGTGAGGTGTAAGGCACTCCACATCTGATGCTGTCCCACATCTGTTGCAATTACTCCCTCTCCTTTTAATACTCTATCTATCTCTCTGAGTACCCTTTGAGTAGTCAATCCCTCTTTACAATCTGGAACTATTAGAGAGTATCTTCTCTTGAGATACTCCACTCTATCTCTCCATTTCTGAATATCTTCTAATTCTATTCTTTTTTTATTCAAAAGAGTTAATACCTTTTTCAAATCTCCCACCAAAGCTATATCAACCTTTTTATTTTTCTCTATCTCTGATGGGTCAATATCTATGTGAATAATCTTAGCATTGGGACAAAATTTTTCAATATTTCCTGTAATTCTATCATCAAATCTAAATCCCATTCCAATTATCAAATCAGCCTCTAATGTAGCTATATTAGCTGCTGCTGTCCCATGCATTCCCAACATTCCTAAAAAAAGATTTTTATCTCCTGGATAAGCTCCCAGTCCCAAAAGAGTAGAAGTTACTGGTATCTGTAATCTCTCTACAAACTCTCTAAACTCCTCTACTCCCTTTGAATGAATTACCCCAGCCCCACTTATAATCAGTGGTCTTTTAGAGTTTTCTATCAACTTTATTCCCTCATCTAACTTGGACAAATCCTCTTGATACCCTCTCTCATATCCAGATAAATCCATCTCTTCTGAATATAACTCCTCAAATCTTTCTACCTCTATCTTTTCTAATTGTATATCTCTCGGAAAATCTATTAATACAGGTCCAGGTCTTCCACTTTTGGCTATGTGATAAGCCTCTTTTACAATTTGTGGTATCTCTTCAATAGAAATTATTTGGTAATTACTCTTAGTTATTGGAAGTGTTATATTTACTATATCTGTCTCTTGAAATGAATCTCTCCCTAGCATTGCCCTATTTACCTGTCCAGTGATAGCTAGTATTGGAATAGAATCCATAAAGGCTGTCATTATCCCTGTTACTAAATTAGTAGCTCCTGGACCAGAAGTGGCAATACAGACTCCCACTTCTCCACTAGCTCTAGCATAGCCATCAGCCTCATGTACTGCTCCCTGCTCATGTCTTGATAGATAGTGTTTTATTCCTTCAAATGAGTATATCTCATCATATATAGGGATTACACTTCCTCCTGGATATCCAAAGATATCCTTTACTCCCAATCTTTTTAAACACTCCAATAATACCCTAGCCCCTGTAATCTCTCTCTCTTTCATAGTTTTCCTCTCATTCCCCAAAAATTTCTACTGCTCCCCTATCTGCTGATGAAACATTTAAAGCATATTTCTTTAAATATCCTTTAGCCTTAGATTGAAATTTTGGAAGTTTCTCTCTTCTTAATTCTAACTCTTTATCATCTACTAAAAGTTCTATTTTTCTATTTGGAATATCTATAAGTATTCTATCTCCATTTTCTACTAGAGCAATATTTCCTCCACTAGCTGCTTCTGGAGAGATATGCCCTATAGATGCTCCCCTTGTAGCTCCTGAAAATCTTCCATCTGTTATTAGAGCTACATCTTTATCCAGTCCCATTCCTCCTAATAGTGAAGTAGGTGTCAACATCTCTCTCATTCCTGGTCCACCCTTTGGTCCCTCATAACGAATTACTAAGACATCTCCCTTTTCTATCTCCTTATTTAAGATTGCTTTTACACACTCCTCTTCACTATCAAATACCTTTGCTTTCCCCTCATGTTTTAACATATTCTCTGCTACTGCTCCAGCTTTCACTATACAACCATCTGGAGCTAGATTTCCTTTTAATACAGCTATTCCCCCTGTATTGTATGCTGGTCTATCCCAAGGTTTTATTACATTTTCATCATAAATTATTGCTCTATCCACTATCTCTCCTTGAGTTTTTAGAGCCACAGTTGGAGTATCTAGATGTAATAGATTATTTTCAGCTAATCTTTTTAATACTCCACTTACTCCCCCAGCATTGTATAAATCCTCTATATGATAATCACTTGCTGGTGCTAGCTTGCACACCTGCTTTGTTTTATTAGAGATTCTATCAAAATCCTCTAAAGTCAATCCCACACCAGCCTCATGTGCTATTGCTGTAAGATGAAGAGCTGTATTAGATGAACCTCCTAGTGCCATATCCAAAGCCACTGCATTTTCAAAACTCTCTCTAGTCAGTATATCCAGTGGTTTTAAGTCCTTTTCTAAAAGTTTCATTATCTGCTCTCCACTACTTTTTGCCAATCTTATTCTCTCTGAATATACAGCTGGTACTGTTCCATTTCCAGGAAGAGCCATTCCCAAACCTTCTGTTAAACAGTTCATAGTATTTGCTGTAAACATTCCTGAACATGAACCACAAGTTGGACAACTTCTATTCTCTATCTCCTTTAACTCCTCCTCATCTATCTTTTGAGAGGTAAAGCTTCCCACTGCTTCAAATGTACTGCTCAAGCTTATCTTTCTTCCTCTATGTGTCCCAGCTAACATAGGTCCACCACTTACAAATATACTTGGAATATTTAATCTAGCTGCTGCTATTAACATTCCTGGTACTACCTTATCACAATTTGGGATAAATACCATAGCATCAAAGGGAGTTGACATTCCCATAATCTCCACCGAATCAGCTATTAGATTTCTTGAAACTAAGGAGTATTTCATTCCCTCGTGGTTCATTGCCAATCCATCACATACACCTATTGTATTAAACTCCATTGGTATTCCCCCAGCATTTCTTATCCCATCTTTCACTGCTTGAACTAGTTGTTTTAGGTGCATATGCCCTGGAATAACCTCGTTATATGAATTAGCTATACCAATCAACGGCTTTTTTAACTCCTCATCTGTCAGCCCCAAAGCTTTTAATAGTGAACGGTGTGGTGTTCTTGTTACTCCCTTTGTTAAATTCTCACTTCTCATTATTTATCCCCCTGTGTTTTAAATTTTTATAAAAAAAAGAGACTCAATGGTATCATCCATTGAATCTCTCATAAAAGTTTTTTATTTATAATAATTTTGAAAACCTAACGCAATTTTACTTTTAACATCTTAATAAGCATTTCAGGTAGCACAAAAATATTATTAGAAACTTTTAACTCATTCAATAGATGATTAATAGAACTAATAATTATTATTATACATATTATGCTTATTATTATGTTAGTTAAAATTAACATCAGTTTTCCTCCTTTTTTTCAATCTTATTTTCAATAATATTATCAAAATTTTCTTTTTTTGTAAAATATATATTTTATATAATCAATATTTTAAAATAATATTTTATCAATCTTGCTTTAGCTTCTGAATTTTTTAAAAATTTATTTCCACTATTTATGCTTTTAATAATACACAATTAAAAATTATTTTTCATCTAAAAATACTTAAAATTTAATATTTTCCCCCTAGACAATATTAAAAAAAGTGATAAAATATCTAATGAGACAATATTAATTTTTTAAGTGGAGGGTTTATGTTTGGAGTTATTAATTATGAAATGTTTTTGACTTCTAGTATTATTTTAGCTTTGATACCAGGGAGTGATACTATGTTTATACTGGGACAAGCTATATCCAATAGTATCAAGTCTGGTAAGTATTCTGCTTTTGGAATTTGTTCTGGGCTTATAGTTCACACTTTTTTAGCAGCCTTTGGACTTTCTTTGTTACTAAAAAATTCTGTAACAGCTTTTAATCTTATAAAGTTTTTAGGAGCTATGTATCTTGTATATATGGGGATTAAAAGTATAAAATCTAAAGATATGCTTGCTGTTAATCAGGGGAAAAAGAAAAGAGAAGATTTAAAAAAAGCTTTCTTTCAAGGATTGGTTACTAACCTTTTAAATCCTAAGATAATTCTATTTTTCTTAGCTTTTTTACCACAATTTATAGACACTAATAACACTTATGGAATGGTACCTTTTGTTTTATTAGGTCTAACTTCCACTATTATCTCTGGAATTTGGTATATATCTCTATCTATTTTTGCTTCTTTTATAGCAACTTTCCTAAAGAGAAATAAAAACTTTGGAAAAATAGTAAATAAACTTTCTGGAACAATTTTTATTATCTTAGGAATAAATCTTCTTAGAGTAAAAAATAGTTAAACTTAAAAATATCTTAATAATATGAAAGGACTATTGTAAACTCTTAAATTGAAATCAAAAAATAAAACAGTTTAACAATATAAAAGGACAATATTATATTTTATAAAAAATTCTGAGAATTACGAAGATTGAGAAGAATAAATAGAGCAAGTCAGCGAAAGTGAACGCTAAAAAACACAATAAACCAAAGGTTTAACCCTTGTGTTTTTAGTGAACTAAGCCTACTTGCTCTTTATTCTTTGAACAAAAGTAATTCTTGAATTTTTTAACTTCTTAGATTATAGAATAATTCTTAAGTTATTTTATAAAAATTTTTCTAACTCCTCTTTTAATTTCTCTTTATTTATCAAATGTATAGTTGAAATTCCTAATTTTTCTGCTCCTTCAGTATTTGCTAAAGTATCATCTATAAATAGTGTTTCCTCAGGATTTAAATTATATTTTTTCAATAGCTCCTCATATATCTCCTTTTCAGGCTTTAGCAGTTTTACATCATAGGATACAACTTTCCCATCAAAATACTTTTTAAATTCACACTTTCTCTCTAGCTCTAAAAAAGCTTCTCTATGAAAATTAGAAAGAATATATAGCTTATACCCCTTTTCTTTTAATTTTGGCAATAATTTTAGATTCTCTTCAATAGGAAACAGTACCCCTTGTATATTCTCTTTAAAAAGTTTTTCTATGTTCTCTTTCTCCTCTGGTAAATCCTTTGTAAATATCTTTACAGCCTCATCATACTCTAATGTTCCTCTATCTAAATCTTGCCACTCTTGCTCTTTAAATACTCTTTTATAGAATCTCTCTTGATTTTTCTTAGCTACAAATTCAGAGATAAATCTCTCTGGATTATACTCTATCAACACATTTCCCAAATCAAAAATAATATTTTTTATCATTTTCCCTCCTATTTATCCTTATCAAATATTAAAACATCTTTTTTTATAAACTCCCCTGGAGCCATACCAAGATATTTTTTAAACACAGTACAAAAATGTTTGTAATCACTAAATCCAACTTTTTCAGAGATTTCATACATTTTTAAATCCTCTTTTACAAGGAGTTTCATAGCTTTCTGCACCCTATATTTATTCAATATCTCTAAAAAAGTTTCCTCTAGTTCCTCTTTAAACTTTCTGCTGAGATAACCTGAACTCACTCCCAATTCATCAGCAATCTCAATAATACTTATCTTCTCATTATATCTATTTTGAATTTTTTGTAAAGCTTTATACACATATTTATTTTTAGTCTGAGCTTTCTCAAAACAGATATTTATATTAAAAAACTCTAACTCCTCTTTAGTTTTGCTTACTTTTTCCAAAACCTCAAGATTTTTCTTATTTTCCAACTTTTGCTTTACCTTGTCTAATGCTTTATAGAGTAACTCCTCATCTAGTGGCTTTAAAAGATACTCCACTACACCAATATTTATCCCCTCTTTAGCATATTCAAACTCTCCATAACTGGTTAATAAAATTGATTCAAAAACTATATTTTCACTTTGACACCTTTTTATCATTTCCAATCCATTTAAATTAGGCATCTTTATATCTGTAATAACCAAATCTGGTTTAAGCTCTCTTATTTTTTCCAATCCATCTAATCCATTTATAGCTTCCCCCACTATATTACAATCTTTTTCTATCCAATCTATAGTATTTATTAGTCCCTTTCTAATAATCTCCTCATCTTCTACTATCAATACTCTTATCATCTTGCCTCCATTCCAATTTAAATGGAATCTCTATTCCTATATAAGTTCCCCTATTAGAAGAGCTCCTTATATTTAAGCCATACTCTTTTCCATATAATAGCTCTATTCTCCTTTGAACATTATACATTCCAATATGCTCTTTTAAGCTTAAATTTCTTTTTAAAAGTTTCTCTTTTAAAAGTTTTAGCTCTTGCTTTTCTATTCCCTTACCATTATCGAAAATTCCTATCTGAATTCTCTCTCTCTTCTGCTTAATCTTAATTAATATTTTAAACTCTTTCTCTTGAATATATCCGTGTTTAATAGAGTTTTCAACTATTGGTTGAATAATTAGTTTAGGTGTTAAATATTCTAAAAATCTCTCCTCTACATCTATAGAATATGAAAACTTATCTCCAAATCTTATCTTCTGAATTTCTAAATAGTTTTTTATATAGAAAATCTCCCTCTCTATTTTTACTTCTGAACTTTTATTTTCTATGCTAAATCTCAAGATTGATGCCATATTAATAATTATCTTATTAGCCATTTTTTTATCTAAATGAATAGTATACCTCAACATCTCCAATGTATTAAAAAGAAAGTGGGGATTAAACTGACTCTCTAGCTGTTTTATCTCTGTAACTATACTATGTGTTGCTTCCTCTTTATTTTTTTCTATCAATCTTTTTATATCTAAAAGCATCTGATTATAAGTATCACCTATTATCTCAAACTCATCATTAGATTTTATATTTATCTGAGTATCCAAATCTCCTGTTTCTATATTTTTTATTGCCTTTATTATCTCTTCAATTGTTTTAGTCTTTTTTAAAGCAATATTTTTAGCAACCTTTGACATAAAAATTACAAGAAAAATGAAAACAATAGTTATATAAATAAAACTCTCTATAAAATTATCTATAATATATTCAGTAGAAGATATACAATATACATCTATATTTGAATAAAAAACCTCTTGCTTAGAAATATAGTATTTTCTTCCCCTATATTTCAGATAATTTTTTTTCTCTCTAAACTCTTTCTTTAATTTATCTAAGGAATCTTTAAAATTGGCATTATTAGTTGAGATAACATTATTATATTTATCTGTTAAAACTACACCAAAATTTTCAGAATCTCCCATTATCTTTTCAAAATTTTTATCTAACATATGATAAACCAAATAACCTATAATCTCATTATTATTTTTTATAGGTTTTCCCACAGAAAAATTACTTACATTTCCCTCTCTAAAATATAGCTTTCCTACATAATTTATAGTCTTTTCATTATTAGATAACATTCTGTAAAAGAGCCCCCAAATATATCCATTACTATTTCCTAGAAACTCTGCATTGGTCATTAAGATATTTATATTTTTATCATATAGTACAAATTTACCATCAATTTCAAGATTTAGAGGACTTTTGTATAGAAGTTCGTAAGCTTTTTCATTGATCTCATCATCAAGTATTACCTTTTTTAAAATCTCATCCTTACTCAATCTATCAATTTCGCTATATACCTTTGAAATTATTTCATCTGTTTGCTGAGATAAATTTTTTAAATTGTTATTATTATTATTTACCATTGCTCTATAACTTAGGTAATATATCATTCCATAACCTATAAGAGCAGTAAAAATAATAGGAATGAGTGAATAGAAAATTAAAATCTTTTTCATCTGCTCTTTAAAACTGACAAATTTCTTATTTCCCATTACAATCATTCCTTTTTATTTTTATTTTATCACTATTTTATTTAAATTTCTAGCAATTAAATATTTACATTTTTTCCACCAGTTACTTTAAAGAAAATTAGAAGAGATACAACTGTTGTTAAAGTCAAAATTGTAGATAGTGCTGCTGCTGTACCATAACTTGCTCTAATTACCTCAGTATATATAGATACTGACATTGTTCTAGTAAATCCTGTATATAAAATAACTGAAGAACTCAATTCATTTATTACTGTTATCCAGCTTAGTATAGCTCCTGATAATACCCCTGGTAACATCATTATTGAAGTTACTTTAAAAAATGTTTTCACTGGAGAACAACCTAAACTAATTGAAGCCTCTTCCAAGCTTGGACTTATTTGATATAGTATTGCTGCTGCTGATCTCAATGTGTAAGGTAATCTTCTTATTACAAATGAGATTACTATTATAGCTGCTGTACCACTTAGTAATAGTGGCTTACTATTAAAAGCTAAAAGAAGAGTGATACCAATTACAGACCCTGGAATAATATATGGAAACATTGTCATTGTATCTATTATTCCTGTTAAAACATTTCTTTTTCTTGTAGAAATATAGGCTATAAACATTCCCAAGAAAATTATAATTACTATTGCTATTATTCCATATAAATAAGTATTAAATATAGCATTTCCCATTCTAGAAAAAACTTTCTCATAGCTTTCCAACGAAAATTCTGGAACAAACATTGAACCTTTTGTTTTTAAGAAAGAAGTATATACTACTGTAATTTGTGGAATTATTGATAAGAAAACTACTAAATATATAAATATATGCATCAATACTCCCTTTACTCCTTTTAACTCCTTTGCTTGCATAGGTCTTAAAGAGCTCATAACAAAAGATTTCTTATTTACTATATATTTTTGTCCTAAAAATAACAAGATAGTTATAAATACTAAAACTGTTGCCATTGCTGCAGCAAAGTTAGCATTTCCTCCCATTTCTCCTACAAACTCAGAATATATCAAAACTGGCATAACATTATACCCTTCTCCTATTAACATAGGAGTACCAAAGTCTGCCATAGCATTCATAAATACCAAAAGTCCTCCTGACATAAGAGTAGGTAAAATTAGAGGCATTATAATAGTACAAACTTTCTTAATTGTTGTACAACCTAAGCTTTCTGCTGCTTCACTTAATGAAACATCTATTTTTTTTAGAGCTCCTGAAACATAGAGATAGATAAATGGATATAGTTTTAATGTAAAAACTAATAGTATTCCTGTAAATCCATATATTGTAGGAAGATTTATCCCCAAAGTATCTCTAAAAAACTCTGTAACAACTCCACTTCTTCCACATAGTAAAACCCAAGAGTAAGCTCCTATAAATGGAGGAGATAGCATAGAAATAATAATCAATACTTCCACTAAACCTTTTAATTTTACTTTATAAGCAGACATAAAATAAGCCATAGGAACTCCAATAACAATAGCCAGTACTGTTACACAAGAAGTTACCTTAAAACTATTTAAAAGCCCTTGATAATAATACTTTCTTGAAAAAAATCTTACAAAGTTTGTTAAGCTCCACTCATTTGTTATAGGGTCTTTAAAACCACTAATGAATAAAGAGAATAATGGATATATTAAAAATAGTGTAAAAATAAGGGCTATTATTAAAGTTACACTTGTCCAAAAATCCCATTTAAACTTTCTATTTAACATACACCTCAACTCCTTTTATTAAACTCTTTTCTCCATCAGAAGTAAAGATATTTATTTTTTTAGAGTTTGGTTTTAAATATAATTTATCTCCTACACCATATATTTTTGTAGCCTGTCCTATATCTTGAGAAAATTCCAATGCTGGCATATTTTCTACTATATCATCTTTTAAAGCTTCTATCTCATATGTATTATACTTTCCTAAAAAAGTACTTGTCTTTATCTTCATTTCTAGCCCTTCTCCACTTTCATGCACTATTGAAAACTCCTCTGGACGAATTGCTACTATAACTTCTTGATTATCTTTCACTTCATCGACTAAATTTTCCATCTCAATTTCATAACCACTTTTAAATACAACAAATTTTTTACCCTCTCTTATTTTTAAATACCCTCTAAAAAGATTAGAATATCCTATAAATGTAGCTACAAACTGATTATATGGTCTTGTATATATATCATGTGGAGTTCCTAGTTGTTGAATTACTCCTCTATTGATAACAGCTATCCTATCAGAAATAGCCAAAGCTTCCTCTTGGTCATGTGTTACATATACAGTTGTTATTCCAACTTTCTTTTGTACATCTCTTATAGCAGAACGCATCTCCAATCTCAACTTAGCATCTAAGTTTGAAAGAGGCTCATCCATAAGTAAAACACTTGGATGAATTACAATAGCTCTAGCTAGAGCAACCCTTTGTTGTTGTCCTCCTGATAATCTCTCTGGCAATCTCTCTTGATACTCTGAAATTTTTACAACATCTAGTATTTTATCCACTTTTTCTTTAATCTCATCTTTATTAATTTTTCTTAATTTTAGTCCATATTCCACATTTTCTCTAACAGTCATATGTGGGAAGATAGCATAGCTTTGGAATACCATTCCTATATTTCTTTTATGTGCAGGGACATCATTTATACACTTATCATCAAAATATATTTTTCCTCCCTCTATACTATTAAATCCTGCTATCATTCTTAGTAGGGTAGTTTTACCACAACCAGATGGTCCTAACAGTGTAAAAAACTCTCCATTTTTTATATTTACTGTCATTCCTGGTATAATTGTATTATCTCCAAATTTTTTTATAACATTATCCACATTTATTGCTACGCTCATCTTTACACCTCTCTCTATCTTAAATAAAAAGTGTCCATTTATTGCTATTTTTCAAGTTTATAAATGGACACTAGCTCAATACTTATTTTGTATAGATATCTTTAAATTTATCTAACCATACTGCTTTTTGAGATTTTACAACTTCAAGGTCATCTTCTATTACATTTATATCCTCTAATTTCTTCAATCCTTTTCCTGGCTCAACATCTTTTCTTATACTTCTTCTATTTAATTGAGCTGTAATCATACTTTGTGCCTCTTTACCAGTTAAGAAATCTACAAATAATTTTGCATTTTCTAAGTTTTTACAATTTTTTACTATATATACACCATCAGGTTTTACTATTACTCCCTCTTCCATATAAACTACTTCTACTGGAGCATCAGAGTTTACATATTTTACTGCTCCCTCTTCAAATGTCAATCCCACTGTATACTCTCCATCTGCAACTCCTTTATATACAGCTGAAGAACCAGAAAGTAAAGTATAGTTTAAATTATCCATTAATTTTTCTACATAAGACCAACCATTATCTGGATTTCCATTTCCCATTGCATATAGCATATTTACTAAATGTTCAAAAGATGATGAAGATTTAGCTGGGTCAGAAAAAGCTATTTTTCCTTTTAAAGCTGGATTTAATAAATCTTGATATCCTTCTATTTTGATATCTCCTATAAGATTTTTATTTACCATAATTACACTTGGTACTGCTGTAAATCTTGTCATATTTCCTTCTACATTTTTATAACTATCATAGAAAGCTTCTTCATTTTTAGAAGTATATGGTAAGAAATAATCTTTTATTGGCTCTACTGTTGTTATAGTTCCTCCCCATAGTACATCAGCTAATGGATTATCCTTTTCTGATTCGATTCTCTTCATTAATTCTCCAGTTCCTGCTGCTATTACCTCTACTGATACTCCATATTTTACTTCAAACTCTTTTACTAATGGATCTATAAATTCTAATGGATGTGGACAATACACTGTCAATTTCTTCGTATTTTCAGTAGTTTCTACTTCCTTTTCTCCTCCACAACCTATTAAAAATATAGACATCATAATTCCAATTAATCCTAAAAATAATTTTTTCATTTTACTCCCTCCTTATTTTCTTTTCTTAATAAGAGAATACCTTATACCTTCTTTTTTATCAATACTATTTTATGCTATTTTATACTTAAAACTTACCTTTTTATCTTTTTAAAAACAAAATAAAAAGGAACTAATGTAAACTCTTAAGTTACAATAGTTCCCTCTTCTATTTTATTATATATTTTCTAAGGCTCTAGCTATATCTTTCAATATATCCTCTACATTTTCTATTCCCACATTCAATCTAACTGCTTCTGGTAAAACTCCAGCTTTTATCTGGTCCTCTTCTGATAGCTGTCTATGTGTTGTACTAGCTGGATGCAATACACAAGTACGAGAATCTCCCACGTGGATTACACTTCTTATCCAAGTGAGCTCCTTTATAAATCTCTCTGCTCCCTCTCTTCCACCTTTGACACCTAGTAATATAACTCCACTTCCTCCTTTAGGTAGATATTTTTTAGCATTTTCATATGAGTAACTGCTCTCTAATTTAGGATAATTTACCCACTCTATCTTCTCATGATTTTCTAAAAATTTTGCAACTTTTAAAGCATTTTCACTATGTCTTTCCATTCTTAGATGTAGTGTTTCCAATCCTCTTAAGAAAAGAAAAGCATTAAAAGGATTTAGACAAGCTCCAAAATCTCTCAATAAAGTTACCCTAGCCCTTGTTATATATGCAGCTTTTCCAAAATCTTTCCAATAACTTAAGTTATGGTAAGCTGAATCTGGCTCTACAAGGTCTGGAAACTTTCCATTGTCCCAATTAAAATTTCCACCATCTACAATAACTCCACCCAATGCTGCCCCTTGCCCATCTATATATTTTGTAGCGGAATGAGTTACTATATTTACTCCATATTCAATAGGGTTACATAGATATGGAGAAGCTAGAGTGTTATCTACTATAACAGGGACTCCCTTCTCTTTCCCTACTCTCACAAGTTTTTCAAAATCTATTACATTCATCTCTGGATTTCCCAAAGTTTCTCCAAAAAGCACCTTTGTATTCTCTTGAAAAGCTGCTTTTATCTCCTCTTCTGAAGCCTCTGGAGAAACAAAAGTAGCAGTTATTCCATATTTTTTCAAGGTAGATTTAAATAGATTAGCTGTTCCCCCATATATAGTTGCTAGAGATACTATATGGTCACCACAACCACATATATTTAAAATAGCTGTTACATTGGCTGCTTGTCCTGAAGCTAGTGCCAAAGCTCCCACACCTTTTTCTAGCTGTGCTATCTTTTCTTCAAAGGCTGTAACAGTTGGATTTCCTATTCTTGAATACATATATCCATCTCTTTTTAAATCAAATAGCTCTGCTAAAACCTCTGGAGAGTTGTAGTCATAAGTTGTAGTCTGATATATTGGATATACTCTTGGTTGCCCCTCAGTAAACTCTCCACTTCCTTGTACAAGTTGTGTTTCAATTTTAAATTCCTCTCTGCTCATAAAATCCCTCCTGTTTTGTTTATATAAAAAAAATCTCTATTACCATCAAGTAATAGAGATTGATATACTTTAATATCAGCCATCTGTCTGGAATTAGCACCACATCTTTTGATAGGTTGCTGAAACGTCATAGAGCCAGTCTCTCGGTTTCTCTTGATGGTTTTTTATTTTTTATTTCTTTGTTGAAAATGATTATATACCTTTCCTTTTCTTTTGTCAATAATTTTTTCTAATATTATTTTACCTTTTTAAATTCTTCTAAAAATTCTTTTATATACATGATTACTTCTTTTAGCATCTCTTTTCCAAATTCTTCACAAGATTCAATCGGATCTAAATTTCCAATCCATCCATCTTCAATAATATCTTTTGTATTCTTTATTATCTTTACACTTCCATTTTTAAATTTGGCATCTATTGAATTTTGATAAATTATATTAGAGGATATATTTTTTATATTTTGAGGTTTTACTTTTTCAAGTTTAATAATGCTTTTATCTATTGCCATAATAGCACTTGTTTCTTGTTTATCCCCATGTCCTCCTCTATATTTAGGATTTAATTCTCCAGCTAATCTCCACCAATCAATTACAGCTAATTGAATATCTTTAGATAAAAGTGTCAAAGCATCTTCAATAGCAGGAGTATTTCCTCCATGTCCATTTATTATTAATAATTTTTTCATACCATCTTCTTTTAATTTTTTAACTATTCTATATATTATTCCAAATAAAATATCATATCCTAAATCAATTGAACCGGGAAAATCTGTATGATATGGACAAACTCCATATGGTATAGGAGGTAATAAGATTATATTTTCTACCTTTTCTATTTCTTCACAGATATATTTAGGAATCAAAAAATCTGTCCCTAAAACTCCATGGGAACCATGTTGCTCTATACTTCCAATAGGCAATATAAACACTGGATTATCAGAAATTTTTTCTTTTAATTCTAGCCAAGATAAATTTTCTAATTTCATAAACTACTCTCCAAAATATTTTTTTACTAGATTATCTAATTCTCCTGATTTTTTCATTTTTTCTATTTCTTGATTTACTTTTTCTCTTAATTCATCGCTTCCTTTAGGAAAAACAATTGCAATTCCTTTACTTTCATTATCTTCAACTCTTCCAATTTCATATAATTTAGGATTATTTGCTAAGTATTCATTTTTTACTTCACTAGATATGATAATTGCATCTATTTTTTCTTGGTTTAAATCTAATATTGCACCAGTAAAAGAGTTATATGATACCACTTTAGCCCCTTCAATATTCTTAGCTAAATTTTCTTGTAAAGTTCCTATCTGTACACCTATTTTTTTATTTTTTAAGTCTTCAATACTAGCTATTGGATTATCTTTGTTAGCTATAGCCATTTGTTTCCCTACATAATATCTTTCTGAAAAATCTACATATTTTTTTCTCTCATCTGTAGGTGTTAATCCTGTTAAGACATCAACTTTTCCTGATTGAAGTGCAGAGATTAAACCATCAAAACTCATATTTGTATATTCTATTTTATAACCCAAATTTTCAAAAATTTTAAATACAACATCTATTGAAAATCCTGTCACTTTACCATTTTCTAAATACTCATATGGTTTATACTCAGCATTTCCTCCTATTCTTATTATATTCTCCTTTGTTTCCTCTTTTTTTCCACAAGAAACAAATAAAAAAATTGTAAATAATAATGCTAATACTTTTTTCATCTTTCTTCCTCCATGTTTTATATATAAAATTATTTTTTTATTATATTCTTTTTTATAAAAAAATAACATACACTTTTTTTATATAATAATTATATTTTAATTAAATAATAAATATAATCACTTTTAAATTTCTATATTATCTTAACTCTAGTTCCTCTCTCTCCAGAGATAGCCTTCTCCACCTGCAGTTTTCTATCAATTCTTACCTTTAAATCCTCAAGGTGTGTAATTATTCCTATCTTGATATTTTCTTCTCTTCTAATATTTTCAATAGCTTCCATAACCTTATCCAAAAGCTTATTGTCCAAGCTACCAAATCCCTCATCTAAGAAGAAAAACTCTAGTGGAATCTTTCCTTTTAGTTGCAGTTGTTTAGAAAGAGCAAGGGCAAGACATAGCGAAACAACAAATATCTCTCCACCAGAAAGAGTACCTACCTTTCTTTTGATACCATCATTAAACATATCTATCACATAGAAGTTACACTCATCATCTGTGTAGAGTTTGTATCTTCCATTGGTAATTCTAGTGATATAGTGAGAGGCATTTTCAATGACACCTTTCAGTTTCTTAGTAGTTAAGAAGTTGACAAAGCCACCTTTACTAAACTTCTTATACAAGTCCTCAGCCATTGCTCTTTTTCTTCTAATCTCTTTCTGCTCTTTTCTCTTCTCCTTAGAATCAGCAAGTTGAGTTTTTTGTAAAGCAATATCGCTAGAAATTTGTTCTATTCTCTGATAAGTATCTAATATCTCTTGGTTCAATCTCTCTTTTAATTGTGAAATCTCTTCCCAAAGCTCAATAGAAAAATCTTTTCCCTGCACTCTGCTCTCCAAATCCCTTAAAAGAACATTTACCTCTTTCCAGCTCTCCTCATAACTCTCTATCTTTTGAGAGTACTCTCTCTCCTCTAACACAGATATATAACTATCTCTTACCTCTTCTATTGTTACAAAGTGATATTTAGAGATAAGCTCCTCAATAGTTTTATTTAGCTCCTCTATTTGAGAGTTTACACTATCTCTCTTCACTTGATAGCTATTTATTCCCAATCTTATCTTCTCTAATCTATCTTTTATCTCAACTATTTGAGAGTCATTTTTAGCTATTATCCTATTTATACTTCCTATCTCTTCCTCGTATCTTCTTATTTTTTGATAGTTTGCTTTTAGCTCATCTCTTCTTTTTTCTAGCTCCTCTTTTCTCTCATCTACAAAGCTCTCTCCCAATCTAGCTATACTTTTCTCAAGACTAGCCTTTCTAATACTATGCTCATCTATCTCAGCTAGATAATCTTGTAGTCTACTCTCTGATTTCTCTATATTTTTCTGAGTATTTTTACACTTCTCTTTCAGTTGAATAACTATATTATTTACTCTCTCTTTCTCCTTTGCAAGAGTGTCAAGCTTTCTCTCTTCCTCTCTATATTCCTCTATCAATCTATCTTTACCTGAGATTATCTCTTGATAATAAGCTTCATCTACAACTCTTTCCTTGTAGATAACCTCTAATCTTTCAATACTCTCCTTAAGGGATAGAATACTTCCACTTACCTTTCCTATATCAGCTATATTTGAAGATTTTTTCTCACTAGCTTTTTTTAAATCCCTTTGAATTTTTTCTATATCCTCACTGCTATTATGCTCTATCTTATTGTGATGAATAGACCCACACACAGGGCAAGGCTCTCCCTCTTTTAGCTCCTTAGCCAATTCATAAGCAAGGTTCTCCCTTCTCTTCTCCTCTAGTATTTCCAGTTGAGAGTCTATTTCTCTCTCCTCTTCCTTTAGTTGCTCTAGCTTTCTCTCTAGCTCCTCTAGTCTAAGTAGGTACTCCTCTTTTTGAGATTTTTTCTCTCTGTAATCTCTGATAACTCTTTGATACTCCTCTATCTCATCTCTGTATTTAACTAGATTCTCCCTTGATATCTCTGGAAGATTAGCTAGCTCCCTCTCCTTTTCCTCTAGCTCACTGGTATTATTAGCTAAATCTTGAGTATGTATCTCTATCTCTTTTTGGATTTCTTCCAGATTTCTCTTACCTCTCTCCAGCCCTTTTTCCACATATTCAAGGTTTCCCTTATAGCCAATGACTTCGTTAAGGGTATCCTCCTCTGACTTATCAAAATATATTTGAGATTTCTCTATTTCCTTTTTGGAAATCTCCTCTTTTTGTACTTTCATATCCTCTTCTAGCTTTTTAATACCCTCTTGGTATTGTACCTCTTGAGTTTCTAGCTCCCTTAACTGATTCTCTACCTTTCTTTTCTCCCCTTGAGATACCTCCAATTTTTCAATATACTCTCTTATCTCATTGGCATTTCTTCCCTTAGTCAGTTGAGTTCTGATATACTCTATATTATCTTTTTCTAGCTCTAATCTGCTCTTTCTCTCTAGTTGTTCATTATACTTTTCTATCTCTTCCTTAAGATTTTTCAATTCATAATATCTTTTCTCAATCTCTTTATGCTCTTTAGTTTTTCTCTCTACCTCTTCTACTATGTTAGCCTTCTCTTTTTCTAACTCCTCTATCTTTTCAGCAGTTACATCTACTAACTCTGCTAACTCTTCCTCTAGCTCCTCATCTTTTTTCTTCCAAAAATCCATCTCTTTTTTCATCTTATCTTGAAGAGCTTTTCCATATTTTTCCATAGCAAAGATTTTCTCTAGCATCTCTCTTTTGTCTGCACCCTTTAGCTTTACAAACTCACTAAATTTTCCTTGAGGTAGTACCACTGTTCTTGTAAAGTCATCATCAGACAATCCAAAATCCTCAGCTATTATTTTATCTAATTTCTTTATTGAATCAGCTACTATCTCCCCATTTTTTCTAAGGATAGTCTCCTTCTCTTTTAATACTTCCTCTCCCTTACTTTTTCCTAGGGCATACTTTCTACTTACCTCATAGATATCCTCATCTAAAGCAAATTTAAAATATACCTCCATCTTCTTAGAAGAGGTATTCAAAAAGTTTTTCAAGCTTTTACTATCTTGGTCTAACTCAGCAGTTCTTGGAATTTTTCCATATAGTGAGAATATCATAGCATCTAGTATTGTAGATTTTCCACTTCCTGTCTCTCCAAAAATTCCAAACAATCCATTTTCACATAGCTTTTCAAAATTTATTATCTGCTTTTCCTTATAGCTTTGTAATCCCTCTATCTCTAATAACAGTGGTCTCATTACTCTTCCCCCTCTACTAGTCTCATAAATAGCTCTACCATCTCTTCACTTGGCTCTATTCCATCAAACTTTTTATAGTACTCCTTAAAGTTCTCTTTGATATCTAGCTCTCCATTTTCATAGTAAGTAATATTCTCTCCCTCATTTTCATCTATATATTTCACATCTATCTCTACAATATTCTTATTCTTACGAAGCTCTCTTATCTCACTACTAGCTAGATACCTATCAGTAACGATTTTAAGATATACCCACTCCTGTACACCTACAAGAGATTGAGATAATTCAAGAGCTTTATCTATCCCCTCTACCTCATATTTTTTTATAGGCTTATAGTTCTCTAGCTCTATCTCTCTTATCTCTGTATCTAAATCTCCCTTTACATCAGCTAGGAATATTTTTTTCTTGTATCTATTCTCTGTAACCCTATACTCTATTGGAGAACCAGAGTAACAAGCTCTTTTTCTACTGTACTTCATAGGTTTGTGTATATGCCCCAGAGCTATATAGTCCACCTCTGGTAAGTCATCTAAGTCTACTCCCTTACTTCCACCTAGCTCTGCCTCTCTCTCATCTCCATCTCCTACACTTCCCATTATGAAAAGATGTGCCATTATGATTTTAGGAATATTTTCACTTTCTACCTCCACTATCCCTCTCTTCAGTAAAGCTCCTATCTTTTCAGAATAAGTTAAATCTCCATCTATACTCTCTCCTATCTTCTCATCTTTTTCAGCCAAAAGATTTTTGTATATCTCATCTAAATATGCCTCACTTACATGTGGTAGGGAGTAAAGAAATGCTCTCTCTCCCCCAATATTTAGAATTAGTCCCCCCTCAGTTGCCCTTTCCACTTGAAATTGTCCATACTCTCCTATCTCCTTTACCTCTAAAGGATTTTCATAGATGATAATTCCAAAATCCTTAGCTAAGTTCTTAGAAGCTACCAATCTCTCTGCACTGTCGTGGTTTCCAGGAATTATAACAATAGCTCTCTTCCCAAAGTTAGAAATCTTTTTCATAGCATCAAAAAATAGCTTTTCAGCCTCTGAGCTTGGAGATGGTGTGTCAAATATATCCCCAGCTATTAAGATAAGTTTTGGATTTTCATCTGTAACTATCTTTTCCAATGTATCTATAAAGAGTTTTTGCTCCTCTATTCTCTTTGCACCCTCTAATTTTTTCCCTAAATGCCAATCTGATGTATGTAAAATCTTCATTTTCATACCCCTCCTACTTTTATCCTGTATTTATATTAGCATATCTAACTACAAAATTCAAATTTTCCAGCATAACTTATAGGCTTTTAATTTTTCTAGTTTTATCTATTTATATTTCAATTTAGAAATAAAAAAACTCAAGAACAACTAAAATAAAAGTTATCCTTGAGTTAGTTTAATTTAAGTATTCGTTTTTATTATAGAGTTTCACAAGGAAATTTCATTCCCCATTGTTTACGAATAGTGTCCATCACGTTCATCACTTTTAAAGTTATCTCATGTGGCATCTCTTCACACTCTAACTTACCATTTTTTATAGCTTCATAAGATGCTATTACCTCATACTCATATCCACTTACCTGTTTTGGTATCTCATAAGTTTTTACTAATCTATGCTCCTTATCAAATTGTTCTATTTTCTCAGGATTATTTATATTTGTAATAGCTAAATACCCCTCTTCTCCATAGATATATCCCATTCTATCTGTGGCTGTAAGCATTGTAGCATGTAGTGTTGCCATCTTTCCACCTTCCCAGAAAAGAGTAATACTATCTGTAAAATCTATTCCCTCTGGAGAAAATGTAGCATGAGCTTGAATATCCTTTACCTCATCTCCAAATACCATCATAGAAAAGTTAATTGGATAAACTCCTAAATCTAATAATGCTCCTCCTGCTAGCTCTGGCTTTCTCATTCTCTCTACATTTTTTATAGGATAACCTAGATTAGCTTGAATAGTATGTACCTCTCCTAACTCTCCAGATTTTATAATTCTATTTATTATCTCTCTTGATGGCATATATCTTGTCCAGATTGCCTCTGTTATAAATATATTTTTCTCCTTAGCTAATCTAAATAACTCTCTAGCTTGCTTTTCATTCACTGTAAAAGCTTTTTCACATAGAATATTTTTCCCATTTTCTATACATAGTTTTCCATGTTGATAGTGATGAGAGTGTGGAGTTGCTATATATACTAAGTCTATCCTCTCATCTTTTACCAACTCTTCATAGCTTCCATAAGCTTTTTTTATACCATACTTCTGTGCAAATTCCTCTGCCCTTTTTATATCTCTTGCTCCCACTGCATATAGTTCTATATCTTTATGAGCCATTCCTTTTATTGTTTCTGCCATGATACCACCTATGTATCCAGCTCCTAATATTGCTACCTTCATCTTATCCCTCCAAATTTTAATTAAATATTTCTTTATTCTCTGTTAAAAATTCTCTTAAAGTTCTAAATATTCCATCTATTTCAAGATAATCTAAATTATGAATATTTTCTAAAATAAAATTCTTTCTTCTTCCCTTCAATCCTTTTTCATTTAAGTTTAATAAATTTATTGTTTCAATAGCTTTTTCATACTCTAATCCACTTTTATACTTTGGTTTTATCTCCCCAGTTTTTATGTCATAAGTAAAATAAGCCATTGGATTCTCTTCAACAGGATTTATAAATTTCTCATTCCATTGATTTCCCTTCTTATTTCCACATCTATTAGGATTTTTACAAGCAGTAATCAGATTAAAATAATTTTGAAATTCATTGGGAAATCTATCTTTAGGTCTTATATGTTCAGTTTCACTATTTTCCAAATCTAATTCTACTTCACAATAAGGACAGCATAGATATTGTTCCTCTAATAAAGTATACTCTCTTAATTTTCTCTTTATCTCTATATGATTCTCATACTCTTTCCAGTTTTTTAAGTTATATTTCTTTTTAAAATCAGAAAAAAATTGTGGCTCTTCAATCTTATTAACTTTAAACATATTACTCACCCTTTTTTTCTAACTGTTTTTTCTTTAACTTAATATCCATTTGAATTAAAATCAAATCATCATCTAAATCCCCTAAAATTTCTCTTAATTCTTTAAATAATTTTTGAAATTCTTCCTCTTCATATAGACCTGCATCTACTAACTCTCTTAATCTAACAATCTTTTTATATATTTCTGGATTTCTAGTACTTTCTAGTCCCATAATCTCCTCAAGTATTCTATCAGTCGTTTGCCCTAATGAACTATTTAACTCTTGACTATCAAATACTTCTATCTCTTTATTTTCCCCTCTTACTAAGAGAATTATCTCCTCTTTTTTAACACTTCCTAAAATATGTGGAGAATGAGTTGCTACTATAATTTGATTATTCTTTCCTATTCTCTTGTAAACTTCTATAATTTTTTGTTGCCATTTAGGATGTAATGATATCTCAGGTTCATCTATTAACAGTATTGAGTTTTCTGGTTCTAACATCTTTATTGCTAAAGTTCTTATAAATAACTGCTTCTCTCCAGAAGATAAATCATTAATATCAAACTCTTCTCCTAATGAGTTGGCAAATATAGGTAAGCTTCTCTCATCTCTTGATACACCTACAAACTTTATATCCAAATCTAAAATCTCAAATACCCCATTTATCTCTTGAGCTACTTTTTCTCTTACTTGTTTTCCTGTTAAATCTTCCTCAGTATTGCTTATATATGTTATTCTTGTAGCTATATATGAAGCTATATTTGATATTAAATTAGAATCAACTATATTTAAAAAATTATACTTTCTCTTTAACATATTAGTTTGTGTAGTTATATTTTGAAAGTTTATCTCTGTTGGTATATATATTACTTTTGGAAATATTTTTAGTTTTTTTTCAATTTCTAAAAAAGGTTCATAACTTGGATAATTTTTTTTATAACTTTCAAATCCTACTAATACATCAAAAAAATTTCTTTCCAATTTTTCTACTAATCTCTTCTCTTCATCTTCAAACTCAATATCTATACTCTCTTCGATATTTTCTACTCTATATCCGCCATTAAAATAATCATAGATATATTTTAAAATATTTGTCTTTCCACTTCCATTAGCTCCAGCTATAACAGTTAAATCTCTTACTTTTTCATTATAAGTAAAATCTATTTTTAAATTCTTTAAAACCTTATGATTTCTAAAATGAATACCTTGAATTTTCACTTCACACTACCTCCATTTTATCAAATTTTCTCCTATATATTTTACCATATTTTTTTACAAATAAAAATAGAGCTACTACCTAGATTGTGTAATAACTCTATTTTCTAATATAAACTTTCTATTTTTCAACAGAACTAATTACCTTTTTTAAACTAACTTGATTATCTCTTTTACTCTGTATCTCTCTAGCTCTATGTAATATTTATTATCATCTATCTAATGATATTTTATCCCCTCATCTCACTATACTTAAATTTTAGTATAGTACTTTTTTATCTTTTTAATTCAATATTTGATTCTACTAAAATTTTAGTAAGAAAGAATTATCTTACTGAACTTTTCAATAACTTCATACTTGCTATTTAGAAAAGTGACTTTTAAAGTGATAAGAGATACTTAAATTTTAATCTAGTTCCATTCTTTTTAGGTGGAGAGTATATCTCTTCATAGTCATATCCACAACTCCT
>OGEM01000143.1_pt1 | contig 67321 bp, 49 predicted proteins | sample 1570741 | NCBI WGS metagenome assembly OGEM01 (sample SAMEA2582141, study PRJEB24529) | metagenome | biome: Human gut stool | place: China | collected 2011
AAATTCCCGTCCTCCAGCAGAATTGCTTTCAATTCTTCTTTATTCACAGTAACCGTGCCGCCCTCTACCCTGGATTCAGATCCGAACCGGATATCCCTGATTGGAATAATTCCTAATTCAAGCTTCATCTTTCCACTCCTCCTTCTTTCTCCCTAAGCCGGATCCACACTCCCATTCGGCTTATAAAAGAATTTTACTGATTCACTCTAAATATAAGCAATTTCCATGCCAAAAAAGAGCAGCCCCCCGCAAGCTTTTAAAAACCATATTCCGGGACCGCCTTCCTGCTCACGGCAGAGGGAATTTTGACATCTACCATTCTGTCAATTGGCAACGATTTGTCAACATTTGATACCTACTTATAGAATGTGCGCGAACAATGAGCCAAGCGAATATGCTTGCATATTTAGTTGACGAATGTCGCGACAACGAAGTTATTTTACTTCAAAAAGCATAGAAAGACCTTACTGATTTTCAGTTTCCAAAAATGGAAAAGGAAGTCGGTAAGGTTTTTTTGTGCTTATTTTTCTTTTTTTAATTTAGAAAATATAAGATAAAATTGACTTTTACTAATATTAAAATTTTCGTAATTTAGTTCTTTTTTAGATATAAAACCACTATCATTATTATAAAGTTTTAAAATAGACATAACATACCCCTGTGTATCATAAAGTTGGTAAAAAAACTTAATCAATGTTTTTTTGGCTAAGTGAGTAATTATTTTGGAGATAAAATTATCATCAGTAAGTATGTTAGAATCAAAATTTAACTCTTCTAAGATAGTATCATTTTCTAAAGCTTCTATTTCAATATCAATATCTGGGATATATATATCTTTGATATTGAGAAAACGGAAAAAATTTCCAATAACCTCTCCTGAAGTGAGATAATTTTCATAAGTTAAAATTTTTCCGTTTTCTAATATATCTCTACTGATAATTTTTCCTTTTTTTATAATATAAAATTTTCCATCAAGATAATAACGTTCAGTTTTATTTAATGATATTATATTCATTTCAAAAAGCCTCCCTTCTTAAAAAGTGTATACTCAAAGATATTTATAAAATATGTTTAAAATGATATTTAAACAAAAAAGTTGACTATTAAAATATAATTTAAAGAATATATTAAAAAGAAAAAATTTTTTTCCTATATAAGACAGAAAAATAATAAAAATACATATCTCTAAGAAATATTTTTTGTAAATAAATCAATAAAAATAAGGTGTGTTGCTATAAATAAGTTAGAATAAAATAACAATCATTATTTTAAAAATTAATTTAAAATACTGAAAAAAATAATAAATAATAATTTTTTTCGAAATAATTTTGGAATTACTATATTTTTTAGAGAGTATATTGAAGATAAAAAAAGAAAAATAAAGAAAAATTTAAAAATAAAAATTTTTAGAAAAAATAGAATTACAGGTGTTTTAAAGTACAAAATGACTATAAATTTCTTTGTAAAAATCCTAAATAGGACTTCTTTAATATATTTTTTTTGTATAATTTCTCATATGAAATTAAATGGCATTGATATTTTATAGAATAATTGACTAATTCTATTAAAAAATTTTTTAAAGAGAGGTGTAAAAAATGACAAAAAAAGGAAAATTTCTTCTTTTGTTAAGTATTTTAGCTCTTTCAGGAGTTACATATGGAGAGGAAGAAGTAAAAAGTAAGTGGGATGAAGGAAAACTAAATTATGAATTAAAAGCTGGGATAACTCCATATGAAAAATATGGAAGTAAAACTTACTCTGAAAGATTTAATAATGGACTAGATTTTGGAATGGAAGCATATAAAAGATTTGATTCATATGCTTTAGGATTTGGAGGAGAGGTAAAGAAAAAGCTTAATAATGAATTTATAAAAGAGGATGGAGAGAGACTGTACACTTATTATGCTTTAGCAAAGAAAAATATAACTGATACAGTTTCTCTAGTAGGAAGAATAGGAAAAACAAGTCAAAAAGAATTTGATTCATCATACTATGTTGCTGGTGGATTAGAAAAGCGTGTTGGTAGAGTAACAATTCAAGTTCTTGGAGAAAATACAAAATTAAAAAATAATTATAGTGATAAGAATTATACTACTGTAGGATTAAAATTTGGATATATATTTGGAGATATACCTGAAAGTGTAAAATTAGATCCACCAAAAGATCCTGTTCCTGAAGTTGTAACAACAGAACCAGTGGAGCCTAAATTTAAATTAACAGTATCTGGGGATGAAATTACAGGCGGGTATTCAGCATATAAAACTGAAATTCCAGCAATTCAGATAGAAAATGTAAAAGAGATGACACAACAATTAAATGAATACGATAAATCAGGAACTTTAGAAATGACAGCATATTCAGACAATACAGGAAGTAAAGAGCTAAATATAAAATTAGCAAATGAGAGAATGAATAATTTAGAAAAAGAGTTTGTAAATAGTGGATTAACTGAAAAAGTAAGAATTCAGAAGAATGACCCAAGTAAAACAGTAAAAAATATTTATAAAGTAGACAATGATTCTGCAGAAAATAGAAAATTAAATAGAAGAATTGAAGTAAGTTTCTTTGAAGATGAGGAGGTAAAATCAGATGATGGAGAAGTTCAAAAAAATAATGAAAACTAAATTAGGAATATTTTGTCTAAGCTTTTTAGGTTTAGTGAGCACTGCTAAAGCGATTGAAATAACACCAGCAGACTTTGTATATCAATTAGATAAATTAGGAAATACACAAACAGTAACTTTTTATAACAGGAAAGATAAACCAGAAAGAATAAAAATATCTTTTATTCCATATCAAAAAGATACTGATGATAAATATTTAGGAAAATGGGGAACTGTTTATCCTAGGGTTATTACAGTTCCACCTAAAGATCAAAAAGAAATAAAATTTTCAATAGAAGCTCCAGGAAATTTACCGAAAGGTGAGTATAGAGCAGTACTATTTATGGAAGAATTAGAACAAAAAGCTTTGACTCCACAAGGTAAAGTAATAATGAAAGAAGGGACAACAAATAGCCAAGTTAATATGCTGATTAATTTAGGAGTTATAGTCTATGGATATTCAGGAAATCCTAATGATTTAAAAGTATCAGGAAATGTGTCAGAAGAAAAAGTTTTAAATAATAGAGTAGAGTTTAAACTGAAAAATGATGGAGAAGTAACTAAACCATTCACACTTTTCTTTGAGGGAATAGATAAAGAAGGAAAAACAAAAATTGAGCATAAGAACATCATAGTAGTACAAGGATATGAAGATAAAATAAATGAAAAATTTCCTGAAGCTATGACAAAAGTTAACAAAATTTATTTAATGAATTCTAATAATGAGTTGGTTAAAACTTTTAAATAAAAATTTAAAAGTTAAAATAAAAATAGGAGGAAAATAAAATGAAAAAAAAACTGATAATGGGAATTACTTCATTGCTAGTTTGTTCAGCAGCTGTTTTTGCAGCAGGTAATGGAGGATTAGGAGCGCCAGGTACTGAAGGAATAAACTCAGAAGGAAGTAAAACAGAAGTAAGAGTTAAAGCTAATGTAGTAGCAGGAGTTGCTGTGAACGAAGCTGAACCAATTGATTTTGGAAATCTTGTAAGAGGAGCTAATGTCTATCAGGATAGAGAGGTTATAAATAGTAGAACTCCTGGAAGAGTAGTATTTAGAGCAGATAAACAGATGTTAGCTTCAGGAAAGGTTTATGCAAAGCTTGAAAAAGATACAACTGATTTAACTTGGAGAAATGGAAATGGATCAACTGAAAATGGAAGTGTAACAACAATAAAAAATGTAACAGTAAAAGGATTGTCAACTAAACCAGAACAGATTGATTTAAATACAAATGGAGAAGCAGAGAAGACTTTAACTGGTAATTTCTTTGCTTATGATAATGGAACAGGAGTAAATAAAGATAATGGAAACCTAGGAGCTAATCAAAAGTTAGGAGCTTATGTAGGGACAGTTACAGTTCAAGCAACAGTGAAATAAAAAAATGGTAAATAGCGAAAGCTATTTACCATTCTAAAAATTTTTAGATAGGAGGTAATAAGTTTGAAAAGAGAAAAGATGTATAAGATTAGTTTTGGGTTGATGTTATTCATATTTTTTTTTACTACAACACATAAGAGTAAAGCTGTACAAACTCATACATCATTAAATAGTTTAGTAATAACTAAAGATATTAATTTTGAGATAGAGGTTCAAAGCTCTATAAATGTAGGAGTAGATCCAGTTGAATTAGATTTTGGTTCTATTCCAAGAAATAGCAAACAAAAAATAACTAAAACAGGAGATTTAAAATTTAAAACTGCTTTTAAAAATGATATGTTAGTGAAAGTTGATTATGATAAAAATGGAGATTTAACACCAGATGATACAAAATATGCAAAATACCAAATTGAATATGCAAATAAAAATGGCGAAAAGTATGATGATAAAATAGATGTTTATTTACAAAGGGTAAAAGATAGAACATTAAAGCAAGGGGATATTAAGATTCCGATAGTTGGAGAGATAAGAGAGGTTGGAAATGTAAGATTAGGTGAATACAAAAAAACTATAAATGCTACTGTGTTTGTAACACCGATATCACCAACAGAAAATGTAATAAATCCTAATGCAAGAGGAGGGGTTTAATGAAAAGAATTTTTATAGTATTGTCCTTTTTATTAGTTACAATTATAAGTTATAGTGAGGTTAAGTGGGATGGTGAAGATGGAAGGGTAACAATAATTTATAAGATAGTAGACCCTTTGATAGTTGAAGTAGAGCAACCACAAAAATTAGTAATAGGTGCTAATCAAAAGAAGTTTACTTATAGTGAAGCAAGCAAGAGGAAAAAACCACTTCTTGTTACAGTGAAGTCTCCTTATAATCAAGTTGATGAACTTTTAAGAAAAATATATGAAACAGTATATTTTAAATTAGATAATAATGGTGAGTTCAAATTAACAAACGAAAAAACTACTAAAGAGATAAGTGGGAAAGGATATTTTATAGATAATGAAGCACAAGCTACAAGAGATAAAAAGGTTACAGAAATCTCTAAGCCTTTTGCAAGTAGAGTTAATGGAAATGGATTTTCAGTAACTACTGGAGTAGATGCGGATTTTACTTTACCAGAGGAAGAAGTGCCAATGGGAGTATATAAAGGGACTTTACATTTAAATGTATGGTTTGGAGGAACATTAAAATAAGGCAATAGGAGAGGAGCGATGATGGAAAAGCTAAAAAAAATTTTTATATATATGATTATTTTAAGCTCTTTAACAGTTGGAGTATATGCTAAAGGAACTTTAAAAGTTACGACAACAATTATTCCTGAAGGAAAAACTAAAAAATACAATAATGGAAAAACATTATTGTTAGATGCTGGAGTTATGAATAGTAATTCAAATATAAACGAATTGAAAATAGCAACTGTGGTAGTAGATATGCAAACTGAAAAGACAAATAATGATGGTGATAATAATGCAGGAGGAATTACTGGAGATTTTAATCTGCCATTCAAATTAAAGAACCTTGAAAAATTGGGAAAACAAAAACTTGCTGCAAGTAATTTAAAAAAATATAAAAATGGAAACAGTGCAATTATGGACATATATACAGAAAATATAAAGATTTTAGATAAAAAAATAAGTAATGAGAAATTAGAGGATGATAATTATCTTTTTATAGCATATCCTGAAGAGGTTCCAAATATAAATAATAAAGTTGAAAGGTTAAAATATTCTTTTGATTTAATTTTAGAAGTAAGTGGAGTAAAGACTGGAGATATAATTAGAAAAGATATTGAAGTTAAAAGTAATGAAGATGCAGCTATAGGAAGAATTAAAGATATAATAAAAGATCAATTTTTAGAATTACAAAAATAAAAAATAATGAGGAGAGAATGGAATGAAAAGAGGCGTAATATGGATAAGTTTGTTTGCACTAATAAATACTTTTGTCTGCGCTGAAGAGGTTCCTACTAAAAATATAGGATTATATGATTTAGAGTTTAATAGAAAAGTAAAAGTTGATGGAACAAAAGTATATATAATAAATCAAAAAAAATATGTAGAATTACAAAACTTATTAAATATATTAGGAATAACAAATAATAAATGGATAAATGATGAATTTATAATAGATTCTGGAAATATTTATACACAAGAAACTGTAATAAATTTAAGTAAAAAATTAATAAAGAAAGATAATAAAAAAATAATTTACCAAAATGAAATTTTTGAAAAAGATGACAAAATTTATATAGATATTAGCTTTTTAAAAAATATTTTATCTCTATCAGAGGTAGATGTGGATGAAGATAGATTAAATATAGCAATTCAAACTTTATTCCAATTGCCAGCAGAATTGGAAAATTTAAGAGAGTATAGGAAAGAAAAATTCTTAGAGGGAGATACTTCACTCAAAAAGGATATTCCAGAGCAAAGAAAGTTATTTGAGCCTGGAAACTTAAGATTGACATATAATTATAATAAAAGTTTTCAAAAATATAATTCAGAAAGTAAATCATTAGATACAGAATATTATGGACCATTACTATATGGAGAGTTAGAGGTTTATCATGGAATATATCCAGATTTAAAAAACTATCAAACTAGATTAACATACAGAGATGTATACAAAGACCATGATATTACCTTTGGAGATAACTATGTAAAAATGCCAGAGATATTGAGTGGAACAGTTAGTAAGGTAAGAGGTATTAGCTTCACTAGAGATAATAGAATAAGCAGTACTGATGAGGGTGGAGACAATATTACAATAACAGGACAAGCACCACTTGGGAAATTTGTAGAGTTATATAGAAATGGACAGTTACTATCTTATGAAGATGTAAAAGCAGGAAGGTATATATTTGAGAATGTTCCAACATTATTTAATTCAGACTCATTTTATGTAATTATTTATAATCAAGATGGTTCAATAGTAAAGGAAGATTTAAGAAGAGACTATAATAAAGATTTAGAGAAAAAGGGAGAATTTGGTTATAACATATTTATGGGAGATTCTGACTATGATAAATATTATCAATTTATAGGTGAAGTAAACTATGGATTGACAGATACTTTAACCTTAAAAACAGGATACTATGACTTAAAATATACTTCATATTGGAATGAATCTCTTCAAAATAGAGAAAGTTTAAAATTAGGAGCAGTATATGTAGGAGATTTTTCAAAATATCCATTCAGTGTAGATGTTGAAACATTTAAAAATAGTGGTGGAAATGGAGAAGACTATTACTATAAATATAGACAAGACTTCAATGATTATAGATTAACAGCAGAAGGTGGTAAATATTCAAAAATTACAGAAAATAGAATATTTAAAAAAGATGAACAAGCTTTTGAAATAAGTAAAAGTAAATTTTTAAATGAAAATCTAAGTTTAGCACTTAAATATTATACTACAAATTATTCTTATACTGGAAGAGAAAATGAGATAGGAGCAGTTTTAAGAGCAGGGTTTAGAAATTTTACTCCAGAATATGGAATTTATAGAAATTTAACAACAGATTATACACAACATGATTTTAGCATAAGAAGTTATTATTTCAAAGATTATATACTTTATGCAGGAGTATCACATAAAACACTTAGAAACTATGATGAAACAAAATACAAATTTGAGGTTACAAGTAGAAGATATACAGATAATGGAATTAGATATAGAGCTTATTATGAAAAATCAGATAGATATGGGGATGTATTTGGGTTAGCATTTGATATAGACTATAATGATTGGTTTACAGGAACTGCCTCATATAAAAAAGATAGAGGAACTAGTTATTCAGATACAGGATTTACTGTTGATAAACTTATAAATTTAAGAGATGTAAATGCACCTATAAATTCTATTGATAACGGAAGAATAGCTGGAGTTGTTTATGTAGATAATAATAACAATAATAGATATGATGAAGGAATAGATAAACCATTACCAAGAACAGAAGTAAATGTAAGAGGAAATATAGCTACTACAGATGAAAATGGTAAATATAAATTAAGTAATTTATATCCTGGAGTCTATACTACAAAATTTGAAACACAGAATCCTTTATATAAAGCAGAAGCAGATAAATATAAAGTAAAAATAGGACCAGCTACAACAACTAATTTAGATATTCCAATGAAATCTAGAAAAATAGTTAGTGGAAATATTAATATAGAAGATGCTACTTTAAAATATACACTATTACCAACACTTTTATTAAATGTATATGATATGTCAAGTAATGAAAAAATAGAAGTAGTAGTTCCTGAGAAAGATGGTTTCTTTATGATAGAGAATTTAACTGGTGGAAAATATAAAATAATCTTAGAATCAATTAATTCCCCAGGAAAAGCTCTATATGAAAAAGAATTAGAAGTTTCTCAAACAGATGAAGAGGAAAAATTAGTAGAATTAAATATATTGGGAGATAATGAGAAGAATCTTAAATATGAATTAGAGATATATTAAATCGATGTAATTGGGAGGGAAATGAGTGAGGAAAAGTTGGAGAGTGAAGTTAAGCTTATTGACTTTGATAGTAAGTAGCAGCATTTTAAATGCTGCTACTATTCAAAGAGATAGTTTAAGTGATATAGAGAAAACTCAGAGATTACTTGAGTTAAGGCAAAAACAAGATTATATAAATCAGCAGCTTATGTATCCTAATAAAACTAAAACAAAGGTAGAAACAGGTATTTTAGATGAGGTAAAAGATGGTAAAAAATATCTATTTACAGACATACAGTTGATAGGATCGAAAAAGTTAAAAAAGGAAACAGATAAGATAATAAAAAAATATATTAATACTGAGATGGGAAAAGAGGATATATACAATCTTTTGATAGAGCTTTCAAATGTATTTCTAATAAAAGGGTATTCAACCACTCTGGTAACTTTAAAGTCTGGAAATATAAATAAAGGACAATTAATATATGAAGTAAAAGAGGGAAAAGTAAGAGATATAAAATTTATGGATAGAGATTCAAGCTTTAGAGACAAGTTACGAATAAAAACAGCTTTTCCTATGAAAAAAGATGTGCTATTAAATACTAAAGATATGGATCAAGGAATTGAAAATATGAATGTTGGTGGAAATAATAATATTGCAGAAATTTCTCCAACAGAAGAATATGGCTATTCAGATATTATGATAGAAGAAAATTATACTCCTACTGGTTTTTCATTAGGAATGGATAATAGTAGTTATAAAGATAAAGGTAGAAATAAAGTAAATATAAATTTTTCTCAGGACAATCTTTTTGGAATAAATGATGTCTTAACTCTTAATTATATAGAAAGATTAACAAAGGATAGAGAAAAAGATAAGGAATCAAACTATGATATAGGACTAGCTTTTCCTCTTGGTTATTGGAAAATAGCTTATAATTATAACTTAGGAGATAACTATAACACCTATAAAAGTGATATTGGTTCATATAAAACAGAAAGTAAAACAGAAAAGCATAAATTAAAATTAAGTAGAGTAATCTCAAGAGGTCAATATCAAAAAACAACTCTTCATACTGGATTGACAATAAGAGATACTAAAAATACTTTAAATGGATTGTTATTAGAAGTAAATAGTAAAAAGTATGCCAATACGACTATTTCCCTAGATCATACAAATAGATTTTTAGGGGGAACAATATTTGGAGCTATTGAATATGAAAGAGGAGTTCCTTGGTTAGGAGCAGAAGGAGACCCTAAACCATTAAAAGAGGGAGACTATAAAATAGAATATGATAAGATAAACTTTAATTTGGATTGGTTAAGATATTTTAGTATAAAAGAGCAGGGGTTCCAATATAGAATGGGAATAGGAGGAAGCTATTCCGATGATAGATTGTTAGCTGTAAATCAGTTTACAATGGGAGATGAGTATACAGTAAGAGGATTTAAAGAAAGTTCTGTTGCTGGAAATAAAGGGGTTTATGTAAATAATACATTAACATATTTAGGAAATAAGGATACAAATAAATATCTATCTATCTTTAAACCATTCATAGGATTAGATGCTGGAATATCTAGAGATAAAGATTTACCAACTTCAGATAAGATAGCAGGAATGGCTTTAGGAGTAAAATTTGATATAGGATATTTAAACGGAAGTTTTACATATGGTATTCCATTGAAATGGGCTGCAGGAATGCCACATGAGAAAAATCCAGTTTATTTTAATATAAGTTATAGTTTTTAGGAGGAGTGTTTATGAATTATTTGAAATTTAATGAAAAGTTACTGAAACATCATTTAAAAAATAAGAAAAGAATAACCTTGAGTTTAATAGTAACTTTTTTGATAACAGGAGGATTGGGTTTTGTAGAAGAGGAAGCTTTAGCTAGAGACCTTAGACCAAGAAATGAGAAAAATGTGATAGTACCTGATAGAGGTAGTGGTAGTCTTACAATAGATAAAGCAGCAAATAAAAAGACTGATGTTATAAATATAGTTGCTCCTGAGAAAAATGGAATTTCACATAATAAGTTTATAGAATTTAATGTAGGAAAAGAAGGAGTAATCTTTAATAATAATGGAACAAAGGAATACGTAGATAGTAAACTAGGTGGAATTGTTCAAAAAAATAATAATTTGAAAGATGGCGAAGCCAGTGCTATTTTAAGTGAAGTTACTGGAAAGAAACAATCTTATTTAGATGGACCAGTGGAGATAGCTGGACAAAAAGCAGACTTTATCCTTGCTAATGAAAATGGAATTACTGTTAATGGTGGTGGATTTATAAATACTAGTGGAGTAACTTTAACAACTGGTAAAGTAAACAACGAGAATTTAAATATAGATGTTACTAAAGGGCATATCAATATTGAAGGAGAAGGAGTAAATACTTCTGGAAGTTACTTTAATATTATTTCTCAGACTATTGAAGTATCTGGACAGATATCTTCTAGAGAAGGACAAAATGATGCTGACTTAAACTTCATAGCAGGAAACAATAAGGTAGATTTAAGTAATAAAAATAAACCAGAGGTAAAGGGACAGACTAATGGGGAAAAAGCAACAAAAAACTTTGGAATCTATGCAGGTCCATTAGGAGCTATGTATGGTAACAATATCAGATTAATTAGCACAACTGAAGGACTTGGAGTAAGACATGAAGGTCTTATTAGAAGTAAAGGAGATATTACTATTGATGCTAAAGGGGATATAGGTATCGGAGGTTTAAACTCTGAAAAAAATATTGAAGTAAAGGGAGTTGGAAAACTAGAAACTATAGATGGAACTTATAAAGTTGATGGTAAAACATATAATTATAGTATAACATCTACTAAGGGAGTTAAATTAAATGTAACTGGAAATATGGAGATTAGTAACTTTATAAGTGCTAATGGAACTGAAGTACTAGAAATAAAAGCACAAAATTTAAAAATTCTAGGAGATAAGAAAACTACAGCAGGTATACTAGCACAAGGAGAGCTTCTAATAAATGTAACTGGAGATATCACACTAGAAACTTTGATGAGACCAGTTAGAAAAGGGCATAGTTCTGATGATCCCCCATTAGTTCTAACTACTGATAAGGAAGGAAAAATAACTGTAACCGATCCAATGACAAATGAAGTTTTAACAGAAAATGATTATTCATGGGTAGGAACAGGAATACAAGGAGAGAGAGTAAATATCTCTTCTAATACATTTACTAATAATTCTTCTATTACTAATACAAGATATTTAATAGATAAAAGTTCAATTACAATAGATGCAAAAGAAAAATTAACAAATAATAATTTAATATATTCTTCAGGAACATTAGATTTAAAATCTAAAGTATTAGATAATAAGAAAGGTGCTTCATTACAAGGTTCTGATATAAAAATTATTGGAGAAACAATAAATAATAATGGAGAAATCAGACAAAATATTGCTAAGCAAGGAGAGAGTGCAAATAGATTAGGAGAGGTAAAAGTTAATTTTAAAAATGGAACTTTTACTAATACAGGAACAATTTCTGGATATGCTGTGGAAATTGAAGGACAAGGTTTCAATTTAGTAAATACTAAAGAGGGAAAAATAGTAGCTTCAACTGTTGATTATCCTTTAGGGCAAGGTTCAATATATATAAAAGTAAAAGATTTAAAAACAGAAGGTTTAATTCAATCTTATGGGTCTGGAACTGAAAATAATATAAAAATTGATGTAGAAACTCTTTCAAATACTTTAGGACATATTGTTGCACAAAAGGGAGATGTTGAAATCACATCTACAGGTAATATAGTAAATACAGGAAAGATATTTGCTGATAAAAATGTAACTATCAAATCAAATTCAAAAAGCAATGAGATTTCTAATAATGGTGGAGATTCATCAATAGGGGCAGGAGAAAATGTAACTATCACAGGTGAAAATACAAAGTTAACTAATAGTGGAAAAATTTACGCTACTCAAAAATTACTAGTGATGGTAAATGAAGTAATAAATGCGGGAACAGCGGAAGGGTTAAATAAATATTTACAAGCTTTCTATAATTTAGGTCAAGATGGAACAAAAGAGATAGATAAAATTTTAGAGGAGTTAAAAAATGAAATAAAAACTGCTTCTGGAGAACAAAAAATAGAACTTGAGAAAAAAGTTGAGTTATTCACTAAGTTAAAAGATGAATTAAAAGATTTTAATACTTCATTAGAAACTCTTCCAAATATAGGAAGTATGTCAGCAACTACAATTGATATTACTAGCAATAAAATTACTCAAAATAATGGAATAGTAAAAGCTACTCAAGATATAAAAGTAACTTCAAAGGGTGGGTTAAATAATACTGGTATTTTAGAAGCTGGAAAAGAGATTACTTTAAAAGCTGACGAGGCTATAAATAATACTCAAAGAATTTATGCAGGTGAAAAAATAGATATTACTGGGAAAACTTTTGCTAGTACAGGAAGTCAAGAGTTACAAAAAGAATACTCAAAAGCACTTGAAGAGTTTACAAAATTAGGTGGAAATAGTAAATTAGAGGAACTACAAAACAAGGTAACTGAGTTAGAGTCAAAACTTAAAGATTCAAACTCGAAAGATGTAGATACTTTAAATAAAGAGCTGGAAGAAAATATAGGTAAAATAAAAGAGTTAGCTCAATTAAAGGCAAAAATATCAACACTTGTAGAGAAGAAAGAGAGTGGAAAAGAGGGAGATGGATTAAGTACTATTGAATCTAAGAATGTAGATATAACTACTACAGGTGGAAGTCTAAAAAATGCTGGATTAATAGTAACAGATGAAAATTTAAATCTAAAAGCTAGTGGAGAGAATAGTGATATAAGTAATACTGGAAACATTTCAGTAGGAAAAGATGCTAATGTAAGTGGAAATAGCTTTGTAAATGAGATAATGACAGTTGGAAACAAACTGGTAGCAAAGGTACAAAAAGCTTTTGATAGTAAAGATTTAAAAGTTGCAAAAGATATGGAAGTAGAAGCTCAAAGTGCTAAATTTAATAAGCTAAATGTGGGTGGAAATGGACAGATAAAACTGGTAGGAAATGATAGAGAAAATGTTACATTTGGTAATGATGAGGATAAAGATTCTGTAGTGAATGTAACAGGAAATTTAACTATTGATGGTGGTGGATTAGTAAATAAAACTAATACTGCTATAAAAGGTAGTTTGGCTGTAGATAAAAAAGATAATAATAAAGCTAAATTTGATAATACTGGAAGTTTAGCTGTAAAAGAAAATACTACAATAAAGACAAACTCTTTTGATAACAAAAAATCAATAGTGGCAGAAAAAGGGTTAAATGTAGAATCATCAATATTTAATAATAGTAAAGATGGGAAAATAAATACAACAGACTTAAGTTTAAAAGCTACTGATAATATAACAAATGAAGGAAGTATAGAGGCAAAAGGGAATGTAAATATATCTGGAGAAAAAACTCTTACAAACTCAGGGAAGTTATTAGTACAAGGTAGTGGAAAACTAGATATCAAAGATAGTGTTACAAACTCTGGCGAATTGAAAGTTGGAAAAGATAGTAAAGAAACAAGAGCAGCTAAAGAAGGAGAGTTAAAATCTGGAGAGTTAGTAGTAAATACAGGAACATTTACTAACGAGATGAGTGGAAAAGTTTCGGGAGAAGAGACTCTAACTATTAAAGTAACTAAAGGATTTGATAATAAAGGTAATGGTAATAAAAATAATCCACAAGGTGGAAAAATTACTGGTGGAAGTATTCTGATAGATGGAAAAGCTGAAACTTTAGATAAGAATTTTGAGAACTCTGGAACAATAGCTAGTGAAAAGACACTGACTGTAGATTTAGGAACAAATAATAAGGATATTAATCTAGGTAAATCTGGAAAAATGTCATCTAAAGATACTATGACACTAGTAACAGGAGGAAATATCTCTAATGAAGGTAAATTCTCTAATCTAGGAGGTTTAGACTTCAATGCTGGAAAGGCAATTACGAACAAAGGAATGATAGTAAGTAAGGGAGATATTAAATTAAAGGCTAATGAGACAGTGACTAATGGAGAAAAGGAAGGAACAGGAGCAACTATTTGGAGTGAAGGAAAAATAGCTATAACATCAGAAAAAGGAGATATAAATAACTATCAAAATAGTACAATTCAATCTAAGGGTGATATGTCACTTACAGCGACAAATGGAACTCTTTTAAATGAAGGTGGAACAATATCTGCTGGTGGAAAACTAGATATAGATGTAAAAAAATTAGAAAATAAAAGTATAGTAGACACAAATCAAATAGAGATTGATTTTGGAAAGAAGTCTGTATTTACAAATTTAAATTTAAAAGAGCAGGGTGTAAATACTTTGAACTCTACTTGGGTTGAAATTTGGCTACCGGAGATTAAAGGTGGAAATGCTGTAAAAGCCCAATCAACTATAGAGGCTGGTAAAGATATAAATATTACAATTAAAGAAAATTTACATAATCAATCAGCTAAAATAAGAGGAGCTAATGATATAAATATTAAAGGAGAAGGAAAAGTTGTTAATGAAACTTTAGAACAACAGATTCCAATTGATAGATATTTAAAGTATACAAAAATAAAAATAGAAGATATATATAGAAAAGCTTTAAGTAAAGCAAAAAGAGTGACTATATATGAAGGGAATTTTTATGATGGTATAGATGGGAAAAGTGGTGCATTAAAAAATATATTAAATTATAATCCTGTAATTTTAGCATTACAGCAAATTAAAAATGATAGTAGTGCAAATCCAAAATGGTATAGTCCAGAAATGAAAGAATTCTATGCATTTTTAGATAAAGCAACTAATGGAAATATTTCAAATGGAAAAGGTATTGCAAATACAAATAGTTTAAATAAAGAAATAAAAAGAGATATTTATTCAAGTGAAGCAGCAGCTGAAATATTAGCTGGAAAAAATATAAATATAGATGGAAAAATTAAATTTGAAAATATAGGGAGTGGCTCTAAAAAAGAAGGAAATCAAAAAATAACTGTAGATATAAATGGTAAACCAGTAGATACAGTAGACACAGATTTAGGTGTAATTGTAACTGATCCTAATAGTGTAACTGAAGCTAATGGAATTAAATATCCAGAAGGAGTAGAGGTTATCAAAGGAAGCGTTACAATAGATGGTAAAGTAATTGATGCCTCAACTGGAGGAACAGTTAGTTCAATAGCAGTAGCTGGAACAATTAATCCTATTTCTTATATTGAAATTCCAAAAGGAGATAATGGAATATTTAAATTAGCAGCACCAAGACCTGGAAAAAATATTCAATATAAATTTGAGACAAATATTGATTTTATAGATCCAAGTAAATATTTTGGTTCTGAATATTTCTTTAATAAAATTGGATACAATTCAAATAAAACATCAACTGTCATTGGAGATGCTTATTATGAACAACAACTTATAAATAAAACCATTAAAAATGCACTAGGTTATACTGGTGAAGTAACTTCTGATAATATTAAGGAGATGTTAGATAGTGCAGTTAGTTTAGAGAAAAATCTAGGGTTAAAAGTAGGACAAGCACTGACACCAGATCAAATTAACAAACTAGACAAAGATATAGTATGGTATGTTGAAGTAGATATGAGTGGAGAGAAAGTTTTAGTTCCTCAAGTATATTTTGGAAAAAATACTAGATTAAAAATGGCTGAAGAAGATAAAGGTGGTGGAATAGGTTCAACACTAAAAGCTGGTGGAAGTATTGATATCAAAGGTGATAGTGTAACTAATATTAATGGAAATATTGTAGCAAAAGAAAATATAAATATTGGTGTAACTGGAGATATTAAAAATAATGCTGCTGGAGGATTTGGTGGTGGAATATCTTCAGGAGGAAATACAGATATAAAAGCTGATGGCAAATTAGATATGATAGGTGGTACAATTACCTCTGATGGAAGTGTAAAAATAGATATAAAAGATGATATAAATATTGAATCTACTTTAGGTGGAGTTCAAAAAAATCAAAATGTATCTAATGAAGCTGGAATTTCAGCAAAAGGAGATATAGCTGTTAATTCTCAAAAAGATATGACTATAAAGAATGGAAATATAGCAAGTACAGATGGAGATATTAATCTATCAGCTAAAAATGTAAAAATAGAAGACCAAAATTTAATAAATACTAGAGAAAGTTATGGAATTACAAACGGAAGAATAACAAGAACAGAAAGTAAATCAATTTCCTCTACTTCAGATGGAAGTGAGTTAAATGGAAAAAATATTACAATAAATTCTAAAGAGAATACAAATGTTGTAGGAAGTTCCATAGCAGCAGAAAAAGAATTAAATATAACTGCTGGAAAAGATGTAAATATTAAAGATGGAACAAATAATTATTATGAAACATTAAAATCTACAACAAATGGATTTGATAGCAATTATAAATTAACTGTTGGGTCAAGTAGTTCTACAACTGAAGCAACGATATCAAAAGGAAGTACTATTGGAGGAGCTACAGGGTTGAATATTAAATCAAATAATGATGTAAATATTCAAGGAAGTACAGTTGTAGGGGGAGAAAATGGAATAAAAATTGCCGCTGAGAAAAATATTAATCTAACTGATGGGAAAAATGAAATAAAAAATAAATCTCATTCAGAAACATATGATGTTATTTCATATCAAAGAAGAGATAGTCAATCTGAAACTAATGAATCTATTGGAAATGAAATTATAAGTAAAGGTAATGTAGAAATTAGTTCAAATGAAAATATTACAAGTATTGGAACTAATATAGTAACAGAAGGAAATACAAACATTACTGCTAAGAATAATGCTGATTTTAAAGCTGGAAAAAATACTCATAATGAGAAGAATTCTTCAATAGGAGTAGGAATTGTCTCAGGTGGTGTTAATCTTGGAGCAGGTGGATATAGTGTAGAGAGCTCATGGACTCCAACAGATGGAACAGATAGCAAAATTGTTGGTGGAAAAGCTTCAGATCAGACAATAGATGATATGACAAAGACTGGAAAATTTGGAAAAAATTATATGGATTCATTGGCTAAATTAGGAACAGAAATGGGAATTTCAATAAAAAATGAATCTAAGAAAAGTACAACTTGGACAGAAGGAGATATTAAATCTAAGGGAGATATAAATATTAAGACAGGTGGAACTACTGATATTGGAGGAGTTAACTTAGAATCTGATAAAACTATAAATGTCCATGCTAAACAGGTAGACACAACAAAATATGTAGATGAACATGAAGAGAAAAGCTCAAATATAGGAGTAACTGTAAAATTAGATAATATGACAACAAGTGCAGTTGCTGATGCTGTAAATAAAGGAATGCAAATTTCAGAAGGAGCAAAGGGACAGGATGGTGGATTAAATCCTGCATTGACAGCAGCTCAAGTTGGAGGAACAGCAGCAAATCTAGTGTTTGGAGATTTAATAGCTAATACTACTGCTTTAACTGGAAATATTAGTTATGGTCAAAGTGAAAGTAAGACTACTGAAGAGAATACAACTAATATTAAAGCAAAAGATAATGTCAATATTACAGCAACTAATGGTGATATAAACTTAAAAGGAGTTGAAATTGAAGCTGACAAAGAGGTTTCTTTAAATACAACAGGAAATATTAATTTAGAAGCTGCAAAGAAAACAGAGAAGGAAAAAAGTTTCGGAATTAATGCTTCAGCTGGAGTGACAACAACTGGAGGAGTATCAACATTAGATGGAGCTAATACTCAACTTGGAATAACAGGAAGTGGATCATATTCAGAAACAAGTAAAAATAATACTTATTATAAAGGAACTAGTATAAAATCTGGAGGAAAAACTACTATAAACTCAGGAAAAGATACTAATCTTATTGGAAGTACTATAGCTGGAGAAACTGTTGATATAAAAGCAGATGGAAACCTAAATATTGAAACTAAAAAAGATAAAATAAATGAACACAGAAAAGAAGGATGGGGTGGATTAGATGTTTCAGCAGGGCTGGCAACTAATACAATTTTTACAGGAGACTTGGGAGTTTCAGCAGGAGGCGGAGATATATGGAAAAATGGAGATAAGATAAATGAACAAGCAGGAATTACTGCTAAAAAAGATATCAACGCAGAAATAAAAGGAGATGCTAATATTAAAGGTGGAATTCTAGGTTCTGAAACTGGAAAAGGAAACTTAAAAGTTGCTGGAGATTTAAATATTAGTGATATTCATTCTAACTATGAGGAAGGAGGAGCCATTGTTGGTATAAATGGAGGAACTAAAGGTGGTGGAATTCTAGGAGAAGTTGGAGATAGAGTTGATCTTGAAAAAACTGCTAATGGAACTATTGCTATTAATAAAGAGAAGATTAAGGTTGATAAGGATATTATTGTTAATAATAATAAAGTTGATATAGGTAATATAAATAATGATTCCAACAAAGCTCTAACAACAGATAAAGATGAAAAAGAAAATGGTGGAACATTTAGTGCAACAGCAAGTGCACGTCCTATAAAGAAAAAACAAAAAGGAAGTTATGATATAGATAATGATGAAGTTGATGGTAAGATAGCAATTGTTAGAGAGCATGAAGTGAAATTTGAAAAAGCAGAAATAGAAAAAGGTCCAGAGATAAAAAGAGCAGTTCTAAAAACAGAAGAAGGTAAAGAAAAATTTGTAAAAGCTGTGATAAAAGATAAACCAATTATAAGAGAAAGAGTTAAAAATATTCCAGAAAATGAAGTGAAATTTGTAGAAGCTAAGGTAGAAAAAGGACCAGAGTTAAAGAGAGCAGTTTTAAAGACACAGAAACCAGAAATAGGTCCAGTTAAGGAAGTATTGGTAAAAGAAGGATATATTAAAACAGAAGAAGGAAAATGGATAAAACTAAATGGAGAACGTGGAGAATATGGAGTAGTAACAACTCAAGGACCATTTACATCAGAAGGATTAAAAGGATTTAGAAAAGGATTTAATAATAGTCTTGAAAAAGCCAAGGTAGAAAGTGGACCAGAATTAAAGAGAGCAGTTTTAAAAACAGAAGAAGGTAAAGAAAAGTTTGTAAGAGCTGCTATAAAAGATAAACCAATTATAAGAGAAAGAGTTAAAACCCTTCCAGAAAATGAAGTGAAATTTGCAGAAGCTAAGGTGGAAAAAGGTCCAGAGTTAAAGAGAGCAATTGTAAAAACACAGAAACCAGAGACAGGCCCAGTTAAGGGAGTATTAGTAAAAGAAGGATATATCAAAACAGAAGAAGGAAAATGGATAAAATTAAATGGAGAACGTGGAGAACAAGGAGTAGTAACAACTCAAGGACCATTTACGCCAGAAGGATTAAAAGGCTTCAAAGCTGGAGTTAGAAATGGAAATGGATTTGTAAAAGGAGAAATTAAGGAAGGTCCAGGAGTAAAACAAGCAGTTAAGAAAACTCAAGGAGCCGATGATAAGTTTGTAGATGCAGAAATAGAAAAAGGTCCAGGAGTAAAGCAAGCAGTTAAGAAAGCTCAGGGAGACAATAATAAATTTGTAGATGCAGAAATAGAAAAAGGTCCAGGAGTAAAACAAGCAGTTAAGAAAACTCAAGAAGACAATGATAAGTTTGTAGAAGGAAAAATTGAGGCTGGTATTGCTAAGAGAGCAGGAAAAGTAAAAAATACTCAACCAAAAGAAACTTCAGATGTAGTTGATGGATATAAGAAGGGACCAGATGGAAAATGGTATCCTACAAAAACTTCAAAAGGACAAGGAGCAGTCTTAACTAATGGTTTATCTTATAAAGGAATAAAAGGATTTCAAAAAGGAGTGAAAGATCTAGCAGATAAGAGCAAAGTAGTAGAGTCTCCAAATATAAATCACGTAAGAGATGAAAATGGAACTTTTCATAAAGTAAAATTTATTCCAAGTAATGATGGAGCAACTTATGTAAAAGATGAGAAAGGAACTTATCATAGAGTAGAAAAAGTTGAGAATGGAGATAAATACTCATTATTAGATAAAGATAATGCTTTTGATTTACCAAAGGATGATGGAATAAGAGCAACATTTAAGGATACAGCTGGAGAAACTTTAATCAAAAAAGAGCATTATGAGCCATTATATGGAGAACCGCCTCAAGAGGTTTTAAAGAAAACTGGAAATAAAAATAAGGAATTACCTCCATTACCACCAGTAGATTATAATACAGGAGATAAGGATAAACTTCCACCACTACCACCAGTAGATTATAATACTAGAGATAGTGACAGATTACCACCATTGCCGCCAGTGGACTATATCCAATCAGGTGGAGGTGATAAACTCCCACCATTACCACCAATAGATTATAATACAGGAAAAGGATTAGGTAAGAAACAAAACAAAAAAAGAGTAAACTTTACTGATGAAGAACCAGAGATAGGTTATGTTCCTAAAGAAGATAGTACAAGAAAACCTTATGATAATAATAGAGATAGTGATGATATATCAGAAGATATTGAAGGATTAATAAAGGAACAAAATTCTTTTACTGAAAAATTAAATTCAGGTAAAAAGTTATCAAAAAGTGAAAGAGAGAGAATCAAAGAGATAGAAAAGGAGATGAGAAATTTAAAAGATGAGCTAAATGATGCTATTGGGCGTGATAAAGCTGATAGACCAGATGATGAAAGAATTCCAGATGAATTAAGTAGTTTATTTAGAGAACAGCAAAAATTGGCAGATAAATTAAATAAAGGTCAAAAGTTACAAAAAGAAGAAAGAAATAGATTAGAAGAGATAGAAAATGAATTGAGAACCCTAATAAACACAATTCATAATGGAAATATAGGAGGAAGAGAAAGATTAGCTCCTCCTGCAGCAGCACCTGTTACTAAAGTAGTTAGTAGAGTGCCTAGTATATCTGATAATAGAATTGAAAGCCCAAAAGTAACATTAAATGGAGAAAAGATAAAACCACCAGTACCACCTAAACCCTCAAAAAATAAGAATATAAAAAAATCAGAAGAAGAGATTGTATACGCTGACTTAAAGGATTTAGGTAATGGTTCAGGAATGATTATAGGAAAAGGGAATGAAACTATTTATAATGAAATAAAAACTTCAGGAAAGGATAATCCGCCACCACTACCACCTAAAAAGAAAATAGGTAAAAAAGTGGAAGAAGAAATTCCAATGCCACCAAAGAGAGAGGAGTCATTAGTAGTTGATACTTCAAGAAAGATAGAGAATTTAATGAAGAGACAAGAAGAGTTAACTTCAAAAGGAGAATTAACAACTAAAGAAACAAAAGAACTGGATAAAATTGAAAAAGATTTGATTAAAGAGATGGCACAGCTTCAAAAAGATCTTGGAGATAAAGGACCTGAAGTACCTTTAAGAGAAAAATCACTAAATAAATAAAAAAATAAGTGGAGGGATATTCCCTCCACTTCAAAATAAAATATTAGTAGTTGTATAAATATTATTATTTGAAAATATTTATAGAATTATTAATATTTAGTAATAAAGTATTTTTCATTATTTGATTAAAAGGAGAGAATATGATTAGAAAAAAAGGGATAATAGTAGCTTTAATATGTGTAGCTAGTTTGAGTATGATAGGTTGTGAAAAAAATAATGTTGAAGAAAAGAGTGTTTCTACTAAAGTATATAAGATAATAAGTGAAGATATAGATAAAGGAAGTTCTATTTTTGATGAAAGAATTATCGTAGAAAAATATAATAAATATGGAATTCAAAGTATAGATGGTGAAAATATTGAAGAAATAATTTATGATAAAATTATAAGAGTTTCAGAAAATAGTTATTATTTAGAAAAAGAAGGAAAAGGAGTAATAAAAAATATAGTTAATAATAGGATAATAGAGGTTAATGAAATAGAAAAAATTTCAGATGATTATCTAAGAGTAGCATATAAAGGAGAATTCGGAATAGTAGATAAAAATTTAAATTGGATTTTACCATTGGAGTATGATTATTTAGATTATAATAAAGAGTATGTGATAGTTGCAAAAGAGGGAGTCATTGAAGTATATGATAAAGAGTTTAAAAAGTTAGAGATAGAAAATAATACTAGGATAATTTTAGGAATAGGAAAGTATTTATATAGTGTAAAAAATAATAAATTAGGAGTTATAGATAAAAATGGAAAGGTAATAATAACTCCTAAATATGATAACTTTTTAAAATTGAATGATAGAGATATTATGATTGGGTACAAAGATGGGAAGAGTTATCTTATTAATCTAGAAACTAAGAAAGAGAAGCTATTGGATTATGAAAATTTTGGTGAGGAATCTGAGGGAATGATTTTGACATTGAAAGATAGGAAATTAGGTTATATAGATATTGAAGGAAATGAGATAATTCCAAATAAATATGAAGCAGCTTTTAAAGTACAGATGGGAAGCAAGTATTTACAAGTAAAAGAGAATGAGAAATGGATGTTAGTAAACAAGAAGGGAGAAGTGTACAAAGAGTTACCTTATGATGATTTGGGAGAATATAAGGATGGGTATATCTTAGTTGTTTCAAATAATAAACTAGGATATATAGATGATGAAGGAAATGAGAAGATAGTTCCACAATTTATATATGCAACTAGTTTTAAAAATGGATATGCTGTAGTTGGAGAAGAGAGTGGATTTGGAGTTATAAATAAGGAGAATGAAAAAGTAATTCCATTGATATATGATGAGGTTGAAATAAAAGATAATTATGTTTATGTAAAAATGGATAATAAAAGGGGAATATTAGATTTGAATGGACATGAAATCTTGCCAGTTATTTATGATGAATTAGGAGACATAGAAAATAATATATTATTCTATAAAAAAGATAATGAATCAGGTTATATGGAATTGATTACAAAGTAGAAAAGATAGTTTATCATTAAAATATTTTAAATTGAAGGAGAATATTAGAGTTTTATTTTACAAGAATTTAAAATTATGAATATAAAAAAGAATGAGACTACATTTTCTGAATAAAATTATTATTTTTCTTTTGTGATGAGAATTACTTGAATTATATGGAAGTAATTGTCATTTTTATTAAACTAAAATGGAGTTGATGATAAAATGAGAGATTTTAATTTATTAGAAAAAATACTTAAGCGTCATTTAAAAAGAAAAGTAACTATCACAGGATCTTTGATTGTAATTTTTTTAATTACAGGAGGAGTTCCAAGTTTAGCAAGAGATTTGAGAACTAGAAATCCAGAGAAAAATAGTATTGTTTTTGACTCAGAAAAGATGAAAAAAAATGAGAGTATAAATGGAACAGATGTAATAAATATTGTAAATCCAGATGAAAATGGAGTTTCACATAATAAATTTATAGATTTTAGTATTGGAAAAGACAATGGAGTTATTTTTAATAATAGTATGGAGAATGGAGCTTCTAAAATAGGAGGTTATTTAACAAAAAATCCAAATTTGAAAAATAGTGCAGCAACTATCTTAAATGAAGTTACTGGGAATAAAGTTTCAAATATAGATGGTACAGTTGAAGTTTTTGGAAAGAGAGCAGACTTTATTTTAGCAAATGAAAATGGAATAAATGTAAATGGAGGAAACTTTATAAATACAACTGGAGTAACTTTAACGACAGGAAGTGTTAAAAGAGATAGCTCAGGACTTAACTTTGATACTAAAAGAGGAAATATTAATTTGAATGGAGTTAGTACAAGTGGGGAGTATTTCAATGTCTTAGCTAAAACAATAGAGGTATATAAAGAGATCTCTCCTCTAGATGGAGAAAAGAAACCAGACATTTCACTTATTGCTGGAAAAAATAAAATAAAATTAGAGGATAAGAATAAAAAATCTCCTATTATAACTGCAAGTGAGAATGAAAAGACAGAAAAATATGGAATATATGCTGGAGCTTTAGGAGCTATGTATGGTAGAAATATAAGATTAGTTAGTACAGATAAAGGATTAGGAATTAAGCATGAGGGAGCTATATTTTCTGAAAGAGATATAGTTATAGATAGTAAAGGGGATATTTCAGTAGGAACATTGAACTCTGGGGATAAGATAAATATCAAAGGAAAAAATCTTACAACTACAAATGGAAGTATAAAAATTAATGGAAAAGATAAAGAAAAATTGGTATCTGCAAAAAATAATATTAATCTTAATTTAGAAGAGAATTTTAATTTAAAATCACTTTTACAATCTACTGATGGAAATATAAATATAGAAGCTAAAGGAGTTACTCTTAAAGAAAAAACTTCAGCACGTATTCTAACTAAAAATTCAATAGCTTTGAAAGTTACAGATAATCTTGAACTAGAAAAAGTATTAATTCCTACAATTCCAGATACTGTTAGTAAAGATCTAATAATTGATAAAGATTTCAAAGTTAAAAACATAAAAAGTGGAAAAATATATAAAGATAATGAAGTTAAATGGATAGAGACAGGGATATTTGGAAAAGATATAGAGATATATGCAAAAACTTTAAAAAATAGAGACATTATTTCAGGTGAAAATGTATCTATTTCTTCAGATGGAAGTATCTCAAATGATGGTATAGTAAGTGGAGATAAAAATGTTTTAATTAAAGGAAAAGATATAATAAATTCTGGAATTTTTCAAAGTAAAAAGGATATTCAAATAGAAAATAATGATTCTCTTGAAAATGATAAAAAAATATTAGGAAATAGTATAAGTATAATAGCTAAAAATATAAATAATAATGATAAGATTAATGCTAAGGAAAATATTCAGATAAACTTTGAAAATACTTTGAAAAATACAGGAGAAATTTCAAATCAGAAAAATATTATTTTAAAAGGAGAAAATGGTAAATTAGAAAATGAAGGACAAATATTGACAAAAGAAAAAATAAGTATTGATGCTAAAGAAAGTATAAATAAAGGGAAATTAATAGGAAAAGAGGTAAATTTAAAAGTAAATGATAATCTTTATAATGAAGGTAGTATTCAAGCAGCACGAGATTTAAATATAGTTAATACAGGAAGTAAGAATACTCTACTAAAAGGAGAATTAAAAACGGGAGGAAGTATAGGTTTAGATTCTCAAAAAAGTGAGATTACTTTAGAAGGAGATGTTTTAGCAGGGGAAAATTTATCTATTTCAACTGGCAAAATAATAACAAATAAAGGAATTTTAGCTAGTAAAGAAAATCTAACTTTAAAATCAAATAAAATGATAAATGAAGAAAATAGTACTATTTGGTCAGGGAAAAATATATTAGTAGAAGCAACTGAGGAAATCCAAAATAAAAAGAAAGCCAATATAGTTAGTGGAGCTAATTTATTACTTGATGCTAAATCAATAGTAAATGATGCTGGAAATATAAGTGCTGGACAAAAATTAACTATAAAAACAGATAATCTGTTAAATGAAAGTAAAATAGAAAATGATTCAATGATTAAAGGAAATCAAAGTATAAAAACTAGTGTAAGATGGGATGATATATTTAATTATCATATTGATACAGTGACTATTGAGATTCCAATAATAGATAACAAAAGTATAATAAAGGATAAAGCAGTTATTGAAGCTAATGGAGATATCGAGATAAATGGTTATAGTCAAAAAGGAAAAGTAAATATAGTAAATGAATCAGGTAGAATATTGACAACAAAAAACTTAAAAGTTGATGGAGATATAGAAAATATTACAAATTATACTGAATATTCTGCAATTGATTTATTAAAAAAGATAGAAGTAACATTATCATGGGAAACTAAACTTTATGGGACAAATGCTCATGGAAATGGAGGAGTATCTTTTAAAGGAAACCTTTATGATGCATTGACAAATGGATATTTTAGTAAAAATAAAGAAGGATACTATAAAGCATTAACACAAACTAATAATCCATTTATAGATGAATTAATTTCCAAAGTGTTGGGAGAGGAATGGAAAGATAGAAGTAAAAGTATTTCACCAAGTGAATGGAAACTAGATGGAAATCTTAAATATTACGCAACAAATGGAAGTGCTCAAATAATAGCAGGAGAAAACTTTAATCATAATGGAAATTTAAAAAATAATGGTGGAGATAGTGGTGGAAATAAAGAAGTAAGTGTAAGTATAGGAAGTAATAGTGTAGATGGAGTAATTTTAAATTCTGGTATAAAAGATGCTGATATTAATAAAATAAAAGAAGTAGATAAAGTTAAGTATGTACATGATATAGAGCTAGCAAGTGGTTCTGTAATTATAGATGGTGTAACTATAACAGTAGAACCAGGAAATTTAAAAAGTTCGATAGCAGTTTCTGGAACAATTCTTCCTACAATATTTGTTGATATTCCCCAAGGAGAAAATGAAGTTTTTAAATCAATTGAAGGAACTCCAGAACCAGGAAAACCATTATACGAAACAAATATAAAATTTATAGATACTAATGAATTTTATGGTTCTCAATACTTTTTTGAACAAATTGGTTATGATGTAAATAATCCAACAGACAACACTAAATCTGTATTAGGAGATGCTTATTACGATTACTTATTAATTACAAAAATGTTAAAAAGTGGAATAGAATATTCAGAAGAAATCTCAGCTAATACTATAAAAACTTTAATTGAAAATGCAGGTCATATGAGTAAAAAATTAGGACTTGTAGTAGGGCAACCACTTAATAAAGGGCAAATTGATAAATTAGAAAGAGATATTGTTTGGTATGTTGAGTTAGAAGTTGATGGAAATAAAGTATTAGCTCCTCAAATATATTTTGCTAAAGAAAATAGAGTTAATATAGCTACTAATGGTGGAAAGGGAGGAATATCTTCAATCAATGTAGGAGGTAATTTTATTAGTCAAGGAGATAGTTTTATTAACTCGAATGGAAGTGTTTATGCAAAAGGAGATATTATAGTTGAAAATAATAGTGAAATTAAAAATGAAAACTTGGAAGAAGTAAAAGGAGGAATAAGCTCTGGTGGAAATATTTCATTAAATACTAGTGGAAATATTGACATAACAGGAGGAAATATTGAAGGTAAAAAAGAAGTAGAAATAGTAGCTGATAAAGATATAAATGTAGTAGGTAGCAAAATAAGTAGTAAAAATATCAAACTAAGAAGTGATGGAAATTTAAATATTAAAAATATTTATGAGGTAAATTCAGAAGCTAGTTATAACTATGGAAATTATGAGGCAATGAATACTACGGGAAGTAGTGCTATTTCAAAAGGAACATCTATTGAAGGTGGAAATATAGATATAACAGGAAAAAATGTAAATATTACAGGAAGTGATATAGTTACAAAAGATGAAAAAGGTTCTGGTATAATAAATATATCTGCTGCAGATAATGTAAATATAGAAAATTCAAAAGATTTATATCATAGTCAAAGTAATGGATATAAAACAAGAGTAGAAAAAGGACTATTGAAGATAACTTCAGAAAGTAAAGATGAAAATTTATCTTTAGCTAAAGAATCAAAAATAGATGCAGTAGGTACTTTGAATATAACATCAGGAAAAAATATGGTATTAAAAGGAAGTAATATCTCTTCAAAAAATAATACTGAAATAACTGCAGCTCGAGATATAAATATACTTGATGGAAGAGATGAATATAGTAGTAATACTTCCAACACTTCTTTCCAAGTATTAGGATTTGACACTTCAAATGAAAAAAAATCAGTTTCAACATCAAAATCTACTAATATAAATTCTGGAAAAAATTTAAATCTTGTTTCTAATTTAGATATAAAAGTAGTTAATGGTAAAATAAATAGTTCTGGGAAAACTAATATAAATGCGATAAGAGATGTAGAAATAGAAGCAGGAAAGAATGAAATACATGAAGAAATCCATTCTACAGGTATTGGATTGTATACAAAAGGGTATGCCGGGGTAGGAAATGAAGCCGTTTCTGGAGAAATTTCAGCTTTTAAAATAAAACAAACCGAAGGATCACCAACTGCATCACTACCTACATATCCAACAGGTTCAGGAGGGACAATGCTTGATCCAACTGCTTATGGTTCTGTTGGAATAAAAATTGAAAATTATAGTGGAACACTTAATAAAACTACTTGGGAAAATTCAAATGTAGAAGGGCAAAATATAAATATTACTTCGAAAAATAATGTTGATATAGGAGGAGGTAATTTTAAAGCTAAGGAAAATATTAATGTAGAGGGAAAAGGTATCTTTAGTAAAAAATTCGTAGATACTTCGAGTTTTAAAGAAAATGGATTTAGCTTATATTTAGAAGATAATACAGCTCTGGAAAGTTCAATTGTAGACGTTTCAAATAAAATGATAAGTATGATGCAAAATGGAAAGGATTTAGATCCAGTTGCAGGAACTTTAGAAAGTGTAGGTGCAGTATCTACATTACTATTTAATGATGCAGTAGGAGTTGGGAATTATTTAAAAGTAGGATTTGTAGATAAAACTACAGATATTAATTCAAGTAAAGAAAATATTACAAATATAGAAGGGAAGAATATTTCATTAACAACTACAGGAAATAACTTAAATCTTGTAGATGCAGATCTTAGTGCTACTGAAGATGTTAATTTAAAATCAGCTAAAGACATTAATATTTTGTCGGCAAAAAATAAAGAAAAATCTCATAAATTAACTGCAGATGGAGAACTAAGATTTGGACAAGGAGCAGCTGTAAATCCAATTTCTGGTGCAGGAGTAGGTATGAATCTAGGATTCCATGGAAGTGCAGATACTACTGATGAGACAACTAATGAAGAAATTCAATCTAAAATAGTGGGGAAAAATATATATGTTAAGAGTAGTGAAAATTTAAATCTTAAAGGTGGAAATGTAGAAGCAAAAGAAAATGTAAAACTTGAAGTAGATAAAGATGTAAATATTGAAAGTACGGTTTCTTCAAAAAGAAGTGATAAAAAATTTGGAAGTATAGGAGGAAGAGTTGGAATAGGACTTGCTAGTAATACAATTGTTAGAGGAAATGCGTCAGCAGCTGTGGGAGGAGGACATGTTTTCTCAAATGAGGAAACTTTAGCGACTTCGGGTATTATGGCAGGAAATGAAATAACTACAACAATAAAAAGAGATTTAAATATTAAGGGAGGAACTTTAGGTTCTAAAGAAAAGAAAGGAAGTGTAGAAGTAGGTAATAATATAAATTTAGAAGATATAAATACTAATAGTAAAAAAGGAGGAGTAGATATTGTAGCATCTGTAGGACAAGCAGGAGAGGTAGGAGTTACAGGAACAATAGCAGATAAATTAGATAAAAAAGTAGTTACATCATCAGCTATTGTAGTAGAGAATTTAAGTAATAATGGAAATATTACTATTGATAGAGAAAAGAGGGAAAATAAAGATATAGAAAGAGATGAGAAAAATATAGAAAAAATAGTTGAAAATAGTTCTAGCAAAGGGGGAACTTTTTCAATAATTGGTCCTGTTAAAGCAGGTGCTAATGCTATAAAATCTCATAGAACAGGTAGCTATGATGTAAATTAAGCAAGAGGAGGTAATAAAATATTGAAATTGGAGTATATAGATGAAGGAAAAGGTGAAGTAATAGTGTTTGTTCACTCTTATCTTTTTTATTCTAGATAAAATCCTATAATTAAGAATATAAAAAACATATAAGTAATAAAAAAACTACATCTAAAATTTTAATATTAGAATTTAGATGTAGTTTTTTATAATTAAATGCTGGTTATTCAATAGGGGTATCAAACTCCGTAAATTCATTATAATTCATCGTGTTGATAACTTTTTTTACATATCTCTCTTTCTCTTCGGAATAGTTAATAAGTCCTTCAGCAACAATTTGAGGTGGTTGATTTTCACGAAGTAATTTTCTTAAATTTGTATAGGCTTTATTTCTAGAAAAATTTAAAACAAAATCTGAAACGGAACCTTTTACACTATCATATTTTTTTAGATGAGGAACAAATCCGTTTTCTCTAACTCCTTTAGCGGGGATTCTTGGTTCATTTGGATTAGTAGACCACATACCAAATAGATTATTTCCCTCTTTAAAGAATCTAGAAGTACCCCAACCACTCTCTATAGCTCCTTGAGTTAAAATCAGTGAAGTAGGATAAATAATAAGGCGAGAATATAGTTTCTCCCAGTCCCCATATTCAACTCTATATTTCTTAAAAAGATTTTCAGCGTATTTTTTTTCCTCTTCAGAAAGAGTAGTTTTTTGAGAAAGTGTTTTAACTATATTTCTGTTATTTTCTATCTCAGCATTAACAACCTTTATAGAGGGAAGTAAAATATCTACAAAAGTATCTTTCTTTTTTAATGGGGATAGTTTGCTTAAATCAATATTAATTTTAGTAAAAACATATAGTTCATCTGAATCTTTCCATTTTTTTATATCTTCTAAACTATTTACCTCTATTTTTTTATATTCAACTTTTGGAATAGAAGATTCTGCATAACTTATAATACTTAGAGTAAAAACAAGAATACAGATAAAAATATTTTTTAATTTCATAATAAAACTCTCCTTAAAAAAATAGTCGATTGATAGTATATCATATTTATCATAATAAGTAAAGAATTTTTTATTTAGATTGATTAAAAGAGTTGACATATATATATTTCAACCTCAATATATAAAGTCCTATAATTAATGTTATATATAAAATCTTTTTCAGGTGTTTTTTCAAAAAAATAAATCAAGAATAACTTTTATTTAAAGAATAAAGAGTAGCTAAAGCTTATAAGATATTAAAAAACACCAAATCTCTCTAAATTATAAAGGAAGCGTTTTTTATATTTATTTTCGCCAAGCTACTCTAAATATTCTTAACAATGTCTGTTATTCTTGATTTATTTTTTAAAAAATTCTAATATGTAATCCTCTACCCCTATTTCCATATCCATATTACCACTCTTAATACTATGCTCTAAATATGTTAATTCTTTTAATTTTTTCTTTAGAAATTCTGTTTCAAAAAGTTCAATATTTTTCAGCTTCAAAAAAAGAGTATAAGGATGAGGATAGCCTCTTTCAGTAAGGAAAAATTCTTTAATCTCTTCAAAAATTCCCTCATTAAATTTTTTATAAGAGAGATTTTTGTTTATAATACCATCTTGAGCAAGTGAAGAAAGTTTGAGATAAAAAACTATCTCATCACCTATTCCATATATAAAATTAGAGTGTAATTTTTCCTTAGCTATAAAATGAAGTAAATCATCTTTAACTTTAGAGATAATAAAATTTTCAATAAGAGTTTTTAAGTTAAATTCCTCATTGATAGATAGAAGAGGTTTAATTTTATCTAAATTAAAAGTATCTCCATCTAAGAAATTTTTTACTTTTTCAGCTTCATTTTTAACTTTGAAAAAGTCATCTCCCACTAATTCTACAAACTTCTCAGCTTCATATTCAGAAATATTTAACTCTTGCTGAAGATAGAAAATTATAGCTTTTTTTTCATTCTCTTTTCTATAACATATAATTTCTGCTATCTCTTTAAAACTATCTAATATTTTTTTAGAAATAGGATTTTTTATCTTTCCAAAGTCATTTAAAAACTCTTCATAAACTATTATTATCTCTTTTTGTGTAAGGTTATACATCTTAAGAGATTTTGCTATTCCTTCTAAATTTTTAAAGCTCTCTACCCTTTTTAGAATTACTAATTCTTTTGGAGAGAAGATTGAGTTTGTAGATACAGAGTCAAAAAATTGAGTAACCTCATCTAATGAGGCATCAAAAATTTTTTCTGGAATAGAGGGATTGTTACTTTTAATTTTATCTAAAATCTCTTCGTATTTTATCTGTAAAGGAGCAGTGTCTCCGTGTAAAAAATATATCATAAATCCACCTTTTTAAAAATCAAGTTTATATTAGATGATATCACAAATTCTAAAAAAAGAAAAGAGGAAGAATAGTCAACTAGATAAAAATTTGCTATAATTATAAAAAGTAAATTTAAATAGAAAGAGAGAGTAAAAATGAAAAAAAAATTGGGGAAATTCTTAGTAAATTTTCTTTATGGAGTGTTGTGGTTATTTCCTATATACTATTTTGCTAGAGATTTTTTTGAACTATCAAGTTTTGAAATTTTAAAGGAAAGTTATATTCAAGATATAATATCTTTTTCTATAAAGCAGGGATTTTACTCTACAATTATGGCTTTAATAGTTGGAATAGTTCCAGCTTATTATTCAGCTTATAATAGAGATACTCTATCAAAATTTATACAGGGATTAGTCTTTATTCCGTTTTTCTTTCCTGTAATATCGATAGTTACAATTTTTTCCGTTATATTTAATCTTCCAATAATTAAAGAGTTAAATATACTATATACATTGAAAGGGATAATAATAGCTAATGTTTTCTATAATTCTCCCATATTTGTAAAATATATAAGTGAAGGTCTGAAAAAAATTCCAAAAGAGCTAGGAGAAGCTATGAGAATAGATGGAGCTAGTGCCTTGACAATTTTTCTTAGAGGACAACTTCCTCTTATACTTCCACAGATATTTAGAGCTTTTATATTGGTATTTACCTATTGCTTTTTAGGATTAGGAATAATTCTTTCGTTGGGAGGAATAAGATATTCTAATATAGAGGTAGAGATAGCTAATACATTGATGGGGGGAGCGGATTTTTCTAAGGCTATGCTCTTAGGAGGATTACAATTTATAATACTGTTAGTTCTAAATTCTTTAGGAGTATTTGTAAAGGAGTATGAGATATCAGGAGAACAGGAAAAGAAAAAACTCAATCCTATATTTAAAATATACTCTCTAGTATATATGGTATTTCAATATGGAGTTGTAGGATTATCTTTTATCTTCTCATTTATAAATCAGTTGACAGGAAAATTTTCTATACAATCCTATTTAAATCTCTTTTCTCCTGAATTTAATGAGGAGTTTGGAGTAATAAATGGAATAATCAATTCCTTTGGAATATCTGTAGTTGTAAGTGGAATAACTGTATTTACTATCTATCTGATTATAAAAAATTATAGTAGAGTAACTGACATAATCATATTTTCTAATATGGGAGTGTCGGGAGCATTTTTAGCTATAACCTTATATTATATGAACATCTTATTTGATATCCCCCTTATTATACTTTTAGGAATAGGATATCTCATAGGAGCTATACCAATTGGATATTCTTTTATGTATCAGTATGTAAAAAAATTTCCTGTTGATATATTGGAAGCTTCTGAGTTAGATTGTAAAAATTTTTATCAAAGATTTAGATATGTGGAATTTCCAATTTTAAAAAATATTTTTATCTCCTCTTTTCTCCAAGTTTTTGCTGTGATATTTGGAGAGTTTACTGTGGTATATACTATGCAGTTAGGAGATATAATACCTATTGCTTCCCTTGTAAATTATTCATTAGTAAGTAGTAAAAAATATATGGAGAGCTCTGCTTTTTCATCTATTGTTTTGTTTATAGTTTTAAGTGCTTTTTTATTAGGGGAGTATTTTAAAGAGAGAGAGTAAAAAATATTTATAAATCAAGAGTAATCCAGAAATTGCTCTTGATTTTTTATATGGTGTAAGTTATACTCAAATTAGAAATATAAAAAATATTAAAGGAGAGCCAGATGATAAAATTTGCAATAATAGGAACGAGTAGTATAAGTGGAAAATTTATAAACGCATTAAAGAGTACAGAGGGTTGTGAAGCTTATGCTCTTCTTTCAAGGGATGAAAATAAAGGAAAGAGATTTGCTGAAAAGTTCGGAATAGAAAAAATATATACTAATATAGAGGAGATGCTAAAAGATAAGGATATACAAGCTGTATATATAGCTTCTCCTAATGGAAAACATTTTGAGCAAGCAAAACTTTCATTAGAAGCAGGAAAAAATGTAATTTGTGAAAAGCCAATAGTTCCAACAGTAAAAGAGTTTGATATATTAAAAGAGATAGCTATAAAAAATAGTGTGGTACTTATGGAAGCAATGCGTCCTACTACTAATCCAAATTTCAAATTAATAAAAGAAAACTTATATAAGATAGGGGCAATAAGACAAGTGATGTTAAAATATTGTCAATACTCATCAAGATATGATTTATTAAAAGCTGGAGAAATTACAAATATCTTTGATAAAAATATGTCTGGAGGAGCGCTATATGATATAGGAGTCTATCCATTATATTTTACTTTAGCTATGTTTGGAGAGCCAAAAGAGTATATGGGAAGTAATTATCTATTAAGTAGTGGTGTAGATGGTTGTGGAACAATTCTTTTAAAATATCCAGATAAGATAGGAGTAATATCTTATTCAAAAATAACAGATGAAAAAACTCCATCAGAGATAATAGGAGAAGATGGTTCTATTGTTATAAATAAAGTTTCTACTGTAAAAGGAATAACAATTAAATATAAAGATGGTAGAGAGGAAAAGATAGAAGTAGATACCTATGAAAATGATATGAGATATGAGATAGAGGAGTTCGCAAAACTTATAGAAGAGGGAAGAGTAGAATCAACTTTAAATAGCTTTGCTACTTCAAGAAAATGTGTGGAGATAATGGAAGCTCTTGCTAATAGATAATATCATAATGTTTAGGGAGAATTATGTGGGAGATATTAAAAAGATTAGTAAAGGAAGAGAAGAGGAAAGATAAAGAGATAAAAATTAGAGAGAGAAAAGTTGAAAAATCAGATGAGGAAACTCTATTAAAAAAGAGCATAAGAGATTTGGAGAGAAGAGAGGTAGAGAGTGTAGATACCTCTCTTTTATCTAAAGGATATAAAATAGACTATTCATCTCTACTCAATGAGGAACAGAAAAAAGCACTGCTCTCAACAGAGGGACAATATCTAGTGATAGCTGGGGCAGGTTCTGGAAAAACTAGGACAATAGTATATAGAACAGCTTGGTTGATTAAAAACGGAGTACCAGAGGAAAAAATTTTAATGGTAACATTTACTAGAAAAGCCAGTGAAGAGATGAAAGAGAGATTAAAAAATATTTTAAATGTAGAAGAGTTAAAAACAGTAGTAACTACATTTCACTCTTTTTGTGCTAGACTTATTTTTAAATATAAGGCTCTTTTTGAAGTAGATAATCTAAATATAATGGAAGAGGGAGAAAGAGAAAAGATTCTCTTAAAAATAGTAGAGAGGTTTGAACTAAATAAAAAATACAAAGGAAAATTTTATGATATTGAAGAGTTATCAAATAGATTAGAAAAATTACAAAATGCAAGGTTGAGATTAGATGATATCTTTCCTAAAGAGCATATAGATGACATTATAAAAATTAAGTCCGAATATAGAAAATATAAAAAAATGAAAAATATCTATGAATATGACGATCTGATTGAGATGGTTATAAAAAAATTTAAAGAGAATAGAGAGTTTTTAAAAATTATAAGAGATAAGATAGATTATCTTGTAGTAGATGAGTATCAAGATAGTAATTTAGCTCAAAGAGAACTGCTCAAACTTCTTATAGGAGAAGATAAAAATCTTATGGTAGTAGGAGATGACTATCAAAGTATATATGGATTTAGAGGAGCAGACTTTAGTAATATTTTAAAATTTGGAGAGGATTTCCCAAAGGCAAAATTGATTAAGCTAGAGAAAAATTATAGAAGTAGTGAGGAGATAATCGCATATAGTAATAGAATTGCTAATAATTTTAAGATTAAATATAATAAAAAAATCTGTGGAACTGGAAGAAGAGGGGAGAGAGTACATATCAACTCATTTAAAGATGAGGAGCAAGAGGGAAGATATATTTGCAAAAAAATTTTAGCTTATAGAGAAAAGTTTCCCTTTGAGGAGATGGCAATACTATTTAGAAATAGATATACAGTAAAAGTGATAGAGAAATTATTGATAGAGTATAAAATACCATATTATAAAAAAGAGATGGAAGAGAAAAGAGGAGTAGCCCTTTACTCCTTACATTCTTCTAAAGGGTTGGAATGGGAGATAGTTTTTATGCCTACACTTTTAGATGGAGTATTCCCTAGTAGTATTGAGAGAGAAAATCTTGAAGAGGAGAAAAGGCTTTACTATGTAGGGTGTAGTAGAGCAAAAAGTTTTTTACATCTAAGTTATCCAAAATATCACTATGAAAAACTTGGATATTTTGATAAAAAATCAAAATTTTTAGAATATTGATAGGAGAAAATAAAACAAGGAAATGTATTTTTTTAGAAAATGATAATTATTAATATAATTAATATCTTTTTTTATAAAAAATAAGAAATAATATATATAATTCTCAGTATTTCTTTTCTTGACTGAAATGTTTGGAGTATTATATAATATTTAAAGAAAAGATAAGTGAAGTTTTAAGTAGAGGGAAACAAGTGAAATTCTTGTACGGTCCCGCCACTGTAATGAGGACGAAAGTACATTAGCCACTGAGGAATTGGGAAGGGGTACAAGTAGGTTGAATCAAAGTCAGGATATCTCGCTTAAAATATTTAACTATCCTGCGTGGACGGGAGGAGAAAGAAAAATGAGATATAAGTATAGTAGATAATAAATAAAAAGTAAGTATCTATTCAGTTGATAATTCTGAATTAAAGAAAGCTAAGATGAGTTGATTTAATTTTTCTTCATAAATTGCACAATTCTTGAGCTTTCTTTTAAGCTTAGCAAATACTTTTAATATCTATTATACTTTTTTTTATTTATTGAGGTGAAAAATGAAACATAGAAATATAATGGTAGTGGGGACCTCATCTGGAGCTGGAAAGAGTATGATAGTTACAGGGCTATGTAGAGCTTTAACAAAAGATGGATATAAAGTATCTCCATTTAAATCTCAAAATATGGCACTTAACTCTTTTGTTACAAAGCAGGGGTTAGAGATGGGAAGAGCTCAAGTGGTACAAGCATATGCCTGTGGAATAGAACCAGAAGCATATATGAATCCTATACTTCTAAAGCCTACTACAGATAGAAAGATTCAAGTGATAGTAAATGGTAAATCTATTGGGAATATGAGTGGAATAGAGTATGGAAAATTTAAAACCTCTTTAAAGCCAGAGATAATGAAATCTTATAATTATATCAGAGAAAACTATGATGTATCAGTAATAGAGGGAGCTGGGAGTCCTGTTGAGATAAATATTAAGGGAGAGGATATTGCCAATATGAAGATGGCAGAGATGGCTGATGCTCCTGTGATACTTGTAGCTGATATAGATAGGGGTGGAGTTTTTGCTTCTATATATGGGACTGTTATGCTTATGGCTCCAGAGGAGAGAGCAAGAGTAAAGGGAGTAATTATAAATAAATTTAGAGGAGATGTAAATATATTAAAACCTGGACTTAAAGAGATAGAGGAATTGACAGGGGTTCCTGTAATAGGGGTAATGCCTTATAGTAATATAGATATAGAAGATGAGGATAGTGTAACAGAGAGATTTAAGAAAATGAAAAATAGAAAGGGAATAAATATCTCTGTAATCAAGTTAAAACATATATCTAACTTTACTGATATAGATGCACTAGGAATAGTAGAAGATGTAAATATAAAATATATTACTTCTGCTGATGAGTTAGGAGATGAGGATATTATAATTATTCCTGGAACTAAAAACACTATAGATGATTTAAAAGAGATAAAGGATAATGGAATAGCTACTGAGATAATAAAAGCTTCTAAAGCTGGAAAAATTATAATAGGTATCTGTGGTGGATTTCAAATGATGGGAGAGAAGATAAAAGACCCATATGGAATAGAGAGTGAGATAAAAGAGATTCCTGGACTTTCTCTATTGGAATTGGAAACAGTGATGGAGAGAGAAAAAAATACCCTACAATATGAAGGTAGCCTCATAAATACATCTGGGTTACTAGATGGATTAGAGGGAGAAAAGATAAAAGGATATGAAATTCATCAAGGAGTAACTTTAGGAGAGGAGAGAAAGGTTACAGCTGATGAGAGAGTAGTAGCAGTTGTAAAGGGAGAGAATATCTTTGGAACATATCTACACGGAATATTTGATAATGAAAAAGTAACTAGACATATACTCAATAAGGTAAGAGAGAAAAAAGGTATGGAGTTACAATCTCAAGGAATATCATTTGATGAGTATAGAGAGCAAGAGCTAGATAAGCTTGAGAAAATTTTTAGAGAAAATATTGAGATGGAAAAAATTTATAAAATATTAGGTGAGTAAGATGATTTTTATAATGAGATACAGTATAGCATATATAATGGATTTAATATTGGGAGACCCACATTGGTTTCCACACCCAGTTAGATTTATAGGAAAACTTATAACTTTACTAGAAAAATTATTGTACAGATTTAGTTGTAAAAAATTTACTGGGGGAGTATTGGCTATACTGACTATTGGAATAACTTTTTTAATATCATTTTATTTAGCTAAGTTATCACCTATACTGGAGATATTTTTTCTATATACTACATTGGCTACTAAAAGCTTAGCAGATGAAGGATTTAGAGTTTGTAAAGTTTTAGTAGAGGGAGATATGGAAAAGGCTAAAAAAGAGCTAGCTTATTTGGTAAGTAGAGATACAAATAGTATGGATGTTACTCAAATAGTAAGAAGTATATTAGAAACAATAAGTGAGAATACAGTAGATGGAGTTATTGCTCCTATGTTCTTTGCTTTTGTAGGAAGTTTTTTTTATGTTGAGGGAGTATCTCTTGCTCTTCCTTTTGCTATGGGATATAAAGCAATAAATACTCTAGATTCTATGGTGGGATATAAAAATGATAAATATATAGATTTTGGAATGGTATCTGCTAAGATAGATGATATGGCAAATTTTATTCCTGCTAGAATAGCTGGAGGGTTTATTATTCCAATGGGAGCTTTTTTATTAAGAATGGACTATAAAAGTGCTTGGAAAATATTTTTTAGAGATAGACTAAACCATTCTAGCCCAAACTCTGGACACTCTGAAGCTGCTTTCGCTGGAGCATTGGGAGTACAATTTGGTGGAAGAACTAGCTACTTTGGAAAATGGCACGACAAACCTACTATTGGAGATAAATTAAAACATTTTGGAATACCAGATGTAAAAAGAGGAATTAGACTTCTATATGTTTCCTCTTGGGTGGGACTTGCTACATTTATAATTTTATCTCAATTAATAAATATATTGTTATAGAGATGGAGATATCATATGGAGATAAGAAAATATAAATCTTCTGATTGCCAAGAGATAACAGAGCTTTTTTATAATACAGTGCATAGTATAAATAAAAAAGATTATACTCAAGAGCAATTAGATGTATGGGCAACTAAGAATATAGATATGGAGAAATGGGATACTTCTTTTTCAAAAAACTACACAGTTGTTGCTGAAAGTAATGGTATAATAGTTGGCTTTGGTGATATTGCTGAAGATGGATATTTGGATAGACTATATGTACATAAGGATTTTCAAAGAATGGGAATAGCTACAATGATTTGTGATGAGTTAGAAAATAAAGTAAAAGGAAAAACAATATATACTCACGCCTCAATAACAGCAAAACCATTTTTTATTAAAAGAGGGTATAAAGTTATAAAGCAACAGCTAGTAGAGAGAGAAGGTATTCTATTAGAAAACTATGTTATGGAAAAGAGGTAGAATAGATGGATTTACATGGTGGAAATATATATAGACTAAAAAGAGAGGGGAAAGGGGAGCTATTAGATTATAGCTCAAATATAAATCCCTTAGGAGTACCTGAAAAGTTTAAAAAAAGTGTGATAGAAAATTTTGATATATTAGAAAAGTATCCAGACCCAGATTATATAGAACTGAGAGAGAGTATTGGAAAATATAATAACGTAGATATAGAAAATATAGTAGTAGGAAATGGAGCCACAGAAATACTTTTTCTATATATGAAGAGTTTAAAACCTAAAAAAGCCTTTGTAGTAGCTCCAAGTTTTGCTGAATATAGAAGAGCATTAGAGAGTATAGATTGTGAGATAGAGTATTTTATATTAGATGAAAGAGAAAATTTTAATTTGAATGTAGAAAAATTTATAAACTCTATCCCTCAATGTGACTTAGTAGTAATATGTAACCCTAATAACCCCACAGGAAATTTTATATCTCTTGAAAATATCCAAAGGATAAATGAGGAATTAAAAAAAAGAGATATAAAACTTTTTATAGATGAAGCTTTTATAGAATTTATAAAAGATTGGGAAAAATTTACAGCTGTAAATTTGAAGGATAGTAATATATTTGTAATGAGAGCATTGACAAAATTTTTTGCTGTACCTGGGTTGAGATTAGGATATGGAATAAGTTATGATAAAGAGATAATGAAAACTCTTCCTAAGTATAAAGAGCCGTGGAGTATAAATAGTTTTGCTGACATAGCAGGAAAAACTATGTTATGGGACAGAGAGTATATAGAAAAAAGTGAGAATTGGATAGAAGAGGAAAAAGTTTGGTTTTATAATGAAGCTCTAAAGATAGAAGGAATAAAAACATATAGAACTAACACAAACTTTATTTTGATACAACTTTTAAATAAAAATTCCAATGAAATAAGAGAGAAATTGATAGAGAGAGGAATAGTTGTAAGAGATGCTTCTAACTTTGTAGGACTAAATAATCACTATATTAGACTTGCTATCAAAGATAGAGAAAATAATATGAAGGTATTAAAAAATCTTGCTGAGGTGGTAAGATGAAAGGATTTATGATAGCTGGGGTAAGCAGTGGTATAGGTAAAACCACTGTATCAATGGGACTTATGTTGCTCTTTGAAAATGTTTCTCCATTTAAAGTTGGACCAGACTATATAGATACAACATTTCATCAATTTGTAACTGGAAATAAAAGTTATAATTTAGATTTGTTTATGATGGGAGAAGAGGGGGTAAAATACTCTTTCTATAAACATCATAAGGGAATCTCAATAGTTGAGGGAGTGATGGGACTATATGATGGAATAGACCATAGCTTAGATAATAACAGCTCAGCACATTTAGCTAGAGTATTGGATTTACCTGTTATTCTAATAGTAAGTGGTGGGGGAAAAAGTACAAGTATAGCTGCTGAGGTGCTTGGGTATAAGATGTTGGATAGTAGAGTCAAAATAGCTGGGGTAATAATCAATAGAACTACTGAGGCTATGTATAAACATTACAAAGAGGCAATAGAAAAATATACAGAGGTGAAGTGTATAGGATATCTTCCAAAAGATGAGAGTTTGAGTGTGTCAAGTAGACATCTTGGACTTCTACAAGCTGATGAGATAGATGACTTAAGAGAAAAATCTAAGCATTTAAAGGAGATTCTACAAAAGACAATTGATGTAGAAAGGCTTTTAGAAATAGCAGAGTTAGGAGAAAGAGATGGTATAAAAAATCCTTTTGGAAATTTAAAAGATAAGTATAAGGGATTAAAAGTAGGGGTAGCTAAAGATAAAGCCTTTAGTTTTTACTACAATGATAATCTTGAACTGATGGAGGATTTAGGAATGGAGTTGATTCCCTTTTCTCCTATAAATGATAAAGAGATACCAGAGGTAGATTTATTATACTTTGGTGGGGGTTATCCAGAAAACTATGCCAAAGAGTTATCTAGTAATATTGAGATGATAGAGAGCATAAGGGAGTTCCATAATAGAGGTGGGAAAATCTATGGAGAGTGTGGAGGATTTATGTATCTTACCTCTGGAATAAAATTGCTAGATGGAAAATATTTTCCTATGTGTGATATTATAAAATGTAGTGTAGAGATGAGAGATAGATTAGATATTTCTCGATTTGGTTATATATCTCTTTATGCAAAGGAAAAAACTTTAGGAAGAGGACACGAATTTCACTACTCTAAAATATCTGATATAAAAGATGATAGTAGAGAGTATAGAGCTATAAAACCCAATGGTAAAGAGTGGGCGTGTGTCTTTAAAGAAAAAAAATGTAGAGCTGGTTACCCACATATACATTTTTTTAAGAGTTTAGATTATTTAGAACAGATAATAAAGGAGTAAGAAGATGAGTACATATATAAAGGTTCCTCAAGATATTGAAAAAAGAAGTTTTGAGATAATAGAAGAGGAATTAGGAGAAAAGAGAGAGAAGTTTGATGAGAAAACTCTTCCAATAGTAAAAAGAGTAATACATACAACAGCAGATTTTGAGTATGCTGATTTGATAGAGTTTCAAAATGGGGCTGTGGACAGTGCTATGGAAGCTTTAAAGAGTGGTTGTAAAATTTACTGTGATACTAATATGATAGTAAATGGACTTAGCAAATTAGTTCTAGGAAAATTTAACTCTTCAGCTTATTGTTTAGTGTCTGATGAAGAGGTTATAAAAGAGGCTAAGGAAAGAGGTGTTACTCGTTCAATAGTAGGAATGGAAAAAGCTGGAAAAGATAAAGATACAAAAATATTTTTAATAGGAAATGCCCCAACTGCTCTATATCAACTAAAGGAGATGATAGAGAGAGGAGAGATTGAAAAACCTGCTTTAGTGGTTGGAGTTCCAGTTGGATTTGTAGGGGCAGCTGAATCAAAAGAGGTATTTAAAGAGTTAGGACTTCCATATATCACTATAAATGGAAGAAAAGGGGGAAGTACAGTAGCTGTATCTATTCTTCACGGAATACTTTATCAGATGTATAAAAGAGAGGGATTTTAAATGTCTGAAAATTTAAAGGCAGGTTATACCACTGGTACTTGTTCTGCAGTAGGTATAAAAGCAGGATTAGAGGCTCTGATAAATAATAATTATTTAGAACAATTAGAATTTACAACACTTAATGGAGAAAAGATAGTTGTACCCATATATAAGATAAAGGCAAGAAAAAACTCTGTAAGTGTGGCTGTGACTAAATATGCTGGAGATGACCCAGATGTAACTAATGGAATAAATATATGTACTAAGATAAAATTAGTAGATAAATTACCCCATATAGAAAATGGAATCTATTTTAAAAATTTTGTCTTAGTTGGTGGAAGAGGAGTAGGAAAAGTTACCAAGCTTGGATTACAAGTAGAGATAGGTAAACCAGCTATCAATCCCGGTCCTCAAAAGATGATAGAAGAGGTAGCTGATAAGTTTTTAGAGGAAAATGTGAAAAAAGCTATAATTACTATATATGTTCCAGAAGGATTGGAAAAGTCTAAAAAAACTTTTAATCCAAAACTTGGGATAGTAGGTGGAATATCAATTCTTGGTTCTACTGGAATAGTAAAACCTATGAGTGAGGAAGCACTAAAGGACTCTATGTTTGTGGAACTCAAAGTATTGAGAATGGCAAAGGATAGAGATTGGTGTATATTTACCTTTGGAAATTATAGTAAAAACCATTGTGAAAAGTTGGGGATTGATTTGGAGCAAACAATAGTCATAAGCAACTATGTAGGATTTATGGTAGACTCTGCTATAAAACTTGGATTTAGAAAAATTCTACTTCTTGGACATATAGGAAAGGCTATAAAAATAGCTGGAGGAATATTTAATACCCACAGTAGAGTGGCTGATGCTCGTGTGGAGATAATGGGAGCTAATGCTTTTTTATGTGGAGAGAGTCCAGAAAATATTCATAAGATAATGGAGTCTAATACTGTGGAAGAGGCTTGTGATTATATAGAGAAAAAAGAGTTCTTCCCATTTATAGCTAATAAGGTAAAAAAAAGAGTAGAGGAGTATTCAAGAGGGGAGTTAGAATGTGAGGTTTTACTTTTCTCTTTTAAAGGGAATACTCTTGGATATAGTGAGAGATTTTATCAGATGGCAGGTGAGTTAGCTGAAAAAAATTGATGTGGTTGGACTTGGACCAGGGAATATAGATTATATAACTAAGATTGGAATAGAGAGTATAAAAAAATGTGAGATAGCTATAGGAGGAGTAAGACAATTAGAGGAGATTTCCTCTCTACTCCTACCTACTTGTGAAAAATATACTCTAGGTAAGCTTTTTGATTTGATAGAGTTTATTAATAAAAATAGAGATAGAAAAATTTGTATAATTGTATCTGGAGATACAGGATTTTATAGTTTGCTTAGCTTTTTGAGAAAAAGTTATTCTAGAGAGGAATTGAATGTAATACCTGGGATATCTTCTTATCAATATCTTTTCTCTCGTATTGGAGAAGTATGGCAAGATTATAAACTTCTTAGTGTACACGGAAGAGAGGCTGAGTATGTAGATATTTTTTCAAAGGAGAAGGGAATTGTACTCCTTACTGATAATATAAATACTCCATATGTAATAGCTAAGAATATCTATGAAGCTGGGTATAGAGATGTGGAGATTGTAGTGGGAGAGAGGCTCTCTTATCCAGATGAAAAAATTGCCTTTATAAATATAGAGGAGTATGAAAAACTTAATAGAGAGTTTTCTATGAATATAGTGATAGTAAGAAAAAAATAAAATTTTTAACAGTAATTTTTAAAGAAAACTAAGAGTTGCTTCAGACTACAAGAAATTGATTAACTAGAGCTTGTTGGACTAAAAACGCAAAACTCACTTTGTTCAAACAGTTGCGTTTTTTAGCGTCCTTCTTCGCTAAGTTAATCTAATTTCTCTCCGTAATTTCCGCAACTCTTTGAGTTTTCTCTCATTAATTATAAAAAAATTTTAGTTTTTTAGAAAAGTAGAGAAGGAAGGAGAGAGAAAAACTTGCATATATATGATAAAGAGTTTATCCAAGGAGAGCTGCCTATGACAAAGCAAGAGGTAAGGGCTGTAACTGTTGCTAAGCTTCAACTAAAACCTAACTCTATATTGATAGATGTAGGAGCAGGAACAGGGACAATAGGGATAGAGTGTGCCACTTATCTTAGTGATGGAAAGGTAATAGGGATAGAGAAAGAGGAAAAAGGGTTAGAAACTATAAAAGAGAATGTAAAAAAATTCAATCTAACTAACTATGAATTGATACACGGAAGGGCTCCAGAGTCTATCCCTAACATAGCTTATGACAGAATGTTTGTTGGTGGTTCAACAGGAAGTATGAGAAGTATATTAGAACATTTTATAAATTATTCTACAAATGATGCAAGACTTGTTATAAATACAATTACATTGGAGAGTTTAAATGATACTATAGCTCTACTTAAAGAGTATGGATTTAAAGATATAGAAGTAGTAAATATGATGGTATCAAGAGGTAAAAAGATAGGACCTTATACAATGATGTATGGGGAAAATCCTATTTACATAATAACAGTGGATAGAAATCAAGAACAACTTTCGTTCAAAGAATAAAGAGTAATTATAGCTTAACTCATTAAAAACTCAAGGGTTAAGTCTTACGACTTATTGAGTTTTTTAGTATTCGTTTTCGCTGACTTACTCTAATATTCTTTTCAATCTTCGTTATTCTTGATTTTGATATTAATTGATAAATAATAAAATAAAAGGAGAAAAGAGATGACAAATAAATTTTATGGTATAGGGGTAGGAGTAGGAGACCCAGAGCAAATTACAATTAAGGCAGTAAATACTTTAAAAAAATTAGATGTAGTAATAGTACCAGAGGCAAAAAAGGCAGAGGGAAGTACTGCATATGAGATAGCTAAGGAGTATTTAAAAGATGATATAGAAATAGTGTTTATGGAATTTCCTATGTTAAAAAATCCATTGGATAGAGTAGAGGGAAGAAAAGCAAATACAAGGATAGTAGAAAAATTACTTGATGAAGGAAAAAATGTAGGATTTCTTACAATAGGAGATACTATGACTTATAGTACATATGTATATCTTTTAGAAAATATGCAAGATAGATATAAATCGATGGTAGAAACTATCCCAGGAATTTCATCTTTTGCTGATATGTCATCAAGATTTAACTTTCCAATAGTAATGGGAGATGAGTCATTAAAAATAATATCTATAAATGAGGATACAGATATAGAGAAAGAGTTAGCAGATAGTGAAAATATAGTATTTATGAAAGTTATGAGAAATTTTGATAAATTAAAAGAGGCTCTTATAAAAACTAATAATATGAATAATATAATAATGGTATCTAATAGTGGAAAAGATATAGAAAAAGTTTTCTATGATATATCTAATCTTACAAAAGAGGATATCCCATATTTCACTACTATGATTTTTAAAAAGGGAGGGTTTGAGGAATGGAAAAAGTTTTCTTTATAGGAGCAGGACCAGGGGACCCAGAGTTAATAACAGTTAAAGGACAAAGAATTGTAAAAGAGGCAGATATAATTATATATGCAGGTTCATTAGTACCAAAGGAAGTAATAGATTGTCATAAGGAGGGAGCAGAGATTTATAACTCAGCTTCAATGACACTAGAAGAGGTAATGGAAGTAACTATCAATGGAATAAAAGCGGGGAAAAAAGTTGCTAGAGTACATACAGGAGACCCAGCAATATTTGGAGCACATAGAGAGCAGATGGATATTTTAGATGAGCATGGAATAGAGTATGAAGTTATTCCAGGGGTAAGCTCTTTCCTAGCTTCAGCAGCTGCTGTAAAAAAAGAGTTTACGCTTCCATCAGTTTCTCAAACTGTAATATGTACAAGACTAGAGGGAAGAACTCCTGTACCAGAAAAGGAATCATTGGAGAGCCTAGCTACTCATAGAGCTTCTATGGCAATATTTTTATCTGTTCATATGATAGGAGATGTAGTAAAAAGATTAGCTACTTCTTATCCTATGACTACTCCAATAGCTGTGGTGCAAAGAGCAAGCTGGCCAGATGAAAAAATAGTAGTAGGAACTCTAGAAACAATAGAGGCACAAGTGAAAGAGGCAGGAATATCTAAAACAGCTCAAATATTAGTTGGAGATTTTTTAGGAAATAAATATGAAAAATCTAAGTTATATGATAAAACATTTACTCATGAATTTAGAAAGGGAGTAGAGTAAAAAATGAGATTAGCTATATGGAGTGTAACAAGAGGAGCTGGAGAGGTAGCTAAGAGAATTAGAAAAAAAGTAGAAGGAGATATATATACTCTAAAAAAATTTAATATAAAGGAAAGTATTCAAATAGAAAACTTCAGTGAGGAACTAGAGAGAAAATTTAACTATTATGATGGGCATATATTTATTATGGCAACAGGAATAGTTATTAGAAAGATAGCACCACTTATAAAGAGCAAAGATATTGACCCAGCTGTATTAGTTATAGATGAGGGAGAAAATTTTGTAATCTCTCTTCTCTCTGGTCATATTGGTGGAGCTAATGAGCTAGCTTATAACGTTGCTCAGTCTTGCTCTCTGCTCCCTATTATAACTACTAGCTCAGATGTTACAGGAAAGATAGCAATAGACACAATAGCACAAAAACTAAATTGTGAGATGGAATCTCTTACTAAAGCTAAAGAGCTTACATCTTTAATAGTGGATAATAAAAAAGTAGATATACTACTTCCTAATAATGTAAAATTAGGAGAGAATAAAAATTCCTCTGGGGTAGTAATAGTATCAAATAAAAAAAATATAGATATAATGAGATTATATCCTAAAAATATTATTGTAGGTATAGGTTGTAGGAGAGGAACTCCTAAAGAGGAGATAGAAAAATCATTAGATGAGGTAATGAGAAAACATAATCTTGCTTATGAGAGTATAAAAAAAATTTCTACTGTGGATATAAAGGCTGATGAAGTTGGAATTATAGAGTTAGCCCAAAGTTTAAATAGAGAGCTTATGATTATATCTAGAGAGGATATAAAAAAGGTGGAGGATAGATTTGTAGGTTCTGAATTTGTAAAAAAACAGATAGGAGTTAGCTGTGTATCTGAACCTTGTGCTCTACTAGCTTCTAATGGAGATGGCAAATTTTTAGAGCAAAAATATATTCAAAGTGGAATAACAATATCAATTTATGAGGAGAAATTTGGAGATGAGTAAAGGAAAAATATATGTAGTAGGGATAGGACCTGGAAATATGGAGGATATAAGTATAAGAGCTTATAAGACTTTAAAAAGTGTAGATGTAATAGCTGGATATATCACTTATATAGATTTAGTAAAAGATGAATTTAAAGAGAAAGAGTTCTACGTATCTGGAATGAAAAAAGAGATAGATAGATGTGAAAAGGTTTTAGAGTTAGCTAAAGAGGGAAAAACAGTAGCTCTGATAAGTAGTGGAGATGCTGGTATCTATGGAATGGCTGGAATAATGATAGAGGTAGCATTAGGAAGTGGAATAGATGTAGAGGTTATACCAGGGATTACATCATCAGTAGCTGGAGCTTCATTAGTTGGAGCACCGCTTATGCATGACCAAGCTATAATAAGTTTAAGTGATTTACTTACAGATTGGGAAGTTATTACTAAGAGAATAGATAGAGCTAGTGAGGGAGATTTTGTAATCTCTCTATATAATCCAAAAAGCAAGGGAAGAACAGAACAGATAGTAGAGGCAAGAGAGATTATGTTAAAACACAAGGCTCCTAGCACACCAGTGGCTCTATTAAGACACGTGGGGAGAGAGGATGAAAACTATACTTTAACTAATTTAGATGAGATGTTAAACCACGAGATAGATATGTTTACTGTAGTTATAGTTGGAAACTCTAAAACATATGTAAAAGAGGGAAGAATGATAACTCCTAGAGGATATCATCTATGATTTGGGTAATAGGTGGTACAAAAGATTCTAGAGATTTTCTGGAAAAGATTGTAAAGAGTACTACTGATATAATTGTAACAACAGCTACTGAATATGGAGGAAAACTTTTAGAAAATCTGCCAGTAAAAACTCTGTGTAAAAAATTGACTTACTCTATGATGTTAGATTTTGTAAAAGAAAATTCTATAAATAAGATAGTTGATTTATCTCACCCATATGCTATAGAAGTTTCACAAAATGCCATTGATATAAGTAAGGAGCTACAAATAGAGTATTTTAGATTTGAAAGAGAGGAAATCTCTTTTCTCCCACAAAAATATACAGAGTTTGATAACATAGAAAGTCTAGTAAAATATTTAGAGGGAGTAGATAGAAATATATTAGTTACTCTTGGAAGTAATAATATTCCTCATTTTTCTGAGCTTAAGAATTTAGAAAATTTTTATTTTAGAATTTTACCTAAATGGGATATGGTAAAAAAATGTGAAGATGTAGGAGTACTCCCTAAGAATATAATTGCTATGCAAGGACCTTTCTCTAAAAATATGAACAAGGCTATGATAGAGCAATATGATATAAAATATCTTGTAACTAAACAAGCTGGAGATACAGGAGGAGAGAGAGAAAAGATAGAAGCTGCTGATGAGATGAATATAGAAGTAGTTTTTCTTACTCGTCCTAAGGTTGAGTATCCTAATTGCTATAGTGATATAAATAAATTAGTTAGAAGAATAATAAAAAAATAATAGGTTATAAAAAGAAAATTTTACTTTCTATTTAAAAGTAATTTTTTCTTTTTTTATTTTTAAAAAAAATATGGCAATTTTGTGAAAAAATCTTTGACATATTTTCAAAATTGGAATATAATAACTGTTAGGAATTTTTTAAAAATAAATATTAGGAGGAAAAAAACAATGAAAAAAAACTCTAATACACTAGCTGTAAAAATGAGTATAGCTTTAGTGTTAGGTATCATTGCTGGATTTTTATGTATCTTTTTTAGAGAGAGAGTAGGAGTAGATAGTGGAGCGTGGAAATTTTTAAACTTCTTACTATTCCAAGACATCAGTGCTAAAGGAGGAGAAAGAGCAATTGGTATCTTCTATATCATAGGGCAATTGTTTATCAACTCACTACAACTTGTAATTATACCAATGGTATATACTTCAATAACTCTTGCTATTTGCCACATTAGTGATACAAGAAAATTAGGACGTATCTCTTATAAAACATTAGGATTTTTCTTAGTGTCATCAATCTTTGCTTTAGCTTTAGCTGGATTTGTAGGAATGGCTTTAAATATGTCAGGGGCATTTAGTATTCATATTGAATCTGGAGTAAATGTAGTAGCAGGAAAAACAGGAAGTAACCCACTTCTAATGATTATGCAAATAGTTCCTAATAATATATTTGCTGCTTTTTCACAAAATGTTGGAGTATTAGCAGCTGTATTCTTAGCTGTATCAACAGGACTATGTATTAACTCATTAGGAGAAAAAACTCACTATGTAAAAGGATTTTTACAAGAGGTAAATGATATAGTTATAAAGTTTTTATCATTTGCAATAAATAAATTTGGACCAATAGCTATATTTGTTCTACTTACTAGAACATTTGCTGCTTATGGGATAGAGCACTTAAAACCAGCTTTAATATATGTAGTATCTACTACTATAACTTTACTTTTATTCTTAGTATTTGGATATGCTATATTAATAGTAGCATCTACTAGATTAAATCCAATGCCATTTGTAAGAAAGGCATCTAAAGTTGCTCTATTTGGTTTTTCAACTTCATCTTCAGCTGCTACACTACCACTTAATAAAAAGACAACTGTAGAAGAGCTTGGAGTAAATGAAGATATAGCTTCATTTGTACTTCCACTTGGAATGACAACTAATATGAATGGAACAGCTATTATGCAAGTTATTGCTGCTGTATTTGTAGCTAGTACAGCTGGATATGAATTAGGGCTTGCTAATATATTTATCATAGGAGTCCTTGCTCTTATAGCTTCAGTAGGAACACCAGCAGCACCAGGAGCTGGAGCAATAGTATTATTTACTATCTTATCTGGACTTGGATATGTAAATGACACAGCAATATTAACTTACTCTTTAATACTTGCTATCAATAGACCTATTGAGATGTTAGTAACTTCTCTAAATGTAATAGGAGATAGTGCTGCTAGTATCTATGTAGCAAAGAGTGAGCATATGTTAGACGAAGAAGTTTATCATAAATAATTTTTATAAAATAGTCAGGAATAAATAGTTCTTGACTATTTTTATTTTTTGTAATAAATATTTTGAATTTTTTTTAAAGGTATGATAAAATAGATAAATACAATTAAAATAAATTTTGAAAGAGGGAGAGTTATGAAAATATCCAACAGAGCAATAGAAATGAATTTTTCACCAATAAGAAAGTTGATACCTCTTGCGGACGAAGCGGAAAAGAGAGGAGTTAAAGTATATAAATTAAATATAGGGCAACCTAACATTGTAACACCTGACTCATTTTTTGAAGGATTACATAATTATCAAGAGAAAATTGTAACATATTCAGATTCAAAAGGGATTTTAAAATTAAGAGAGAGTTTTGTAAAAAGTTATAAAGCAAGTGGAATAGATATAGATGTAGATGATATACTTATTACTCAAGGAGGAAGTGAGGCTATACTATTTATACTTATGTCTATTTGTAACGAGGGAGATGAGGTATTAGTACCAGAACCTTTCTATTCTAACTACTCAAGCTTCTCTACATTCTCAGGAGCAAAAGTTAAACCTATTCCAACTACAATAGAAAACAATTTCCATCTACCTTCTCAAGAGGAGATAGAGAGCCTAATCACTCCTACGACTAGAGCTATAATGTTCTCTAATCCTGTAAATCCGACAGGAACTATATATACAGAAGAAGAGATAAGAATGATAGGAGAGATAGCTAAAAAACATGATCTATATATCATAGCTGATGAGGTATATAGACAATTTGTATATGATGATGTACCTTATACTTCTGTTATGAAAATGGAAGATTTAAAAGATAGAGTAATACTAGTAGATAGTATATCTAAACACTATAGTGCTTGTGGAGCAAGAATTGGACTTATAGCTAGTAAAAACCATGAGTTAATGAACTATATTTTAAAGTTCTGTCAAGCTAGACTATGTGTTTCTACAATAGAGCAACATGCAGCAGCAAATCTTATCAATACTATGGATAGTTATTTTGAAGATGTAAAATTGAAATATAAGAGCAGAAGAGATTTATTATATGGATATCTAAAGAAAATACCAGGAGTAATCTGTTCAAAACCTCAAGGAGCTTTCTATATTTTTGCTAAACTTCCAGTGGATAATGCAGAAAAATTTGCTAAATGGTTATTAACAGATTATTCATATGAAGGAAAAACTTTACTTATAGCTCCAGGACCTGGATTCTATCAAACACCAGGAAAGGGAGAGCAAGAGGTAAGATTTTCTTTCTGTACAAATGTAGATGATATAGAGAATGCTATGATAGTTTTAAGAAGAGCATTAGAAGAATATAATAGAAAATAAGATAGTAAGTTAAGGAAAAATAAAAATTAATTTACAAAAAAAATATTGACAATTAAAAAAAATTAGAGTATAATCAAGGAAAATTACGAAAAGGAGGAAGAGAGAATGTTAAGGAACTTCAGGATAAGGACGAACAATAAAAAGAATAATTTTAATAGCCTTGTCTTTGAAATTGACTGAATTACATTTATCTTCTTGAAAAGATTGGAAATAATTTAAATTATTTTTCCATGAGCATAAAGTTGATAGCTTTGAATATTAATATATAATATTCTTAGTTTAATTTAAGTATGTAATACAGACATTTCGGTGTCTGTATTTTTTTATAAAAAAATAAATTGTTATAATATATTAAGGAGGAACAGATGGAGTATTTAGCACTACTAAAAGATATTTTTATAGGAGGGGAAAGATATAAGTACATACTAAACGGATTATCCTTTTCTGTTGGAACTACAGCTCTAGCAGCAATAATAGGAATAGCTTTAGGAATATTTATAGCTCTATTACAACTTTCACATTTTTATCCATTTAAACATAGTAAAAATTGGAAAAAATTTAATCCACTTTCAAAATTAGCTTTTGGTTATGTAGATTTAATTAGAGGAACACCTGCAGTAGTTCAACTTATGATTTTAGCTAACTTAATATTTGTAGGAAGCTTAAGAGATACACCTATACTTGTAATTGCTGCTATCTCATTCGGTATTAACTCTGGTGCTTATGTTGCTGAGATAATCAGAGCTGGTATAGAAGGACTTGACAAGGGACAAATGGAAGCTGCAAGAGCTTTGGGAATGAACTATGGACAATCTATGAAAGAGATAATCATTCCTCAAGCTGTTAAAAAGATTTTACCAGCACTTGTAAGTGAGTTTATAACTTTACTTAAAGAAACTTCAATAGTTGGATTTATAGGTGGAGTTGACTTACTACGTTCTGCAAATATCATCACAAGCCAAACATATAGAGGAGTAGAACCACTATTAGCTGTTGGATTTATCTATCTAATAATGACAGCAGTATTTACTAAATTTATGAGAAGAGTAGAAAAGGGGTTGAAAGTAAGTGATTAAGATTGAAAAACTTTGTAAAAATTATGATAAATTAGAAGTATTAAAAGGAATAGATGCTCAAGTAAACAAGGGAGATATAATAGCAATAATAGGACCATCTGGAAGTGGTAAATCTACTTTTTTAAGATGCATAAATAAATTAGAAGAGCCTACTAGTGGACATATATATATAAAAAATCAAGATATAATGTCAGATAATACAGATATTAACTTAATTCGTCAAAAGGTAGGAATGGTATTCCAACACTTTAACTTATTTCCACATAAAACAGTAATGGAAAATCTAACTTTAGCACCTATGAAATTAAAAAATCTTTCTCAAGAGGAAGCTGAGAAAAAAGCACTTATCTTACTTGAAAAGGTAGGATTAAAAGATAAAGCAAGTGCCTACCCTAATCAATTATCTGGAGGGCAAAAACAAAGAATAGCAATAGCAAGAGCTTTAGCAATGGAACCAGAAGTAATGTTATTTGACGAGCCTACATCAGCTCTTGATCCTGAGATGATAAAAGAGGTACTAGATGTAATGAGAGAGCTAGCTCAAGAGGGAATGACTATGCTTATAGTAACACATGAGATGGGATTTGCTAAAAATGTAGCTAATAGAATTTTCTTTATGGATAGAGGAACTATATTAGAAGATACTACACCAACTGAGCTATTTAGTAATCCTAAGCATGAGAGAACACAAGAGTTCTTAAATAAAGTATTAAATAAGTAATTTAAAGATTTTTATTATATTAAGAAACTTAAAAAGGGATGGAAATTATGAGAAGAAGTTAGATTAATACAGCAAAATCGAACGCTAAAAAACACAACTGTTTGAACGAAGTGAGTTTTGTGTTTTTAGTGAGATGAGCATAATTAATCAACTTCTTTGAATATGGAAGAGCTTTTAAGTTTCGAGAGAAGGAGAGTATTTTATTATGAAAAAATTATTTAAAAAAGCTTTAATTGGAATGATGGTTTTATCTTTATCAGCAACAGCACTAGCTAAGGAAAAAATCTATGTGGGGACAAATGCAGAATTTCCTCCTTTTGAATATTTAGAGAAAGGTGAGATTACAGGATTTGATATTGAATTAATGAATGAGATGGGAAAAGTTTTAGATGCTGAAATAAAAGTACAAGATATGGCTTTTGATGGATTGCTTCCAGCTCTACAAATGAAAAAGGTAGATGTGGTAATAGCAGGAATGACAGCTACTGAAGAGAGAAAGAAAACAGTTGCTTTTACACAACCTTACTATACAGCTAGCCAAGTTATAATAGTAAAAGAGGGAGATAACTCTATAAAATCTTTTGATGATTTAAAAGGTAAAAGAGTTGGAGTTATGTTAGGATTTACTGGAGATACAGTTGTAAGTGAAATAGAAGGAGTAAAAGTTGAGAGATTTAATGCTGCTTATGCTGGAATAATGGCTCTTAAAGCTGATAAAGTAGATGCTGTTGTATTAGATTCTGAACCAGCTAAAAACTATGTAAAACAAAATGCTGGACTTCAAATAGCTGAAGCAGATGCAGCTCAAGAGGAGTATGCTATCGCTCTTAGAAAAAATGATAAAGAGTTATTAGAGAAAATAGAAAAAGCTCTAGCAGAAGTAAAAGCTAATGGAACTTATGATAAATTATTAGAGAAATATTTTAACTAAAATCTAATATAAAATTACTTAATTAAGGGAGAAGAGATTTAATAAAATTTCTTCTCCTTTTCTATTTGATATAATATTTTATTTGACTACTAAATGAAGATAAGGTATGATAATATTAAGGAAAAAAAGAAGGAGTAGAGAGATGAGAATAGATATAATTGATGTAGCTGGAAATATTACTCAAGAAAAAGTAAAAGGGAAAACAGTTATCATAATAGATGTGTTAAGGGCTACAAGTGTTATGACAACAGCTTTAGCAAATGGAGTAAACGCTATCTACCCATATAAAGATATAGAGAGTGTACTAAAAAATTCAAAGTTAGATAAGAATCCGTTGTTATGTGGAGAGAGAAAAGGACTTAAGATAGAAGGGTTTGATTGTGGTAACTCTCCACTAGAATATCCAAGAGAGCTAGTAGAGGGTAGAAATATGTATATGACTACTAGTAATGGGACAAGAGCAATAGAAAAAAGTGCTGATGGAGCAGAGAGAATATATATATCAGCTTTTTTAAATGTAGGAAGAGTGGCAAAACAAATTGTAGAAGATAATAGAGATGTAGTAATTGTATGCTCTGGTACAGATGATAATTTTTCTTTAGATGATGCTCTTTGTGCTGGGGAGATAATAAAAAGAGCTACTAAAGAAAAAGCAATGGAATTATCTGATATGGCAATAGGGCTAAAGTTTATAGCAGAAAATTCAAAAGATATTCCTACTACATTAAAGGGAACAAAGCACTATGAATATCTAAAATCTATTGGATTTACAGGAGATATGGAGCATTGTTTTACAATGGATAAGTATGATATTTTACCTTTTTATAATGATGGGAAAATAATAGTAAAGGAGTAGTGATAGTATGAAAAAGAAATTAGTAATTTTTATAGGAAGTTTATTACTTTTAGGTTGCTCAAATACTCAACAGCCTAAAGTAGAAGATTTCTTTATAGAAAATACTCAAACTTATACAGGTGGATTTGAAAATGCTGGTTATAAAGTAGATTCAAAAATAGTAGAATTAGATGGTAAAAAATTCTTAGTAGAGGATACAACAGATACAGCTACAACTGTTCAAAGAGTTTATTATTTAGATAATGATGAGATACTACTATTATTTACAGGGGAAGCTCAAGTAGCTGATTTATCTAAGCTTGATATAAATTCTGGAGAGGTAGTGTTAAAAGCTCCTCTAGTAGTTGGAAAAACTTGGACTTCTAATGGTAATAATTATGAAATAATATCAGTAACTGAGGATAAAGTAGAGGTAAAGAAAACTTTTCAAAGTGGAGTAGAGAAGATTCTTACTTATAAGAGATAAAAAAATTAAAATAAAGTTTAAAGGAGAGATTCCACATTAATTATTTTGTAGGATTATCTCCTTTTTTATTTCTCTTTACTCCTTTATATTATATTAAATAAGATGAATGAAATTATAAATTATGGTATAATATAAAAAAGAGAATTAAAAATTTATAGAGGAAAAAAGATGAAGAGATACAATACTTTAGACAATTTTTTTAAAACAACCTTTGGAAAGAAAATATATAAGGTTTCACTTGATGGGGGATTTACTTGCCCCAATAGAGATGGAACACTTAGCAAAAGAGGTTGTATATTTTGTAGTGAAAGAGGTAGTGGAGATTTTGCTGGGAAGCGTGGAGATGATATATATAATCAAATAGAGGAACAACTAAAGCTCATTGAAAAAAAATTTCCAGAGGGAGAGGTAGTAGCATATTTTCAAAATTTTACTAACACTTATGCTGATGTGGAGTACTTGAGAGAGATTTACACAAAAGCTCTTTCACACCCTAGAGTGATGGGATTAGCTATTGCTACTAGACCAGATTGTTTAGGAGAAGATGTTTTAGAGCTATTAGATGAATTAAATAAAAAACATTTTCTTTGGGTAGAGTTGGGATTACAGACAATAAATGAAGAGGTGGCTAAAAGAATAAACAGACAATATCCTTTGGAAACTTATGTAAAAGCTACTGAAGAGTTAAATAAAAGAGATATAAAATTTGTTACACATATTATTGTTGGGCTTCCTTATGAAAAAGAGGATGATGCTCTTGAAACTGCTATGTTTTCTGAAAAATGTGGAACTTGGGGAGTAAAGATTCATCTTCTACATGTGCTTAAAAATACTATGTTAGAAGAGCTTTATCAGAGAGATGAAATAAAATTACAAAAAAAATCTGAATACGTGAAAAAAATAGTTAAAATTTTGGCAAATTTGTCGTATAATATAGTTATACATAGAGTAACAGGAGATGGAGATAAAAATAATTTAATAGGCCCTCTTTGGAGCTTGAATAAGAGAGATGTTTTAAATAGTATTGATAAGCTTATGAAAGAAGAAAATATAATACAGGGAAGCGAAAAAGAGAAGTAGGGGGATTTTTTATATGGGAGTACTTATAAAAATAAATAGTATGTTAGATAATATAAGTTCTACTGAAAAAAAAGTAGGAGAGTATATATTAGAAAATCCAGATAAGATAAAAGATTTGAATACATATGAGTTAGCTAATATAACTAAGACAAGTCAAGCTACTGTTGTAAGATTTGCCAAAAGATTAGGATTTAAAGGTTTTCCAGCTTTTAAACTTGCTTTAAGTCAAGATCTTGGAAATAGAAAAGCTGAATCTCACGTAAATATTATGCATGAAGAGATAAAACCAGATGATAGTTTTGAAATTATAGGGAGAAAGATATCTAATGAGAATATTACTGCTATTAGTGATACCTATGAAGTTACAGACTTTGCAGAGCTAGAAAAAGCTGTAGTAATGTTATCTAAAGCTCGTAAAATAATGTTAGCGGGAATAGGATTTTCTGGAATAGTAGCAAAAGATTTTTACTATAAATTATTAGAATTAGGAAAACATGCTATGATAGAAGTGGATACACATATGCAACTAAGTTGTTTAAGTACAATGGGAGAAAATGATGTATTATTTGTAATCTCTCATAGTGGAAAGACAATGGAAATGTACAATGTTGTAAAAGTAGCTAAGAGTAAAGGAATAACTGTTATAGCGATGACAAGTATAGCTCCAAATCCAATTAGAGATTTAGCAGATATCAGACTTAATACTGTGGAAATGAATAGTAACTTTAGGTCAACAGCATTATCTCCAAGAATTTCACAGCTTACAGTAATAGATATGCTTTATGTTAAAATGATGTTAGAGAATAAAAATATGCAAGATTATATCTTTGATGCTATTGAGTTAGTTCAAGGGTTTAAAATAAAGTAAACTTAGGAGGAAGAAATGAGAGTAATTATCACTGATAAAAATGTAGGAGACTGGGCTGCTGTATATGTAGCAAGAAAGATTAATGAGTTCAAACCAACTAAAGAGAGACCATTTGTTTTAGGTTTACCAACTGGAGGAACTCCATTAGAAATGTACAAGAGACTAATTCAACTAAACAAAGATGGAATTGTATCTTTTGAAAATGTTGTAACATTTAATATGGACGAATATGTAGGATTAACTCCAGACAATGACCAAAGCTATCATTACTATATGCACCATAATTTCTTTGACCACATCAATATTCCAAAAGAAAATATCAATATATTAGATGGAATGGCAGAAGATTATAGAGCAGAGTGTCAAAGATATGAGGATAAAATAAAATCTTATGGAGGAATCCACTTATTCTTAGGAGGAATAGGACCAGATGGACATATAGCTTTCAATGAGCCAGGATCTTCTCTATCTTCAAGAACTAGAGATAAAGAGTTAACTATGGATACTATAATTGCTAACTCAAGATTCTTTGGTGGAGATATAAACAAAGTTCCAAGACTTGCTTTAACTGTTGGAGTAGGAACTATATTAGATGCTAAGGAAGTATTAATAATGGTAACAGGAGCTAATAAATCAAGAGCTCTTCAACATGGAGTAGAAGAGGGAGTAAACCATATGTGGACAATATCAGCTCTTCAACTTCACAGAAGTGGTATAATAGTTTCTGACGAAGCTGCTTGTTCAGAATTAAAAGTTAGCACATATAGATATTTCAAAGATATCGAAAAAGATAACTTAGATTCAGAAAAATTATTAGCAGACTTATATGCAGAGAATAAATAATAAATATTAAAATCAACTGGGGAGTTGCATTTATTAATGTGGCTCCCTTTTTTGTAGGAGGTAAGATGAAAAAAGCGATAGTAAATGGAGAGTTGTTTATAGGAAATAGATTCTATAAAGATAGAGTATTAGTATTTGAAAATGAAAAAATAGTAGATATATTAGATGCAAGTGAATTAGAGAAAGAGTACGGAAATATTGAAGTTATAGATGCTAAGGGGTGCTATGTTACTCCTGGATTTATAGATTTACAACTGAATGGTTGTGGTGGAGTACTGTTTAATGATGATATTAGTGAGAAAACATTAGAGATTATGTATAAAACAAATTTAAAATTTGGTTGTACATCATTTACTCCTACTCTTATTACTACAAGTGATGAAAATATATTAAAAGCTATATCTCTAGTGGAAAATATAGATAAAGAAAAATATGGAGTAATAGGTTTACATATAGAGGGACCATATATCAATGTAGAAAAGAAAGGAATACATAATCCAAAATTTATAAGAGCAGCTGAAGATAAGATTATAGATAGAATAATAGAAGCTGGAAAGGAAAATGTAAGGATAATTACTTTAGCTCCAGAAAAAACTGATAAAAAAGTAATTTCAAAACTTTATAAAGCTGGAATCAATGTAGCTTTAGGACATACTAATGGAACTTATGAGGAGTTAAAAGAAAAAGAGGGGTATGGAGTAACTTTAGCTACACATCTATATAATGGAATGTCATCGTTTAACCATAGAAATCCAGGAGCAGTGGGAGCTATATTTGATAGTGATATCTGTGCTGGTATAATAGTTGATGGTTTCCATTGTCATTACTCAGCTATAAAGTCAGCTATAAAAATTATGGGAGAGAGATTATTTTTAGTGACAGATGCTGTTTCTCCAGTTGGAACTGATATGGAATACTTCTATTTTGAAGGAAATAAGGTATATTATAAAGATGGAAAATGTTTTGGAGAGGATGGAACACTTGGTGGTTCTGCACTAACTATGGATATGGGAGTAAAAAACTTAGTAAAACATTGTGATATTACATTGGAAGAAGCTATAAGAATGGCAACTCTATATCCAGCTAAAGCTGTAAAGATAGATGATAGATATGGAAAACTTCAACCAGATTATTTTGCTGATATAGTTTTCCTAGATAAACATCTGAATTTGAAGAAGGTAATTGCTAAGGGAATAGAGTATTAAAATAAGGGAGCAGAGGCTCCCTACTTATCTAATAAAAAATCTATTATATTAAAATGCTTAATTCCGTTCCTTGAAATGTCAAACATATCCATAGAGATAACATACTTAGGAAAATTATCTTGAATTTTCTCTAAGACTCCAAACTCTCTTTCAATTGTTTCTGGAGAAGCTAAGAGATAAGCTACCTGAATATATACTCTCTCTTCATTTTTGGTAGCGATAAAATCAATTTCTAAGTCGTTGAGTTTCCCAACCTTTACACTATAACCTTTTCTCAGTAATTCTAAGAATATGATATTTTCAAAAATTTGATTGATATCTCTTTCATTGCTTTCAAAGATGGCTTGACGTATACCATGGTCTGCTATATAATATTTTTCATTTATATTTAAAATTTTCTTTCCTATCAAATCATCTCTTTGAACTTTGTATATGAGCATAGCTTCTTCACAAGCTCTAATATAATTTAAAATTGTTTCTGGAGAAGCTTTTCTATTTTCACTTTTAAAAAATTTAGATATAGAGGTAGCTGAAAAAGTATTTCCTACATTCATTAGAATATATGATATAATTCTCTCAAGTAAATCAGTATCTCTTATACTATTTCTTTGAGTGATATCCTTTAAAATAATAGATGAGTATAAATCTTTTAGATATTGCATACTTGCCTCTAAACTATAATTTAGGTTATTAAGAAAGGGCATTCCCCCATATTTTATGTACTTTTTAAAAGCTTCTTGTGTTGTAATATTTTCTTGGGATAGTTTTAAACTCTCTATAAACTCTTGAAAAGAAAATGGATAAATCATAAACTCTACATACCTACCAGCTAAATATGTAGCTAACTCCCCAGAAAGTAATTTGGCATTAGAACCTGTTATATAGATATCAAAATCGTAGTCTTCATCTGCTCTTAGGGAGTTTATACATTTTTCCCATTCCTCTACCTCTTGTATCTCGTCAAGAAATATATAGTTTTTTTGATTTGGTTTTGCTCTTTCTATAATGTAATCATTAAGAGTTTGGGCAGTACAATAAGGTTTATTTTTTAAATTTTCAAAATTCAAAGTTATAAACTGCTCTTTGCTTCTACCATTTTTTATTAACTCCTCTTTAATTAGTTTTAACATAACAGATTTTCCACATCTTCTTATACCAGTTAAAACTTTTATAATATCTTTATCAATAAAAGGCTTTATTCTATCAAGATAATTTTTTCTTTCAATCATTTATATCACCTCTTCTATCAATTATAACTGATAAAAATAGTTTTTTCAAGAAATTTATCAGTTATAACTGATAAAAATATAAAAATCTTAAATTTTATCAGATACAACTGATATGGTAGTTAAAATTAATCGAAATTGAAATTTATCTTATAAAATATTTTTATTATAAAGAAGATTAAAAATAGAAAAAATTATATTCCTAATAACTGTTTTTTCTTTAAACTAAATTCTTCTTCTGTTAAGATACCTCTATCTCTTAATTCTGCTAATTTTTCTATCTCAAATAAATAAGCTATCTCACTATCCTTCTTTACCTCTGTTTTTTCTTGGATTTTTTCATTTGTTTTTTCTTTTTTTAAATTAGATAATGCTATATTTAAATGATGATTTAAAGCAATAAAATCTTTTTCTTGTTCTAAATTAAACATAACTGTATTTTCATCTTGTGTAGCATCAAAAATTCCACCTTTATTTTCAATTCCACCATAAAAAGAAAATTGAATATAACCATTTGTAAGTATTCCTGCGTTTTTAAATTGTATAGCTGAAATATCAGACAAATAAATTGTTTTATCTCCTTTTAATCCTTGACTTAAAAAGGATATTACTCCTTTTCTTTCAATAACTATTTTATTTATATGGAAATTAATTGTTCCGTTGATGCCCCTAACAATCATATTTTCAACTTTATTCATTTTTTCTAGTACTTTAAAAGTATTTTCCTTTTTGGTAATATCATATATATTATTAATATCGATTTTATTATTTTTTTCAAAATCATTAATCATTTTTTTTAATTTTATAAAATTTTCTTCTTGAGAACTGATAAAAAATAAAGTCCTTTTTTTAATATCCTCTTCTAACTTAAATGTAAATGTAATTGAACCAGTGCTATCTCCTTTGCATTCATTCAAATTAATAGAGACAATATCTTTCAAATAAATAACTTTATTCGCATCAGAACCAAAACTGCCCTTTCTCACTAAAATTAGTCTATCCTCTAAAACTTCGATGTTATGGTCATATCCTTCTATTTTTATCATATTAAAACCTCTCCTTTTATTATTATCTAATATTAATTTCTTTCTTATTAAAAATTATTTCGATTAATTTTTATTTATTAATTTTCATTAATCAACCCACATATAATGTTAATTATATGCGGTTGTATTAATCGGTAAATAATTATTTTGTTTAAAATTATTTTTATAATATTTTAATTTTCTAAAAAATATAATTTTAAATTAAAGTATAGTATAAATTATAGCTGAAAAAATACTGTGATAAAATTATAAATATTAACAATAATTTTATAATACAATTTATCTGACTTATTATTATATCTTTTCTAAATCAGGAAGTTTTTCTAAAACTCTCTTTTCCAATACAGATTTAGCATTGATATATATCTCTGTAACCCTTGTATCAGAATGTCCAAGAAAATCTCTTATCTCTAAAATATCTGCTCCGTTTAATGAAAGCTCTGTTGCCACAGCATGACGTATATTGTGTGGGCTAATATCTTTACCTATGATTTTTCCAAAATTTTGTATTATATCATAAAGAGTTCTATATGATAATTTTGTATTTTTTTCAATAGAGCTATTAAATATATATTGTTCCTCTATATTTTCATCAGAGATGGAGAAAAACATCTGTTTATATTTTTTATACTCCAATAGTTTTTCTACCAGTGTCGGATATATAGATTTGTATTGCTCCTTACCGCTTTTTGTTTCTTCTAATTTTATAAAATAATTTCCCTCTCTATTGAGTAGATGTTTAAATTTTAAATTTATTAATTCAGAACTTCTCATACCAGTATAAAAAAGAGTATATAGTATAGTTAGGTTTCTATATTCTTTTTCCCCTTTGATAGTATACTGTCCTATAATTTTTTTTATATCTTCAGCAGAAAGTTTTAATACATTATCAATATTTCTAGACACTTTAAATAGCTCTACATATTTAAATGGATTAGGATATCCATTTTTTTCCATCTCTTTATATAGAGATTTTAAAGCAGAAATAACTTTATTTACAGAAGTTTTTTTCATCTTTCTATCTTCTATAAGATGAGAGAGATAATCTTCTACATCTTGCTTCTCTATATCTTTCATTAAATCAATAAGCTCATCTGCTCTAATATTTTCTCCCTCGTATATATGTTGTAAAAAATCTTTGAGATAGAAAAGATAATCCTTTATAGTTTTTTGAGAACGATAGATTTCAAAAATACTCTTTCTATTTTCTTTCTCTCTTTTTTTTCTACGAGGAGTATCTAATCTGGTTTCCTCTCTTTTTATAATATCCATATTTTTCTCCTAAAAAGTCCTAAGATATTTTTTATAAAATATATAGTTTTAAGAAGAAATAAAAAACTTTTCGACTAAAACTATGACTAAAAATTACAAAAAATTTTAATTTTTGAGCAATAAGAAAATTTAAATAATATCTTCTAAATTAATCTCTCTTACCTCTCCTAACTCCATATCTTTTAATTCTAATTTTCCAAAAGTTAATCTTTTAAGATAGATTACTTTATTGTTTACAGCTTCTAACATTTTTTTTACTTGATGGAATTTTCCCTCTCTAATTGTAAGCTCTATCTCCTTTTCTCCAACAATCTTTGCTTTTGCTGGTTGAGTAATATATCCTCCTATATCCACTCCCTCTTCTAATTTTCTAATCTCCTCTTCTTCTATCTCTTTTTCTAATTTAGCATAGTAAGTTTTATTTACGTGCTTTTTTGGAGATAGTAAAGAATGTCCTAATTTACCATCATTAGTAAATAGTAGCAACCCTTCAGTATCTTTATCTAGTCTACCTACTGGGGCTAAATCTTTTTTTATTACCCATTCTGGAAGTAACTCCATTACAGTTTTTTCTTTAGGGTCTTCAGTGGCAGTAATATATCCACCTTTTTTATTCATTATATAATATCTAAACTCTTTATATTCCAATCTGTTTCCATCATACTCTATTTTATCTGTACTCTCTTTTATATTAGTTTGAGGATTTTTAACTATAATATCATTTACTCTTATTTTCCCATTATCTAAAAGTTTTTTTACCTCTCTTCTACTTCCCAATCCACACTCTGTTAAAAATTTATCTAATCTCATTTTATCCTCCAAAAATTATTCTTACTTAAATATTACCATATATTAAAAGAAGTTTCAAATTTACTTTTATAGAAGTAAATGTTATAATTAAATATCAACAATAAAAGGAGCAAAATATGTTAGATTTTAAAAAGATAGATGAGATGATAGAATTAATAGAAGATAGTATAATTCCAGAGGGATATAGTAACAATGAATTTTTTATAGAGTTTTTTAAGGTGGTACAACTGATACCTCTATCTAAATATCTTAGAACAAAAGGAAAGGATAGTAAGCTTCCTAAAATAATGAATTCTAAAAAAGCTGGAGAGATACTTATTGCCACTCAAAAAGATGATGAGATAAAACTTTATTTAAAAAGAAAGGGATATTCAGAAATACCAGAATTAGATTATAAGTCTATAATGTTGCTTAGAAAAACTGATTTATACAGTAACTGGAATAAAATAATAGCTTTTTTAGAAGGAAAGGGAACGGTAGGAGAGATTAACCAATCTACAAGAAAGGCTCTTTTACCTCAAGAGATAGAGATGTTGGAAAATTATATTAGGTCTTCTCTTTCTATTGATGAAAAGGAATTAAACTGGTTACTTAATAAAATGAAAAAAGTAGAAGAGGATAAGAGTATAGCTAAAGCTTTAAAAAAATTATTAAATAACTTATAATATAAAAAACCTCAAGAATAATTAGCTTCTTGAGGTTTTATTATAAAATATTGGATAGTATATTAGCTAGGTGGCTCTTCAAAGAACAAACTTATCTTTATGACACTTTTTCCTAGTTTTAATATAATCTGAAATTTTAACTCTTCATTCTAAATTCTAAAATCTAAACTCTAAAATTTTAACACTTATAAATTAAAGCTTAAGACTTAATCTCCATTCTATCACTTGGAGTAGCCTCTTTAAATTCTTTTTCATTAATTTATTACATTACTATTGTCAGTAACATTTTAAATTTATCTAAAGCATGTACAGAGTGAGGTTCTTTAGCTGGCATTAGAATATAATCTCCCTCTTTAAGATTGTGCTCCACTCCATTTAAAATAATTTTTCCATTTCCTTCTAAGCAAGTAACAAATGCATCTCCAGGAGCTGTATGAGTAGGAATCTCTTTTCCTTTATCAAAAGCAAATAAAATCATTGTAACCCCTTGATTTTTTGCTAATATAAGTTGTTCTACAGAATTTTCTTTATAATCTATTTGAGATTTTAAAGCTAAAGATTTTGAATCCTCTATATTTTTTATAATATTGCTCATTATTGTTTACCTCCAAATTCAACTTTTTATCTAAGTAAATAATAACATAATTATAAGTATATTTCAGTAACATATGTTACCAACTAAAAGGATTATGAGAAATTAAATAATTCAAAGTTAAAAATAAAGAGCAAGTAACTTAACTTACCTGCTCTTTTTATTTTCCAATTTTTATTACTTTTAGATTTTTAAAAATTTATTTTTACCATTTATTGTAGTGTACTTTGCTCATATCCATATCTTTTTCTGTATAAGCAGGTCTTTCCTCTGCTGGATAACCTAATGATATTAGATTACTAATATGGATATTTTCTGGTATCTCTAAAATCTCTCTGATATTATCATGACAAGGTTTTCCATTAGCATCAAATTTTCCCTTAGTTTGTAACCAACAAGAACCAAGTCCTAACTCATGAGCTTTTAATTGAATAATTGTACTAGCTATACAAGCATCATCTTCTCCTGTTGGATATTCATGCCACACTGTCAATATCATAAGAGGAGCATTTTCAGCAAATTGAGCTCCACTTTCTTTAGAATGAGCTAATTTTTTTATTTTTTCCTTATCAGTAACAACTATAAACTCGTATGGTCTTCCATTTTTTCCACTTGGAGATACAACAGCTGTTTTCATAAGTTCTTTAATAACTTCTTTTTCTACTTCTCTGTCTTGATATTTTCTGATACTTCTTCTTGTTAAAAAATCCATAGTAAGTCCTCCTATTTAAATAACATATATATTCCTAATAATAAAATTATTAAGTTTAAACTGAGATTTGAATATTTTATGTAATTTTTATTTTTTTTCAACTTAAAAGAAAATGTAATATTTTTTATAATAAAAGAAAAAATACTTAATGTTAAAAATATTCCACTAGACATAGCTAGAATTAAATATCCAAAAGGTATATTTTTATTTAGCATATTTCCTAATAAAAGTACACTTAATATCCCAGAACAAGGAAAAAATAATCCAAATATAAATTTTGAGTTTTCAATATGTTTATTTTTAAATTCATTTATTAAATTGAAGCTAGCTAATAAAATTAAAGTAATACTATAAATATTTTTACTTATTAAATCTATATTTTGAAGTTGAGATATTGATTTAATAAAAAAAGTAGCTACAAAATAACTAACTAATCCTTGTCCATAAGCTATTAGAGCAGATATTATTAAAAGTTTTAATAAACTATATTTTAAGCTTAAATTTAAAATATAAGATTTTCCATGTCCAGGTGCAAGAGAATGAA
>OGEM01000147.1_pt1 | contig 66581 bp, 41 predicted proteins | sample 1570741 | NCBI WGS metagenome assembly OGEM01 (sample SAMEA2582141, study PRJEB24529) | metagenome | biome: Human gut stool | place: China | collected 2011
AACGGTTTTCAAGACCGCCGCAATCGACCACTCTGCCACCTCTCCAAAACTTCTTCTTCAGAAGTACTTTTCTATTAAAGCGGTGCAAAGATACAAATCATTTTTTATTCTACAAACTTTTCTGCACAAAAACAGAGCAATTATACCAAAATTCTTGTTTATACCCACTACGGAACGAGCATAACGGCATTTAGGCTATTTGTTGAAATTTATCAAAGACAAGACAGCATTTTACAACTAACTGGTTATCAGCACACTTACCAAGAGCCACATTCAGTATACGATTGAACCCTATTCAGTATACGACTGAATGGCATTCACTATACGACTGAATTAGGTTCAGAATACGACTGTTCCTTAAACCTACATTATTTGTAAATAATGCAGATTATTATCCGATTCTTGTTTCTGTCCATAAACCACATATAGAGAAAGTATTAGCATCTCTACTCCCCCGGACATTCACTACCTAATAATAGTTATTTTATGCTGTTCAACATAAAAAGGGGAATCTCTCTTATAAAATTACGGAATTTATTCAGTATTTTTGCGCGCTCTAAAGGATAACATTATCTAACCTACTAACAAAAACAAATTTTATGGAATTGAACAAAACCTTTACCAACGGGCTTTGGAGCAAAGAAATCAATGTCAGTGATTTCGTCAGTAAAAACATCGCACCCTATACCGGAGATGCATCTTTCCTGCAGGGACCTACCGAACGTACCAAACGTATCTGGGACATCTGTCTGAAGGCTCTCGAAGAAGAAAGAAACAACAATGGCGTCCGTTCACTGGACAACACCACCGTATCTACCATCACTTCTCATAAAGCCGGGTATATTGATAAAGACAATGAACTTATTGTCGGTTTGCAGACTGACGAACTGTTGAAACGATCCATCAAACCTTTCGGAGGAATCAACGTGGTAGCAAAAGCATGCCGTGAAAACGGAGTGGAAGTGGACGATAAAGTAAAAGACATCTTCACCCATTACCGCAAAACACATAACGACGGCGTATTCGATGTATATACCGAAGAAATCCGTTCCTTCCGTTCATTGGGATTCCTGACCGGTCTTCCCGACAACTATGCTCGCGGACGTATCATCGGTGACTACCGTCGTCTGGCACTCTACGGCATCGACCGACTTGTCGAAGCCAAGCAAGAAGACTTGCGCAATCTGACAGGTCCCATGACCGAAGCCCGTATCCGTCTGCGTGAAGAAGTAGCAGAGCAAATCAAGGCTCTGAAAGACATCAAAGTGATGGGCGAATACTACGGACTCGACCTCAGCCGCCCCGCAACATCAGCGCAAGAAGCTGTGCAATGGGTATATATGGCTTATCTGGCTGCCGTGAAAGAACAAGACGGTGCTGCCATGTCATTGGGCAATGTATCTTCATTCCTCGACATCTTCATCGAGTATGATTTGGCTCACGGCAAGATTGACGAAACTTTTGCACAAGAACTGATAGACCAGTTCGTCATCAAGCTGCGCATGGTACGCCATCTGCGTATGCAGTCGTACAATGACATCTTTGCCGGAGACCCGACTTGGGTGACCGAAGCCATTGGCGGCCGTTTCAACGACGGACGTGTGAAAGTGACCAAAACCTCTTTCCGTTTTCTGCAAACCCTATACAATCTCGGTCCTTCTCCCGAACCAAACATGACGGTACTGTGGAGCCCGGAACTGCCGGAAGGTTTCAAGGATTTCTGTGCCAAAGTTTCCGTAGACACAAGCTCTATCCAATACGAGAACGATAACCTGATGCGCGAAGTACGCAACTGTGACGATTACGGTATTGCCTGCTGCGTATCTTACCAAGCCATCGGAAAGCAAATCCAGTTCTTCGGTGCACGTGCCAACCTAGCCAAGGCATTGCTGCTCGCCATCAACGGCGGACGTTGCGAAAATACCGGAACCGTCATGGTGAAAGGTATTCCCGTACTGACCGGCAACACGCTGAAATTCGAGGAAGTAATGGCCAACTACAAGAAGGTACTGACTGAAATTGCCCGCGTATACAACGAAGCCATGAACATTATCCACTACATGCACGATAAGTATTATTACGAAAAGGCTCAGATGGCATTCATCGATACCGACCCGCGCATCAATCTGGCTTACGGTGTGGCAGGACTTTCCATCGCCATCGATTCCCTCTCTGCCATCAAATATGCCAAAGTCACTGCCCGCCGTAATGACATTGGTCTGACAGAGGGTTTTGATATGGAAGGTTCTTTCCCTTGCTTTGGTAATAACGATGACCGTGTAGACCACCTCGGTGTGGATTTAGTATACTACTTCAGTGAAGAACTGAAGAAACTGCCCGTCTACAAAAATGCCCGCCCCACTCTTTCATTGCTGACCATCACATCCAACGTGATGTATGGCAAAAAGACAGGCGCTACTCCGGACGGACGCGCCAAAGGTGTTGCCTTTGCTCCGGGTGCCAATCCGATGCACGGACGTGACAAGAACGGTGCCATCGCCTCCTTGAGCTCTGTAGCCAAATTGCGTTACCGCGACTCGCAGGATGGTATCAGCAATACGTTCTCCATCGTCCCCAAATCACTGGGCCCGACACCGGAAGAACGTGTAGAGAACCTGGTAACCATGATGGACGGCTACTTCACCAAAGGTGCCCACCACTTGAACGTAAACGTACTGAACCGCGAAATGCTGGAAGATGCCATGGAACATCCCGAAAAGTATCCGCAACTCACCATCCGCGTTTCCGGCTATGCAGTGAACTTCGTGAAGTTGAGCCGCGAGCATCAGTTGGAAGTCATCAGCCGTTCATTCCACGAAAGGATGTAATATGATAAACATACACTCCTACGAAAGTATGGGAACATTCGACGGGCCGGGTCTCCGGCTCGTTGTTTTCCTGCAAGGATGTCCGTTCCGTTGTCTGTATTGTGCCAATCCGGATACGATTGATGTAAAAGGAGGCACTCCCACCACCCCAGAAGAAATCCTGCACATGGCTGTCAGCCAAAAAGCATTCTTCGGGAAAAAAGGAGGTATTACTTTCTCCGGCGGCGAGCCTACCCTGCAGGCAGAAGCGCTGATTCCCCTATTCAAGGAACTGAAGGTGAACGGCATCCATATCTGCCTGGATAGTAACGGAAGCATCTGGAATGAAAAGGTGGAAGAGCTCTTTAGCCTGACTGACCTCGTGCTGCTGGACATCAAGCAATTCAATCCCGAACGCCACCGCACGCTGACGGGACGGAGCAACGAACAGACACTCCGCACCGCTGCCTGGCTCGAAGAACATGAGCGCCCCTTCTGGCTGCGTTATGTACTGGTTCCCGGTTACAGCGATTCGGAAGAAGACATCCGCCTACTGGGTGAAAATCTCGGCAAATACCGGCAGATACAACGGGTGGAAATACTTCCTTACCACCGTCTGGGCGTTCACAAATACGAAGTCATGGGATGGGATTACAAATTGAAAGAAGTGAAGGAAAATACTCCGGAACAACTGGAACGGGCAGAAAAACTGTTCAAAGAGTATTTCACGAATGTGATAACCAACTAAAACAGAAAAGCAAGGCTGTCCGGATATGATTCCAGACAGCCTTGCTTTTCATTTATAGGACAAGAATCCTATTCTTTCAAGTTATAGGTAATCTGCTGTACATCATCACTACTGCCACCCACCATAAAGACGAAATCACCAGGTTCTACCATATAATTCATCTCATTGTCATAGAATCCCAGTGCATCGTCAGTTATCTGAAAAGCTACAGTTTTGCTTTCACCCGCATTCAGATGAATTTTCCTGAAGCCCTTCAACTCCTTTATCGGGCGCGTAACAGACGCTACCTTATCCTGCACATACAACTGGACTACTTCCTCTCCTGCACACTTACCGGTATTAGTCACTTTTACCGACACCTCCGTATGGACGCCTGCATCCTTGCCCGGCAGCAGTTTCAAATCAGAATATCCAAAATCCGTATACGAAAGCCCATATCCGAAAGGATAGGCAGGCTCAGTGGAAGCATCGATATAGGATGCCTTATAAGTCTGTTGCAATGCGGTAGGACGACCGGTACTCTTATTCTGGTAATAAATGGGAATCTGCCCTACGTGTGCAGGAAATGTCATGGGCAATTTAGCCGAAGGATTATACTCTCCCCACAACACATTGCATATGGCATTGCCGGCCTCACTCCCCAGCCACCAAGTACACAGTACCGCATCAGCATGTTCCCTTATCTCATTGAAGATTACCGGACGCCCACACATGACAAGAGCAATGACAGGTTTTCCAGTCTTTGCCAGTTCCGACACCAGCTTCTGCTGCCCCTCGGGTATAGCTATATTCACTTTGGAAGCCTTCTCGCCACTCTGACCGAATCTCTCGCCTACCGCCACAACAATGACATCCGAAGCCTCAGCAGCCTGCAATGCTTCCTGCAGTCCGGTCAATTGATTGCTCTTCATATCATAGCCTTCAGCATAGTTCACCTCCAGTCCTTTCCGGACCAGTGCATCATACAAGGTCACCACTTTGCTCCGGTCCGTAGTGGCGGCCCAAGCGCCTGCCATATCGTATTGGGATTTTGAGAGTCCTCCTATCAAGGCTATCTTCCTCGTCTGCGCCGTCAACGGAAGTACGGATTCCCTATTCTCCAGCAATACAACGGAACGCTCGGCCATACGGAGCGAAGCATTGCGGACTTCGGGTGCATTGAGTATTCTGGCTGCTCTTTCCGGATTACAGTAGCGAAAAGGGTCCTCAAACAATCCCAACTCATATTTCTTCTCCAAAATACGCCGTACTGCATCATCAAGCACACTCTCCTTTACTTTCCCTTCTTGAACAAGCTCCTTCAGATAAGTCAAGTAGCAGGTACTTACCATCTCCATGTCCAGACCAGCATTCAGCGCTTTGGCTGCGGCATCTTTCTTGTCAGCAGCATAACGGTGGTTCACCAATTCCTCTACCGAATTATAATCGGACACAACAAATCCCTTAAATCCCCACTGCTCTCTCAATAGCCGGTTGAGCAAGAAATCATTGGCAGTACAAGGAATATTATTAAAATCATTGAAAGCACTCATCACGGTAGCTGCTCCTGCCTTTATGGCCGCCTTATAGGGAGGCATATAAAAATTGGCAAAGTGGCCCATTGACATATCCACACTATTATACTCCTTTCCTGCTATCGGTGCACCATATCCGGCAAAATGTTTCATACATGCCATGACAGTCGTCGTGTCCGCCAAATCGTCTCCTTGCAAGCCTCTGACACGCGCCTCCGCTACCCGAGAACCATAATAAGGGTCCTCACCGGCCCCTTCCATGACGCGTCCCCAACGTGCGTCCCACGAAATATCCACCATCGGGGCAAAAACCCAGTTCAAACCATCGGCGGCACTTTCCAAAGCATTGTAGCGTGCAGCTTCCTCAATCATGGCCAAATCAAAACTTGCAGCCTCGGCAAGAGGAAGCGGAAACCCGGTACGATAGCCGTGGATAACATCCAGTCCAAAAATTAAAGGAATGCGCAAACGCGACTGCAGAGCAAGTTCTTGATAACGGCGTATGTCCTTTACTCCTATCACATTCAGCATAGAGCCCATTCTGCCCTGCCGTACGTATTCTTCCTTAGGAATATTTCCACCGTCGGGTCCGGTAAAATTCCCCCGGTAGGTGCATTGTGCAAGCTGGCCTATCTTTTCGTCCAGCGTCATCTGTTTCATCAAACCGGAGATAAATTTCTCCTTCTCCGTAGTCTGTGCTGAAGTAAAGCTGTTACCAAATCCCCACAGACAAACCATCAGTATTATTATCTTTTTCATACCGCCATTCTTGTTTTGATATTTATTTTATCATAAAACAACAGTTGCCTTCAACGGCAAATCAGCCGAAGAAGGACCTGCCAGAATCTCAAAAGTCCCCTTTTCCACTACAAACCGATGTGATTCCACATCATAGTAGGCAAAGGCTTCCTCATCCAGCAATATCCGGATGCGCTTGGTTTCCCCCTTCTTCAAGTAAACCTTATCGTAGCCTTTCAACTCCTTCAATGGACGCGGAACAGAACATTCCACATCCCGCACATATACCTGAGCCGCTTCTGCAGCATCCATCTTTCCGGTATTCTTGATGTCAAAGCTTACCGTAACCCGGTTTCCACCCGTCTTCTCAACACTCAGATTACTGTATTCAAAACTACTGTATGACAATCCATACCCAAAAGGATAGAGTGGCTGCTTTCCGTTCCGTTCATATCCCCTATAACCTACGAAAACGCCTTCGGCATACTGCACCCGTTTATGAGGTACATTGCGATTGTCATAATAATTATCATATACCGGATTATCTTCCCATTTTTCCTCGATGCTGACCGGTAGTTTGCCACTTGGCGAAAGCTTGCCCGTAATGATTTCGGCAAGGGCCTTTCCGCCTTCCTGCCCCGGATACCATGCCATCAAAATAGCTTGTACATTCTGCCCCCAATTGCGGAAATCTATTCCACCTCCGGCATTCACCACCACAGTCACATTATCATGAAGTGAAGCCACTTTATTAATGAGATATTCCTGCCCGTATGACAATGCAAACGGACGGTCGAACCCTTCACCTTCTGTACTGCTGTTGAACCCGGCACATACAATAACATTCCTGGCATGCTTCAGTGAAGAGGTCAAACGCTCCTCATCCATCATTCCTGCCTGGAAACTGACAGTCGCCTCACCCACATTATCAAAATATTCAATACGCAGCCGGTATATCTCCCCTGCACTGACCTGCATAAATGCACTGCGGGTACTAAATGAATGGTTCCCCCAATCTCCGGTAATCAGCTTATCGTTTACAAACAGACGGTATCCGTCATCGCCAGCCAGCTGGAACTTGACAGTTCCATCCTTGTCAGCCTTGTAAACTCCCGTCCAACGGGCAGAAAACTGATCTACCGGCATGCCGTCGAACGGTGCACCGTATTTCCAGGCATAGTCTATGGCAGGCTCTATAGCAGCTTGAAAGAGTTCTCCGGTAAGATTACGAGTATTATAATATTCGCTCTTAAAACCGTTTTGCGTAAAACTGTCATCCGTATAAATCTGTTGGGACATATCCTTATAAAGAAGGCTGTCAGACAGCAGTTCTATCTGTCTGCCGCCCTTCAACTGAACCATACCGTCATAGAGCGACACTACCGAATAAGGGGTGACAAATCCGCTTCCCCCTCCTGTGGGAATAATATCGGCATTAGGCCCGATTACCAATGTTCTACCGTTCCGGTAAGGCAACGTACCGTTATCATTTTTCAATAACACTACTCCTTCCCTCGCCAAGTCAAGTGCAATTTCCTTAGACTGTGCATTGTCTTTATCGATAGATTTATCTTCTCTCGGAGTATCAAGTGCTCCAAAAGCAATCAATGTCTGGAGTATATGCCGGACTTTGGCGTCAATGGTCTCTTCCTTCACGATACCATTCTCTATTGCCGGAATAAGAATCTCCCTGGTCATGAATTTACCGACGGGCATTTCCAAATCCAACCCTCCATTAGCGGCTCCCACACCGGAATATACAGATGTCCAGTCAGACATCAGGATACCTTTAAATCCCCACTGCTTGCGCAGTACATCAATGTTCAGCCAGCTGTTTTCGGTGGCATGCACCCCGTTCAGCGGATTATAGCTATCCATGACCGCTCCTACTCCTGCTTCCTGCACAGCTTTTCGGAACGCGGGAAAATAAATTTCCTGCAACGTGCGTTCATCCACATCCGAGCTGGCATGATGCCTGCTCCACTCCTGGTTATTGGCTGCAAAATGCTTCACCGTAGCCATGACTCCCTCTTCCTGCACTCCCAGAATATATTCTTTGGCTGTTTCGCCCGTCAGATAAGGGTCTTCACCAAAATACTCATAGTTTCGCCCGCATAGAGGAGAACGGTAGATATTGACTCCGGGCCCCAACAGAATACTTACCCCACGGGCCTTTGCATCCCGGGCCAAACCATGTCCCAGTTCTCTAGCCAACTTACGGTTCCATGTCGAAGCCGACAAGATACCACAAGGATACAGGGTACTTTGAGTATTGTTACGTATGCCTTGCGGACCATCGGCCATCCTGATTTCGGGTATGCCAAGCCGGGGCACAGCCCGGATATAAAAAGATTTGGGACCGGAAATGTAATCGATTTTTTCTTCCAGAGTCATTTGAGAAACCAACTCCCTGGCACGCTGCTCCGCCTGGGGAGTAATACACACTTGTGCTTTTGCCGTGATTGCACAACAAAGCAATAGCCCGCTTAAGGCTACTTTCTTTTTAATCTTCATTTTGTCTATTTTACTACGTGTTTGTTATATTGCCGGGCATGTCCCGACCTACTTTCTTTCTTCTCAACCAATAAAAAACCGTGTCCCTTCATCCACCAACGAAGAAACACGGCCGAAAGTTATTAAGAAAATTCTGAATCTACAAGAAAGTGGACAAAAACATGTCTGTCCTGCCATCAATAAGTAAGACGTATGCCGGCCTGCAACGTAAAGTTACACGGGTTCTCCTTGCGTATAGTCTGTATCGACGAACCGTCATCAAAGAAATAGGATACTCCCGGTTCCACATACAAGCCAACCCTATTGCTTATGTTATACTGGGCACCGACAGCACCCATGACAGAAAGCTGTACCGGTTTCACAGTCTCACTCTCAGTACCAATCTTGCCATACACACATTTTTCAATGGCACCCCCCGCCGAAACATACATCGTAAAGTTCTTTGTATCCACAAAGTTCCAGTTGGCCCGTACCGGAATGCCAATATAATGCAGCTTCTGGCTTATCTTTTCCGAGCTGCCCTCATACCTTACGTCAGAAGCAAGATAGGTATACGTCAGCCCGCTTTCCACAGAGAAACCCTTCGCCAAGTTTTTCCGCACCGAAACACCGAAACTGAGCGGTTGTTTATGGTCTATATCCGCAATTTTCTTTTCGCGTCTTTGCAGATAGGGCATACCATCCTTAAAAACCAGTTCCTGCCCGTCGGGAATAGTAACAATGCCATTGGCCGTAGAGGATAAATCTACGTTACCGCCATAAATAGGACTTCCAGGCATGTAGTCCGACATCACATTCGCTTCCCCTTCATTCGCCAATGAAAAACCTCCCGTATTTCCTACGGACAAGCCAACCGCCCATCCTTTAGTATCCCTACCAGAACTGTTTTTTTCCGGAAGATGCAGTTTGTCCCGGCCTGACGGACGATAGCGGTCTTCCCTTGTTCTCTCCGGTTCCTCTGCCTGCATTGTAGTTTCATGGTCTGTATCTTCCACTACCGGTTCTTCCGCCTGCTGCCCAATACCGACAGCCTCATCTGTAGTTTCAACCGGCAACATTTCCTCCTGCTGTTCATCGCCAACCGATATTCTGATATGTTGTGCAACCAAAGGGCGACTTGCCTCCCTATTGGGTGCCGATGCATTTCCATGTGCCCGATAGGCAGGCTCTATGGAATTAGTCCGTACGGCAGGTACCGTCTGTTCCGGCAAGACGTCCGGAGCCACAGCCAAAGCAGGCACTGACGTATGCCGCATTTCATTCCCTACCGGACTCTGCAACAGCCACAGACTGACGGACGAAACCGCCACCAGCAACACAGCTGCCGCGGCCACCGCCCAGCGACGGAAAGGTATCATCCTATGCGGTCCGGTTATCGGAGCTCCGGAAACGGACAATTCCTTCTCCAACCGCTCCCATCCGGCAACCGGCAGCGGTTCGGAATAGTCTTCCAGCTTGTCCTTTATCTTTTTCAACCACAATTCATCTTCCATACGTTCCTTCATTTAATCATTTCTTTTCATCCACTCACGTACTTTTGCCGCTAAAGTCGCTTTAGCACGCGTCAACTGCGAGGCAGAGGATTTTTCATTAATTCCCAATAGTCGAGCAATCTCCTTATGGGATTTCTCTTCAAAAATATATAAGTTGAATACGGTACGATAGCCGGCAGGCAATTCACTGATAAACTGCATCAGTACTTTTTGAGGAATGACATCTATTGACGAACCTTCCGGTTCCTCATAAGCTTCGGGTGCATTCTCCAAGGCCGATGACTGATTCATCACATCATTTTTCCGCAAATACTGCAACACCGTATTCACCATTACGCGTTCCATCCATGCCCGCAGAGAACCCTCTCCCCGCCAAGTGAACTTATCGAAAGAATCAAAAAGCTTCAGAAAACCGTCATGCATCAAGTCTTGGGCAGTCTCCCGGTCACCTGCATAACGGAGGCATACGCTGAGCATGCGTCCCGCATAGCACTCATACAGTTCTTTGCGGGCAAGATTGTCTCCTTGCCTACAGCGTTCTGCCAATTCCTGTTCTTCCATTCTCTCTTTTAACACGTGTTTACCCTATAAATGCAATCGGCGCAAAAATACTGCATCAGGCAGAGAAGAAAATCATACTTTCATTTCTTTAACAGTATACTACGCAGTATTTAGCTTTTCACCGCATTTTCTGAATACAAAAATAAGTTTTAAACAGAAAAAGAGCTAAAACCTACCACTTATGAAGAAACTGAGAATGACATTGGCAGCATCCATGCTTTTATTCCTGACTGCCATTGTATTGCAATCATGCCTGGACGATTGGGATGACAAATATGACACTTTGTTCGCCGTAGGTACGGTAAAGGTCATCGAAGGAAAAGACTACTATTTCTCACTGGACGAAGGCAGTAAACTATATCCCAGTGACACAACCTATGTTCACGACTATGCCGTAATAGACGGCCAGAGGGCTTTCATCTACTTCCGCGAACTGGAAGAGAAACTTCCAGGCTACGAATACAATGCCCAAATAAAGCACATCGAAAACATTCTGACCAAAGACATCTACTCCATGCCTGCCGAAAAGGCGGACAGTATCGGAGACGACAACATCAACGCCACGGATTTATGGATTACGGGCGAGTATCTGAACATCAAATATCAATTCTACCACAGCAACAACGAAGACAAGAAGCACATGCTGAACCTGGTCATCAATGAAGCATCCACCGGCAAAAACGACAAACCGGATTACGTCAATCTCGAATTCCGCCACAATGCCTACAATGACAGCCAGCTCACGCTGGGCACCGGACTGGCCTCCTTCAAGCTGGACAATATAGCGGAACAGCTGAAAGAGAAAAAAGGACTGAACATCCGTGTCAAAAGTCTATATGACGGTGAACGGTTCATGACCATAGACATTAAAAAAGAAAACAACTAAATCTCCTGAAAACACATCTTTCAACATCTCAATGAGAAGCGGAGTGACATTGCAATATGTTGCTCCGCTTTATTTTTCCATATCCCGCTTAAATTCATCTTTTTCTTTGTCTATCCACCGGGAAACCCCTACATTTGTAAGAATTTTCACAATAGCAAACATTAAAACGGTCCAAAGGATATGAAATACATACTGGGAGCAGTAATTGCAATACTCTGCTCGTTCACCTGCACAGACACCCTATATGGAAAATCTCCCGCAACAGACGTCGACGATATTCTGATAATCAACACTTATACAGAAGCCAATCCCTGGAGTAATGATTTCATCACCTCCATTGTGAACATGGCATCACAGAACAGCCACATCGGAGTATACACCGCACACATGAAAATGCTGACACTTGACGAGGAAAATAAACTGGAGACATTCAAAGAGAGCTTGTTCAAGAGTTACAAGAACCCTAAACTTATCGTGCTTATCGGATGCGGAAGTTTCATCATGTGCGATGAACTGAACCGGCAGTGGCCCGATATCCCCATGATATTATGTGGTGAGAGGGATTATACCGGTCCTAAGGAAACAATGATACGCGAGCACGCCCTGCCCCGCACAGAGCGTATTCCCATCAGTGACCTACAGAAGAAGTACAATCTGACCTTAATGCAATCCAGTGTATACCTGAACGAGAACCTGCAACTCATGAAGCAACTCATCCCCCAAATGGATAAGGTCATGTATATAGGGGATGAAACATACATCTGCCAGCAGAACGACTATGACTTGTCCGAGATTATCCGTGAAAAGTATCCGGAGTTGGATTACCAGTTCTTGAGTGCGAAGGACATCCGGACGGACAGCCTTTTCAATATACTGAACCACGTGAGTCCCCATACTACCGGAGTCATCTTTTCATCCTGGCTGTACAAGAGCTCTCCCCATGACAATATCATGAGGAGTAACTCCCACCGGGTCATCTCTACCGCCCCCATCCCTTTGTTTTCGCTAAGGGCCATCGGTATTGAAGAAGAAGGGGGGATTGTAGGCGGATACATTTACAACAAAGAGAATTATAATGCCCGGCTACTGGAAACCATCCACAAGATATTGAACGGTACCCCGGCACGCAACATCCCGTTCTACTATCCCGACGACGGATCCCCCGTATTCAACTATAAGTCTCTTCTGCAGCGTGACCTGAATCCGAAGCTATGCCCCAAGGGTACCATATTCTACAACATGCCTCCCACCTTCTGGGAGAAGTACGAATATGTCATTATCAGTATCATTGCCGCAATCATAGCTCTACTGTTCTTTTTCCAATATCTCCGCCTACAGTCACTGAATAGAATCAAAAGATTACAGCAGCAACAACTGGACAGCAATCTCAAATACCGCAATCTGATAAACAACATGCCCATCCTATACATGTATGAAAAACTTATAAAAGATGAAAAAGGGCGCATTACTGACACCTTATATATAGATGTCAACAAATTCTTCGAAGACAGATTTATCATGCGCAAAGAGGCTGTCGGCAAGCGGGGAAGCGAACTATTTCCCGAATCCATGAACGAGTTCCTCCATTTCATGAATATTGCATTGAAGGAGAAACGTTCCGTAACTTTCCCCTATTATTACAAGAAGATAGACACTTTCTACGACATTGTAGTCAAGGCAAGCGACAATGGCGAATACATGCACGTCTTCTGCGTTGACAGCACCGAGTTGCACCACACTCAAATACAGTTGAGTTCGACAAACCGGAAACTTTCCATGGCACTCGACGTTGCCAACATCGTACCATGGAAATGGAACCTCCGGACACACACCATACTCTGCGATGTCAACAAGCCGATAGAGCTCAGCAATAATGCCGGTATCATGGACGATGAACAGCTGTCCGTACCCGACAGCCAGTATTTCTCCAAAATACACAAGGAAGACCTGGAAAAAGTGAAACAAGCCTATACAGACCTGATTGAGGGACGTATCCAGAAAGTCAAGGAGGAATACCGCGTCATCAATCATGCCGACAGACACAAACACTTCGACTGGGTGGAGGCCCAGGCCGCCGTAGAAACCTACGACGAGAACAATAAGCCGCTGACCCTGGTGGGCTCTTCGCTGGTTATCACCGAACGGAAAAAGATGGAGACGGAACTGGTTTCCGCCAAGAACCGTGCGGAAGAGTCGAATAAACTGAAATCCGCATTCCTCGCCAACATGAGCCATGAAATCCGTACGCCGCTCAATGCCATTGTGGGATTCTCCGGAATATTGGCTTCCACCGAAGAGGAGGAAGAAAAACAAGAATACGTCAGCATCATTGAGAACAACAATACTTTGCTGCTGCAACTCATCAGTGACATTCTGGACTTGTCAAAGATAGAAGCAGGCACAATGGAATTCATTGATACGGATTTTGAATTGAACAAAGTGATGAGAGAGCTGGAAAGTTCGCTCTGCCTGAAGCTATCGCCCGAAAAGAATGTCACCCTCTCCTTTGAGCCCGGACTGCCCGAATGCCACATCCACTCCGAGCGTAACCGCTTGTCTCAACTCGTCATCAATCTGGTGACCAATGCCATTAAGTTTACCCAAGAAGGCAGTATCCGTTTTGGCTACAAGCTGCAAGACGACAAGATGCTTTATTTCTACGTATCCGATACGGGATGCGGTATCCCCGAAGACAAACAAGAGAGCATATTCGGCCGCTTTGTCAAGCTCAACAATTTTGCCCAAGGCACCGGACTGGGATTATCCATCTGCCAGATGTTGGTACAGCACATGGGAGGCAATATCGGACTGACTTCCAAGCCCGGCGAAGGCTCTACTTTCTGGTTCACCCTCCCCTATGTGCCGACAAGCCACATCCGGCAGGCAGAAAGCAAGACCGAACCTATAAAAGTAAAAAAGCAGAAAATCACCGTCTTGGTTGCCGAAGACCATGACAGCAACTTCCGGTTGATTGAGTCCATCCTACGAAAAGACTACAATCTGATACATGCGTGGAATGGTCAGGAAGCCGTGAATATGTTCAGGGAATACGACCCGCAGCTTATTTTGATGGACATCAACATGCCGGTGATGAATGGTTACGAAGCGACCAGGGAAATACGCAAATACTCTACACAAGTCCCCATCATAGCCGTCACCGCCTTTGCCTATGCTTCTGATGAACAGCAGGTCATGGAAAACGGCTTCGACGCATATATGGCTAAACCTATCAATGCCAATCAGCTGAGGACACAAATATCAACTATACTGAAGCAGCATATTATCTTTATGTAAAAAACATCCGGACGAAAGAAGCATGCCAACGTCCGGATGGCGAGTATCAGAATTCATTGTTCAGGCAAGTCAGTCTCAACGAACCGTTGAACGCTTCGGCAGACAATCGCGTCCTGACCTGCACCTGCACGCTGCTCTTCGGCTGGACATCAAAATAATTGTCGCTATACACACTTTCATTGTCAGCAACGGACAAGCATACAGCACGGGCAAACTTGTCTGCCGATACCGTCACTTCATATCCGCCTTCAATGGAACGGACTTCAGTCTGCAAATCCACCTTCGGATAATCCATATCCTTCTGCTTGCCCAGACAGTAGTTATTATGGTACACCCTGCCCGATTTGTCCGTATAGTCTACGCGGACATATACCGTTCCTCTATTCGCCCCCTCCAGCAGCTTGGCAAGCGGTGCGGAAAAACAGACACGGCTGTCATTACCGGAGATGCCGACAGACTTGTCCCAGTGATGAACCACGGTTCCGTCGAACTGGCAGACCTGGAGTTGCAGCCGGCCGGAAGTATTCTCCAAGCGGTCGGACACTGCATATACTTTCAAATCATCCCCCTCCACTACCGGAGAAATCAAGATGTCATCATAGGCCTTGCGGACATAATAGTGCTGCGCCTTCCAGCGTCCGTAATAGTCACGGCTCGCCCAGGAAGCTACGGGCCAACAGTCATTGTGCTGCCAGAAAAGTGTCCCCATATTATACGGCATCTGGCGGCGGTGCGACTCGATGGCCGTCTTGATGGCATCTCCCTGCAGCACATGGTTCATATAAAGGAATGCCCGGAAATCACGCGGTTTTTTATATTCATTCAACAGGTAAGTCTCAATCAGCCCGTTGGCATGGTCGCCACCACGCTGATGGGACATCATCACCTCGGAACGTATATCCCAGTCTTCGGGGTAAGGAGCATAGCGCTTGACAGACTCGAACTCTGGAAAAGACTGAAAGCCGTACTCGCTGAAAAAGCGGGATTTCTCGCTGTCATAATCGGAAATGGGTGCTTTACCATGCCAGACACTCCAATAGTGACGGTCCCCGTCAGTAGTACCGGACATCTCTCCCTCGAATGCAAAAGGAGAAGAAGGCCAATAGAAGGTTCCGGGTGCATACTCCCTGACCACCCCGGGTAAGGTGACATGATACTGCTGCCGGTACTGTGCCCAAATCTTGTCGGCATATTCCTTGTTCTGCCGTTCTATCTCGCGCTTCCAGCCCCAGCCCAGCCAGGCATCCTGGCATTCATTATTTCCACACCACAAAGCAATGCAGGCATGATTGCGCAAACGTTTCACATTGTCCACCGCCTCCTGGTGGATATTATCGAGTAGGGCGCCTTCTGCCGGATACATGCTGCAGGCAAACATGAAGTCCTGCCAAATCATGATTCCATACTCATCACACAAATCATAGAAAACATCGTTCTCATAGATACCTCCACCCCAGACGCGTAACATATTCATGTTTACACCGGCGGCATCGAGAATCGTCTTTTTATAATTCTCGGGAGTGACGCGCGGCAGGAAGTTATCCGAAGGGATGTAATTGGCTCCTTTGGCAAAAACCGGACGCCCGTTCAGCTCTATATAGAAAGTATGCCCGTCCTTATCCGGCTGATGCACCACCTTCAAAGAGCGTATGCCCACCCTTTCGGTTTTAGAGTCCAACAATTCCCCACCTGCAATGATATCCGTACGGAAACGATAAAGAAAAGGCTCCCCCAGTCCATTACTCCACCACAGCTTCGGCTTGTGAAGGACGAAATCAACGGTCACCCGATTGGTGCCTCGCTTCAAATCCGCTTGCCACTCGCCAAGCACTCTTCCAGTAACCTCATCCGTTATCGTGACCAGCACTCCGTCCATATCCTTATCGGCATCCAGCTCCACATGTCCGGCAATCACGGCCCTGCCTGCACCGACTTCCTTCTGCTCGATAAACACATCGTTGATTCTCAAATCGCTCCAAGCCCTGATATACACCGGACGCCAGATGCCGGAGGTAACCAGACGCGGCCCCCAGTCCCAGCCATAATGATAACCTGCCTTACGGGCAAAAATGCTTATCTTCTTGTTGAACAAGCCCCCGTTTTCAGACTGGTCATTGGATGCCGGATACTGGTAGGGAAGTGCATCCCATTTGGGGACGTCTATCTTTATCGGCGAATGGAAGTACACCTTCAGTATATTATTCTCCTCCCTGATGTACTGCCTGATGGGGATAGACCAGCGGCGAAACATATTGTCCGCTTTCAGTATACATTCATCATTCAAATAAACGTCAGCGTAAGTATCCAGCCCCTCGAACACAAGCTCCATATTCTCTTTCCGCATCATGCCGGCAGCAAGAGTAAAGCAAGTTTCATAAACCCAGTCTTCCTTGTCAATCCATTGCAATCCCCGTTCGTTCAACCGGAAAAACGGGTCTTCAATAATCTTGTTCTGCAGTAAGTCCGTGTGGACTACTCCCGGAACTGTAGCCGGATACCAATTGGTCAGTCTCGCCTGCCGGAATTTCCAGCCTTCATGAAGGTTCTTTACCACTGTTTTTAGTTTCATACGAGTGTGTTTCATAGCTTTCTTTGACTACTCTAAATTATGGATAGACAAAAATACGACATTCAAAGGATAGTTTATAATATCTTCTTAACGAAACATGATACAATCCCGTACACACCTACCGGGTCAGCGTCGCTGCACATCTGCTGCAGTGTGACTGCAAACGTGTTGCAGCGCTACTGCAAAAAGCATGCACTTGCTTTGCAGTGGCAATGCATTATCCCATCGCCTTATTATGAAAGGAGATGTCATCCAGCTTTCATTATCTATAATTAATTTACAAAGGCGTAGTTTCCAAGTCTTTCAAAGTAAACGGAGGACAAGCAAAAAAGGTCTACAAATCATAGATTTGTAGACCTTTACCCGCTAGTTTTTCATCTTATTCAGAACTGTTGCGGAGAGAGGGGGATTCGAACCCCCGATACCCTTTAGGGGTATACACGCTTTCCAGGCGTGCCTCTTCAACCACTCGAGCACCTCTCCTTGTTCGGGGCGCAAAAGTAAGGGAAGTTTTTGGAATTACCAAATGTTCGGGCAAATAATATTAAAAGTCCGTTCAAGCAACCAATGCCGGAACGGACTTTCAACACTCAATAAAACATACTTATCATTACCGTGATCTGACTTCCCGTCTCATGAATATGACATACGAAAGGGCAAAACAGATAACAGTAGCTGCAATCAGTCCGGTGAGCTGCGGCCACACCACCAAAAGACTCTGTCCCAATGGCAGCGGGCTGGGAATGGCCCCCTGAACCTGCTCCATAGTAAGCGGCCCCAAACTTCTGACGGAAGGCATCAGCAGCGTTGTGGTCGCCTCATTGAACAGTTCGCTAGGTGCCAGACGCATCAGACCGAGAATAAATTTCTGGTAACTGACTATCTGATAAGGAGATGCCAGCTGCGAAGGGCTCAATGCCTTGGCAACCAGATTGACAATCATCGTATAGAACACGCTGAAAAACAACCATACCGCCACCGAAGCCAATGCCGAGGTGGCCGCCTGACGGAAGCAAAGCGAAAACAGAATGGCCAGATTCAGCCAGAATGCCACATAGAACACACTGATTATGAGAAAGAATACAATCCTCCAAAATTCTTCTGCTGTGGGAGGAATGCCTATCGCTATCAACCCGCAGCCCATTACGAGGAATCCCAGTACAAACAGCATGATACCTATCACAATCAATGCAGCCACGAACTTGGCATTGATAATGCAATCACGATGAACAGGCTGTGACAGCATACGGCTCAACGTCCCCTTGTTCTGTTCCGAATTTATAGCATCGAATCCCAGCGCAATCCCCAACAACGGCCCCAGAAAGTTGATAAACTGCACAAAAGAAGGCAATGTGCCATCCGAGGCTGTGAACAACTTCAAGAAAAGGAACGAACCGTCCGGGTCATTGGGCTTGATGGCGGCACCTATGTTGGTAAGCGAGGTATAGAGTGAGCCCATGCACGTAAGCAAAATGATTCCCATCAAGATAATGAACCGCCAACTTTTCACATGGTCGGATATTTCCTTGTTGACGACTACCCGAAAAGGATAATTGACTTTATTCATGCCTTTCTCCTCCTTCCTCCATATAATGGTTATAAATATCAGATAATTCCTGATGCTTGTCCTTCAAATCAGACATATCAATCAAGGTGACCAGCTTCCCACTGTTGAACAGTCCCACGCGGTCGCAAACTTTCTGCACCTGGTCCAGGTGGTGGGAAGAGAACAAGACGGTCAGTCCCTCCTTCCGGCTCAACTGCCTAATGAGCTCGATGAACTCCTGAACACCGGCAGGGTCTATTCCCGAAGTAGGTTCATCCAAGATTATAATTTCCGGATTTTTGATAAGCACGTCTGCCAGCCCCAATCGCTGGCGCATACCGCGCGAATATTTCCCGGTCTTCTTTTTCATCTGTCCGGCAAGCCCCACATGCTCCATCAGCTTCAGCGCCTTGACTTTCGCTTCGGCATCCGAAATGCCATTGAGACGCGCAGTATATATAAGGTTTTCCGGACCGGTCATGTCATCATAAAACCCCACATCTTCGGGCAGATAGCCTATTTTCCGCTTTACCTCGATAGGATGCCTGGTAGAGTCGATACCGCAAATCTCCACAGAGCCGGAAGTGGGTTCCGTCAGTCCCAGCATCATCAGGATGGTAGTTGACTTGCCGGCGCCGTTTGGCCCCAATAATCCGAAAATCTCCCCTTTACGGATAGTCAGGCAAATGCGGTCTACGGCAGTGAAGCGCCCATACTGCTTGGTCAAGTCTGTCAATGCAATCACTCGCTCGTCCATGCTCACCTCCTTCCATATTTACGGAACAGATAGCATACGGCACCTATGGCAACGATTATTATCAAAACGCCCACCCATCCCCATATCATCGGGGTTTTCACGGCAATGCGGAATTGGGCGTCTGTATTCACTTCAGGAGTTTTGGCCGTCATGGTAGCCACATAATCTCCGGGCAATGCCTTTTTGGATGCTTTCATGGTAGCTACGACATTGGCCGTTTCCCCCGCCTTCAGCATATCAATCTTCGAAGGCTCAAAAGACACTTCCCAGTCCACGGGCTTATTGGCAGAAAGCTGGATATCTTTCAACAATGAAGAACCGGTATTCCGGACCACCAACTCGATACGCTTCACATCTCCTGCTGTGATTTCGGTACTCAACAATCCTCTGGGCGTAGACAATTCCATCTCGTAGGAACCCGTGACAACAACTTCCAGCTCCAAGTCGGCAGAAGTCGTACCAGTAGCCGCACGTACCGGAATCTTGTAATTGCCGGCTTCCACATTGGCGGGAGGGACAATCTCTATACTCACATTCTGGCTGCTGTTCGCTTCCACCTGGGCAGAAGTGGCCTGCTTATAGTTAGGCTTGAACACGACACTCCAGCCTCTGGGGGCATTGGCCATCAGCGCATACAGCTGCTGGTCGGCCGTCTGGTTTTTCAAAGTGGCATTGAAGGTAAAGGTGGACTTGGAATTGCCCTGCATATTGGGCTGGTCGGTAGTGAACTCGGTCTGGTAAGTTCCTTTCTGGGCCACGATCACCTCCAGCGGCAGTTTGGTTTCTCCGGCAAATACTGTGAAATGATAACTTCCTTTATTTACTTTTAGAGGAACTTCCACTTTCAAATTGAACGTTTTCTTTTCCTTGGACAGTACAGAAAGCTGGCTGAGGGTCCAGCCGCCTGACTTGATTTCATGCTTCCAACTGCCCGGCAATCCGCTGACCGAGAGATTTGCATTTGTAACCCCGTCCGTGTTGTTAATCAAATCAATGCTGTAATCAATGGACGCTCCGGGCGTCACGGAAATTTTTGTGTAAGGAGTGTACAGAATTATGCTTCCAGATTCATCGGCATGTACACGATTTAAGGGAAAGGCTCCCAACAAAATAACTAACAATAAAATACAATTTGTTCTCATAGTCATAAAAAAGTTCTTATGGTTGTTTAATTATGAATATTTTCCCAATTTGTGCGTTGCAAAAATAAAAGATAGCTATATTAGTAGCTGTTAAAAGAAACAAAAGAATATAATTGCGGACACAATATACCCTGCGATGACCTGCTTTTCTTATCTTTGCGATTCCTATTGATACAAACGAATACCATACCGACATGAGAATCCCTGAAATACGCTTACAGAACCAGCAACTGTCCACTCCACTCTTCGGCCACCCGAAAGAGCTGGTCTCCTGGATGGGCGCCATGCAGGCACAAGACTATACAATGGTGAAATGGGCCGTAGGTATGCGGCTGAAGTCACCGGGAATTCAAGCCGTGGAAAAAGCCCTGCATCAAGGGGAAATACTGAGAACCCACATAATGCGTCCCACATGGCACCTGGTAGCAGCAGAAGACATTCGTTGGATGCTGAAACTCTCTGCACAACGCATCAAATCCGCCAATGATTCTTATGCAAAAGGACATGGTCTGGAAATCACGGAACAGCAATATGACAGAAGCCATACCGTACTCGGGAATATCCTCAGCGGGAAGCGAAGCCTGACGAAACAAGAGATTGCGGAACATTTTGAACGTTCGGGACTGCTTGCAGACAACTACCACATGACCCGCTTTATGTCGCGTGCCGAAGTCGAAGGTATTGTGTGCAGCGGAGAATGCCGTGGACGACAACACACCTATGCCCTTCTGGACGAAAGAGTTCCACCTACCCCCGAACTGACGAAAGAAGAAGCGCTGGCCCGTCTGGCTACAGCCTATTTCCGCAGCCATGCCCCCGCTACCCTGCAAGACTTCTCCTGGTGGTCCGGTTTGCCTTTAACGGAAGCAAGGCAATCTATTTCTCTGATAGAACCGAAACTGATGTCCGAACAATGGAACAGCCAGACATGGTACATCCATGACTCCTGCCGGACATCTGGAAAGGCAACCGGCAACCTGCACCTTCTTCCCCCCTACGACGAATACCTGATAGGATACAAGGACCGGACGGACGTCCTACCCAAAGAGGACTATTCCAAAGCTTTCACCAACAACGGATTGTTCTTTCCGGTACTTCTCTATAAGGGGCATGTAGTAGGAAATTGGAACAAGGCGTCCAAGAAAAAAGAAATCTTCCCGGAGCATTCGCTTTTCCGGAAAGACATCTGCCTGAAAGAGGAGTTGCTGAACCAGGCTAAAGAAAAGTACGTCCGATTCCTAATACATTAAAGGCGGTCATCGAAGATTTTCATTGAAGAATCTCTCTATTTTGCCGAATGGAATTACCTCTATATTGTCATACAAGTCTACATGGTTTGCACCGGGAATAATCAGCAGTTCCTTATTATCACCCTGCAACTTTTTAAAAGCATCTTCACTGAAATAACGTGAATGGGCCTTCTCACCGTGCAGCATCAACACTGCACTACGGATTTCATCACTATATGAAAGGATAGGCATATTGATGAACGAAAGCGGTGAAGTCTTGTTCCATCCGTGGTTAGAGTTGAGTGACCGCTTATGATAGCCGCGCGGTGTTTTATAATAGGCATGGTAGTCCTTCACAAATTGTGGAGCATCGGCAGGTAACGGGTCCACTACACCCCCTCCAAGAGCAAATGTACCGTTTCTATAATCCTCCGTACGCTGAGCATTAAGCTGGCGCCGCAATTCGTGCCGTGCATCGGCATTCATAGAATCGAAATAACCGTTAGCATTGACCCGGCTCATGTCGTACATGGTTGCCGTAACTGTAGCCTTGATGCGGGTATCGATAGCCGCTGCATTAAGCGCCATGCCTCCCCATCCACAAATACCGAGAATGCCGATGCGCTCTGCATCTACATCGTCACGGGTGGAAAGATAATCGACCGCTGCACTGAAATCTTCCGTATTGATGTCCGGCGAAGCCACATAACGGGGCTGGCCACTACTTTCCCCCGTATAGGATGGATCGAAAGCAATCGTCAAGAATCCACGTTCTGCCAATGTCTGCGCATACAAGCCCGAAGCTTGTTCCTTCACGGCACCAAACGGACCACTGATGGCAATGGCAGGCAATCTACCCGTCACATTCTTGGGTACATACAAATCGGCAGCAAGTGTAATGCCGTAACGGTTGTGGAAAGTTATCTTCTTATGGTTTACTTTATCACTCTGTGGAAATGTCTTGTCCCACTCCTGAATCAGATTCAAATTCTCTTCCATAAATTTATTATCATTATTAGGATTATTTTCTGTTGCAGACAAATGTCCTGCAGCACAAAGGCTAATAACCATCGCCGCACATATGTTTTTTACCATGTTCTTCATCTCTACTTCTTTAAGTTTCCGGTTGGAAATTCATTTCTTAATCCATTGCTTGACAGTTTCCCGGCTCGCCCCATTCAGCAGCCTGCCTTTTCCCCAGTTTATGCCGGGATAATTCGTCTGCAATTCCTTTTCTGCATTAGAGATACTGCTGCTTCCCGAAGTGGCGAATGGAATAATTGTTTTACCTGCAAAATCACCGCTTTCTATAAATGTATTGATTATTCTTGGAGCCAAATTCCACCAGATAGGAAAACCTATATAAATGGTATCATACTCCGCGAGACTCCCCAATTTAGAATACAATGCAGGACGTGATTTGGAATCCGACATCTCCACACTGCTGCGCGAAGCTTTGTCGTGCCAGTCCAAATCAGCAGCCGTGTACTTTTTCGCAGGCTGTATTTCGTAGAGGGTCCCATCAACAGCTTCTGCCACCAACTTGGCAGCCCTTGCCGTTGTTCCCGTTGCCGAGAAATAAGCTACCAGTGTCTTACCACCTTTTTTCTGTGCGTTAACAGTAATAGACAACAGCATAACTGCCATCATAAACAACACCAATCTTTTCATACGATATATTATTTAGTTGAAACATATAAATCCAATTGTTATAGCGATACAAAAGTAGCGGGTATTATTTATTATATAGGTATCCAGATTACTGATTATATAACCCGAATTACTGATAGATGTCCGAGAAGAGAAATAAAAAATCCCGTAAAATCAAGGTTTTACGGGATTTGTCATACTTTGAATCCTTTTTGTCTTTGGATTTCTGCGAAGAGACAGGGAACGATTAACTTTTAATTTCCCTATTCATTATCAGTATCTTACCAAAAGCCTCTGCTCCTATGACACCGAATAATTCACCGCGTATATGCTGCAACTTTCTTCCTGTTACACTCTTACTTACTTTTGCAAATATAACAAAAAAGCAGTATAAATACAAATTCATCACTTAATTTAACGAACATAACTTCTATAATTTTTTTCCAATACTGATTGCAATTTGGAAAGAGGATAAAGGAACTTGCCACCTATAACAGTATAAGCTATCCCCTTCTCATCCCGCAACTTTTGCAAAGTCCTGCTTGATATATGTAACATACTACATACCTGCTCACCAGTCATATAAACCTCATTAGCTACAGGAACCTGCAAATTCTGAAATTCAAGAATTTCCTTTGAGCATTTTCTAAGCATCCCCATTATCATAATATACTCTTCTGATTGTTTTGTAATTACCCCATCCATACTCTACTTATTTTTTTGAGTTAATATTCTAACCAAATCACTTTCCTTGTACATATATTTTCCACCAATGAAGGAACATGGAATAATCCCATACTCCCTATAACTTTGTAAACTCCGTTTGGAGATGTTCAGAGCCAGACAAACTTCCTGGGCATCCAGTCATTTCTCCCTTTCAACTGTTCCAAACTTCTTTTTAACGGCTTCAACTTGTACGGATAAATCCTCAACTTGCTGTTTTAACCGTAAATACGCACTTTTCTCTATAACAATTAATTCCATAATAAATTTGATTTATGATTTTACTATTTGCAAAGCAAATAAAAGCACATTTCAACATCCAATAAAACTTCCGGAATCAAAGTCACCTGTTGGCGCAAATTGTCACTCCTCAAAACACAAGATATTAAGAAGTGACCTGAAGTATTTCCATACTACTATTCCTTTACCCATATTTGCTCAAACCAAAACTTTAATAATCTCAATAATAAAAGGAAATGCCCGTTACCTGCATCCATGCAGTAACGAGCATTCCATCCTTCACCAGTTTTCCGTTATCCTACATCTTTATACCTTTGCTTTTCTGCACAACCGCCTTCTCCTTTACGTCCGCTTTCTGCCGTGTCTCCGGAAAATGCTCCTTCAACAGTTTCCTTGCCAGCTTCTTTGCTTTTTCCTGCATTTCATTATACACATCCCATCTGTCCCGGCCTAGCAATTTCTTTTCTATCTTTTCAAATTTCTCATGGAAGCTGAAATTGTCCGGGTATTCGTCTATCAGCCCGTCTCTCGGATAACCCTTGTCCATGATATACAGCAATGTCATCCGGTCATAATTATCCGGGCTCCGCGTCAGTCCCAGCCCCTTACCTGCATCAGTTAGCCTGTAATAGTTCTCCCATGTGGAGGCAAGGTCATAGGTCTCACTGTCCGTTGCGTTTTTCAGTACCGACCTATCTTGAAAGGCTCGGCTAATCGTTTCCTCGTCCCCCACCAACCAAAACGGTCATAACAACGGTTCACTTTCCCTTCCATCAGCGAGGGCCACCCCCTCAGTTCATGGACCGCCAGGGATTTCACGGCAAATTCCAGGGCAAAGAAGTCATTCTCTATGTATTTATACATGCAATCACTATATTGTATCTCTCCGACTATGTCCCTACTGAATAACAGCACCCCCTTGCCCGTCTCAACGCCCGTATAATACGTGTTCCCATGCTTCAAATCATCCAGCATATCCGCCATCGCTACAGGCGATGACTTTATCTCCTGCCACATCTTTGGCGTGAGCCACCGGGTATGGTTATCATCCCTTGACAGCGGATCGATGTCGTTTCATAGAGAATATAGCACTTCCGACAGACGCAGGTATCTATGCAACTCAATTCCATGCCCGTCCATCGCCTTTGCCAGCCTTTGCAGATAATCCCCGTTGTTCCCTTCCCGCAACTGCGGTACAATCCCCATATTAGGCACATTATAATACATCATCCCCATAGCGGGCATCTCCGTTTCCTTCAAAGCCTTTTCCACATCTTCCCGCATAAATTCCAAGAAGCCTTCTTCCCCCGTACCTTTCATGCTAACATGCACCGGATTGAAGTGCCCGTCCACCGTGACATACACGCTGCCACCGTTTGTATTCTCCTTTTCCATCCGTCAATGAATTAAATGTTCATACCCTGTCCTTTTCTCTTTGCCAGAATCCGCACCTTCATCTCCACATTCGGGAACCGCGCATTATCCGGTCGTGCCACCAGAGATGAAACAATCCGTTCCTGTTCCCTTGTCAGAGGCACATGCCCCCGTTGCAGGTTTCTCAGCCTGTTGAAGTTCCTGAGCGTAGGTGCCATGTCGCAACATGCCACACAAATCCCATATCTCACCACATCCGAAGAAACCGTCTGTCCGTCACCTATTTTTGCCCGGTATGCGGCATTCAGCGGAGCCACCTCATAAAACCTCAAGCTCTCAGGTTTCCGCTTGCCGTCAAAAAAACGTTCAGCCAGCCCACTCAGAAACTCATCCAGCATCCTGTCCCCACCGTCTGTCTTGTCAAACAGTAATACCTTCCGCCCGTGTTCCACCGCCATGTAGGTGGGAAAAGCAGCCAGCCCGCTGCGTATCACATCCCCGTCCATTCCGAAACGATGTCGCAGCCGCCTGTAATCCTCATTTTCCAGCAAAGCCGTATGTTCCGCTGATAATGACAGATGTACAATCCCCCGTTCCTCACAGAATGCCGCATCCCGGAGTCTCACCACCCCCGACGGATATATATTCTCCCGTTCCAGTACAGGACAGAGCCGTTCCAGGTAATCCGCATTGTCCGTACCGAATATGGGAGGAATCAGACTTTTGTCTTTAAAGTCGAAACGGAACATTCAGTGGTCGGGAATAAATTCCCGACCGGTCGTATGAGACCGCACGTTGTTACTGATATAACGGGAAAATCCCTCTTCCCCCTGTCCGCGCATACTCAGATACACAGGTCTGTAAAAGGCGTCCAATGTCATATACAGACTGCCGCTTTCCACCGCTTGCTTTTTCTTTTCTTCCATAGATTCTATAGGATTAATTGTTTCTTCTCCTTCTTCTGTGGGGTAATGGAAGCCGCATGCTTCACCTGCCGTTGGCTGTCAGACATCCGCTGTTCAGGAGCTTCCTGCCTGTAGTGTGTTTCCGGTAACCCGCCGGTCTGTTCCTCTTCCGAATACGGATACGACACCGGATGTGACATTTCCATCCTTTCTGTCCGGCTTATCCGTGCGCCCAACTTAAACTCCCCATCCGTAATATGGAACTCCGATTGCAACAAATCCGCCGCCATCTCCTTTGCCTCTTTCTGTAAGGCCGCATAGCCGAAGTCGTGTGCCGACAAAGGCGCGTTCATCCGTGCCCTCATGCTGTCTCCCAGCTTCTCCGCCAGTTCCCTGAACTCATACTCATAGCTGAACGGATGCACCTTGTCTGCCGCAACAATCCCGGCGTACCCGTTTTCCGAAATATACAGTAATGCCGCCACATCATAGTTCCGGGGTGAGATACCCAAACCGAATTCTTTTGTCAGCCGGTCGAAGTTATGGAAATCGGGCCGCAGGTCGAACTTTACCCTGCACACCCCGCCGTCCAGCACACTTCTATCCGCAAACTTGTCGGAAGTGAAGTTCACCACCGACCTGCGCAATTGTGCATCTGTACTTCGCAAATCCGCTTTGGACAGCTTTTCGATGCAGTTGTCCGCCAGCCCGGCCACCCGTTTGGTAGGCAGGTCAATCTCATATATCCGCAAAGTTTCGGGTACTTTGGTCACGTTGAAGAAGCCGTCGGCCAAATGTTGCAGATAGCTGTTCCGTGCCTTCATACCCTTGGGGGTGTCGGAAAACAGCATCACGCCCTCTTCCGTAACCACCGCATATACCCGGTTTTCCGTCCCGGAAGTTTCCGTTACCGCCGCTTTCCGCCTGTCCGGTTTCCGGGCAATGCGGTTCCAAATATCATTCAAGATTGACATAGCTTGTATTTTTAGACATGATAACCGGCGACAAAGAAAAGCATTCAGCCGCCAATCTGCAATACCTCATACATACGAGTCATCCGTTGGCGGCTGTTGGCGTACAACCTTTACGCCAGCCGTGCGTCCAGCATCCGGTTATAACTTTTGCGCAGGGAGTCGATGAACGGAGTGGTGTCCGTACAACGGTCGAACACCTTGCCACGCTTGGTGTACAGCGCATTGATTTTCAGATGGAACACTTCCTCGAAAACGCGGATAACATCCACAATTTTCAAATTCCGGCCTTCAGCCGTACCTATCGCACCGGCTGCCATCAGTGCGGCCACCAGTTCAATCAGGTCGCTGTCCGTACCGTTCCATGTCAGTGTGACGGAACTTTTGCTTCCGCTTCCCCGCACCGCTTCCGCATGGAATCCGGCAGACACGGTACCATGACGAAGCATCTCCTTCAGTATTTCCGCTTCCGCATCCAGCAACGCCAACGTCTTGTCGATAAACACGTCATACAGGATATTGCGGCAATCTTCAGCCATTCCGTTGCAGGCCTGCCGCATAAAGGCCAGCTCTATTTTTGTGTAGTTCAGACAACGTAGCTGTCCCGTCAGGTCCCCTGCCGGTGAAAGCGTGACAAGGCTGTTCACGAAATCGTCATAGGCGGCCGGCAACTCACCTGCCGCAGGTCCGGCACCGTTTGTATAAGAGGCGAACAGATTAAAAAGAGAGGTTTCCACCAATGTCTTCATCGTATCATGTTTTTAGGTTCCACAATTCAACTCTCCACTCATCCTGCCGGAATAAAGACAAGTGCCATGCCTGAAACAGTACACAGATAAAATATTGTAAATAAACCATATAGAAAGCAGTAAAAATGATGTGTACATAAAAGCATTGTAGATTGGACATGATGTGTCCGAATTTCGGACATATTCTAATCCAGACGATACTTCCTCAGTTTCAGATAAAGCGTGCTCCGGCTGATGCCCAGCAGCCGTGCGGCAGCCTTCCTGTCATTGCCCGTTGCCTCCAATGCTTTCAGAATGGTTGCCCGTTCCATCCGCTCGTCATTAAGTGAATACTCTCCCGGTTGCCTGCCTTTATCGGGAATGTCTATCTCCCCGGTGGTTATCCAGTCATCTTTCGCCAATAAGGTGGCCCGTCTGACAACCATCCTCAGTTCCCGTATGTTTCCCGGCCACGAATAAGATTTCAACCGTTTCTGTACTTCACGGTCAAAGCCTTTCACACTCTTTCCCAACTCCCGGTTGGCGACATCCAGCATGAATTCCGCCAACGGGATTATATCCTCAATGCACTCTGCCAGCAATGGTACATGCAACGGAAATTCGTTCAGACGATAGAACAGGTCCTCCCTGAAACGTCCTTCGGCTATCGCCTTCTCCAGGTTCTCATTGGTAGCGGCTACCAGACGGATGTCCGTCTGAATCTCCGCTTTACCGCCTACGGGGCGATAACGTTTTTCCTGCAAGGCACGCAACAATGTCCTTTGTACTTCGGCATTCAGATTGCCCACCTCGTCCAGAAACAATGTTCCATGGTTGGCAGCGGCAAACATGCCCGTCTTGTTTTCCGTCGCTCCGGTAAAGGCACCCTTCACATGACCGAACAGTTCCGATGCCGCCAGTTCCTTCGGAAGCACCCCGCAATCCACTGCGATGAAAGATGCATCCGACCGACCGCTCAACACATGTATCTGCCGGGCCACATACTCCTTGCCTGTCCCTGATGCGCCACGTATCAACACAGCTAACGTATCAACCGGAGCCACCAGCCGAATATATTCTTGTAGTTTCACAGCAAGTGGACTTTTTCCTCGATAGTAAACCCAATCATCCTGCGTTAACCTCTCTTGTTCTCGTAATAGACCGGAAATTAGCTCCCGTATTTTCTCGGTCTGTACTGGCTTAGACAGATAGTCTATGGCCCCCTTTTTTACAGCCTCTACCGCATCTTGTATGTTTCCGTAACCCGTCATTATAAGAAAAGGCATCTGATAGCCTTCCGCTTTCATCCATTCCAGCAGTTCCATGCCGTTGCCATCCTGTAAATGATAGTCTGATAACACCAATCCGACCTCTGTTCTCGAAATGAACTCCTTTGCCGAAGTTACCGATAGTACATAACAGGCCCTCAAGCCATTTTTCACCAACCAATTAACCACCACTCGGGCGTGCCCATGGTCATCTTCCACTACCAATATTATTTTCATTATATGTCTCCCTTAGTTTCTCGATCTTCTCCACCGCCGCCACCAATTTCCACACCTTTGTAACTGCCACTTCATCCCATACTTCTGACCATGATGCCAATTACTTCAGTTCTGAGACGGATACGTCTATCCGTCTATAATGGTACACCTTTATACATTAAAACTATTATCTTTTAATAATTTCTTAGCCTCAAGAATCCTCTGCTGATTTACCGTTGTTTTTTCATATTCTACACCAACATATCCAATATATCCTTCTATCCATCTTCCCCATTCAGCAATAAGATATCTCTCCAATTCTTGTCGTTGCAATACCCTATTGCCCATATATTCAACTACGACTAACAGAAGATTACCTGAAAAAGGATGATAATAGGATCTTCTGCATGATTCTTCACATCGACATTTTCTTTGCACATCCACAACGATAAATAAAATCCTAATCCGCTTATGATATTTTTTACATGCCCCATCCTACTGCATCTATCACATTAGTCGTATTTTCTGGTGAAATTATGTTGTAATTGCAATTTAGCTGTTTCAAAGGACAAGAACCTTTGTGATGCTTTGTTATCAAAATCACATATTTAAGCCTACATCATATACCGTTTGGATCATGTAAACAGACTTGTAGCTAACAGTAGTACATAGGAAATCGTTCACACTTTGTATTGTAAAACGTGTTGATGACAAAGCTAATAAAGATATTGTATTCCCGCTTCTTCTATTCCAGTTGTACAGAAAATAGTCAGGTGGAAAATCCAGGTAACAAAAAATATGAAAAAATCTTCGATTTGGGACACTAAAACTCTTAAAAACACATTTCCCTTTTTGACTCAGTTTACAGCATTCTGTATACCAGCCTGCAATAAAAAATTATTAATATTTTCTCATTTTCCTTAAAACATTAATAGATATAAAAAACTAGAGTGGATTTACTTGTTCAGCCAATTCCACTCTAATTAATTTTCATATCGATATACCTATATACTATTTTCTAATCTTCATAACAAACCCTCCGCCCGAAGCCATATGTATCCTAAACTTTTGATCGGCAGAAAGACGGAGCCTCTTATATTTATAATCCTTACCTACTCTGTCAGCATTGATACCGTCTTCAAAGACTTCTGCCTGAAACTCTCCCTCACCCAAGAAAGATAAATCAAGTTCCACATCACGAGCATCCCAATTAGTCAGTGCTCCTATATACCAAACATCCTCTTTCTGGCGCGCCATCACCACATATTCACCAACTGTTCCGGACAATGCTTTAGTCTCGTCCCACACAGTAGGTATAGAAGCGATAAATTGAGTACACTGCGGTTCTTTCAAATAATTGCTAGGGGCATCGCATAACATATTCAATGGAGAATCAAAAATAACATATTCCGCCAATTGACGACATCGCGTTCCCTGACTCATCGGCTCTGAATAGATAGCCCGATAATTTTCCTTATTGGCATTGTTCATCGCACCCTGCGTGTAATCTACCGGCCCAGCAACCATGCGGATAAACGGCATGGTCACATCATACGTCACTTGATCCGTACCCGGTTTTGCCCATTTCAGTTCTTCCAGCCCATGAACTCCCTCAAAGTTGATGACATTCGGATAGGTACGTTGCAAACCGGTAGGCTTCGAAGTTCCATGAAGGTCGATAAGCAGTTTATATTTAGCCCCTACCTCTGCGCAACGACGATTAAAATCAATCATATACTGGTCATCACGATCCATAAAGTCGATTTTGAAGCCCTTGATGCCCATCGCTGCATAATGCTTACACACACGCTCCATATCCAAATCAAAAGCACGGTAGCCGGCCCAAAGAATCAATCCCACTTTTTTGGCATCAGCATAGCGTATCAACTCTTCCATATCTATTTCCGGAACAATTTGAAAGAGATCTGCTGGTCCGGGCACCGCCCATCCTTCGTCCAGAATTACATACTCTATCCCCTGTTTGGATGCAAAGTCAATGTAATACTTGTAAGTTTCCGTATTGACTCCTGCACGGAAATTAACCCCATACAAGCTCCAGTCATTCCACCAGTCCCAAGCTACCTTACCGGGCTTTATCCAAGAATAATCCCCTTCAGCAGCTGGAGTAGCAAGCTTATATATCATATCGCTACACAGCAAATCTGTATCTCTCTCAGAAATTACCATCACACGCCAAGGGAAAGACGTCTTTCCCTCTACCTTAGCAATATAGGGTTCACGGGTCTTGACCATCCCCTTTAAGCCTCTCACTTCTATGGAAATATCCTTAGGATAAGCAGCAAAATCGCCATAGAAACCTTTGTCATCTGAAGAGACTTTCAGGAACATACCGGGATAATCCAGCAAATCCGCTTCTGTAATGCACACTTTCTTTTCTCCTTTCCCCTCTGCCAAAACAGGCAAAAAAGCCAGACGGTTTTTGTCCCAGTCCGACAGATTGACATGCTGATATGTATTCTGGAAAGAACTGTGATATTGATTCTCCTTACCGTCTATCTTACGCCCTTTAGGAGTAGCAGCAAATATCTTCGGATTATCCGGCAGATTAAATACCGCCTGCTCGCTTGCAACCTGATAGGGCTTTTTCAAGTGAGAAACAAAACGATAAGCTGCCCCATCTTCGTACGCCCTAAAAATCACACTGAACCCTCCTCTGAAATCCAAAACCAGTTCATTGTAATGATCTTTGATGGATTTCTTTTTATATAAAGGAGGATAAATGATCTGATTCTCTGTCCTATAACGTTTCCGTCTCAAACGAGGCTCCTTGCCAAACACTGTTCCATCAGTCAATGTCATTGATATGGGCGAAGTGCCGACCATCACATCATTTTCGTGTAGCACCGAATAAGTAAGCTCATCGTCTATGGTCACATTCACTTGTACCTTACCTGTAGGGTCTTTCAATTCAACGACCTCCTGGGCATTGCCCCACAAGGGGGCAACTGCCAGCATAAAAGCCACATATTTTTTCACAAACAAATTCTTCATACAAAACACATTTATAATTTACAATTCAGACTGCTGCCATTGGCTACTTTCTTGTTCAGCACGGCCTTGCCGGCCTTTTTCACTACCACCCGTATGGTCTGCCCTTTTATACGCTCTACTTCGATATCGAAATCGGCTCCGAATGCCTTTATCTTGCGTAAAGACATCTGATTCCACTCTTGCGGCAATTGCGGACAGAGAGTGAAAGAACGGAATCCCGTAGGACGAATTCCGAACATACCCTCTGTAACCACACGGCCATACAAAGCACTTTCTGCTGAAAGATGGCGTTGACCACCTTCGGGCCATGCTTCTACAGCATAGGGCACGTGATTTCCCAACAGTCGTGTGGCCGAATAGCGTTTCAGATATTCCATGGCTTTTCCCACTTCACCTGCCATAAAGACACCGCGCAAGGCATACAGTGTAGAACGGTCCCAAAATGTCTTGCTTCCAGCCTGCGTAAGCAATCCGTTCTCTGTCCACAGTCTGGGAGAGAACAAGGCATCAATGGTGCCAGCTGCCCGTTTGTTGATACCTACCGTCAGCGGAATGCAGATCCATGCGCGTAAGACATCGTTACCTTCATAATAGGCATAGGTGTCGAATCCTTCAACCTCAGCGGCAAAATAGCTGTCTATATTCTTTTCCAGTTCCATAGCCTGCTTCCTGTACTTCTTGGCCAGCTCACTACCTTTGCCCAAATCTTTTGCCAGATAGGAAGCAGAAAGTAAAGCATCGTAATAGAGCGATGAGGTACAGAGGTTAGCATCTCCTGCCGGGAATCGGTTCTCCAGCTCATCGGCATCCGATGCCACCACGCCCCCCTCGTTAATCTTTCTGCGGCTGAATTCCAGACACCACTCAATCAGAGGCCACAACTGCCCGGCCTCCTCTTTACTGCCGCTGGCCAAGGCATAGCGCGCCGCCCCGTAGGCTATCATAGCCGCATCGCCACGGTCGCCCGCACCGTTCCAGTAACTGTCTCCCTCTGCCACAATAGAACTTGGAATAGGTTTCCATTCATCATTCATATAACGAGCAAAGTGCTTGAAAGAATTAACAGCCGACGCATTGCCATACGCATCACCCACAAAAGGGAAATAAGGATTGATATACTCCGCCTGGTCATTCGCCCAAATGGCAGCATAATAAGATTCCCCACCCGGGCCGTGCATCGGACCTCCTTTGGTTTCAAAGATGCTCTCACAAGCGCGAATCTTGGAAAATGCAAACATTTCATTGATTACCTGATCGGGGGTTTCCAACACTAAATTATCAGTCCACTGTGCCACAGACTCCTTACGTTTTGTCCATTCATGCAAGAAATTCAAATGCGCCTTGCTTTCCGACTCTTTATAAGCCGCAATAGATGCATAGAACGTACAAGTCTTTCCTGGTTCCAATGCCACAGTCCCCGCCTTAGAGGTAGAAAGCAGTATCAGATAGCTACCATATACACTTTTGGCAGGATCCGTAGTCAGTTTAGTCTGCACATCGGGAAATTCCAGATTGACCACTCCTTTCCCTGTGTTCGTAAATTCATACATTTCGAGCAACGCCGGCTGATCTACTGAAGGAAAATACGTCCTCCTCATCGACAAAGAACTATTTCTTCTCAGCGGAATTTCACTTTCCACAACCAGAGTTCCATTTAACGTTATCTTTTTCACCTGTTCTTTTAAACTTCTACCGTTTGCCGTCACCGCATTCAACGGATTCCAATCAAAACGGCGCATCAAGCTACCATGCGTATTATTGGGAAACACACGCAACATGGGCCAAACCATGCTTTTGTTCAGTTCAAAGGAACCGTCAGCATCGACCCCATACCGCAAGACGGCTGCCACCCGTTTTCCTGCCATTTCAATGTGGTCTCGATGTTCGTCACCTTCCTCCACTTGCCAGGAGATGCTGTGCGCACCCTTGTCAATCTGCCAACGCTGCTGTGCACCGGATGTTCCAAAACCTACCAATGCGCAAACCAGTAAAATCACTTTTCTCATACTTTCATGCTATTAAATTCATATAACTCATTTTTTTACTATGGACATTGCAAAGCCACCACCGGAAGCCATACATATTTTCTTGCTTGATGATGCAGTGACGGTAAACCGCTCTTTTTTATAATCTTGAGCTTGTTTGTCTGCATTGATTCCATCCCTAAACAATATGACATCATACGCTCCGCCATCCAAAAAGCCGAAATCCAGCACCACCTCACGAGTAGTCCAGTCTGTCATTCCGCCTACATACCAGGAAGTTCCTACCCTACGGCCTATAACCACAAATTCGCCCAATTTTCCTTGCAGCACACGTGTCTCCTCAATACCTTTGTTGGGAATAGAAACAATGAAATCCGTACATTCCTGCTCTTTCCTATAAACCGTAGGGTTATCTGCCAGCATAGTCAAAGGCGAATCATGTACTACATAAGCAGCCAATTGATGGCAACGGGTACCCTGACTCATCGGATTATAATAGATGTCCTTGAAATCCTTTTTCGATGCATTGCGCATTGCCCCTGGCGTATAATCCACCGGACCGGCCATCATGCGGATGTAAGGCATAGTGACATCATATTCCATCATATCCTTCTTGACCGTACTCCATTTCATTTCCTCCATACCGAACACTGCTTCAAAATTGATGATGTTCGGATACGTGCGGTTCATTCCGGTAGGTTTGTAAAAACCGTGCAAATCCAAAGTCAGTTTATATTTTGCAGTCACTTCAGCAATGCGATACGCCATCTCTACAGCAGTTTGATCATCCCTGTCTAAGAAATCCACCTTAAAACCACTGATTCCCATCTCCGAATATTTCTTGCAGGCCTCTTCCAGCTGATCATCCAGTACATTAAACACTGTCCAAAGAATCAGATCCACCCCTTTGCTCTTGCCGTAACGCACCAATTCCTCTAAATCCAATTCCGGAACAACCGTCAGCATATCTCCTTTTTTCGGATTATACCAGCCTTCATCCAGCACTACAAATTCAATGTCGTTCTCCGCAGCAAAATCAATGTAATGCCTGTAAGTATCCATATTGATGCCTGCCTTGAAATCAACACCTGAAATGCCCCAATCATTCCACCATTCCCAGGCCACTTTGCCGCTCTTTACCCATGAGCAATCTCCAATGCGATTGGGAGATGCCAAAGCATACACCAAATTGTTCACAGGCATTTCAGTATCTTTCTCCGTTACAGCCCATATACGCCAAGGATAATTCCTGGCACCTTCAGCTTTGGCAATGTAATCAGTACGTTGTACAACACGCTTCATGGCACGCGGAGGAAAACTCTTCATTTCTGCCGGATAACGGGCAAAAGTTCCTTGCAACGAACAGCTCTTGCCGTCTCCTTTTACAAACATACCCGGATAACTTTCCAGATCAGACTCCAGCAAAGTCATTTTCAAGCCATTGCCACAATCCAATGTGATGGGTAGAAAAGCTATGTTATCAGTTTCAACATCTTTCAGCGTAGCCTTGGTATAAATATTCTGAAAAGCCATTGCATACTGGTCTTTCCCCGGTTTTACTGTTGAATAAGCCATATACGTGTCATAATTTTCTGGGAAGTTCATTCGGGCAATTTCATCCTTAATGATCAATGGTTGCTTTCCTAACGTGTAAAAACGATAGGCAATGCCATCATCATATACTCTGAACACCACACCATAGTTTCCCTTCATCTTGAGATTGAACTCATTGTAAACAACACAGAATGATGCAAAACGGTAATTGGACGAAACGATATATTCTTTCACTGAAAAACGTCTGCTTATCCGACTTACCTTGGCCGGATTTCCCAATGTCCGATCATCCAGCACCAAACCTATCGGACTCTTGTCTAACAGCACACGATTATTGTGTTTTAAAGAATAAGCCAATTGCCCATTCGTATAAATATTCAATTCCAAGTTCCCGTTTGGAGATTTCAGAGTAACTTGATTGGCCGTCACTTTTGCAGACAAGCAAACCATAGCAATAAATAAAAAGAAATGAAGTAATTTCATAAATTCCTGTCTATTTTATAGATTTTTTAATTATTCATATACCAACTGTGCGGTAGCAATACAATCCCTGTCGGCGGAAAACCGCACCCAATGCGCACTGAATCCTGCAGGAAATACATATTCATACTTTTCTCCTGCCTTCAGCGCAAATTCCTTATAATGGACCTCATCCTGCAAGTAATGCGATACCGTCAGCCACACAGAAATTTTCACATTACGGTCAGCCCGCAATGTCAGTGTTTTTTTATCATATCCCGTCATCAGATAAGGATCACTTTTCTCACCAGCCTTTACAGAAGTTTCAAGCCAAGGTCCTCCCTTTCCTACAGGCTTGCCCATCTTCCACAAATCATCTATACCGCCAAACCACAATCCGGCATCCCCTTTCTGACTAATATATACCGAATTGGAAGCCTTGGCATCTTTCTTTAAACCCGACAAAACCAATAATCCATTCCATGTATTATAATCATCAATATAATACTGATGAGAAGAAACCGGACGCATCATTTTAAACAAGGGTTCTTTCCCTACGTGAATAAGCGGAAGTTCATAGAATGTGCCATGAATATTAGCCAATTCACGCTCTGACTCCACCTCACGCACACAACGAACAGTCTTCATCCCATCAAAAACCAGGTTACCCTTAGGCAAACGCAAATTACCCTGAGAAGTATGCAATATGACGGAAGCTTCGTCTACACTCCATAAGTTCTTCAGCCGGTGTTTCTCCGCTTCCTTCGCATTAAACTGCATTTTTGGGGAGTAATGTACCTTAGTTTCCAATGCACGCGCAGCCTGTTTATCGGTAATACCCGGCACAAAATCGAACGTAAACTTTCTAAACTCATATTCTCCCCTTCCAACACTCTTACCTTCTTTCAGAATAGAAGTGTAGCACGACAGATTATAATTGTCACGATTGCTATACAGCTTGGCTGCCAAAATTTCATTTTTGGTATCTACATCAGCCAGTCCTTCAAACAGTCCGGCATATTTTTCCTTTTCCACAAATCGCCTTGCTGTGTAATGCAGCACGAATGAAGCGTTTCCATCCGTCAGAGGTTTCAAACGAATCCATTCCCCCCTCAACTCTTCCGGGAATATATAGGCTTCATAAGCTTTCCCCTTCAATTGGAAGTTGCGATAATCCACCCAGCGTCCATTCCCTTCCGCATCCAGTTGGATTACAAAAGACAAGGAATCTTCTGAATGGTTGATGATATGCGCCATTCGCTGTTCAAAGCCGGCTAAAAGAAACGGTTCGCTGACATTATTGGCAGACACGATATCATTCAACCATATAGATCCATAGGCAGTTGCAGGTCCCCAATCTTTGAAGTCGCCTTTTGTACCAAACCATAAATTGGATTGCGGTTGTCCTGTCAATAGATTGCCCTGGATACTTGATTCATCCGTAGCCAAGACAATTTGCCCATTCCATGAACAAAAATCAGGTATATAACGCAAATGAGAAGCTATCGGACGGATTCCCGCAGAATTATATTTTGAAAAAGTAGCAGGAAAGTCAAAAAACATTCCATGCATATCCATCATCATTTTCCCCTCACCTATTTTACGAATTCTGGGCCATTCTGTGAACCAGCCATGAGAGGGGTCATTGTTATAAGCAGCTTTAGGCAGCAGATAAGTGCTCCATCGGCCTTCTTCCATTACTTTCAAACGAACAGCACGCTTGTCCCATCCCATGGCCCATAGGGGGGAACTGTCGTTTGGAACAGCTTCTACTCCATGACGTGTAGTCACATCTGTAAACTGTTTGCGTTCCACTATCAAGAAATTCCTTCCATCAAATTCTGCCAAAACACCATACTTACCGGGACCTTTCTGTCCGTCTGCGGAAACCTGCCAATGCTTGCTGTTCTCGCCGGCTTCTCCGTTATTTGCCAGAATTAATTTTCCTTGCGCCGTATAAGCCCCTTTTCCGTGCCAGCCAGGCAAGGGATTATGATACAACTTCTTCACCTCCAGTGTATGCACATTGGCTTCATAAAGCATTCCTTCCATATCATAGTAATACACTTTATTGGCAGGATCATCCAAATGACGGGCAATCGCAGTGATTCGACCCGGCATCTGCTCAATAGGTATGGTACGTACTACACCTTTTTTATCTATCAGATAATGGCCTATCAGCAACTGTTCCGATTCCGAATGAATCATGCGGGCTGCCGGTGTCCCTCCTACACTGCCTGGATAAATCTCCATATTCTTATCTTCATCCACCATATAGAGTTTGTGCTCGCTACCTTTCGGTTCATGCGCAGCATAATTAACCATATAGAGTTTTCCTTGCCAAGGCACGATGGCACCTATACCACACTCGTTTCCAAATCCATATTTTCCATTGACACGTGCATGCGAATAAGTAGTCAAATGCGGATATACTCCACTGATGCAACGAGTACCCGAAGTTGACAATATTTGAATACTGTCCTTATCTGTCTGATAGGAACTTTGCGGATATTGGCTGCAAGCACTAACCAAAACAAGTGCCGCCAAATAATAGTATGACAATAAAATACGATTCATATCACATTCGATTAAAATTCAGGAACGTACGGAAAAACATCAGCATCTTCTGACAAAAGCAAAATGGAAAAAGCACTCGACCATCCAAAATGCTTTGCTGTCATAGCTTCTCCTGTGGCAGAATTCCAGTTCTCACGAATCGGATATCCCGGATCGGCAAGTCCTTTCAATCTATCCGGGAGCAAACGGGTATATTTATCCGCATCCTCTGCAAAACCGTAGTTCTTCCAGCCACGAATACCAAAATAGGTATAATTCATCCAGGTCTGACCACGGAAATAGCCTTTATCAGGACGATATAAAGGATGCTTGTGATTCAAACTGGAAAATGGGAAATAAGTACCAAAGAGCTCTGGGTCAAGCATGTTCTTCTTGACAGCTGCAGCCTGTTCGGGTGTCGCAACTTTGGTAAACAAAGGAATCCATCCGGAGATATCTATCACTTTGACCAACTCACCCGTACCTAATTTACGGTCATAAAAATAGCCGGTTTTCTTGTCAAAAAAATTCTCCTGAATCATCTTTTTCAATTTCTTTCCCTCTCCTATAAAGCGGTCAGCTTGCTCATTATCACCAATTTCTTTCAACATATAAGCCAAATAGAACTTCTCAGCGCAAAGATAGCTGTTCAATTCAATAGATTCCTGATCAAAAGAATAGGCACCTTCAGCATTCTTTAGCATCTTTACACCATGAAACTTCACGGCCACATCCATTCCGCTTTCCCATTGCCCCATATAAACCTTAGGGGCAATACCGCCATACTCGCACAAGCCATTTCCGTCATGATCTCTGTACTTATACCTCCATTCATGATATTTCAACAACTTGGGCAGCATTTCTTTTATAAAGTCCTTATCTTTAGTCCGCTGATACACCATATAAGTGGCCCATCCTGCAATGGGAGGTTTAGAACAAGCCCGGTTGTTATCCTTTGCATACAGAGAGACCAAATCGATAATCATTCCCTCAGGAGTCTGAAAATCAAACATTGTACGCATTTGGTCTTTTGCCAATTCCGGATTAAAAATAGCCAAAGCCGCAGCGTGTTCCCAACTGTCCCATGCCCAAAAAGCATCAAAATGCCCGGTAGCCGGCTGCACTCCAGCGTGTTTTAAGTCACCGGCTGCACTACGCCAGTTGGTGTGTAATGTCATCAAAGCTTTCACTGCCCATTTACGATTCCGTTCACTTTGCAAATAAGGGGTGTCACGATCAAGAATACTGTTGATATACCCTTCCCAACGGTCTTTGTTTTGTTCTAAATAATCCTCAGCACCATCGGTTTGGATTTTTCGATGGGTTGCCACAGCTGTTTCTTTATCAGAAGCAGGGCAATAAGTAGTGAAAGTTTGGAATACAACCGATTTTTCCGGATTGATTTTCGTACTTCCCAAGTCCATGGCATATTCTTTACTGCTCACAGATGTCATAGTGGCTCCCGCAGGGAAAGACATCACAAAATGATGCTTATTATCTGCCACACTCACATGCAGGCTATTTTTATCTACAACAGAACAAACTGCATCTTGATAGGCCAGCGTCCCCCCCAAGGAAAACGCCACCTCACGCTCTTGACTCCCATGATTGATTATTTTGTATTCTATCATCGTACTTCTATCCGATATAGCTATTTCCCTTAACTCTACAGAAAGCGTACCGGCAGTAAGTCGTTGTTTCAGCATTCCAGGAAGATACTCATTGACAGGAGATTTCGTATAAGGAATAACCGTTCGTTTTCCATCCACCACTTCTGCCAATGTCAATTTCTCAAAGCAGTCAGACAACCACTGAAGTTTCAGCTTTCGTTCTCCGGCAAATGCAGGTCCTCTAAATCCACCGACTAAAGAATCAACCGATGAGTTATTGAAACCATACCCATGCCAGTCACCTAAGTCAGAAAAGAAATAACCTTTAGGGGTCACCTCATACCCCACTTCAATATTCAACAAATTTACAAACTGCTCCTGTTTAAAGTTTTCTTCACTACAACCATAAAAAGTAGAGAAAGCCAACGCAGCCAAAGCCAAACTAAAATTCTTCATATCTCTCATTATTTTACCTCCTGCAATTCCAAAACCATACTTGAGTATTCTTTCTTCAATATTTCTTTTAATACAACTCCTTCTTCCATCAACACCTTACCACTTATCACTTTTCCATCCAACGGACACGGTTTATCTGCCTTTGCTGCTGTCAAATCAGCCAAACGATACATCTTCTGGGCATCCAACCCATTCATCCGAACGCTTGGGATAAGCATATTGACAAAATGCTCAATCTTATACACATAGAATACAGCCCTGTCCTTTTCCGGTGTAACATACATCAAAGAGGAAATACCTTTTCTGTCATAAGGAGAAACCAAACGATATAAATCACCTAACTGCACCACCGAACGCACCTTCTTATAGGAAGCAATGGCTCGTTTGGCAAAAGCCTTATCCTCTTCAGTCATATCTCTTGGTTGAATTTCCATACCCAAACGCCCGGACATAGCCACATCAAAACGGAATTTCAAAGGGATTCGACGGCCCGTCTGATGGTTTTTATCCGCACTGACATGCGAGGCCATAGCTATCGCCGGATAGAAATTGGAAATCCCCCACTGAAGATAAATACGCTGCAAAGCATCCGTATTATCACTGGTCCAAAATTCGTCAAAGTAAGGCAATATACCATAATTTACACGCCCGCCACCACCGGCACATGCCTGCATCACCAAATTAGGATACTTGGCACGGATGCGCTTCAAAACCTTGTTCAACCCTCTTTGATATTCTATATAGATATGAGACTGCCTGTCCTTGGGCAGATAAGAAGAGCCGTAGTCCAGTAAACAGCAGTTATCATCCCACTTCATGTAGGCTATTTCCGGATATTTGGTCATCAAATTGTCCACTACTCCAAACACAAAGTCCTGTACTTCTGGATTGGTCAGATCCAATACCACCTGCGTTTTTCCTCTTCCGGTAGAAAGAGGCCGGTTCGCTACGCGCAAAATCCAATCAGGATGTTGCTCAAACAATTCGCTCTTGGTATTTGCCATTTCCGGCTCTATCCAAATACCAAACTTTATGTTATGTTTTTTTGCTGATTCCAACAGCCCCTCAATACCATCCGGCAACTTCTCTTTACAAACCTCCCAATCACCCAGACTACTGCTTCCGTTGTTACGAGGATATTTGTTTCCAAACCAGCCGTCATCCATCACGAACAATTCCCCCCCCATAGCAGAGAAATGTTCCATCATCTGATCCATTTCTTTCTGGTCTACTTTGAAATAAACACCTTCCCAACTGTTGAGTAGAATATCATGCGGTATATTTCCCCTATTCAGCTTGTACGCACGTGCCCAGCGATGAAAAGCACGGCTCACGCCTCCCTTACCGGACGTACTGTAAGTCATGGCAAATTCCGGTGTTACAAATGTCTTCTTACCATCCAGCACATAGTGTGATGTCTCTTCATTGATACCGGCAGAAACCATAAAACTCGTATTTTTCACATCCATCTTAATCAGATATGTACCCGTCCAGGCCAGCGTACCTCCTAATACCCGCCCATACTCTTCCTGCGGTCTGCCATCCAAGCTCAACAGAAACGAAGGATTGTCCGATTCCGAATTCACCAGCCCGTCTTTATTGGAAATGACTTTCTGGCCATTGGTCAGCTTCTCCTCTTCCATGGTAGATTCCGCTCCCCAAAAGCCATGGAAATGCGTCATCCAGTTATCCCCTCTATGCACAGGAAAGAAAGCAGAAGCAAACCGATGCAAAGTGACAGGTTTCTTTCCGTTATTCTCTACTTCCACCCAAGTGGAAATAACATCTGTCCCCTTATAAGCTTTGAAGAATTGTTTTAAGATAAAAGGATAAACTAAATCCTTCATGCGAATTTCCGTAACATCTCCATCCTTTTCGGTATATTGCCTTACATTTTCCACGACCAAATCCAAGGTCATGTTTCCATCCGAATGCGTCACAGCCATAGCTCGTTCACCCGCAGTTTTCAAGCCAAACACCGGATAACTTTCCACTCCAAAAGCCAAGCTGCTATCATAAATACCTTGAATATCCTTTTCTGAGATACGGCTTCCATAGTATTGGAATTTTGACTTCTCACCGGGATTTGCTGTTATCAACAAAGATGTATTAGGAGTCGAAATCAAGTAATCTTTCGCACTCAAGCTACCTGACAGGACTCCCAACACAAGCATCAAGAGAGATTTATTTTTCATAAATATATCTGTTAGAATATTGCTAAATTCAAAATTAGTTATAGTTTTTTCCTCAACACAGAACTGTGAATCGAAACAGCTTTCAAGCAGATTTGATAAGGCCACTGAGCTTCCTTTCCGCTTTCTTCTTTCAGCTGTTTCCAATTCTTCATAAAGTCCCAATGCGCTGTAGGGGCTCCTGTTACCACCAACCATAAGAATTGTGTTTCCTCAGGAACCTTAAATTCCACCGTCTCATTCAGTCCATTTTTACCGATATGCATCTTTCCATAAGTACACTTTCCATCTTTACTCACAGCAACAAAACCATATCTCCAACCAGCCTTATCCACATTTACTGCGCGAAATCCCTGACTGCCAGCCACCCCTTTAAAGTCTAAAGAAACGATTGTCCCAGCTTCCGGCACATTCAGGCGAATAGCGTTATATCCATAATTCTGCGGACAACGTGTCTGCGCTATCTGAAACCATCCATCGGACAGAGCATCTAACTTGCACGTATGCTCATTGGCATAATTGCTACATACGCCCTTTATTCTGGGAATATCCCACGTCACAAAACGAGTGGCAGCATCATAAACTTCATTATTAAACGCCTTCTGGTCAAGTCCGGTCAAACGCTGATAAGCTAAAATTGCATCCTCTGTACCTTCTGCCTCCTTCCATATTCTGGATATAACATCCAATCCATGCTTATTTGACCAATACTCCATAAATTGCGGTGCATGATACATATTGGCCTCATTCAACAATGCCAAGTGTGTCTGCTTCATATACGCATCCAAATGAAACTCCTCGATAGTAGTCCAGTCTGAATAAACCTGCCACAACATCCATTGTGAAGTGTATTCCACCAACGGACACCCTTGGAAACTCCGTGCCCCATCAGCCCCCACCATATACTGGAAAGAATGCCCCATTTCATGCGCCAACGCACAATAAGGATAAGACTGAATGCGGCAAGGACGAAACCACATCATCCCTACTCCTTCATTGCCCCAACCATAAGCGGTCGTTTCATCATCGTTATACATCCAAATAATCATTTTATAACGACTGGAGTGCGATTTTTTCCTATCCGCAAATTTCAATTCATCCACAAAATAATTATAAAACCGTTCCCCCTCCCTCAATATCTCATCCGGATAAAAGCGCTTCGACTTATCCGCATATTGCGTAGGATCATTACCGAATGATTTTTCCCAAAACAGAACCAGGTTCTCAGACTCTGCCATATAGTCATCACTGAATTTTCCGTTAGGCTGATTGAACAGGTTCTCTTTCATGGCCTTTTCCGGAATCTTGATCTCCTTTTTCATCGGCTTGGCCAACAACATATGTCCCGACAAGAAAGAGAGAAAAAATAAGAAAATTATTTTTTTCATTGCCACAATTATCAACGGTTATACATATTCTTGAATTTCGAGTTACGCTTTTTCATCTCTTCCAATTGCTGCAAATCTTCAGTCCATTGGAAGTCTACTTTCTCCCGGCTACCATCAGCGGCTATGGCATATACCTTGACCTTTGCATCCACTACTGCATTTTCTACCGTGAAATGCTGCAACGGTGCCACAAACACCAGTTTCCCGTTTTGGAATATTTCATACGCCACTACATTCTTCCAGTTCTTCATGGTGAAAGTATTCCCCTTGCACACAGCCGTACCTTTTTCTATCGGCTGAGGACTCTTAAATAGTTCCACCGTATTGTCCGTAATATACCAGAAAGGGACTTTCAGTTTTGGATATTTCTTTACCTTAACATCTTTACGAGTCTGTTTTACACCCTCCTCAGTCACTTCAAACATTTTCTTTCCATAATCGTTTATCTCCATCTTGAAAGGTTTCAGGAAACCATACTTCTCAAAAAAAGGAGTCAAATCCAAATGAGCTGCTTCACAAGCTTTCTTTACGAATTCCAATTGGCAATCCCCAGCAGTAGCCGGATTGGGAGAAATTCGAATGGCTTCATACAAATCCTTGTAAAAATCCTTGTTTCCCAAAACTTGCGAACAATAAAGATACAACTGCCAGAAAGGCACAAGTCTACAATGATTTATCCGGTTCTCATTATGCGCCAGACCCATACTGAAATATTCCGTCATGGAACGTTCGTACCAACAATCATCAAACGTACCTGTCGGTCGTTCCACCTCCTTCTGTACACGTGTCACCTTTCCAAAGGCCTGTTGCACATAAAGACAATAAATATTGTTTGTAACCTCCGTCATACCATGCCATTTAGCCCCCGGCCGTATTTGATTAATATGCCCTATCTCATGTGCAGGTCCCCAAAGTGCAACCCCTGTCAGCTTATGGATGTCACACACCTTCTCCATAGTTGCAATCCCGTATGCCGTACGATAATTGGGAGCATACATATACCCCTTATACACCACATGGCAATACTGCCGGTTCTTAAACTGCTTCTCTTTATATTTATTCAACCCCATGAACTCATGCTCCAGTTCCACAATGCGATCGAACACGTCAATCAAAGCCTTGCCATCCGGTGTATATTGCTTGAAACTCTCCACCGGAAAAGTCAGATGAGTGTTCTCACCCAACACATCAAAGAATTTATAAGTGGCTCTTTTCAACATTGTCTGCCACTGCGAAGCCTTATGCTTCTTTATATCAAAATACCCATTGACTTCACCGGTCAAAAAATGAATCTTCACCTTTTTACCGGTCACTTTTCCAAATGTATGATACAACACATACACCAATCCGTCATTTTCCGGAACAATCCTATTCAATCCTTCAGTCAAAGTATAGTAAGACGAACCGACTTTATATCCATCTCCATTCGGACAATCCAAATTCTGAATCTTGATACGAAGCGTGTCGGTTCCAATCTTACCAACCCTTATCATTAGCTCTTTACCTTTACGGGCAACTATCCCAGTTGCGTTATCCAATAAACTATACCCATTTGTCTTATTTACCTTTGCCATTACGTCCGGATGCTGGTACTGTGCAAACTCCTGCACACGGAATTCCGCTTCGTAAGTACCTTCCCAATCTACTTTAAGCCCGCTTGCCTCCGGTTCAAAATCCGTATCATTAATCCAGCCGGAAGGAACCTTCTCCCCCGCCTTCGTTCGATTCCAAAACTGATAAGCAACACTCATATCCGGATAGCGGTCAAACACTTCGCCCCTTCCAAACATGCGTGGATCCTCCTGCTCTACCAGTCTGGCAGTCATCTCCTTCTCCATTTTCCGCATCAAAGCTTCATATTCAGGCTTTTGAGACAAATCTACCATACAGTTCGGGTCTTTCTTTATGTTATAAAGTTCTTCTCCCTCACGTTTGCCAAATGAAAGCTGCCAGTAATGAGCCGTCTTTAAGTTGCGTCTTGCCTTCAGAATCTCGGTCTTCGTAGGGCTTGCATCCACATTCATATATCCAGTTTCCGGATTTCCTGCGGGCCAACGTTCTGTTTCAAAATTCTTCAGATAAAGATAATCCCCCCGAATCAGTCCGCGTATGGGATACCCCTGATCATCCGGACGTCCTACATCATGCCGCTCTTTCCCTATCATCACAAAATCACGATCTACATCCGTCTCTTTATTCTTCAGAATATCCACAAAACTTCTACCTGTAATGGCCTGCATACCCGATTCCTTTTCGCTCAATCCTGCCACCTCCAACAAGGTAGGTGCCACATCAATTACACTGATGTATTCCTCCACCTGACGTCCAGGCTTCACTATGCCATTTTTCCACATCACCGCCATCGGTATGCGATTGGAATTCCGATATTCCTGCCCCTTGCAGCGTGGAAATGGCATACCATGATCGGATGTCACCACCACGATGGTATTGTCCAACTCGCCCGATTCCTCCAAAATTTTCAAGATACGCCCCAAGTGCGTATCAAAATGCTCAATTTCCAACGCATAATCCAGCATATCCGTACGTACCACTTCATTATCAGGCCAATAGCTGGGCACGGAATCTATCTGCGACACCTGCTTTCCGGCACGAATAGAAGAAGCATATTCATAATCCCGATGCGGTTCCAACGAACCATACCAAAAGCAGAACGGACGGTCTTTAGGACGTGATTTCATAAAATCCTTAAAGTTTGCCGCATAATCCACATTAGAAATCTTCCGGGTAGGAGGAGTCAGTTTCTTCTGATTCCACGGCTTTCCCGTTATATCCCGTTTCTTACCCTGTGCATCGTTGGCCACACCTGGTCCCCATCCCTTTCCGGTGCATCCCACATAATACCCGTTTTCGGCCAAAGCCTCCGGATAAGATTTGAACTTCGACGGGAAAGTAGGCCAGTGGTTACAGGCCTCTTCCAGTTGCCAGGAATTACGTCCAGTAATAAAAGCCGCCCGCGAGGGTGCCGACTTTGCATTACAAGTGTAAGCATTCTCAAAAAGGATTCCTTCACGCGCCACCCGGTCAAATGCCGGAGTATTCACCCATGGAGTTCCGTAAGCACTCATGTGCCCTGCATCATCTGCTATGCAGAACAAGATGTTGACAGGCTTCTGCGATTCCTGTTCCACGGGGGCTGCTTGTGCAACCACTCCACTCCACAAAGAACAAGAAAGTAAAGACAAAAGGTTTATATTCATATTATTCATTATTTTGATTCCATATTTCTGAGCACAAAACTACTAACGAATCAGAATTCAAGCTGTGTTATCTGTTTACAATACTGTTCTATCCGTTCCGGAAAATGTCCTTTCCGTACATTTAACAAAAAAACGGCTATCGTTCCAACTTATTCTCTCCTAATAAGTACGAAACGGTAGCCATCATTTAAAATTCCACTTTTTGTTTACCTGTAAAGTACCATTATATCACAGGTTTCAACGTATTTCCGTCAGCATCTATCGGATAAAGCGCTCCCTCAGCCTCCAGTTGTCCGGCCATCTTTTTTACCATTTCTACAAGCCGTTCGGTCTCAACGGTAGCTAAGTTGCAAATTTCCACCGGATCTTTTTTAAGGTTATACAACTCATAGTTCGGTCTTCCCGGTAGTTTCGGATTATAGTAATAAATCAGCTTCCAGTCACCGTCCCGGTATACTGTGAAATAACTGCCACGATGCGCATGAGGAAAGTGCATCAAAAATCTTTCCGGACGTGCTTCATTCCTCTTCCCTCGCAATTGAATGGCCAGATCATAACCATCTATTGCATGACAGGCTGGCTTTTGAATGTCCAGCAACGATAATACAGTAGGATAAATGTCCATTACAGTACCCAACTGTCGTTGAACAGAATTAGGTAGAATCGAAAGTTTTTGCTGCCATTTGTTCTCCTTGTCATCCTTTCCCCAACAAGCAATAAACGGCACCCGCATTCCTCCTTCATATTCTGTTCCTTTCTTTCCTCTTAATGGTGCAGAAGAAGTGTATCCTTTTTCTTGCCCCAAAGGAGCATCAGAGCCATTGTCCCCAATGAAAAAAAGAAGTGTATTGTCCGCAATGCCCACATCTTCCAAATGCCTCATTATATCTCCCAAAGACTTGTCAACACCTTCAACCATCGTCGCATAAGCTTTCGCTTTATCACTTTTAGACGAATCCCGATAATTGCCGATAAATCTCTTGTCAGTATAGAATGGTGCATGTACACCATAATGAGACATATACAAATAAAATGGCTTTTTGTCCTTGACTGCTTTATCAATCTGTTTGTTGGCCTCCACAGTCAAAGCTTCTGTCAAGAAGGTATCCGTTCCTGCATATTTTTCCAGTCCCTTGGGATAGTGGATATCCGTTGTGTCCGAATAGCCATAGTTTTCTTCTCCCAAATAACTTCTTGGACCAACCATCACATCTCCGATATTTATATCAAATCCAAGGTTCTTGGGATTGTCGCCTTCCGCTCCAAGCCTGGAAAAATGCGTTTTGCCGATATGAATAGTCCTATAACCTTCTTTCTGCAACATTTTGGGAAGTGTAGGAGTATTTCTGTTCAAACCCTCCCAATTCCAATTATCCGGTCCGTAAGTGCCTTTATTGTTGCGGCCGGTATTTATCCAATTGGTGACACGATGTCTTGCGGCATTCTGTCCGGTCATGAGAGAAGCCCTTGAAGGCGAACTTACACTTTGCGCATAAAAGGTAGAGAAACGAATACCTTGCCGAGCCATCCGCTCCATATTAGGGGTACGATACCAGTCGTTCAGCGGATAACGCACCGGATTCCCTTCCTTGTCCGTCAAGAAAGGCAAGGAGGTATCCATCAAACCCATGTCATCTACCAAAAACACAATTACATTCGGCCGTTCTTCTGCCATCAAAGGCTGTCCGGCCAAACACAAAAGAGGAATATAAGATAATTTTTTCATAAGCACTTTCTATCTATTTATTTTCTGTATGACAAAGGTACAAACAAAATCGAATCCTCCTTTTACAGACGGTTCACAATGCTGTTCTATCCGTTCCGAAAAATATTCCTTCCGTACATTTAACATAAAAAGAGCTACCGTTCCAACCTATTCTTCCTTAATAAGTACGAAACGGTAGCCACCATTTAAAATTTCACTTTTTGTTTCCTGGTAAAATGCTATTATATCACAGGCTTCAACGTATTTCCATCAGCATCTATCGGATAAAGCGCCCCCTCAGCCTCCAGTTGTTTAGCCATCGCCTTCACCATTCCTTTCAGTTTTTCAGTCTCAAGGGTAGCCACATTGTAAATCTCGCTCGGATCTTTCTTCAGATTATACAACTCATAGGCAGGCCGGTTGGGAAGCTTGGGATTATAATAATAAATCAGCTTCCAGTCACCGTCCCGATACACCGTAAAATAACTTCCACGATGTGCATGTGGGAAGTGCATCAAGAACTTTTCCGAACGCGCCTCATTCCTCTGTCCCAACAGCTGAGGAATCAGATTAAACCCGTCAATTACATGATTCTCCGGAAGTTTCGTCCCGGTCACAGCCAATACCGTAGGATAAATATCCATTACAGTACCCAATTGCTGTTGAATTACCCCCGCCTGAATCGGCAACTTCTTCTGCTGCGGTGTACGGCTGTCTGTCTTGGCCCAGGAAGCGATAAACGGAACACGCATACCTCCTTCGTACTCATTGCCTTTCTTGCCTCTCAAAGGAGCAGAAGAACAATGACCGGTAGCATCCCCCATGGGAGAATCAGAACCGTTATCACCTAAAAACAGTATCAACGTATTTTCAGCAATTCCCAACTCTTCCAAGTGATCCATAATATCACCCAGCGACTTGTCCATCCCCTCAATCAGCGTAGCGAATGCCTTCGCCTTGAAAGGTTCTTCGGAACCCGCATAATTTGCCAAGAATCTTCTGTCCACTTCAAAGGGAGCATGCACAGCATAATGAGCCATGTACAAGAAGAAAGGTTTCTTATCTGCCACAGCCTTGTCTATCTGTTCATTCGCTTCCAAAGTAAGAGCCTCTGTCAAGAAAGTATTCGTACCGTGATACTTTTCCAATCCCGGCACTGCATGTCCTTTTTCTCCTTTGATATGCCCATACCCATGTTCTCCATAATAACTTCCCGGATGTCCATTAGAAGCACCGGCTATATTTACATCAAAACCTATATTCAGTGGATTTTCGCCGTCACTCCCTATAGGACCGAAATGTGCTTTTCCCACATGAATGGTTCTATAACCGGCTTGCTGCAACACACGGGGTAAAGTCAGAGTTTCTTTAGTAATACCCCGCCAATTCCAATCCAGCGGACCGAAAGGAGTGCGGTTATTACTTTGCTCATAAATGTAATTGGTCGTGCGATGGCGTGCTGCATTTTGTCCTGTCATAATGGAAGCCCGCGACGGCGAACTTACACTTTGCGCATAAAAGGTAGAGAAGCGAATACCTTGCCGAGCCATCCGCTCCATATTGGGGGTACGATACCAGTCGTTCAGCGGATAACGCACCGGATTCCCATCCTTGTCCGTCAAGAAAGGCAAGGAGGTATCCATCAGCCCCATGTCATCTACCAAAAACACAACGACATTCGGTCGATCTTCTGCCATCAAAGGCTGTCCGGTCAATAACAAAAGAGGAATACAAGATAACTTATTCATTTCAAATCATTTATTTTATTTTTATTTACCGATACAATACATCTATCCATACCCAAACTAATCCCATCCGGGATTCTGTTTCAGATTCGGATTCAACGAGATTTCACGCAAAGGTAATGGATATAAATAATCTTTTTGAACATCAAACACTCTTGATGCCTTAGACTGCACCAAAATAAAACCATCCTCATTCAATATGATATCCTCACCTGGATCCATATCCGGATAAGCGTTCTTGTCAAATTTGGCACCTAAAACATCGCGAGGCAATTCTATTTCAGCTATTTTCCAACGGATAATGTCATCATAACGCATCGCTTCTCCCGTCAGTTCCGCTCTACGTTCCCGACGTATTTCATCCCGCATACTAAGTCCGTACCGAGTCACGAAATCATTGGTCAAAGGTGGCAGTTCATTGGGGTCTCCGGCAAAGCGTGCTCGCAAAAGATTGATGGAACAATTCAAATCTTCATCACTAATCTTTTCATCCAACTCGAATGTAGCTTCCGCATAAGTCAACAGCACCTCAGCATAACGAATCAACATATCATTGACATACATTACCGCTGGGTCGTATGTAAAAGCAGACTCAATACCATACTTCTTAAAAAGATAACCTGTCTTGGTTTGGCTATATAAATTAGGCACAAAAGGCTTTCCCTCATAGTCATCGCCCGGTTTCCAAAGTGTCAATGCCATACGCGGATCGCGGTTCTCGAACTCTTTTCCCAAAGGCAAATACTCCACCTTGTAAGCAGACTTTTCTATAGGCAAACCGTCCTTACACAAGAAATTATCAGCAGCATATTTAGTGGGTTCACAGTTAAAATCATAAATAATGCTACGAGCCCTCGTATTCATACTACCGTCTTCTTCCGAATAACGATAGGACAAAACATCTTCTTTCGAATCCACTCCCTGAGCCAAAAACAGATTTCTGTAATCCGGATACAACTCATATTCTTTTGAATCTATTACCGCTTTTGCAGCCGTTTTCGCCATCTGCAAATATTCCGTACCTCCGGTGCCTGCGTGAAATTTATAGTGTGTTCCTGCATACAGAGCTGCACGCCCCCAAAAAGCATAAGCAGCTCCTTGCGTTATACGCCCCAAATCGTTGCCAATCTTACTTCTCACAGGAAGATGGGTTGCAGCGAATTGCAAATCGTCAAAAATCAATTTCCATATTTTCGACTTCTCTTCTCGCGCATATCCCAATTCCGGAGAATCCATATCCAGCGTACTGGTAATCAGTGGCACATCACCGAAACGGGTCACCAATTGGTAATAATAATAGGCCCGGAAGAAACGAGCCTCACCGGCATATCTGTTTTTCACAGTTTCCGTCACCTCGGCATTTTGATAGTTTTCCAAAAAATCGTTGGTAATACGAATCCATTGATAGCAGTTGGTCCACGTAGCATCCGAATTGGGAGGCGTATAAGTACCCGAACTGATAGCGTTGGCAGAAGCTCCAAAAGCATCAATGCTACGGGTGTCTACCGTATAAGAGATATTCATCTTGTCATACAAGATATTTAGGGCCAAACGCAAATCCTCTTCAGTTTTCCAAAAATTTGAAGGCGAAAGTGTAGTCAAGGGATCTCTATCCAAAAAACCGCTACAACTTGAACAAACCAACAATAAACCTACATAGAAATATTTTATCACTTTCATAACATTTCATTTAAAAGACAAGATTAACTCCTAACGAAAAATTTCTCATCAACGGATACATTGTATCATTTTGAGTATCAAGCTCCGGATCATAATATTTCAAGAGCTTGCTATATTCACACAAATTCTCTCCGCTGAAATAAAAACGCAGTTTCTCCACTTTGAACTTGCGTGTCCATTCAGGATTCAAAGTATATCCCACCTGCAAATTTTTCAAACGCATATACATGGCATTCTGTATCCAATGAGATGAAATCTGGTAGTTATGATCTGAACCTGCATACAGACGAGGCAACAATGCATTGCGATTTTCTGGCGTCCAATGATCTGAGTAATAGGTATAAGAAAAATTATTGTATGTGTACAAGTAAGGTTTGAATGTTTCACCATCCAAATAAGCACTGCGTTTACCTACTCCTTGTATCAAAGCTGAAAAATCAAATCCTTTCCAATCGCCACCTAAAAGAAGGCTGAACTCATACCTCGGTTGCGTAGTGCCCAAATAAACCAAATCGTCCGGAGCGGATATTTTACCGTCCTTATCTTGGTCGATGTAATGTATATCGCCTGCATCTTGAATGGCCTTATTAAAAGCTGGAGCATCTTGGGCTTCTGTCGATGATTGGAAATAGCCATCAGTTTCAAAACCGAAAATTGAACCGATGGAATAGCCCTGTACCTTCTTGTTGACTCCGGCTGTAATGCTGCTATACTCTACCCCATAATCCGTCAACTTATCTTTTCTGTCCGACAACGTGAAAGTGAGGTAATAATTCAAATCTTTGAAACGATCTCTCCAGCTCACTGAGGCTTCCCAGCCTTTCACTTCTAATTCACCATAATTCCCTGTAGGGACTGCAATACCGATTGCACTCGGCACTTCAATATTTACCAGCATATCTTTATTCCGTTTTTGGAAATACTCCCCGATCACTGTCAAGCGATTATCCAAAAAGCCCATTTCCACGGCGATGTTCTTCATCTCAACAGTCTCCCAAGTACGTGTATCCGAAGGCAGTTTGGACAGATAAGCCCATTGCGCCAACTCTTTTTGAAAAGGATAATATCCACCCGTTCCATATTGCGGAATATGGTCATACAATCCCAAACCATTCTGATTACCCAATTGCCCCCAAGAGGCGCGCAACTTCAAATTACTGAAAATCTGCTGTTGCTTCATAAACTCTTCCTCCGTAACACGCCATCCTAAAGAAAACGATGGGAAAAATCCCCATTTGTTGCTATCAGAAAAACGAGAAGAACCATCTGCCCGGAAATTCGCTTCAAACAAATACTTGGAAGCATAAGAATAGTTCAAACGCATAAAACCCGAAAGCAAAGCCCAATGGGTCTTGTCACCGTCATTCGTCCATCCTGTAGTAGAACCTAAATCAATAGATGGCAACTCATTACCTATGATATTGACACGCTTTGCTTCGGTCATGCTGTAATGTTCTTGTTCGGCCGACCAGCCTCCCAATACCTTGACATCATGTGCTCCAAAAGTTTTTTCATATTCAGCCAACAGTTGTCCCGTAAAATAACGAGTATTAGCCATGCGCAGTCTCAAGCTGTTAGGGTCTCCCTGACCGAATCCCTGTGAAATCAATCCGTCGGGACCATATTTACCATATGCGCGCCGCCATTCCTGCACCTCCTTGTTCGTAAATTTAGCAGCACCTACAGCTTTCAATGTCAATTCTTTCATCGGATTATACGAAAGCGTAAATACTCCATCAAGCACATTGGTATAATCGGCCACTTCACCACCTTCTTTCAAGGCTTGAATAGGATTGCCCTGCATACGATACCGCGAATAGTTTCCATTTGCATCATAAATCGGCATGGTAGGAGCACAGAACAGTACCATATTAGGAATAGACCATGTTTTACGCAACACAGGCGCCGACTTTTTATCCATCCGGGAAAAAACAATCCGGGCATCTAAATTAAGCTTATCTTCCACTAAATCCACATTTATATTGGAACGTACATTGAAACGATCAAAATTATCCGGACCATATTCAGCAAACAACCCGTTCTGATCCAGCCAACCGGCCGAAATAAGATACCTCATTCTGTCCTGCGAGCGAGAAACAGTCAGGTTGTGCTGCTGCTGGAAAGTGTTATCAATCATCATATCAATCCAATCTACATCTGCTGTATACTGCCAATCATTTCCCTTAGGAAGAGAAACGATATTCGGATCAGCGATAGCTTCCAAATCTTCTGGAAAATACATCGGTGATAGTCCTGCATTTTCAAAAGCCAAGTTTGTCAATCGGGCATGTTCCAATCCAGTAGTACTTTCCGGATAGCGTGTCGGCTTATTGAAAGAAAAATTGGCACTGTATTCAATACGTGTTTTAGAGGTACTTCCTTGCTTGGTAGTCACCAGTATCACACCTTCAGCAGCCCGTGAGCCATAAATGGCCGACGCAGCAGCATCTTTCAATACAGAAATATTTTCTATATCTTGCGGATTAACCTGATTAATATCTCCAGGTAGGCCATCGATCAAGACCAATGCTCCGGCAGAATTCAAAGAAGAATTACCTCTGATTTTAATAGAAGAGAAACTTCCAGGTTGACCTGCTGCCGACGTTACCGACACGCCCAATGCTGTACCCTGCAAAGCATCCGTTGCACTACGTATCGGACGGTCTTCAATTACATCCGATGTGATAGTCTCTACGGCACCTGTCAGATTCACCTTCTTTTGTGAACCGTAGCCCACTACCACTACTTCATCCAGCGTCTGTGTGTCTTCACGCAGCACGATGTCCAACACTTGCTTGCCGGTAACTTTTTGCTCGCAGTTCACAAAACCAATATAAGAAAACTGCAATATCGCATCGCCCGAAACGTTCAGGGTATAATTTCCATCAATGTCAGTAATAACTCCGTTGCTCGTCCCTTTTTCCAGCACATTCGCCCCAATGATGGGTTCGCCGTTCACATCCACAATCCTGCCCGACACTTTGCGAACCGTCTGCTTACTTCGTTTGGATATAATGATATGTCCATCGCGGAAAACATATTGACAGTCGGCCTCCTTGAGCAACAAGTTCATCAGTTTGTCCACAGTGGGAGCTACCGGAATGGGCTTCAAACGGCGGTTGTCATCCAATGTCTCCGCATTGTAGTCCACAGACAAGCCCGTCTGCTTCTCTATCTGATTAAATGCCTCCTTCAAAGTAATGCCATTACTGCCAGACAAAGTCACTTTCTGTTGTTGCCCATAGACCAAAGCACTGCATCCCCAAAAGAAAAACAGTAACAACAGTCCAAAACGACGCCTCCCATTTCTTGATAGCGTTAGATTTAATCTCATAATCTGTGTTTTTTTAAATATTAAACTTCAAACAGGTTTTATTGCATGCTCATAACCTCTTTTATATCTATAGTAAGCTATCAGCTACCGCACACACAAGCAAAAACACTTTTTTTCCAAGGAAAATTTAGAAGTTTCTTATTTGATATAGATTTCTTCCCCCTTGACGGCATATCGTATATCCAACAATTCAGACAACACAGACAAGACCTGTTCCAGCGTTTCGTGAGAAGAGAACTTCACATTGTAACGTCCCTCCGTGTAGCTGCCGTTTCCATAGTGGATACGGACACCGAACTTGCGTTCCAGGGCACTTACAATCTCCCTGAACGATGCCCCCTCGAATATCAGGTGACCTTCATACCGGAGTGCAAACTGGTCTACATCAATGGCGCGAACACAAACCGAAGAGTCTGCCAAGTAGTAAATCAGTTGTTCACCCGGCTTCAACACCAATGAGCAGTCAGTCCGTTTTTTCACCCTCACCCGAATGGAGCCCTCCTCCAGCGTGGCTCGTATTTCGCCCTCGCCCGGATAGGCCTGCACTGCGAAGCGTGTGCCCAATGCCCTGACATCCAGTTGCGAGGTGCTCACTACAAACGGTTTTTCCACATCTTTGGCCACCTCAAAACAAGCCTCGCCCATCAAATAAACTCTTCTTTGGGACTGACGTGCGAAACTTTGAGGATAAATCAATAAAGAACCAGACTGTATCCGCGCCTTTGTCGAATCGGGCAACAGCATTTCCCTGCTCTCTCCATAAGGAACCTGGCATTCGGTCATCAGCACTTCATGCGAAGTAACTCCTCTCTTAAGCAGCCAGGCACCAGTGAATCCAACAGCCAACAAAGCCAACATAGCAGCATAGTTTATCCAAGAACCCAAAGAATATCGCCTCTTCACAGACCTAGGCTGTAGCCTCTTTTTCAAAAGCATCCAATTGGAGTAAGTGGAAGCATTCACATCGTTTTCGGCATGGTCCCAAAGCTCTTTCAAAACCTGTTCTGTCTCTTCGGAATAGTTATCGGCAGAGAGCCAGACTCCGAACACCTTCTGCCCTCTTTCCGAAAAACGGTTCTTGAAGAAGGCATTTACCAACCTGTATATTAAATTTCTTTCCATATATTCTTTTTAATTCATCCTACAACCGAATCCTACGTTCTTTTTTTCCGCCCTCAAACACATCTTCTCCCTATTTACTCCGTAGTTTTCCCGTACAGAAGCACCTCTACACAGAGAATGCACGGAGCAAATGCGGCTCAAATACGGTGTAGGCAGGATGCAGACCGGAATACACCCAGTAAGTTTCATACAGACTTCACACACAAGTATTTCTCTTTTTTTAACGTAAGTACCACAAGCAAATCTCCAGCAAGACAGTTCGGCGAAGCACGGTAAGAACTGCGGTCAGGTGATTTTCTACCGTGCGCTTACTGATATGAAGCATTTCGGCTATCTGCTCATTGCTCAGCCCCTCCTTGCGGCTCAGCACATACACTTTCTGCCGTTGGGGAGACATCTTCCTGACCACCGTATCTATGTGTTCACTCAACTCTTTGGCGAAAAGTACTTCTTCTTCCGAAGCATAACAGGCAGAATGTTTCGTCAGGTAATCGGTTATGTATTTCTCCTCCACGCCCAAATGGTCGTAGTAATTGTAGACGGTGTAGCGGGCTATTTGAAACAGATAAGCAGAGAAGTCTTGCACTTGTGCCAGGTGGGTGTGATTTTCCCACAACGATAGGAATATGTCCTGTGCCATATCGCGACTGGCATCCACGTCATGAATCATCCCTGTCAGGAAATACACCAATTTGGGGTGATATGCAAAGAAAATTCGCTCAAAAGCAGCCATATCCCCTTTGGAAACAGCTAAAAGTTCATCGGTCTCTTTCCTAATGGATGAGAATGCTTTGGGGTTCTTCATACAGGTTTATCAGATATTTTACAGTCCGGCACTGGCAGGATACATGCCTGCCTGATGCCGGAGTGCGCGGGTTAAACCAAAGAATGCACAACTACCTAAACCTATCTCCCGGGAAACCCTTTTGCCTTTTCCTGCTCCAGTAATTCCTTCATCGCTTCTACAATTTCGGGATGCTTGGTTGCCAGATTGTTCTTTTCGCCCAAGTCTTCGCGCAGATTATACAATTGTTCTTCTTTCGAGTTGCCCGTTTCGGTGCGTGTGATGGCATAATAAGGAGTGCGTTTGCTGGGAGCGATATACTTCCATTCGCCGTCGGACACAGAGAATGCCTGTGCCACTTCTACAATGTAGTCGCGTCCTTCCTTGTCCTCGCCCAACAAGGCGGGCAACTGATTGCGGCTGTCCACAGCTGCCGTATCCACCTCTTGTCTCCCTGCTAATGTAGCCATAGAGGCAAACAGGTCAATGTGTGACACTAAGGCATCGGAAACGCCCGGTTTCACTTTCTCCGGCCAGCTGACGATGAAAGGGACGCGTGTTCCAGCCTCGAAAATGCTGTATTTGCCGCCACGTAGCTCGCCCCAGGGACGGTGATCACCCAACAGTTCCACAGCTTGATCCATATAACCGTCGTTCACTACCGGCCCGTTGTCGCTGGTCAGCACTATCATCGTGTTATCGGCTATGCCCTGCTGCTTCAAGGCTTTCACGATTTCGCCCACAGTCCAGTCAAATTGCAGAATGGCATCGCCGCGATAGCCCATGCCGCTCTTTCCGGCAAAGCGAGGATGCGGGTAGCGCGGTACATGGATGTCGTTCGTTCCCACGTAGAGGAAGAATGCGCTGTCTTTGTGCTGTTCTATAAAGCGCACTGCTTTGGCGGCAATGGTGTCGGCTATATTCTCGTCCTGCCACAGCGCCTTGCCACCGCCTTTCATGTAGCCGATGCGGGATATGCCGTTGACGATGGCTTGGTTATGCCCATGTTTGGGGGTTGGCTTCAGCTTGGTGAGCAGCTCTGGATGGTCTTTTCCAAGCGGTTCGCCGAGAAAAGGCTTCTTGTAGCTGACCCGGATAGGAGCGCTGGCATCGTAATTGGCCACCCGGTGATTCTCAATCCATACGCAAGGCACACGGTCGCCGGTAGCGGCCATCAAGTATGAATAGTCGAACCCTATGTCCCGAGGACCGGGAGTGATGGTGCCGTTCCAGTCTTGTGTACCGGCCTTGTCGCCCAGACCGAGGTGCCACTTGCCGATGGCTCCGGTGGTGTATCCTGCCGCCTTGAAGACATCGGCCACCGTGCGCTGTTCCGGACGGATAATCATACCCGCATCGCCCGTGGCAATGCCTGTGTCTCTGCGCCGCCAGCTATACTGCCCCGTAAACAGCGAATAGCGCGAGGGAGTGCTGGTGGCAGCTACCGAATGAGCATCCGTAAAGCGCAAGCCATTTGCTGCCAGACTGTCTACATGCGGAGTAGAAATAGCCTTGGCACCATAACAACTCATGTCGCCATAGCCTAAATCATCGGCTACAATGAATATAACATTGGGCTGTCGCGGTGTTTCCACATCTGCTTTCTTACTTGCTCCGGCGCATCCGACCATCAGCAACGAACTTCCCAAACCACAACTGAATAATAGTCCTGTTCTCATCTGTTTTCTATTTTTTGTTTACCAATTAAATATTTCGCTCGGTGTATGTGCCTTATCCATCAGTCTCCTGAGTTCATCGGCCTTTACCTGGTTATCGGCTATCCGGTTGCGCTCTTCACCAATATCTTCTGGCAGATAATATAATTCTTCCACCAATTTTTCTGGCTTGGAAACATTCAGGCGCACTAATTTCCATCCATCTTTCAAGATGGATTGCTTGCCGCCCATCTCATAAAACTCATAATAGATATATTCGTGACAACGTTGCTTTTCTTCTTCTCCCTGTAATACAGGCAAAAAAGAAATTCCGTTCACACCTTCGGGAACCTTGATATCTACAATATCACACACCGTAGGCAGAAAATCCCAGAAAGCCGAGATATGGGCACTCTTACGGTGTGCCTTAATCTGATTGGGCCAAGAAACTATAAAAGGTGTGCGTATGCCTCCTTCATATAAATCACGCTTATAGCCCCGGAAGGGACCGTTACTGTCAAAGAATTCCGGATCGTGCCCACCTACAGCATGCACGCCGTTGTCCGACGAGAAGATTAAAAGAGTGTTCTCCCACTCTCCACGCTCTTTCAGCAAGGCAATAATCTTTCCTACACTGCAGTCTATCTCGCTCACCATGGCAGCATAGGCAGCCTTGGGAGTCATCTGCGTCTTAAAACCACTCTTCCCTATCTTATTTATATAAGGTGTTTCCGAAAACTTACCCTGATACTCACTCAAATCCGGATAGTCTAAATCGGCATGTGGAGGAGTGATGGAAAAGTAGGCAAAAAAAGGCTCTCCCTTTTCTTGGTTACGGATAAAATCCAAACCTTTTTCCATAATCATCCAATGACTGTATACCCTGCCTCCCAGCTGAATCTTATTCTCATTTTCATAAAGATACGAAGGATAATAACGATGGGCAGCCCCTTGGGAAAGATAGCCGAAAAAATAATCAAAGCCTTGATTTATGGGGCTTCCGGTGGTTTTGGGACCTCCCAATCCCCACTTCCCTACACACATCGTGGCATAACCCCTCTGCTTCAGCAATTCGGCCACAGTCACTTCGGTAGATGGAAGATGCAAGTCGAAGGTTCCTTCCTGACTTTTTATCCCCTTATTTCCGCGCACGTAGCTGCAACCCGTATGTTTTCCGGTCAATAGGGCACAACGCGATGGGGCACTCACGGTAGAACCGCTGTAATGCTGCATAAACAGCAAACCTTCAGAAGCCAGTCCGTCTAAATGCGGTGTCTGTATTTTCTGCTGATTGTAATAGCAACCTATGTCTCCGATGCCCATATCATCCACCAAGACAAATACGATATTCGGAAGTTCTTTTTCTGCCGCCGATACATTGGCAAGTTGGGTCAACAATCCCATGCCTAACAAACAAGATGTTTTCATTGTACTACATTTGTTATATTACATGCAAATGTACGGTACATAGCCACAAGGTACTGTGTTATCCATACAAAATTCTTTGTTTTCCGTCTCAAACACTTTGTCCTACGTGCATTTAACAACTATAGACTAAAAAAAGCAGAAAAACAAAACAACGAAAACAAAATAAATAAATACCTTTACCACAAAAAACCGACTGACAACAAGTACAGCGAAGTATAATTAATCAAAATGCAGTATGAAAAACGAAGTAATATACACTATGAAAATCTACATATACATCCTGCTATGCCTAACGCTTTTCTCTCTACGCGCTATGTCTGCCAATGAAAAATTCAAACAATTAACCATAGATAACGGATTGGCACATACCGATGCCAACTGCTTGGTGCAAGACAGTATAGGACTTATTTGGATAGGCACCTATGCCGGACTGCAAAGTTTCGATGGATATAAGCTACAGACCTTTGACTATTATTCTGCCGAACATAAAATCTACCAATCACACAACCGCATTGAGTCCATGGCATACAGCCAAAACAAATTATGGATAGGCACCAATAGCGGATTGACTTGTTTCGACCTTAATACCCACCGTTATATACCTTATTATATAAAAGAAGACGGAAACAAGAAGCTGTCTCTAGATGCTTCCATTACTAAAGTGTTTGCCAACCCGACAGAAAAATACTTATGGATTCACTCGGTTCAAGGACTGGCAGCCCTAAAAATCAATAAAGACACTCTGCAGTCAGTGCGTTGGGAAAGCGAAACCGAACGCATCTTCTGCAAAAGCACAAGTGACCTTCAGTTTCAAGGAAATACAATATGGACTGCAAACAACAGGCACATCATACAACTAAACATACAAAACGATAAAATCAAGATAGAGAAAACCTATCCTGCCAACGAACTGCTGCATAACGATGAAACAATAAATAATATATATATGGCTGGAAATAGCCTATATATACGCACCGGTGAAGGATGCTACAAGTTTTCAACAAACGGAAACGAACTAAATACAACAGAATCAACCTATGTCAATTTCAACCAAGCCAATCCTCAAATACCTCCATTCACAAAAGGAGAATTTATCGTTACCCCGGAAGGAACTTTGTGGTGTGCTTATGCCGAAGGTTTTTTTGAAATGCAACAACCCTTTTCTGCCAAACCCGTCATTAATGAATACCTAAGAAACAGTCGGAACGGCAACTTGTCGGCCATAAAAATAAAAAACATACTAATAGATAAGTATGAAAATCTATGGGTGGCTACAAACAGTTGGGGAGTTTTCTACCGCAACCTTTCACAGTCGTTTTTCAAGAATTTCTCAAAACAAGACTTTAGAGAAATGGGATTCCTACGAAACGAAATAGTATCCGTCACGGGAGAGAAAGACGGTACGCTATGGATGATAGTAGAGTATGCCAGTCTATTGCGCTATGACTGCAAGACAGAACAGTTTTCTTTCATCCGACTGCCTAAAAACAGTAAACGCCCCGTATACTACCAATGCATACAGATGAGCAGAGACCAACAACATTTGTACATAGGAACCAATCACAACGTACTGATTTACAACATACGCACGAAGAAACTAACTCAGCTGATTCCGCAAGACAGCCCAAATGCACACAAGATAAATACGAGCATTGCCGACTTGGCAGAAGACGAAGCGGGACGCCTGTGGATATGCACATGGGGGAACGGAGTATTCTGCATCCAGGATCCACTGGATACACCATCCATCGAAATAGAGCTTTGCCCCCAAACAGACCCCGCTCTTCTTTCCAAAAAGATAACGCATCTGCTTATCAAAGGGAAGTATCTGTTTTTATGTACCACCAACGGACTGAACCGTATAGAATTGACTCACGACGGAAAAATCAAGACTGTATCTGCCTATTATGCCGATGAAACTTTAGAGGCTTCCATGTCTTCCAACTACCTAGCAAGCATTGATTGTGCCAATGACTCTGTATGCTGGGTGGGAACCATCGGAGGTGGCTTAAATAAAATTGTACTACATTCTGCAAATACCAACGATTATACTGCCACCTGCTATACCACAGCCAACGGTTTGCCGAGCAACGACTGCGAAATCGTCCTGCTGGATCAATCGGAGAATGTATGGATAGGAGGCAACGGAATAGTACAACTTGACACCGAGAAAAATCAAATCAATACGTATGGATTTGCCAATGGCCTACAAAACAATGCATTTAAAATCAATGTGTCCTACAAAGACAACAATGGCACACTCTACATGGGAGGATTATACGGATTAAGCTACTTCAATCCGAAAGAACAGACACACAACACAAGATACAGCGAACTGGTACTTACCAACTTGTCTGTGAATAACCAACAGATTATGCCCGGAGAGACTTATAACGGAAACCGTATTCTAACAGAAGTGCTAAATAATGCCTCTGAACTGACCCTGAACTACCTGCAAAACTATTTTTCCATCTCTTTTGCCGCACTAGGCTATAACCTATCCGGGCAAATCATGTACCGTTACCGCCTAAAAGGATTTCAAAATGAGTGGCAGGCTCTGCATTATACCAATAACGAAATTTATTTTTCCAATCTACCCTACCGTTCATACCAACTGGAGATACAACTTTCTACCGACAAAGGATATACCTGGCACGAACCCAGTAAGAAACTGGAAATAGAGATTTTGCCACCCTGGTGGCTGTCAGGATGGGCTAAAATCATGTATGTTATCCTAATGATAGGAGCAATTGCATATGCCTTCAAGCAATACAGTAAGGAGCAGAACCTGAAAAGAGAAAACGAGATACAGAAAATACTCATAGAGCAAGACGAAGAAAAGTATCAGGCCAAAATGCAGTTCTTCATGAACGCCTCGCATGAGCTGAAGACTCCACTCACGCTGATATTACTAGCGGCTGAAAAGCTGATTGGCAAGACACAGCTACAAAAAGAGCACGACACCATCCTGCACAACGCCCAAAAGATGCTGGCGCTTATCACAGAACTGGTTGACATACGAAAACAAGACTTAGGCATCGCCACACAAAACTTGGAACATCTGAATTTCTCTGAAATAACGAAACAGATGTTTAACGAAGCAAGTCTGTGGGCAGAGAGCAAACACATCACCATTTCTTACAAGACAGACGAGGAGAACATAGAAATGGATGCGGACAAAAGCAAAATCGGGAAAATGATTATGAACCTCTTCTCCAATGCCATCAAATATACAGACGAGGGGGGGAAAATAGACATTTCTTTGAGAAAAGGGATGTTGAAAGAAATTAATCCGCGTTACAATAACAAACATACAGAAGGAAAAGTTTCAGAAAAACAGCCTCTCTGTATATTGACTGTGAAGGACACCGGAGTAGGCATTTCATCCGAATCCATCCGACTGATTTACGAACGCTTCTTCCAGGTTAAAGGGAAGAAGCAAGCCCACTTAGGGTCGGGCATAGGGTTGGCCATCGTAAAAAGCACCGTATTGCAACATCAAGGAATGATTATTGTTAGCAGTGAACGCATGGTAGGTAGTGAATTCATCGTAGCATTGCCTATTTATGACAACCTCCTTGAAACAACCGCAGAAGGTGCCAGTTGCTTTGATGCCGGGGCATTTATAAAAGAGCAATACAATGAATTCCAACTGAACAGACCGGCAGAAGAGATAGAAGAAAATAGCACTCCGAATCCCGACCTCCCCACTCTACTGATAGTGGAGGACAACAAAGAATTGCAAACAGCTCTGAAGGAGCATCTGTCCGCCTTTTACAACATACACATGGCAGACAACGGACGAATAGGATTGGAACTCTGTCTGTCTATCTTTCCGGATATTATCATCAGCGATGTAATGATGCCCGAAATGGACGGAATAGAAATGTGCAGACGAATCAAAAACAACCTCTCCATAGCCTATATCCCCTTGGTTATGCTAACAGCCAAAGATAACGTGGAGAGCCAGATAGAGGGTTATGAATCCGGTGCAGATTTGTATATTCCCAAACCATTCTCCGTGAAGCTGCTGGAAGTGAACCTCCGCAGATTGCTCAGCCAAAGGGAAAAATGGTTTAAAGGAGAAAAAAATACAAGTCATTCTGACACAAACGAGGAAAATACTAAACACACAGCAAGCACAGAAGAAAAGCCGAATCAAGACAAGGAGCCTCAAAAATCAATGCTAAGTTCTGAAGAACTGAAAATTATGATTGAAAAGCTTAAAACAATCATTGCCGAAAACATTTCCGATTCCAATCTATCTCCCGAGCAACTGGCCAGTGCATTGGGCATGAGCCGCACCAAGCTCTACAGAGATATAAAAGGCATTGATGGGCAAAACCTTTCTGACTACGTGCGCAATGTACGTTTGGAAAAGGCAGCCCAACTGCTTATCAGCTCCCACATGAACGTGCAAGAGATAATGAATGAAGTGGGCTTTGTCAACAGTTCCCACTTTACAAAAATTTTCAAATTGAAATTTGAAATGACTCCTACAGAATATAAAAGAAAACATTGCTAATGTTTTTTGCGTTTTCTTTTATTCTTTTCGTCCTGTGAATACGGAAAAGACACAATTAGAAACGCAAAACAAAATACCTAATGAAACTTTGAGGGATATTTGCAAACGGAGAATCACTGGATAGTATCGTATCCATAAGTTCTTTCTCGAACTCGAATTGTTTTTTGTAAATATCTAACTAAAGCTAACACTACTGTCCCGTAAAAGTGGATAAATAGTTCTTTGAAATTGTTGAAATATAGTCGATTACACGGTTTTTTGAAATGAAACGGACTTGATTTTGCAACTTTGCAGTCTAAT
>OGEM01000159.1_pt1 | contig 64093 bp, 111 predicted proteins | sample 1570741 | NCBI WGS metagenome assembly OGEM01 (sample SAMEA2582141, study PRJEB24529) | metagenome | biome: Human gut stool | place: China | collected 2011
AGTATTATTTAATATTAGATTTATTGGATTTTTCTTTTTCTCAAAATGTAATTCAAATGTTAAAGACATAAACTCTGATTCATTTTTATTCCAATAAGTTTGCAACGAATCAATAATTGCATCACCAACACCTGGTAAATACCTAAAGAATTTTGCACCCTTATCATACATAATAGAAGCAAACTCTTGAACATCATAATCAACTGCTTCTGCAATCATCATACTTGCTGATTTGCCGAGCAATGGGATTGATAAACTATAAAGAAAACGCTGAAGATTTGTATTACGAGACTCTTCAATAGAGTTAAGAAGTTTTTCAACAGATCTTTTACCAAAGCCTTCTAAAGCTTTCATTTCATTTTCATAGTCTGATAAATGATAAATATCCTTAATTGAGTTTAGCCAACCAAGATTAATGAATTTTTCTATTGTAGATTCTGAAAGATTTTCAATATCTAACGCATTTCGGCTTGCTGCGTGAACCAATTTACCCAAGAGTTTGCCCTTGCAGTCTGGATTTTCGCACATAAGTACCTCAGAGTCATTTTCTTTAACAATTCTTGTAGGTTGACCGCAAATAGGACACTTGTTAGGAATTTTAAAATTACCACTCTTATCAATGCTATCGTGTACTTTAGGAATAACCATATTTGAACGATAAACCCTAATTCTATCTCCAATACCAAGCATCATATCTTTAATATATGTAATGTTGTGAAGCGTTGCTCTTGTGGTAATTGCTCCATTTAAGTCAACTGGCTTGAAGATTGCCACAGGATTAATTAAGCCTGTCTTAGAGGTATTCCATTCAATATCTGTAAGCACTGTTTCAAATAATTCATCTTCATATTTATATGCCATCGAATGTCGGAAGAATTTATCCGTTCTTCCCATAGACTCTGCAATTTTATAATCATCAATCGCCATAACAGCTCCATCATAAGGAATATTATGTGAGTTTGCTGATTCTCTTATTTGATTTAATAAGATTACTAACTCTTTTTTCTGATTAATTCTAGGTGATTTTAATATCGGTATAATCTCAAATCCAATATCTTTAGTTTCAAACAAATCTTTACTTGGCATTTTATGTTCAAATCCCTTAATTACTCTCCAAGCGACAAATCTCATATTTCTGTTTGCAGCTTCCTTACTATCGAGCAATTGTAATGAACCAGATACGAGATTCCTTGGGTGCTTATATTTCTTATCTTCTGAAAGTTTATCATTAATCTCTCTGAAAGTATCCCATCCAATAATTGTTTCGCCATCAATAATAAGTTCATCCTTATATGGAATTTCCTTTGGTACGTTTTTCATTGTTAATACATTCTGAAGGCATTCAGTACCTCTCACTCCATCGCCCCTAGTTTCTGCACCAATTAACTTACCATTAATATAATGAAGAGACGTGGTTAAACCATCAGCTTTAACAGATAAGAAGCAATCCTTATTTTTAATAAATTCAATTAACTCATCTACTGATTTTGTTTTATCAAGTGAAAGCATTGGATGATTGTGCTCTACTTCTTTTAATTCGTCTGCAACTGAATAACCAACGTTATGTGTTGGACTGTTAGATAATACAATACCAGTCTCTTCTTCGAGATTTACTAATTCATCATACATTTTATCCCATTCATAATCTGGCATTATTGGTACTTGATTATAATAAGCATATGATGCATTATTCAACTCTTTAATAAGTTGTTTTATTCTTTCTAACTTATCCATTTACTTCCTCCTCTTCTCCACAATATTCTTTTAAGTATGTAAGCATTTCTGACTCTTCTGGGAAGAACGGATCTCGTTTCTTTACATTTTGCACCCAGCCTAAAAAGTTCATCCAAAACTGACCAACTCTCCAATCAGGCATGTATGTCATGTGTAATCGGGTTACTTCGTTGTAAAAGTTATATAATCTATTTGGATCTCTCGTATTAATCACCTCCTATGAAATGAACATTTCTTCTGATTTTTTAACTCCTAAAACCCTTATAAATCAAGGGTTTTCAGTTTTGGTTTTCTACCACACGACTTACTTTCAGTACAATATCCAACTTCATCACATTTTGCATGGAAAAGATTATCTACAATCCACTTCCATTCATCTGAATATTCTCTTAAAGCATTGCAAATGTCTTTGAATAATTCTCTATACTCCCAATAAGCACGACTGCACATTCTAACTCTACTCATTTCAATAAGACTTCTGAGATTACGTTTATCTACCATTTTTGTACAATAAGCTAACGGGAGTAACATTGTTGCATCTTCGACTGGTACTCCGTTATTAATGAGATGCTGAATATTAGTGTTAATATAACTCATAACACTATGCCATGTTGCAGCAACATCTTCATCGTTACTAATTGATTGTGGTGTTACATAACCAAAACCTTCTCCTTTAGAATAATCAATATATCTTGTACTTGCCTGCAATCTGCTTGCTCCAACTATATGAGTGTAATATTCTCGGATTGTTTTTGCCGAATATCCATCTATAATCATTTCAACATTTGGATATTCCATAACACGTCCGTGACCTGACTTGATACAATCAAGACCACGTTTATAATTTTTTTCGTCATCTGATATATTAGCGTTCCAACAACATCCTGCTCTTGCCCCCATCAATGTAATTGGCTTTTTAGTTGTTTCTGGTAAAATTGTAATTGTTCCCATTTAATCCTCCTACAAAAATTCTTTATAAATAAATACTGCTATTAATATTAGTAATAATATAATCGACAATAACACTGCCATGACTTCTCCAATTAATAAGCCGATGACATAAACAATTCCTTTAACAGCAATACAAACTGTTGTCGCTGCCAGAAACCATAGTAATGTAAACATTATTGCTTTTAATATTTTCTTTATTTTAATCACCATCATTCCAATGAAAGTCCAATTTTTACTGTTATTTATCCTCTAAACTATCCAAAAAATTTTCCAACTTACTCAAAACGACTAAACAATCACCATTATCAGAAAATTCTTCCTCATAATCTATAATACTATTATCAATGCACCATCTTCTGATTTGTTCAACTGTTTGAGACTTTAATTTCTTGTCATATTCGTATGTATCAACTTCTTTATAATATGGACAATCTGTTCTTTCTCCATTGCAAGGAACTGAAATTGTACCTTCCTGACGAAACATGCTACATTCAGCACAATCTGAACCAAATTCCTCGTCCGTTATAATTACTCCATCGTCATCTCTATACCAACTTATATCAATCACCTCTTTCGTTATATTATTCTCTTTTTACTTGTGAGATAATGAGCGAATTGCTTCAAGATATGTAACAAATATTATGTGAAAATTGTGATAAATTTTTATAATAATATTCTTCTCTTGATTTCTTCATCTGTCATTGTTTTTAATTTCTCAATAGCAGCTTCTCTAATAGTAAGTGTGCTAACTGGAATAGTCGAATTTTCTATAATAATATCTAATACATCGGCATCTTCATATTTATTATCAAAATCTTTGATAGCCTCCTCCATAAAACTTTGTGTTTGTTCCTCTGTATGAGTTGTATAAAAATCGTTATCATATGTAGATGTTGGATAATAACATTTGAATAAATCAAGCTTGTTGTCATAACACCATAATTCTTCCATCCAACCGCTATTGTCATCAATCCAATCATGTACCAACTTACTATATTTTATTCTAATCTGCTTACCATTCTTTAACTCTTCCACATAATTGTTTTGCAAAATATCACCTCCTATTACACAAGAAAGTTTGGTCTACTGTGAATTACCAATAGAAATAATGGCTTCTTGTTATTTTAATTTCTCCAAGGATCGTGTTTACATAAGACTTTTCTTATTTCATCAATCATGTCATTCATATATCCATCAGACTTAGCTTTAATATAATCTTTTACTGAATCAACGTCTAAACCTATATCAATTACGTCATTATGATAAGGTTCACCAGTTAGATTTTCTCCAAAACTAATTTCATCAAATGGAACATCATAATATTCGCCTGAATCTCCATCTACGCAACTAAAAGTCAGCTCTGTGTTTTCATCATATCCAATTTCATTTAATTTATTAATCAGATTTATTACTTTCATTTTTACCTCTTCTTATTAACCTATCTCTCATCAACCAATTCTTCTAACACACCACCAACTTCAGCAACAATAATTCCTACTGCTAATGGAATAATCGAACCATTCACTAATGTTACAATTCCACCAATTACTCTGATTGCTGATTTTCCCAAACTAATAAATAAATGTCCTTTACTGTTCATTTCTAATTTCCTCCATAACTTCTTCTACTATGTATTCACAATTTGATTCTGTAGAAGCAATCTCTTCATATTTGATATTGTACTGATTTAATTTATCAATAATTTCTTTTCTCACTTCTTTTGCTTCGTCTTCATTTTGAAATCTTCCCTCATTTTCATATGGATGATTTCTAATCAATAAATAATTTTTATTATTATATGAGTTAAACACATCTAGTACAGTATTGTTGAAATTTTCTCCTAAAATTGTGCTTGTATTATAAATTATAGAAAGGATTAATGGAGAATCGACAACCATAACTTGTACCTTATTTTTAACTCGTCCCATTTTGAATGATTGTTTACCAAATAAATATTCTTGATGATTAAAAACTTCATCATTATGTTCATATAATTTATCCTTGGCAAATTCTGAAACATATTCAGCATTAATGCCACTTCTCTTTAATTTGGCTGTAATATCCATAGCACAGGTGCTTTTACCAGCCGATGGTTCGCCAAACAAATTTACAACAATTGTGTTCATAATTTCCTTCCTTTCTTCCAAAGAAACTGTCGTTATATTTAATAATATGTGGGTAGGGATTTTCACCCTACATATACATTACTGTACAAACAGAGGTATTATTAACGTGACCGCCATGGGAAAAGAACTTCCGTACTCTTGGTTAACAGCCAAGCGCATTGTTCAGTCGTACACTTAAGTACATTTCTCGCTACATAACGGATATTTCGTGTCTACATATTCCACCACCACATTTATTTATTCTCTTTTTTAATATGAAGCAGAAGCTTCATCTAAGTTGTTATTATTTTTTCACTTAATTTCTTTCTTTGTCTTATTTAATAGTTTCTTTAAATACCATTTTTTGTAATTTTGAAAATTTAATATTATACATTTCTTCAAAAAGTCCAATACCATCTCTTTCGAGCATTCTTCTATAAGACCATATTTTATCTTCTTTGGCAGTATTTTTATTGTTTTTAAAATCATCACGCATAACAACTCCATCTTCACGAGTAATTTTTACTCTTGAATTTGGACAACTCATACAGTCATCTACATAACATAATCCGAATGGATTGTACTTGGCACATTCTTTTTGATCACAAACTTTAATCAGAAGTTTATATTTAGTAATCGCTCTATTGTCCATCAACTTCAACCTCTTAACATTATGATTATTTTGTCATTTTTACGAATCAAAAGAAAGAACGGTTTCAAAGGATTTTCGACCTCGGAAACGCCCTATTTATGGGGCTTCCGAGACTTCAAAATCTCAATTTTTGTCATTTTCCGCTTCTAACATCATCCAAGTGTTTCTATTGTTATGACTTGTCCTAATACACTGCAAAAATGCTTCAGGTTCAGCCAATAATAAACATCTCTTCTTTGCTCTGGTCAACAATGTATAAAGCATACAGTTATCAAGAAGCTGATGATGTGTATTATCAATAATACCAATTACTGTCTTTCGACCAGCACCCTGTAATTTATGTACTGTCATAGCATAAGCAAGATCCAAAGCAGCTAACTCTTTCTTTGTGTATTCGATGATTTTGTCTTTTCCAAAAATATCAGTGTAAGTTACTTCACAATACTCTTCTTTTTTCTTGCCATCATATCTTTCACTGATTTTTGTCACATAACCAATCTCGCCATTAAATACATTTTTGTCATAATCATTAACTGTTTGCATTACTTTCGCACCAAGCTTAAATGTCGTATCAAATCCATCAATGCTCTGTAATACGTCTCCAAGCAACTCATTCTGAATAACCTTGTTAATCTCAGTTGTACTATTTAAGCAATCTTTTCTACGAGGTACTGCAATAACCACATTGTCGATTCCATCTGATTCAACAGATTTGATGAATGTCTTAACAGCAATATTAAACAATGACTGTCGATTTGTACGGAACATATAATACATATCCTGTAATTCACCATGAATAATTCTTGGTTGTAACTTTTCCGATATAGGATTGATATTCTCTCTAATCTTATTAGCGTCAACAAGTATTCCTGACTTCTCAGCCTGTCTCATTGGTTTTACTAATTTACTTACTACTGAATCATCAAACATTTCTATTAAATCTGAAAATACATTTCCAAATCCGATAGGTGGTAACTGCTTATGGTCGCCTGAAATAATGATTCTTGTATTGTCTCCAATAGCTTCAAGCCAATGTAAGAACAAACTGGCATTAACCATACTTCCTTCATCAAGAAACGCAACATCTGTAATCAAATGATTATCCTTATTGTATGTAAAATCATTTAAACCTTGGCATCCAAGTGTTCTATGAATAGTCATTGCAGGAAATTCTGTTGCTTCTGTAATTCTTTGAGCTGCCATTGCTGATAAAGCTGAAGCTGTCATCATATAATTATTCTCCATATAAGCTTTAACAATTGCTCTCATAATTGAAGTCTTACCAGTTCCTGCTTTTCCAGTTATCAAACTAACAGTTCTATGTAAGCTCTTATGAATCGTGTCTAACTGCTCTACTACATAATCAAATCCTTGTTCTTCTTCCGCATGTTTAATTGCTTTATCAATCGCTTCATCAGAAATATTGATTGTTGTTTCAATTTGAGATTTATTCAGAATCAAATGATAAATCTGCATCTCAATATCGTAATAATATTTCAGACCAATTCGACCATTATCAATATGAAGAAAGTCATTATTTTCTAATAGCCAATCAACCTTATTGCAACACTCGTATATATTATTACTTATGGCTGCCCTTAAAATCTTTTCAGAACACCATGTATGACCTTTACTTTCTCCTAAGTCTTTAAAATAATATTGAACAAAAGCTACAAGTCTCTGAGTTGAATCAATCAATTCTGGTTTTAATTTTAATGCAAGGTCATCGCATTTCTTAAAACCAATTCCGTCAATTTTCGTCATCAAGTATGGATTTTTCTCTAACTCTTGCTTTAATAAAACTGGATTAGGTTCTTCTGATAATAACTTTTTAATCATTGCATATGTAACACCAATTGGTTTAAGCATTGAAATAATGTCAGAAATAAGATAGTTATTGCTTATCTTCTCCTTGATTTTGTTCCATGTAATCTCTCTTACGCCCTTAACAAGACTGTAGTCAATTGTTTTCAATGTGCCATTTGCAACATCATTAACCACATCTGGATAAGCATTTATTAAATTGTCAGCCATCCATTCAGGAATCATTGACTTTAAAAATAATAATTGCGTCTCTCTATTCTGTGGGATAATTGCATATATGGCAATCGGCACATACTGATCACCATATTTTTTATCCTTTTTATACTTTGCTTTAACTACATATTCTCCACCAACAACTAAGTGCTGCATCTTACCTGCAAGTTTACTCATCTTTTTATTCTCTTCATCAGAGGTTTTATTATCACCAAATGGATCAAATGCTTTTGTTGGTTTTGTAAAGAATGGAATATCATCGGTTGTTGAAAATCCAAAAACACCCCATGTCGAGTCATCTGAGTAATATTGCTCATATGTAATTATTGCAGTGAATTTATAAATCTCATCTTCATCCAATTTAGACTGATACTCCTTTCTTTCTTACATATTCAAGCCATTTACTATAAGGCTTTAATTTTTCTACAATAACTTTTTCTTCACTATCTTTTTTACAAAGGATTGCTACTTGTTGTCCTTTCTTTACAAGGTCTTCATACTCTTTTAATTGACTGTGCCATACAATTCCTTCAACAAGTCCAAAACTTGAATAGATATTTATATAAGCAAACTGCTTACCATTCTTATCTTTTTTCTTCTGAACCTTTGCAATAATTCCAACTAATGTACACTTCTCACCATCAGGAACATCTTCAAATGGTGTTAAAAATGTATAAGCTGCGTCAAAAGGATTGTCATTAATGAATACTTGTAATGTTTGGAACTCCCAAAATTGTTCATCTTCAAGATATTTTTTATTATCCTCAATGTATTTTTGGAATCTAACTTTTTGATTTTCGTCAAACTGTTTTTTCTTCAATCGGTTATACTCTGTAAGCAACGCCTCTTTGTCATAAACAACTCTTTTTCCAGAAGAAGGAACAATATATTTTTTAAGGTCAATATTCCAATCTTCTTCGAGTTTCTTGTAGGTAGGCAATGACTGAACTTCTGTGAATTTTAATGGTTGATACTGTGATTTAAGATATGACACAAGTTTTTCACGCTTGTTTTTACAAGGAATTGCACCAGATTTAATTAATGCAATAACAGATGCCTTACCTAAAGAAAGTCTCGTAATCAAATCATCAAATGACTTGTATATACCATTATTCTCTCTTTCTTCAATTATCTGTTTAGAAAGTGATTCTCCTATACCACCAATGGCAGACAATCCAAATAAAACCTTATTGTTATCAACTGTAAAATTCATTCCCGAATGATTAATATTAGGTGGCATAATATTTACATCAAAATATCTTGCGTCAAGAATGTATTTGTTAATTGCTCCTGCTTTATCCTTATTCTGATTAAATAAAGCTTTGAAAAAATATGTTGGATAATGTGCTTTGAACCAAGCTGTCTCGAAACAAAGAACTGCGTAACTATAGGAATGCGACTTGTTAAATAAGTAGCCGCCTTTCTGAGATAATTCATCTGCAATTTTATCTGCTATCTCTTTCGGATAACCATTTGCGACTATCTCACTACGAAGGATTTCTGACTCTTTTTGCACAAGTTCTACAATCTTTTTTCCAATCGCCTTACGGAATAAATCAGCACCTCCATAAGTTCTTCCACCGAATTTTTTAACAATATCAAGAAGCTGTTCCTGATAAATCATACAGTAATTTGTATCCTTTAATATCTCGTCCATATCAGGATGAATTGATAGAGGTCTACTTCCACCTGTTGCCATTTCAACATACTCATCAAGTGCTCCCATACTATCAGGTCTATACAATGCCAAAATAACGGATATAACCTCAAAATCTAACTGCTCAAGCTTTGGTTTTAATCTGATAAGCAAGTCTTTCATACCAGCAGATTCAACCTGGAATACTCCATTAGTTTTGCCACTTGCCAACAATTCATATGTAGGTCTATCATTTTCAAATTCAGGATTATTAATGTCATAATCCCAAGGATCTAAATGTAAATCATCCTTAATCTCTTTTACAAGGTTGAGAGTTGCTACACCAAGTAAGTCAAATTTAACTATTCCAATATCTTCTACATAATGCTTATCAACCTGAATTACATGCTCACCCTTAGTTCCTATCTTCATTGGCATATAATCATTGATTGTTGTATCAACAATTCCTACACCACCTGCATGAATAGATACCGTCTTAACACGACCACTAAGATGCTTTGCAATATCAAATAATTCAGCATATTGTGGATTATCTGCGAGTAAGTTAGGATTTGCTTTCATACAATCATCCCACTTATCAAATGTAAATTTCTGAGAAAGTTTTTGCATTTGATTATACGGAAAACCAAGTATCTTACCAACATCAGTAATTGCTACTGTTGGTGTAATATATGAATAATTGATAATCTGACATACTCTATCTTCTCCATATTTATCAACAAGATAGTCAATAATTGCATCTCGATTTCCTACGTCAGTATCAATATCAGGAAGTCCAACTCGTTCAGGATTTAAGAATCGCTCAAAGATAAGTCCATATTTAATCGGATCAATATCTGTAATGTGGCAACAATAACAAACTAATGAACCTGCTGCACTACCTCTTCCTTTGCCGACTTCGATTCCAAGCTTTTCTGCTGCTTTTATAAAGTCCCATACAAACAAGAAATATCCATCAAATCCCATTGAATGAATAATTCCCATTTCATAGTCAAGACGTTCTTTTCGTACCTTTTTGTCAGCCTCACTTAATTTGTCATACCCTCTATCTTTCCATCCTTTGTTTACTAAGTGCCATAAGAATTCATTATTATCCTTATACCCCTCTGGTAATGGGAAAGTAGGTAACTGCGGTTTCTGAAATGGCATATTAACTTCACCAATTAAATCTGCTACCTTATTGGTATTCTCTAAACCAATACATACATTTTCATATCCAATCTGATTATCCATACACTCATGAATCTCTTCTTCAGATTGCATATAACATCCTTCATATACCTCAGTATTTTCAATGGCGTTTTTATCATTATTACTGCTTTTTCTACCAATCTGAATAAGTTTATCCTGATAGTACAAATCTTCCTTTTTAGGAGCATGGCTATCAGTTGTAATAATAAATGGAGTATTTGTTTTCTGAGAAAGTTCTAAGATTTTTTGATTATATAAACATTGATCTTTATGTGAATGAGACTGCATCTCAAGAAAGAAATATGGAAAAGCTTCTTTATATTCATTGATGTATTCAACACATTTCTCAAAATCTGATTCTCTTGCTAATTTACTTGCTAAACACGCAGATGATATAACAAAATTCTCAGCGTATGGTTTTAAGTCTTCGATTGTACATCTTGGCTTAAAATAGAATCCTTCAAAGTTGCTTTTTGTAATAACCTTGTTTAAATCTTTTCTACCCTGTTCATTTCTAATTAAGCAAATTAAATGGAAATATTTGTTGTCCTTATCCTTGATTTCTATATCTTCACACTCATATAACTCACAGCCATATATCATTTTGATATCTGGATAATCTTTCTTAATTAAGTCAAAATAGATGTGGCTATATACATTACCATGCTCTGTTACGGCAAATGCTTTTAGTCCTATTTCTTTTGCTCTATCCAACATTTCCTTTGGACTTCCATATCCATCGAGCAATGAATAATATGTATGGTTATGTAATGAACTATACATAACTCACCTCCTACCAATCATCATCTTCATCGTTACTACTTACACTAATAACAGCGACATCTTCAATAATAACCTGTGGTGTTCTAATGCCGTTGTACTCATTTATTGAAGGTTTACCAACAATAGTAAATGTAATACTATCTTTATCACTCCATGCATCTTGTATAAAATCATATAACTGATTGCCTTCTTTACACTTAAATTGAATATACTTAATATCATCTATTACAAAGCTGATAGTATCCTCATTTTTTCCAAATACTTCAAAACAATCTCTTGTCAATGATATATTCTCTATTGCAACCATTGGTTCATCAATTCCTTGGCATATAATATCTTCAAATTCAGATAATTTTAAAATCAATGGGATTGTGACATGATTTATGTCTAAGATAAAATCTACACGATATGTTGAATCATATTCTGTATCTTTGAGAATAGTATTTATTTCGTCAATTGCTTTTTTCTTGTCATCTATAGGTAAATCAACAATACCAAATGCATTTGCATGACCTTTACCATTTATAATTCCTGTCGAATTAATAATGTCTTTGAAACTATCAATCGGACTATAATCAATATTTCTTGCACTACCACCGAACACAGACTTCTTTTTTTTCTTATCATAATGCTGCTTTAGTAAAATACATGGCTTATTGTACTGTTCAGCTATTTTAATTGCTACAACACCAGTTAGTCCACTATCAAGAACTTCTGTAACATCGACCATAATAACTTTATCATCGTTTGGAAGTTCATCTACGATTTCTGAAATGGCTTTAACGCCTTTTTCTTTCATCTTATCTTGACGAGACTTTGCATTTTTACATAGTCTTGCAGCTCTATCATAAATACTTTCTTGAATAGTTTCTGCTGGTTTATCTTTGGTCGCTCTCTTTTTATATTCAAAGTATTCGTCCTGTTCAATAAATGCTCTAAATAATAATTCTTTTTCGTCATTTGAACCAATACGAATCATTCCATTTAAAACTGGTGTTATGTACCACTGTATATTATGAATATTAACTTTGCCATTCATACTATAATCCTGAGCTTTAATAAGTGCTTGCAAACATTTATTCTTAATGTTCAGTAATCCAATATTTGTAATGTATCTTGTTTCAAACGACCTCATATCCATTACATCACTGATATTTGCTAACGCACATAAGTCTAAATAATCATCGGCAAATTCATTCCAAGTCTCTGTGTCTAATGCTTGTAAAAACTTATATACGATACCTGCACCACAAAAATCCTTATTAAGATAATCTACACTCATCTGATTATTAACAATTAAAGCATGTGGATTATCTTCTTCTGACTCATGGTGATCAAGAATTAAAATGTCAATTCCACGACCAACAAGTTCCTTGCACTGTAATGTATCATTTGTTCCAGCATCAGGAATAATCAATAACTTTGTATCTTCCGATACTGTAATATCATCGTCTAATCCATGTGATTTTGCTCTTGTATGTAATATGTAATTGACGGGATATTTATTGTCCATTTGTTTGATATATAAATACATCATAGCTGCTGAACAAAATCCGTCTGGATCTTCGTCAACCAATATTTCAATCTTATTTTTTTTATTAAAATGGTTCATAAATAGCTCAACTGCACTGTTTATGTTATCCAATTTATCATACGGAATTACAATACTATCATCTAAATTCAGATATTTATTATAGTCTTCAATTCCTCTATTTTTTAAAACTTCCTTTATTACATTGGAAGTGTTATTGTCGCTATTGTCATATAACTTATATTTCAAGTACACACCTTCCTATCTTAATCTATATATATTATTCTCTACCAAATGCTTCCAATTTGTAGGATTATCTGTTGGGGATTCTTTTTCTTGAAGAATATTATCTTCATCAAACATATAATAAAGAGGAACACCATCTGGAAATCTTTCAGCTAATATTTCCAATTCTTCTTTGGTTACATCTTTATCAAAGCAAAAAATAATATCTACCCCAAGTCGCACCAACATATCAATCTGATATTGGGATAATTCTTTTCCACCTGTTCCACCAGTATTTTGATAACCGTAACTCCATGCTTGTTGTACAAATTTCTCTGCTTCACCTACATAAATACGTCCTGTTCTTTTTATATATGGAAGAGTCTTATATAACCCATATAGAATCTTTGACTTTGCACATGGCTCTAAATAAATATATTTGTTCATTCCATCAGGTACTTTTCTGTCAAAATATCTTGCTTTAACACCGACTAAATCTCCTAATTCTGCTCGAATAGGAATTGTGTATCGGTTGGTTTCTTCATCAAATCCTATTTCAAATTCTCTCTGTGTTTCATAATCAATGTGATCCTCATAGAATAAATCGTTGACATATGGCTTGTAATACGAAAGAATTTTTTCTGAAATAGGTTGTAATGGTTTTTCTTTTTCTTCTGATATATTAGAATCCATATCTTCTAACATTTTCAGTATCTTAAAACTATCAGGAATATCCTCTTCAAAATCATGATAATAAGACATTCCTATTTCTGAACATATTTCCCTTAATCCTTCTGGAAATGTAAGATTTTTTATATAACAAACGAGGTCAATAATATCTGTCTGTCTACTACCTTTTATCATTTGACGAGTTTTATTGAGACAAATAAGTGATTCGTTATTATATAAAATAATTGCTCCTTTGTTATCTCCATCTGGATTACCTGCTGTCCAATATGCTCCAACTGAATGATATTTGATATGGTGGCAACCAACGGATTCTAATATCTGTTCAGAATAGTTATTTTCATATATGTAATTCTTTAGCTCTCTTACATCCAAGCTGCCACCCTCCAATTAGTCACTATTTTTTGGTTTCTTAATGATATAACCTATATTTCTCCATATATTCAAATTCAAATCAATCTCGAATAACATAATCTTGTCCTTGCTACCTGCTCTATTCTTATCTGGTTTAATACAAAAATATTGTTTACTTAAATCCAAATCTTCTGTTACAGGCTCTCCCCAAGAATCACATTCCAACACAACTTGATATTTATGGTATTCTTCCTTATTAAGCTTCTTACCAATGTTTAGAATATCAGCTACATGCTTTATCTGTTTAGCATTGGCAATATTGTTACTACTAAGACTAAAAATATCAGTAAATACAGTATCATCACTTAACTGGAATACTGCATAACCACTCATACGAAGTTCCTTTGTCAACTCCTTCAGTTTTGTTGCAAACTGCTTGATCTGTGACCAATCATCTGTGTTATACCCTTTTAATGTGTCATAGCCGTAATACTTAATGTTCTGAACCATCTTTGCTTTACGCAACTCAAACTCAATTCTTTCAGGACTATAGTCATCTCCTACATCCTTGAACATAACCTTGCCTTTACGGTCACTGCTATCAATCCAGTCTGTTACTTTCTTGACATTCCAATATTCTTCTGACGTATCTTTTATTCTCTTTATGTAATCCGAATTACTTTCAAGATACACGCCATTATCATCAATTTTTCTTCTGATAATGTTCCCAGTCTTATCGTGGTACACACCTAACACAATTTCTTTTTCAGGTTTCGTTAAATGGACTCCATGTAAGTCCTGGAACTCTTTATTATTGATAACAGTTGTAATCAAACAGCTACGAAGATCCTCTTCATCCATCTCATTGCTCATAAGAAAAAAATTCTCATTTTGTACGAGTGCGACATAAGCTGCTAATAATACAAGTTTTCTAGTTTTACCCTCATTAGAAAGAAATCCTTCAAATAATACCTTTGTCTCTCTAAGACCAAGAAAATATTCATTATACATATACCAAGGGAAAGGTAAGCCGAAATTTGGCTTTTCAAGATATTTATCAATCTGAGATGAGTTTTTGTCAGTAAGTTCTACTGCTTCTTCACCAGCATTTATTACTGTATTTATCTTATCCGCTTTTGTACGAATAATTCTGTAAATGTCATTTGGTGACATTTTATCGAAATTTCTATGAGATAATATTTTTTCAACTGGGAATCCATTTCTTCCATATTCTCTGACCAATGAATATTTTTTAACAGTATCAAAATAATTTTTCACATCATTTTCGTCTGCTAAAGTCATATATCTTTGAAGAGTTTTCCATCCCTTATACTGTTTGTATAATTTAAGTCGCTCCTCATTCTGACTCATAAATACATTCATCTTTATCTCATCGACTGTTTGAGAAAATGTAAGATAATATGTTTCAAAACTATCATAAAAAAACTTTGTTGCAGGATCAGAGAAATCATATTTACTTCTCATAAAATTGCTATAATTTACAATCAAATCGGGAGACTTTAGTAGCGCACCCACAAAACATATTTCTGATTGTATATTACAATCCTTTAATTCATGTTCATTGTCCAATATTTATCTCCTATCCAAAAATATCATCCACCAAGTCTGAAATATCATCTGTGTTATCATTAGTTTCTTCCTTAGATATATTTGTATAACCAATTGATTGACTAACAATATTCTGTGATTTTTCTGTTTCTTTCTCAGCTTCAAGTATTTTTTGTTTTTCTTTCCACCTTAAATAACTGTCATATTTATTTACCAAAATAGATAAATCATATGTTAATCGTACTTCTGGTTGCATATGAATACCTTTTACTTCATTTTTCTTAGCAATACCATTAAGCATATCAATTTTTCTTTTCCACATATCAAGTAGGTCTGAAGGTGGAATACCTACTGTCATTCCCTTAAATGTACCAGCATAGATATTACTTAATTTCTGCCATACAGTAGTCGGAATAATGGTTAAATCATATGCTTCTTTAATAAATTGAAATATCTCATCTTGTTCTATCGCTACCGCAAGATGTGAATATGTATCTTTTTTTATTGTATCAATGTGGTCATATATCCAAGTCCATTTTGCTGATACGTCTGCTCTTTTATTCGCAATACGTTTCAGACATATATTGATAAAGCAACTACTATGATAGGTTTTCTTATCATAGTAGATTGCATCGTCAATATTATTCTTGTTTATATAAAGGTCTTTTCCGCAACAACCACATTTTCTTTTAACACCATCTTTGCTATTTGTGTATCTTGCCATAGTCCTACCTTACATAACCAAAAATTAATCAAACATTGCTAATACCTTATTGAGAATTTCAACATCTGTTACATTCTTGTATGCTGTAGGAAGACCTGCTGCTTCAAGCTTTTCCTTCATTGCTTTCTTCTCAGTAGGTGGAAGCGCATTTCTTTTAGCAATAATCTCTTTCTTAATTGCTTCAATATCTACACCACCACTTCCGTTAGATACATTCTCTGACTCTGAGTTATCAGGCTCTCCAACCTTACCAAGAATCTCCTTACTATAAATATCCTGCTCAACATCAACAGCCTTGGTTAAGTCATTCTTTACAACAAATGCTTTCTTATCTGCTGTCTTGTCGATAACTGACTGCCAATCAAGTAATGTAGGATCTTCAATAACTGAGTTGTCTTCGTGAGTATGAGTTCTATCCTTCTTAACATGAGCACATACTGTACCTTCTTCATTTCTATACATACGGATTTCAGTTTTAACATTATATGTCATACCCTTAAATCCATCTGGAATCTTTCTTCCAGTTACAACACTCATTGTAGAACCGTCTGACTGCTTAATAGTCTCCTTCTCATCTGTCTCTCTTGCAGTTACAATGTAGTGAACACCAGAAGCCATAAGATCGAGAATTAAATCCTGTCCCTTAAAGTTAATTGTCTGGTAATCTTTAAGCTCCATTCCTGCGCCTTCAATCTTAACAAGTCTTGCATCTCCAACAAGCCCATCCTTGTCTGCCTTAACCTTGTTTCTCTTCTTTGAGAACTCAACCAATCCCTGCTTTGTTGTTAGATTAAGTATTGTTGTACCATCAACAACAATTGCATCTGCTCTAAATGGCTCTCCGTCTGCATCAAGAACTACATCATCTGTTTCCTCTCCGTCATCATCAAGTTCGTAGAAATCTTCACCATTCTTAACCTTTGCAATATACTGTCTTACTTCTCCAAGTGACTGAGTATATACAATGTAAATATTTTCAAGGTTTACACCATTTGCTTCTAAGTCACCAAGATAATCATCAATTGAACCAGTCTCAGGATCAAGATATAATACTCTGAAAGGCTTTCCATCTGGACGCTTGAAATATGCAAGCTGCATAGCCATTGTAGACTTACCTGTAAACTGCTCTCCATATAAAATCATACCCAACTTACTCTGTGTGACTGACGCTTTTCTTGCTTTTGCCATTAAATAATTCCTCCGTTAATTCTATAATTTTGATTATTGGAACGCCATTTCTGACGCTCCATATTGTTATTCTCTACTTGTGAGAATTAATCCCACGCTTCGTCATCTCCATCGTCAAGATCAGAACCGTCTCCCCAATCATCGTTAGAGTCAGAACCAAAGCTTTCCTCTGCCCTATTAGCATTCTTAATCTTAGCAATAGCTTCTGTAACATTCTGTTCTGTGTAAAGTTCCTTATCAATAGACGAACCCTTTGCACCAGTAATGATAAACTCTCTCTTTGTAGGAGCAGATACCTTTTCCATGTTATCTTCTTCGCCCCAATTATCATCATCATCTGTTTCAACTGTTTCTGTCTGAGTAGAAGAAACCATATGACCACTTACCTTGATTGCGTTATAAGGACTAAGTGAATTCTTAAACTTCTTTGCAAGAGCCTTATCCTCGATAAAGAACTGAACATCTTCAATGTTGCTATATGTAACAATCTTTGCAAGAACAATAAATCTACCAGTTGGTTTATCATTATCATCCTTTTCCTGCTCAATACCCATGAAGATAATTACCTGGTTAAAATCATTCTGCTTCTCAAACTTCTCATCATTAAAGTCGATTTCAGAGCAAAGAGAAATCTGATTTGGTACAAGCTTTGTAGATGTTCTCTTATTACCCTTATCATCTGTAAAACTACTATAATCAAGATTACCTCTGATAAATACAGAAGATCCATCCTTCAGATTTTCCTTAACTTCCTTACAAGCATCAAAATCTGTAAGAACCTTCTTGTCATTAACTGTCTTTCCTTCTGAGTCAACTTTCTTCTTTACACCGATATTCTTTCCAATTAAACGGAAGCCCTCACGGTTATAGGAAAATCTATCAGCCCAAGGTACTTTAACTGTCTCAGCCTTTTCGCCCTTCTTCTCAGCTCTCTTGGAAAAATATACATTCTCCTGTTCCATGCCCTGAAGATTGACATATAATGTTTCACCATCAAGATAGCTTGTACCAAAGTTAAGCATTCTCATAGGCTTTCCACTCTTTGTCTTAATCTCCTTGAAAGCTGTGTCCTTTTCCATACCAGATACAATTCCCTTTAACTGGAACGCACCCTTTGTCTCAGGTAAATCAAATAATCTTCCTTTTTTCTTTGTTTCTGCCATTTTAAAAATGTCCTCCTTATATGTAATAAAATTTAATAAATAACTTATATATAAACGCCCTTCTCAGGACGGAACATAGAGATTAAATCTATATAAAATCTATATTCAACAGTGATTTTTGAGCGCAAAAGCCCAAGGGTATGCTGTTCTTTCACCCATTCATATATTCACTATTCAGTTATTTGTTTTGGAATTTTTGAACTGAATTGTTCAAGACTAATTACTAAGCAGTAATCTTTACTTTTATAAGTCTATATGGCTGATAAGCGTTTGGATATTTCTCTCTATCCACTTTACTGATAAACATATCATATGGTCTAGTCCATACTCTCTGATCCTTTAAGCTCTGATATACAACCATCTTTTCTTCTGTTTCTGTATTAGTTCCAATGGCAACAATCTTATAGAAATCACCTTTGAAATGTTGTACTGTGTCTCCTGGTTGAAAATCTCTATCATATGTAAACGTCAAATCACCTTTTTCACCTTGCTCAATATGTCCCAATATCTGAACATTCATTGTGATAAATTCACCATGTTTTAAAAGTTCGTCCTTTTCAATAAGTGCAACTTTATTAATTAAATAACCATCCTCTTTTTCTTCACAAGTAACTATCTGACCTGACTTCCAATTATTTGCAAAGTCTTCATTAAATATAAATTGTGACACTTTCTCACCTCCTCAAATTCCAAAGAAACAGTGAATTCCTCACTCGCTATTTACTATATAAACCAATCTGTTTCATCTTTTTAAGAAATAACTTCATCTCATATCCTGTAAGACCAACACATGTATTTCCAACTTTCTTTTCATCCATCAAATCTGGATCATAAGACTGTAAAATGTGTTTACCAGAACTTTTATGTAGAATACAAACTTTATGAATATACTCATATGTATCAGTTGCATTGGTTTTTTCATACTCTACACCATATTCATTCTCTTTTGTTTTTACAAACCCAATCTCTTTTAATTTGTCATCTACTGTTTTAAATAATTTCATATAATTTTTTCCTTTCACTTACTTATTCTCTATTCGATTTTCATTTTTATTGGAAATTGTTTGGTTGATTAACCAATAAGATAAAGCATTCCGATTATATAATGTAATGTCTGGTCTGTAGTATATGTAATCTTATTCCATCTTGCTTTCAACGGATCAATAATCAGATGTGAAATAAAGATTACTGCCAACTGCCATGTCCAACCGAATGCTATTAAGAATGGAACACAATATAATGCACAATGTACAAATAAATGATACCAATTCTTTCCTTTTGTCTGTGCAATAAAATCACATTGCAACACATAATCACCAATTAAATGACACAACACAATCAATACAATTGTGTGTAAATTTAAATTCACTATACTCACATCCTCACCCCCTAACTATATATTCTCTGTTTTCTTTCTTCTCATTACTAATTCAAACTCTGTGCTAGGATATGAAATCTGATATTCTTCTTTCTTGCCTTCTGAGTCTTCCATATTGCCCATAAACCATGCATATACAGCATCTATTACTTCATTTGTAACATCTATTTTCTGTCCAATCCACATATGGTTTTCTGTATCCTGAGTTCCATAGTAAATTGTATTTGTTATTGGACTTATACCAAAACCTTTCTTTTTCGCCATTTATTTTTCTCCTTACTGCAACATTTCTGGATAAAAGTCATACAAATAATCTCCAAAATCTCCACTTCTCTCTGAATCTGTTTGACTCTGCCAAAAATGTTTCCACTCTTTACCTCTTTCAGTCTGAATAAACTGTTCGTATTTAGGTCTTAAAGCTTCTCTATCTTTACAAATGTCGCTCATTCTATAATTCTCCTTTAAAATTGCACTAAGAAATGTCAGTTTCATTCGGTCTTGATTTCCATACCATATATAGTGTTTGTTGTGCTTTACGCTCACTATATATGGTATGTTATTTACTCTTCACCAATAAATACCAATCTATCAATATATTCTCTACTTTTCAGAAGATTTCTTTAAGTCTGTTAATGCATAATCTAAATCCTTAACCGTCTGAATAGCTTCCTTCATACTATTCATACCAGCAACAGCACTTGAAAAAGCTTTAATACTTTCAAACTCCATCTCTGAAATAGTCTTTAAAACATCGACCAATTTCATATTGCCAATTCCAGATACCTTTGCTGCATTTTCGATTGTTTCTTCTTCATTGACAAGTAAATCAATAAACTGTCTTACCTTATTATTCTCCATTTCTTCAACTAAGTAATTTGGTACATCTTCGATACTTGGATATTTTTCGATATGTCATACACCTCCATAATAGGTTATTCTCCATACTTTTCAAATAATTTTGCCATTGTCATATCATTGTATTTTGCAAGATCCACACAACAAGCACATACATTTTTAGGTTGCGATGCTCCAATTCCATAGCATAGATAATCAGTCAATTTAGCATACTGAAAATTTTCATATTCTCCTCTTGTATTCCAACCTACCATTTCTTCACCACTAATAATGAATTTTGTATCAGGAACACCAAGTACACTGCCATTACACTGTCTCCACCATGCCTCTTCACCTGCTAATTTAACAAATTCATCTTCTGACATATCACACATCTTATTAAATAGGTTTTCAGATATTTCCCATACCTCATATCTATTCCCAGCATATGTAATTTCAGCATCATTTGGTGGATTATCTACAATGTCAAAAAATCTTTTTATTTTATTTCCTAAAATCTCCATTATTTTACCTCTCAAGGAAACCGATATTTACTTATTTTTTGATTCAAATTCTTCAAGTGCTTTATAAAATTCACTACCTTTAATTTCTGTAAAACCTATATCATTATCTGGTGTAATAGTTTCATATTTTGTTGTAGAAATCTTCAAATATAATTTATTTCCATACTCAAATTTTAAAATTGAATATCCTCCTAAATGTAATTCCTTGAAATAATCTCCTTCTTGAATTGGATGATTATTAATAACAATTTCTTTTTCAATGCACAAATCCTGGAACTCTTTTAATGTTTTGCTATTGGCTCTAAATTTTCTCATTAATACATTAGAATCGCAGAATAACTTAGTTGGTTTTAGTAATTCCTTACCAAATTTCTGATTGTTTTCATCGCAATGGGCAATATATAATCTAATATTATGTTTCTCATGCTCTTTAAATGGACGATTTACAAATCCATCTCCACTAATATAATATTCTTTTCCAGCAATACCTTTATTCTCAAAAAAATTATTTACTAATATTCTTCTTTCTTCCTCATGTTTTCTATAATCATCAATCTCTTTGAGGAATTTCTCATTTGTTACAATATAAAATTTCTCCATTTTTTATCTCCACATTTCCACAAGAAACGAATCATTCCTATTAATTTATTCTCTCAATCTATCCAACACTCTCATCAAAACGTGCCTTGTCAAATTCTTAACATCACCACTGTACAATCCACATTCAATGTCACAAGCCTTTAGAACTTCATCAAGAGTTTTATTCTTCTCTTCACTTAGTAACCTCTTACAGTTCTCATATTCAATATCATTTGTCTCGTGAGCATTTCTGAAATTATTTTCCAAGCAGCGAATAACTTCAATCAACTCATCTTTTGTCATAGATTTTAATGTGCTGTCCGAATAAGTTTTTCTTCCATCACCTATTGACATGTTCCACCTGCCTTTACTATCTCAATCGCCTTTTCAAGAGGAATAAGATAATTATTGCTGTTGCCACTTCCATACAGTTTTACAGAAGAGTCCGTTTTCAACTGCCCTACAACACCATCAATATAATAAGCTGTTGGTTGGTCTTTTATATCTCTATAATCTAACACATAATTGCTACACTCTTGACAGTGTGATATATCTCCTGAACAATCACCTTCATAGTTGCAATGAAAACTCAACTTGTCTGCCTCAATTAATCTCATTTTACTTCTCCTATTCGTAATCTTCTGGATGTTCTTTATAGTCATCTACTATACTTTTCATATAACTAAAATAATCTCTTACAGTATCACTACTATCAGAAAATCCACTTATCACTTCGTATCCATTATTGAACATTGCAAAGGTTAAGAAACCCGAGCTATCTAGTCCTACTTCTATGTCACAGCCTTTATATTTACCTTTCATAATGTTATTCTCCACTGTCTAATATCTCAACATCAATACAAAATAAATCATGTAAGTTTTTAATCTGCTCATCAGTTGGTTTCTTCCATGCGACTGTTTCATCAACGTTAAGCGTTACAGCACCACCACAGAACTTTATTCTTGCAATGGCTTTTGAATTATAAATAGTTGCAACTTTTTGCATTGGAATACTACAACTTGTTTTTGGTAATTGTGTCATGTATTTATTCTCCTATTCATCTTTGTCTATAATGAACCAATATAACAAACTTAAAAGTGTAAAAGTGATTCCAAGCATCTTATTTTCCGCTTGATATGAATACATCGTTGTACCACTACAGAACCATACCAAAAGAAATGCGATTGCTTGTCTATAATACTTTTTCATTTCACACCTCCAATCGCATATTTGTTAATCAGCTTCATGATACAGTTCTCATATTTCTTTTATGTTCCTTATATAAAGCATTTAATTCCTGCTATAATTTCTTTTTCTCCATAGGATTCTTACAATACTTTATTCTCTTCTTAAGAGTAGGTATATCTTGTTTTGGTGATTCATGAGCAAGTGCTAAATCATCTAAAAGGTCAAATTCTTTAACTACCTTAAGCAAATCTTCAAATAAGTCTCCTTGTGACTCTACATTTAAATCCTTATATTTTTGTTCAAGTTCATTTTGTATTTGAGCCTCCATTGTTGCACTTATCATTTTCCCTATTGCATCCATCTGTCTACCAACTATTAAGACTTTTGTAGCATCACTTATTTTTTCAAAAGTATCATGTAACTCTGAAATATCAATCACCTCCAATCTATCCAAATGAAAGAAAAATTTCTTTCCAAATTTTAATATTTAACAAACAATTTTCCTATAGTTTAATGTATCGTATTCCATATCATCCAAAAGTTCATCTAAATCCTGATATCCATCTTCTTCACCATTACCATCAATGATATTGTTTACATACTCACCAATATCTTCATTATCATCTAAATCAATAGTTCTTCTACCAGTAATATAAAGTTCATATCTTTTCATAATACACCTCTTTCTATTCACATTTAACACCAATAAATTCTAAGACTGTTTTCATTCCAAGCCCACCTTCGGATACAGGTTTCATACAATACTCCCAAATCTTAGGATGAGTCTGCTTTAACATCTGAAATCTGTTTGGTTCTTTCTCTAAATGACAACCATATGCACAGAACATACAGCCTGTACGACTATATCCTGTAGTATAATATTCTCCTTTTTCATTCTGCTTTATCTCACCATATACAGATGGATAAGGAAGTTCGTATCTCACGATAAATTTAAGTACATCTTGCTCAGTCCAAAAACTCATTGGCTGACTACTTGGATTTTTCTTATCAAATGCATTACATCCATTGTGTAACCACTCTGTTTTTCTCTGCTTACTTTCACAAGTCATTGTTGCAACTAATGGCATAAGTCCAGACTCTTTTGTAAAACGATGAGCTGGTCGTTTCTTCATAATGTCACAACATTTATTTGATACTTTAAATGGTGCATCTATGACAAATTTCCACTTTCTCATGTCATACATTCCTGTTTCTCTGCCATCGAAACATCTTGCAGCCCAACAGTCTTGTCCTAATCTCTGAACATCACCAATCTGTCTACTGATATTTTTACTAAGAATTGGATATCCTTGATTAAGAATCACATCCTTAAATACTATTTTCTTTCCTTTTCTGTCTTTTGGTGGATCTATAATTGTTTCAACTACTAATGGTGGAAAACCTTCTGAACCAGGAAATTGTTTCATCAACCAATCTCCATAAGTTTTGACATGTTCTCTTAATTCAGGAAATTCCAATCCTGTATCAGAAAACCAAAGAACAAGCTTACACTTAAATAAGTAACAAACTTGTGCAGCTATGTATGCAAGAACTGTACTATCCTTGCCACCTGAAAATGACACATAACACTTTTTATTATAATGAACATACCATTCCATAGTCCTTGCTTGTGTGACACCAACTTTTTCATTAAGAGACATATTTATAAGACGAACTAAATCAGCTTTTGTATGTTTAAACTCTAATGAATTAGTATTTTTATTGTTTGTAGCCATAATCTCTTATTTTTCATAGAGATTGCGCAATCTAAATTACCTATAGGTTTACTATTTTTACCTTTCTGTATTATAAAAGCGTTGATTTTCCTAGTGTTTGCAACCACTATAAAAAATACTACTTCTTCTTGTTATTGGGATTCCCATAGCCGAATGGCTTGGATATGATTAACCGTTGCATAATATTATTCTCTGTTAGAACAACGCACAACCGTCTCTTTTAAATGATTCAACATACTTATTCCACTTATCATCATCCATCTCATATAATTTCTTGAAACATTTCTTACACAAGAACTTCGACACATCTCTTCCGTGGAATTTCATGTTCATTGCCAACGTTGTCTTATCTTTTATTCTCTTTTCACACTCATCACAATACTTATTAAAATATTGTCTTGCTACTTTTGTATCGCCAACATTCAATCCATTGTACTCCGCAAATTCCTGAATGACTTCATCGGTTGGCTCATCTCTGAATGTTCCACCATTCCAAGCTTGTGTTAGATATTCGTCAATGGTGCAGTTCATAATAATCCACTTCTTATTTTCGATGAAATCTTCTCTTAATATATTTCTCCATCTTTCATAAGCTTGTGGATACCAATACTTATCTAAAATCCAAGTAGATTTCGTATAAAATGGACAAGCAATATTGCAACCACAACGAGAATAGCCTTTTTTGTATTTGGAATTTATGTCAATATTCTTCCAAATTGTATAAAGCCATACATCCATTTCAGTCCATTTTCTAATAGGAAGAATACCTTGCCAACAAGTCCTACCCCATTCTTGCTCATTTATCCATTCATCCTGATAGCCACTACGAGTATTTGACTCTTCATTTCTCATTCCCATCCACATAAGATACGGATGGTTATGGTCAAGTTGTGACACCATTACTCCAACTTTAAAAATACGACAGCAAAATCGTGCAAATCTCGTTGGTATCATATGGTCTGATTGTACATATTGATAAAAACCCTTATCAGGATTCATAATTTCACAATTAGGGAATTTCTTAACCATTCTGTATGTATCAGCACAATCAAGTGATGTATTGTTAAATATTGCTTTGGTTTCTGGATATAGTTTTCTGACCAGATGACAGGTAAGCATTGAATCCTTACCCATAGAAATAGGAATTATTGAAGTATATGTATTAAACTTCTCTGCTTTTTCTTTGATTAGTTCTAATGAATCAGCTTCAAGCTGCGTTAGATGTTCTTTCTGTAATTCGATTAAATCTTGCCAACTTGCTAAATCTACGTCTTCTATATTATCGTAGGATTTTAATTTGGTGCAATCCAATCTTTATTGAGATTGCTTCTTAGTAGCTTCTTTCAAAAATTTTTCCATACTATCAGCATCTTTATCTGTGAATTTTCTTAGTTTTTCATAACATTTTTCTGTCATCATAAGTGTATTATTTACTAGCAGTATTTTCGTGTTATCTGGTACAATTTTCATTCCGTATCTTTTCAGCCACTTCTTATTAATACGCTTTTTCTTATGAGTTCTTCTTTGAACATCTTTAGTGATATACTCAGTTATGAGGATTTTATAACCTAAACCTTCAATTGTTTTTATATTCATTTATTCTCCCATCTGATCTACAATACTCTGCAATTTATCAATAAATATCTGAGCTTCTTCCTTGTTGAAAATCTTAAAATCACATGGAACAATAGCAGCTCCGCATTTATCAAAAATTCCTGCATTCTCCCAAGCTTTATAGAACTCAACAATGGTGTCAAAATCTATATATTCACTATCTGGATTCCACTGAAGAACTACAATATCACCTTCACTTGGATGTATCTTCCTTAGTTCCGTCATATTCTTCTTAATGAATTTCTTTCTCTGTCTCTTGTTCATATTGTTATTCTCCTAATTACTCAGTCTATATTTGTCATATTCATACATTGAACAATCTTCACTGTATAAATTTTGTTCTTTGCAATCCTCACAATCGAAACATCCACCATAAATGCCACCATTTTCATTCATCTTACAGGTATTACATTTACAAGTTTCACATGATGTATCCACTCAATCACCTCCCCGAATGAAACGTGGTTTTCTTAGTTTGCTTCTAAGTTTTCCATAATAATTTGTTTTGGTAAGAAATTCCAACAATAATAACTACTACTAAACGTAATTTTATTTTGAACTATTCCGTTATTTGTAAATTTCATTCTTTTATCAAACATAAGTAACTGTAAATCTTTGTCTTTAAATAATTGTTTTGGAGCAGCATCATTTAACCAAGTATTGCTCATAATAAGTGCGAATGGTTTGCCAAAACTTAATGCTCTTTCAAATATCTTTCTTTTATTAGTAAATGGTGGATTACTTACAATACAATCCCAGTTCTCATCAGGTTCATATGTATAGAAGTCTTGTCCGTTATCTATATGAGTAGCGATTACTTTGTGACCTGCTTCTCTAATTTGTTTAACAAATTCACTATTTTCTTTATCGAATGGACACCACACAACTGCATTTTGTGGGATATATTTAATAATTGGCTTCACTCCATAAGCAGGTGTTAAGCATTCGTCATTGTTTCCTTTGCTATATAATACTTCTTGACTATTAATCTTTGTCATTTTTTTCAAAAAGGTACAACGTTGTTTTATTCTTGCAAGAAACCTATACCTTTCTTAATATTTTTTTGTAATTACATTTATATATTCTTTTAGTTCTTATTGTTTTCAACCTCTGAAAGCCTTGATTTTAAGGCATTTCAGAGATTGAGATTTTTAAAACTATCCATATTGCTCAAAATTACTTTTTAATAATTCTTTACATAGAATAAGTTCTATTTTATTATTGCTAAGAATATATCTACCATCTGTTAATTTTTGTACAACAAACCAAATAGAACCGATTTCTATTTTTATTCTCTCTATCTCATTTTTTTCAAATAAAGTTGTTTTAAATTCTTTAGTACATTCATACATTCTCATAGGTTTATTCTCCTAATGGTCTTTTATATGTAACCAACTTCTCAACAATCAGATCCTTTGGAAGTAAATCTCTACAAAAATATGCTGTTGCAAACGGACTACCCTTAACAACTGAATCCATATGATCCTTATCGTGATAACAAATTCTTGCATCAAAACTAAGAATCTGAATACCATCTTTAAAATATTTATATCTTGTTTTACCTTGAAGGGAATTTAGCGGTAGAAGAACCGCAAATGGTTTGTTGAATGAATAGAGTCTTTCTAAGACTTTATCTTTGATTGAGAATGGTGGATTACTAACTATGATATCCCATTTTTCAGGTTCATAATTGAAGAAATCCTGACCTTCAGCTAATGAACTTCTGACTACATTGTATCCTTTCTCTTTTAGCCTGTTGTAGAAAGCAGACCAATTTTCATCGAATGGACACCATATGATTTTATCCTTTGGAAGATATTTAATAATGTGATCTGTTGCGTAATAGGGTGTGTATAACTCGTTGTCTTCCTTATCTGATGTTAAATATCCAATATTTAATGCCAATATTTGTTCACCGATAGTAGCTGCGCAGCTTTACTCACATGTGAACGTTTATCCTTTCATTAATTTGTTACTTTAATAATTTTCCAACAATAAGGGCAATATTTTAATTTATCCATATTTTCAGGTATTCTCCAATATGGATTATCTACATCGTGTTTTTTAGGAACGATAGTTCTATAATCGTATTTAAACCACTCACAGTATTCTTCTTCCTCTTGATTATTCTCCACACTTTCTAATGCATATTCAATTGCTTCATCAAGAGAACAGCCACCATTGTAATACATAACATTAAAACTAATTGTTCCATCTTTATTCGGATATGCTTCAAATATATCATAATCTATTGGCTTTGAATGTTTTTCTATTATCTCATAAATAGAATCCGATGAGATAACATACGTTTCATAAAATTTGTCGTAAAACATTCCTTGCCATGAGTCATAATACTCGTTTAATTCAAAATAATTATGTTCTCTTAAAATTCTTTTACACTGGTCTTCAAGCGATTCATTTTCCAATTTTGGAATAAGTTTTAATTTGCCAGAATATCGAACTGTCTCACTCATAAGTCTTATCCTTTCCTTAATTGTAATTACGCTGTTATATTTTCTGTCTTATTATGAAACCAAAATTTCATTATAGCTTTATTTTTTCAAAAACGGATTTTCCACAATATAATGGTCAACCATACCTCTAAACGCAAATGAAGAATCTACAATTCTATCTGAATATTTAAAATGTTTCAGAAAATCCAATACATCTCGTGCGTCTTTATGCGACAATGGAATAAATTTCACATATTCTGGATGACCTTTAATACATACAACCGCCCACGAATGCTCATTAGAAAGAAATCCTACATCTGTTCCAACGTCTATCATAGAATTCATTAGCTTATGACAATCATCAACTAATTTAAATGACCAGCTATATTCATCCTTTGCAGCATTTAGATACCCTTTTGCCCTATTATATAAGTCTTCTGCATCTTTATAATTCTGTTCAGCCGATTCAAATTTTGATAACTCTTTTGAAAATAACCATTGTTTTAATTTGTCTCGTATTTTATCTTTAATTTTCACTATTTTACCTCCTGCAACCATATAAAATGGTGTTATTCCCAATCATACGCTATATAATATCCTTGATCTGATAACTTTTTAAAGCATTCAAATCTATTTCTCATATCAATAGCATCGACTTCCGTTCCCTCTAGTATCTTTTCACAATATTTGGACATGTCGATTGGTTCAATTAATTTTAATTTATAATTCTTTGAGTCAATCCACTCCTCGTTTGGTAATTTAGGGAACTGAACACCAATCGTCTTTTCAAACAATTCTCTTACCAGACTTACATTATAATAAGAATGAGATGTAGAGTCGCAGTTGATATATTTAATTGAGTATTCATCATAATAACAATGTCCAAATGCCTGATATGTTTCACCAGAATCTAATATTTTATAATCTTTAAACCATCTAAATCCTAAGCCCATAATAAACTCCTACAAACTAATGAAATATCGCTTTCAATTTAACACTATATATAGTTGTATTTGTCTTTATGTATCACTATATATAATATATATTTTTTTAAAAATTTGGATGAAATGATGGCATAAGCTGAAGCTTGAATAAATTCTTCTCATGCATTGAATCAATCTTCGCTTTTACATCCTCATCATCAATCTCCCCTGTTCTGATATATCTATCAAGAGTGTAATAAGTGAATCCAAGGTTGTCCTCGTCAGTCTTTCCACAAAGACCGTCAGTAGGTGTCTTATCTACTAACTCAGATGGAAGTCCTAATTCACGACCAATCGCCTTAACTTCCGAAACTGTGAGCTGCGATAGTGGACTGAAATCACCTGCTGTATCTCCATATCTGGTCGCATAACCTACCCAATCCTCTGAAAGATTGCACGTATTAGCAACACGACCATTGATTGTCTGAGATACTGCATAAAGTGTAGCCATTCTGATACGAGCTGGAAGATTTGTAGATGTCTGTTTTGACCAATGATCTCCTAACTGTGGCTTAATCTCATGCTTTAATGTACGAACTGTGTTACCAATATTAACAACACAACTATCAATTCCAAGATGTTCAACAAGCATATGAGAATAACTAATGTCTGACTGTTCTCCCTGTGGCATAAGTACACCAAACACTCTATCCTTTCCAAGAGCTTCTACGCACAGAGCAGCTACAACACTTGAGTCCTTACCGCCTGAAATCCCAACTACTGCATTACAATCCTTGCCATTCTTCTCAAACCAATCTCTGATCCACTGTACTACTTCATTCTTTACTGTCTTTGCGTCAAAATTACTCATGCTTTATCTCTCCTTTTTCAATCTTCTCAATCAATGTAAGTAATTCATTGTACACCTGAATTAAACCGCCTCTGTCATCAATATAAACATTTGCATATATTTTTCTACCTGCAAAAGCTACAGATGCGTCACAATTGATACCTCTATACTTGATATTGTTGTCCTTTAGATACTGCTCAATCATTCCGTATTTATCTTCACCATTCCCAGTAAAAATAATTATCTCTGAATAATTCTCCCATCTTTGTAAAAGATTAATGACATTCTCATATGTCCTACCCTTCTTATGGAAGTCATAAATCGTATCATCGAAATCTACACAAAAAATAAGCTTGCCATATTTCTTAAATTCTTCCTCTAATCTATTGTAGGAATTATTGGCTTGAAGATAAAAATCCATATTACTTTCCTCCATACATTCTGTTCCTAATGTCCTCAAATGTATCCTCTCTTACTAATTCTCCATTCTTGAATACAGTTGTAAGCAAACTATCTTCATTCATATCGAGTAACTGATCCTGACACTTCAGTTCTCCATCTTCTTCATATACTTTGCAACACCCCTTATGAGATTTCTTTAAATGGCTTGTATCAGTCTTCGGATCTTTGAAGATCATAAGCTTCTTACCATCAATAACTCCATAAGTAGCCTTCATTGCAATTCCAAAAGTATCTCTTGTAACAACAATCATCTTTCCATTCTCGACAATAGCTGTAAAACAAAATGCACCTACACCATAAGCAATGTTATTAGCTGCAAATCCACGCTTTTCTAATTCTTTCCAAATAGTTTCTACATTAGAAAGAGTACATCCGTCACCATAGATAATACCAATATGTGGATCTAACACCTTATAACCCTTGCCATTGATAGAACCACCAAAGATATCCCATAATCTTTCTACTGTCTTAACTGAAATCTCTACAATATCACCACTATCAGGACGAACAAGTAACTTGCCATTATGATTCATAATTTCTTCCTTGCACTGTGGAAGAATATTGTTTACCATATTCCAATAATCATAAGTATCTGAAACCATACTGAATGAAGTATTTGGATATAATTCTGTAAGCAATCTCTTAACAAATGTAATCTCATCACCATCAATTGAGTAATTTGCTCCCATTACGGAATGTTCTGTTGACACTGCACCAATTCCAATACCATTATTCTTACAATCAGCATTGTAATATTTATCAATATATGTAATGGCAGGAATAGTTGAAGTCTTATTGAAAGATAATAACCATGAAGCAGAACATCTTGTAGCTTCGTCCATACAAGACATACCTCTCATACCAAAATCAGCACAAGCCATATTGCCAGTTAAACCGTCTGTTGTTTTGTTATACCAATAATCTGCAATCTCACGATACATATGACCAATAGTTGCGTGACAGCAAGGCTTCCATAATTCAACCTGAAGGATACACTCAATCCACTGAACAAGCCATGCAAATTTGTCATCTGTATTGGTAATTTCAATACAAGGAACTCCCATTGGTACAAGTGTTCCCTCTGGTAAAGCTCTAATTTCAAGTGGCAGATAACCAAGTCTGTGAAGTTCTACAATCTTCTCTAAGTCGTAATTATCTCTGCCAATCTGCACATCCATTGAATCTGTATAAAGAGATAACATCTCATTCTCTGATAATTCAAAGAAATTCTTCTGGAAATATCCAATTAGATATTCCTTAATAAAAGCCTGTAATCCGAAGAAAACCATATGATTCTGATTTTCCAACATTGATTTACGAGGCACCCAATATGAGACTAACTTAGTTAATCCCTTTGGGTACATACGATCATGACACTGCTTATAAGTATCACTAAGTAATAAAGCCATTGTGTTATCCATAATTTTAAACCTCCATAACTGTAATCTTTTCATGCTTGCCAGTAAAAATACTGTTTGTTGTGAATAATGCTCTCACTGTATTATTCTCCAAAGACTTAATCAACGTACCCTTTTCTTTATCAAGAATTGAATTTTCTGTATGTGTTGCATAAGCATAAATCTCATTTACACCAATCTTCTTTAATTCTTCTGCGCTATAATAAAGTGAACCGCCATATGCGATAATATCATCAATCATTAACACAGCTTTGTCCTTCAAATCAATACCATTTGTTATAATGTCTAATCCAAGGATTTTGCCAGTCTTCCAATCTCTTTTCTTTTCACCATAACAATATGGTAACTCAGGGAATAAATCTGAATATCTCTTAGCTGCACCTGCGTCTGGGAAATAAAGTACAAGATTTCTCATGCCAATCTTTGAAATAGCTTTATTAACATACTCTTTTGGATTTTCTTTTACACAATTATTGAGTAATGCAGTAGAAACATCGCTATGAGCATCTAAAACATAAACTGATGAAAATCCTAACCAATTGATAAAATCGCAAAAATACTTCAATGTGAATACTTCATCATCATTTTTTACTCTATCCATTCGTGCATTAGGAATATATGGAAGATATAAATAATAATCCACATTAGTAAAAAATCTTTCAAGATGTTTCCTTACTAACATCAGATAAAACATCTCATCGTTACTCTCATAAATCCATTCAATCCAAATGCAAGGAGAGCCATCATAAGTGTCTTCCTCGATGTTGTTTGTATCAATATTTACTCTTGGTGTTCCATCTGGGAACTTGTTGATTGCTACAATTTCACCATTAATTTTAATCATATTCTACTCTCCAATCACGTTAATCTGACACATCTTCATTGTCTCTAATGCAGCCTTATGCGTCTCAGGTGTAACACCTGCACAGCAACTTGCATCCACTGTAATATCAATATTAGGATAATTTGCTCTAATCATAAGTGCATTTGACACTACACAAATGTCTGTACAAAGACCACAAACTTCTACTTCTGTAAAATCAAAATCATCCCAATGTGTCCATCCGAAAGTCGGCTTATCAATAACTACGTCATTCTCAATATCAAAATCTAACTTATCTGAAATCTGCCATCCGATTGTATTTTTTACACAATGGACAACTGGGAGATGCTTTCCTTCATATGTTTCTAAATAATTATTTGGGTGTGTATCTCTTGTAAAAATTACACTATCACCATTTTCTCTGTACTCCTTGATTTTCTTTGCCACATTAAGTACAATACTCTGTGCTTCATTTGTGCCAAGTGAGCCATCAATAAAGTCATTCTGCATATCAATTACAATTAGTGTTTTACTCATAATGTTTTTCCTTTCTATACTATATCTTGTTATTATTATTTTATCTAACCAGTATATGTAGTGTTAAACTTACCATGAAATGTCGGTTTCAATTCTCGTCATCTTGAAATGCTTTTATTCTATTTTCAAGATAATCTATCTCATCTTTCCAATGCTCAACTAGCATATCTTCAATCTGTTGTTTTGCATCTTCTATGCTATCAGCAATAATTGTGTCATATTCTACATTTAATTCTTCTGAAACATAAATATAAACATTCTCATCCGTTTCATCTTGAACAAATCCAACCACTACATTCTCATTTTTTTCTTCATAGAACTGACTGAAATGTAATTTATAACATTCTTTGCCGAATTTGTTTTTCTCTCCTACTTCCCAATATTTATTCATAAACACCTCACAGTTACTTATTCTCCTCATTCACAATAACCTTGAACATATCATCAACCGAATCCAATAAGTCATATCTCTTATCAAATGCAGCCGTTGAACTTCTTGCAAATTTACGCTCTACCATGTCGATGTAATAAGTCATTTGACCGTCATCCCCCATATAGAACTCATTCCATTCTTCATCAGACATCAATCTTCTAACATTCAACTGGTCGATAGCAAGATTATCAAAGCTAACTACCTTAAATTTCTCAATAATATCTGCAAGATTTTCATATAGCCAATTCTGCTTTACAACAATGTTTTCATGATCTTCTGAATAAAAATCATCACCACGTCTTAAATGTTTATAACCAAGAATCAGCATCTTCAGATTATTATTCTCTAAAGCTTCTACATCCGATGGTTTTAATACTCCGTTGATTACATGAATAACCGCATTTGGATATTGCTTAATAAGTTCAATAAATTTTTCTGTGGGATTTACAAGTGATACACCAAGACCATAAATAAGTTTTTCATCAACAAGCTTTCTAATAAGTTCCTGTTTTCTTTCAAAATGAATCTGATTAACTGTCATGTTTACAATGACTTTTCTATCTTTGAGTTTCTGTAAGAACGGAATTAAATCAGGATGACTTGTAGCATCTCCACCACCAAGAGCAACTTCCTGATACGGATGAAGTGTGTTAATGAATTTCTCATTCAAAATATCTCCAAATTTTCCATCTGTTGTGCTACCTTCATGGCAGAATGGACATCCCATATCGCAAAAATTACAAATTTTTATATCCATATTCTCTGCAAAAGCTGGTACAAACTCATCATCTTCTGTTTCTCTGATCTTTGTTCCATCGCTCAAAATTGTGGTTCTAAAGTTTCCATTTATGTATCTTCCTAATAATTCCATTCTTAAAATCCTCCTAAATTAAATCAACCATCGTATCCATATTGACCAAACGCAACAATTTTATCTCCACTTTTGCTTGTATATCTATCTACAAATGTTTCAAGATCATCGTACCGCCACTCCTCATAGGTTTTGGCATCCTCGTCTACAATATTGTTCTCTTTTGCGTATTTGGTATAATACTTTTCTTTCGCAGATTCTGACAAGTCTGACCAATCTTTAGAAAATTCATCTTTGTTATTTTCATAGTCTTGTGCTGCATATTTCTTATCATCATCTGATAAACTATTTGCTTTTACAAATGGCTCAGAACCCCATTTATCAAAAAGAAGTTCGCCATTCTTCCACTGTTCGAATTCTTCCTCGCTACACATTGTAAGTGAATGTGTGCTTGATGAGTTAGTTTCATAAACTCCACGTCTAATCTGTCTCTTCATATTTTTAATCCTCCATTCCGTAATCATCTCTTGGGTATTCATGGTCAATTGCATCCATGTTTACTAAACCAGCTTTCTTCATATCTGACCAATAACAATATTCATCGCCATCTTGAATGACAACATATTTTTTATTTGTCAAATACTCTTCTAATGTAATATTCTCCTTTTTAAGAAAGCCACCAAGCATATTCTCATCAACGTATCCTGTATATGGTTTCTCATAATGAAAATATCCATTGTCAGTTACCCAATATTCTATTGTTTCAATGCCCCAATCTTTTTCTTTCTGCTCCAAATACTCATTAAATTCATCTTCTGTCTTTCCATATTCATGAGCATAATCACTGTCTTTATTTTCAGGATGATTTTTATCTGCAACAGAATCATGAATCATAGGCACTTTAATTTTCTTCAAACCAGGAACATATTTTATTGCAAGTGCTACTAATTCCTTATAAGTATCATCGTTGTATTCGTGAACCAATGAAGCACAAGCATATAACCATTTATCATGAAAGTTACCCAAAGCTCTAAATGGGCTTCTACCAAACTCCATATCATGATCCCATATATTCCATACACAATCTTCTTCGCCAGTTTCTCTATCTTTACAAAGATAAAAATCTCGTGCAATCTCATTAGACGTATAGTGGTCGTTATTTTTCATAATACAAAGACTGTGCTGACTTGAGGAGTTTGTTTCAAACACACCTCTTCTGATTTGTCTTCTCATTTTTATACCTCACTTTCTACTTAATTATTCTCTGTTACGAGCTAATGAAAGACAGGATTCATTTGAATTAAATCTCAAATAGCTTTTCTACTGCTTTTTCACCTGTAACTCTATCTGACTTCTGCAACACTTTACGTTCTTTCTGCCAGATACACTTAAAATCATTAGGCATGTTATATTCACTTATCAACACTATATTATTCTCTGAAAGTTTACGAAGAAAATCGTAGAATTCGTCATAATTGATTGACTGTTTAGAATACTGTTTTGTATTACGATATGGGGGATCGAAGTAGAAAAGACAGTTTTTATAATCTGCAAAGTCTTTATAATCACAACATCTAATATCTATATTTTGGAGTAGTTCACAATCTTCTTTCAAATTTTTAACTCTTTCAGCATAGATATTTCGTTTACCAGTCTTATCTCTACCAAATCCACCTTCAAAATATCTACCGCCATAGGATGCGCAATAACCAATGAGAGCCGTATATTCTTTAGAATATTTATTTGTACCATGTTTTCTATTCTCTCTAACATCCGCATAATGTTCAAATAAACAATCTTCGGGTGCGATAGATAACTCTGCATCTGACTTAGCATATTGTAGTAAAGCAATAAGTTCATCATTTATATCTGATGCAATTTTATTATCACATTTAATCTGTTCTATTATTGAACAACTACCACACATAGGTTCTATGTAAGTTTTAATATTGTTATCATCAATATACTTCTGAATAATTGGCACTAAAAATTTTGCCAATCTATTTTTACTTCCTTGATAAACCATTCAATCTACTCAGAGCGAAATTTCTTTAAGGCTGCCACTCCCACTCCTTTCGTATTAATATTTTTATCTCAAATTACCACCATTATTACATCTGATTTTATTCAACATATCAGCAAGTCCTAACATGAGGTTTTCAATTTCTGTTACATTCTCAAATTCATACATTTCTCTTGTGCAAAAAACACCTTTATTCCCTGTAGACAAACCATACTTATTCCCATATGGAACTTCGTATGAAAAAATCATCTCAACATGTTCTCCACTATCGTTGAATCTTCGTTTATTTCCATTATCTTTTAACATCTTTGTATCTCCTCTCTTATCTCAATTCAATCTCACCATATTTTAATGTGTTGTCTTCAAACATCTTGTAGCCTTGATACCTACTAATCAGACCTTTACGAAGAGTTTTCTTACCATCAAAACGGGTAAACACCATTTCCTGTTCATATGGCTTCTTTAATGCTTCTAAAGTTTCATGATTTGCAAAAATATATGGATCATGACCATTCTCATATACAAAATAAGCAATTTTCCACTTAATTTTTCTGTATCGAGTTGCTTTACTATTGAAAATTTTTCTGCCATTTAGTTATTCTCCTACTCGTCATACCTGTGTTCAAATTCATATTTTTCATTACTGCTTTTAAAAGTATGAATGCATGGATTATCCATTGATAATATCCTGCGACAGCTTGTATTAGGACATGTAACCTTACAATCTTTAGGATCAGGAAAAGGTGTTCGTGGTCTACTAATATCTTTACTGTCAAAAATAAAAACAGTATCACAATAAGGACAAACACACCCATATCCTAAGCTTTCTGTATCTTTTTTAATGTGTCCATTGTTTAATGATAAAATTTTCATATATCTATTCCTTTCTTATTCTTAATAAAAATCGCTTGAAAGATTTCTTTCATTACTTCTTATGTTGCACTCATTAATAAATCCTGATTAACATACTCAGCTACTCTCTCACTTCCAACCTCAAAAATATCCTTGTCCTTCTCAAAACATATGTAATTTCTATCTGTATTTAAAGCTGCAACTGCAGTTGTACAACTTCCTGCACATGAATCAAGAACTAAATCTCCTGGATTGGTGTAGGTCTTGATAAAATACTCACATGCTTCAACAGGTTTTTGGCACTGATGCAAGCTACTTTTCTGAGTATCCCACTTAAACTGCAGAACATCTCTTGGGTATCTTTGTGTGCTACCACCACCTGAAATACCAATCTTTGTAGCACCATAACAATTACCATCTGTTGTATGTTTCGTATAAGAATGAACAGGCGTATGTCCTTCTGTCATTTGGGGATTGTAAGTAGGGAGTTTCTTATAGAAAATCAAGACATTTTCGTGTGCCTTCATAGGCATTTTCTTAGCGTTTAGATGACCAGTTGCTTTGGTCTTTTCGATAATCCATTCATAGCGATATAGCTTTTCATTACTACAAGCGAGTCTCTTATCAAATGGTGACTGTGCCCATAATGCAATACAACCATTATCTTTGATGATTCTCTCGTATTGTTCCCATAACGACTCGAATGGAATTAGCACATCCCATGAATTCTGGGTTGTTGAAAACGGCAGATCCGTGAAGATAAAATCAATTGATTTATCATCAATCTTTTTCATACCTTCAAGACAATCTTCGTTGTATATTTTGTTAATCTCTAACATTTCTTACTCAGAGCAAATCCAGATTTAATGCTGCAGCAAATCTCATGCTCCTTTCAATGTATTATTCTCTTATTTGTGATAGGTTACATCAATATGTTCCATACACCATTTCCAATATGGAATTACTTTAACACCACCAGCTTCGTTCCAATCTTTCTTTAACTGCGTTTGTGTATCTTTGTCTAAACAAGAAACTAAATACAAAGAACACTCCATTGGTGCTGTTTTTCTGTATTCTTCACTAAAATCTTCTAAATTTAAATTCGCCATTTCTACCTCCTAACTCCAAAGAAACTTCGGATTCTTGTGATTCTTAATCTTTGTCCAAATTTAAGATTACAACCCCATTTTCATAGTCAATATTATAATCTCTTACCCAATATCCTTCTTTCAAATTGATAGTAATATCATCAAAGATAAAATCATCATGACTACTTATAGTGATTGTTTCATGTTTATTCGCACATCCAGATAATCCAAAGCATAATGTCAATCCTAATACAACCGCTAAAATTTTCTTCTTCATATGATTTATTCTCCTTTACTATATCCAGTCTCTTCAAGAAACTCAGTGAATTCCTCTTTTGTCATATTGTTTGGATAATACATATCTAGCACCATATCAAATGGCTTCAAATAATTATCCAACACATCTTCAGCATCTTCTTTTGCTTCCTGCATTTTCATATTGATATAATCTTCTTTCGTCATATTCCATGCTGTAGGACAATCCGTGACACTCGAAAACCTACAATATAATCCATTTGGTTGCTTTGATACAAATCCTGCCATATTATTCTTCTAACTGTTCTAAGAACTCATTGCCACAATCACAAAATTCTCTAATCATAGACTTCATTAATCCCCATGACATACCAGAATGTCCCTGATTTTTCATAATTTCAATTCCATCTTGGATAGATTTTTCTTTAACAGTTTTGATAATATCTAAGCACTGACCAAGTTCCATTCCTCTGTATAAATCATTAAGTCGAATAGGAACACATTTATCCCACATATTCAATTTATCTTTAGATAAAACCTTATGACCTTCTTCTATCCAATATTTTGATAATTCAGGAATTTTTCTTTTATGTTCTTCCTCTTCACGAATTAATCTTTGACGACTTTCTTCTTGCTCTTTATTAAATTCGTCAAAAGTTTTACCTATACAAAGCATATAAGCATCATCTAAAGACATATCAGATGTTAGTTTATTCCCATTGAATTCACCACAATATTTATTGCCATCCTGTGCTCTTTCGTGCAATTCCTTTACAGCTCGTTCAATAGTCCAACCGCAAAGAAAATCAATCTTTCTGTATTCCATATTATTTACCTCCTGCTATATTATTCTCTATTGTTTCTGCCACCAATGTTTCTTTTTATTTTCTTTATAAACATTACAAACATTTGGATAATTACAACTTTTGGTTTCTTCATTGTAATATTCGCAAAAATATCCATCTTCACAACCAATATCACATTCCATTTCAGTATATATTCCCATAAAATCCTCCTAAAAATACTCAAGAAATCTATGATTCTTGACCTTCAAGAACTATATAATTTTTATCATTTATAGATAATGTACCTGCAACATTAGACGATTTGATTAAAGCTATCGCTACATCCAGTACTACATTGGCATCCTTTATATCATCTGCGTATTCATACTCATCCCACTCTTCATTTACATAAGATTTTAGATCTTCTAATACCTCAATTTGTTTTTCTTTATTCATTTATTCTATCCTTTCTGTCTTAAATAGATCTTCTACACCTATGAATTCAACACATTCTGGAATAACAAGCACACCTTTCTTAATGTTTTTATAAATCCATTCACCTGTTCTCTCGGCTTCGTCAAATGGTAAATCAGTTTTAAAAAGAAATACTCTTGGAATTGTACCTGTAACAGCAGATGAAACATTCGGTATTTTAATCAAAGTCTCTTTTGGAATAATTGGTTCTCTGAATATGAGCTTTAGGTATCCTTCACCCACATTTTCTTCACTAACAAATCTATACCCAAGGTTTTCGTATTTCTTAATTGTATCTTTTGCTTCACATATTTTTACACCAATTGTCATCTATTTATTCTCTTCATCTTCACCTAAAATTTTCTTTCTTAATGAGTTCCAACCATCATCGTAGCCATCACAATATTCATCCATATATTCATCATTGTGAGTCTCTTCTGGCAATTCTTTTAATGGACACCAATTTGGTTTTTCTTGACAATATTCATTTTTACTATCAACCATTCTACAAAGAGTATTATCATTTGGCTCATCCATTAATTCACAACATGCTTCGATACCTTCTTGTATTTCTCTACAAAAATTACAATCACAACAAGTTCCAGGCATATCTAACACTAAAATAGCTTTACTCATACATTTAATCCTCTTTTCTTGTTTTTTATATGTATTTATTCTCTGAAAACTTAGAAGAAATTCCGCTTTCCTGCGAACTTCATATTATGTTATTCTCTACTCGATCTTCTTCTCAACCACAACAATTGTATCATTGTGCCAGCCGCCATGCGGAACAAGTAAAATTTCCTGAATTTCAAAGCCATACTTCTTACCAATACCACCACTATTCCAGCTACAAGTAATTACAATGCCATCTTTCTTTACAATTCTTCCTATCTGCTCCTTCTGTTTAGACCAATATGAAGCTTGTGTTGTCTGCATATTTACTGTCTGTCCAAGATTTTTGTAACATTCGCTTACCTGTCGTGGCGAGTATGGTGGATCATATAACACTGTATCTACTGAGTTATCATCGAACATCTTTAAGAAATCCAATGCATCCATATGGTAATCAGTATCATATTGTGTATCTAAGTCATTTGTCACTGTTGCCAATTTATTGCTATTAGCAAACGGATCAACAATCTTACCAGTTGCATATTTCTCAATTAATTCCTTAATTGGCTTAATTGAAAATGTATTACTATTTTGCATCTGCCAGACTCTATTTATTATCATTATGTATCAGGAGTAAACGCTGCGTTTTCGGTATACCAAACCTCTTACTCCTTTCTTTTATTCTCTTAATCCGCTCAAAATCCATTCAACAGTAGGTTCATTCCATCCATTGCCCATCAAACTACATCTTTTTGAGTATGATAACCAACGACCATTAAGCTGAACTTTTGTAAAATTATCAGGTAATCCCTGTAATCTTTCATATTCAACTTCTGTAAGTTTTCGTGGTCTATCGTTATCTAATACTTTTTTCTCTTGATAACCGCCTGACACGCATGTTAATGTTGACATTTTGAAATCTGGATTATAAATTCTTTTACACATTTCTGTTGTGTTGACCTTTAGTTCAGCACATACACGCTTATTCATATCCAAAATCTCAAAGTCCTTCTTGTAGAAATACTTCTCACCTACATTATTTTCCATAATATCTTTCAAAACTAATGGAGATTCTTCAGGCAATTCACCTAGCGGTATGTTTGTCCAATAATATCTCTCACGATTCTGAGAACCAAATAAAGAAGAGTCTATCAATCTTACTGAAAAAGTTTGAATTTCACCTGTCTTTCTATTTCGAAATTTTATAATTCTTTGTTGTCTCATATAACCTCCGTATATATATCAAAAATTTATCATATGGGGTATTGTTTTTTACAAAATTACATTTACTACAACACGGAACACAATTTTCATAAATATAACCTATGTCACTATTTTTTCTATCTATTCCATTACCTCTGCTATTTTTATTCCACTCTGATGAAAATCCTCCACAATAATGACAAGGTTGTTTTACTATATTTTTAAACTCTTCAACTGACAGTTTAAACTCTATTCCCCTATTTCGTGCGTTACTTCTATATTCAGAATACCTTTGTTCTCCATGTTTATATTGAGGATTATTTTGTCCAGAATTTCTATGATTAGAACAATAAATACATAACGTCTCACCATTTTTCTTAAAACGACTATTTTTTCTATATGCTAAATCTGAATAATGTACTGTATGTATTGAACCGCAATCATCACATTGATATTTAACTATTGCATTGCTCCCTTCTGGTAGATCCTCTATTTTAACCATGATGGTAGCATTAGGGACTACACGAGTTCTTCCTCGATCATCTTTGTCTCTTGGAATCTTATACCCCAAACTCTCGAATAATTTTGTATTTCTACTTCTTGCTTTTACTTTAACTTCTTTAGTAAGTAATATCTTCCACCATCTCCCATTCATCATCATTGTAATAATTATGTATAATTTCATCTGTCATTGTCTTTAGATCTTCATCACTGCTTGGTATTACATTTTCAAACATGAAACATTTGGGTTGAATTACCCTAAGACACTCAATCGCTTTAAAGAAAATTCCTGACTTACCATCGAGACCATTGTTGACTTCTTTATTTTCAATTCGTACTCTTGAAAGAGACTGACAGCACGTCCCTGCCAATAGAAGATCAAATCCTTTGAACTGTTCAAAATCCGCTTCATATAAATCACCATGATGTACCACAAGCGGAAAATGATACTGAGAAACTGCTATGGCTTCTGGTAAAATTTCATATGTATGATATTCTCTTATAGGTATTCCAAGTTGTTGTAACGCATATAATCCTGTTTCTACACCACCACATAAACTTAACACTCGTAGCCCTTGAGAATTATTTTTTTTATTATTCTCTGTCAAAATACATTATTTTACAGAGGTTACGTAACCATAATTACCTAGGAGTTACTGCTTAATTCCTTTCTTCTTAATATTATTTTGTTGTAAAATCCTATGGAATTTGCACGTCTGCAAAAACCATAAGAAAAAATATTTCTTGTTACTTTTATTTGGAAAATTTGGCTGAATCGCCAAGATAGAAATTTCTATATATAATTATTCTCTATCGAATTGCTATAAACACAATCCATGTTATAACAATTTGAAGAATATGTATTAACTGATCATGAATAAGATTTATATTTTTCTTATTTGCTTTCTTCATCTCTGCTCCATACAAGACCAAAATCACCAAGGATAATTACGATATTTTCATCTTTATTACCAGAAAAATCTTTCTGTTCATAAAAACTATCCTTACTTAATCTTATAGGAGTTCCATGTATGTCACCTGTCACATATACCGCCATAGTTCACCTCACATCCATTTCTCAATCTCAGTAAATACATTACCCAACGAATCAACAATCATCAAATCAGTATCTCCGTTCAATAGCACATGGATTTTTTCTCTATTGATAACAATCAAATGTCTACCACTAAAATATGAGATGTAATTTGCTGCTGGATAAACCTGTAATGAAGTACCACCAATAATCAACATATCGGCTTTACTAATTGCTTCAACAGCACCATTTACAGCTTCATCAGGCAATTTTTCTCCATATAAAGTCACATCAGGTCTGATTAGTCCACCACATTTACACTTTGGGATAGCTTCTTTAGTATCGAATAAGAAATCAGGATGATATTCCATTTTGCATTTGCTACAATAATTTTTCTGAGTAGTTCCATGAATCTCAAATACATTTTTACTGCCAGCCTTCTGATGAAGTCCATCAATATTCTGTGTAACAATAGCCTTCAGCTTACCCATCTTTTCCATTTTAGCAAGTACCTTATGAGTAATGTTTGGCTCAATGTTTCTTGTATCCATCTTCTGACGATAGAATTCATAAAATACTTTTGGATTGTTATATAAACATTCTCTACTCAAAAGATACTCTGGCTCGTATTTATCAAACTGAACATCATGCTGATTATATAATCCATCCTTGGAACGAAAATCTGGAATACCACTTTCAGTAGATACACCTGCTCCACCAAAGAATACAATATCATTTGATTCTTCTATATATTCTCTCAATTTTTCGTACATACTATTCTCCATTCGTTATCATATTCAAAAACAACAACTCATCTTTTTTCAATGTAATGTCATAATCTTTCCACTTTTCCATCAGCTCTCTTGTATCAAATCCATGCGGAACTATAACGGCAAACCCATTCGGTGTCTTATACAATTTGATTTGATTAAACACGATTCCATAATTTGTAATATCATAGATAAATTCTAAAACTAAACTATCATCATCCACATCAAAATCAAACAACCACTTACTCTCATCACGATTCTGTACCTGTTGTGCAACAGATGCTAATGTGCGATTTAACCGAGTCATACTTGGTTTATCTCTTAACAGACGAATAACAAACTCTTCTCTGATTTTCTCTTCGTTTCTTGAATTAACCGACCTATACAACCTTGTCTGTTCACCAGGAACTCCTTCAGCTGCAAAACTCTTAAAATCTTCAATTACCTTGTCTTCATTCTCTCTATATTCAAGAATTGTTTCGGCTCGTTCTTTGAAATTTGGAATATCCTTATTGTCTTTATTTCGAGAACGAATTAAATATACATATAAATTTGACATTGTATTTATTCTCCTTAAATCCATCCAATATCTCTTGGTGTAATCTCAATATAACAATTTGGTCTATATGATTTTCCAAAATTTACACCAATTAAAATACTTGTATCTCTCAATGATATTTCTGTACTTGAAATCTTACAAAATTTTGTAATATACCATGGTAATTTATTCTTAATCCATGTCATTCTCATAGAATCGCTTTCAGAAATTTTCTCATACAGTGAATACATTTCATTTTTCTTTGTCACAAATTCTTTTCTATCCTCAATAATTTCATCCATACATTCCTGACGCATCTTGTAATACTGCTCGTCAAGACTCTTTGACAATTCAGATAACGATACCTGAATACTTTTTAATCGTTCATAACTATTTCTATTTTTCATGTCTTAGCCTCCAAAATCTCTCAAGAAATGTGCGATTCATTCTAATATAAAATATATACCATATATAGTATGCAATGCTTATTTTTAATACTATATATGGTATATTTATAACAATTACTCAGCTAACTCTGCAAGTGCCTTATCAAGATCCTCATCAGACATATTCTCAAGTGCTGCATCCTGTCTCTTAGCTTTGATTTCAAGCAATCTCTGTCTCATCTCAGCGTTTTTCTTAGCGTCTTCTCTCTTCTTCTTTTCATCAAGCTTTACGCTAACAATATACTTAACAATTTCAATCTTGTTAGAAATCTCCTCGTCTTCCTTTGACTTAGTATTCAGAAGACTCTCTTCCTCAGACTTCTTTACTTCCGCATTGAGTGTCTTAAATACTGAGTCCAGATTTGTGAGAGATAAATCCCACAAATCAATTACGTTAATCATTCCTCTGAATGGGAACTGATAGTTTGCTCTTGTTGCATTGATAAATAATTCATTGTTTGTCATAATAATAATCTCCTTTTCTAATTAAAATTTAATCTTCATTACACGCTCTGTTGCGCCTTTAACCTTAACAACTAAATCTGCTCTCTTTGTCATAGAAAAACCAATTCCTGAAAGCTGATCATCTGTATCTTCTACATGACACTTAGCACCTAATGCTTCAAATACTCTCTTGTGCTTTTCAAGGTCACTCTTTAAGAACTCATTGTAGTAACCGTTTGGCTCTTCGTTATTCACACAATCCTTCAGGAAGAAGAACAAATGTCTATGACCAATTCCATCCTGCTCATCAAAGTAGTTTGGACTATAGCTGATTACTGATACAGGCACAAACTGATTTGTTTTGATATTCCACTTTTCAATAGGTGTACTATCATTTTCTGCCATCTCAAGAATACTAAACTCGCCATTTTTTAATTCTAATTTTGCAAGAGTAATCCATTCCTTGTGCTGTAATGGTTCTCTTCTTACAAATTTATAAACATTACCGCCAAATGCAATTTCTGCTTTAAAACCACCTGTTGTCGGATTTCTAAAATTCCAATTATGGATTTTAAAAGTGTATACACCCTCTTTCAATTTATCAATTGAAGGAAACGTTGTGTTTTCAACTGGAACATATCCAATAGGAGCAGGAGCGGTATAATCTACATCCTGAACTCCACCAGAAGCATAATGTCTTCTATGATTCCATCCAACTCTTTCATCATTTCCATAATTATCATGAATTTCTTTTCCATTCTTGATAACAACATTCTGATTTGAACCAGGCATAAATACATGTAAATCCATAAGAGAAGCATTTCTCATTCCATCATAATTCCAACTATGTGAAAATCTTAAAACACCATCAGTTCTTCCACCAGCAGCTTTCACTTTTTCTGTAATTTCAGAGTCAGTAATGTTTCCTGAATAAGCCCAAGATAATCCATTATTCCACTTGAACATTGTCTTAGCATCTGGATTAACTGGTGCAATCATAGACACAAAGTTCTTCTCATGTTTATTCTCTATAAATGCTTCAATTTCCTTTGCAGTTGGAAGTACCTTATCAATAAAATCCTGTGCTGAGATCTCTTCAACCTTTGAGAACTTCTTAGGACTTACAGCTACATCCTTCTCCATCTGACCAAAAATATCATCAGCTCCAACCATTCTTCTTGCAGCACTTTTATTCGAAAACAGCACATTATTCACAGTAATATCATTCAGATTAGCAAATCTTCTCTGTAATGAATCCATATATCCAAGCTCTGTGATTGTTTTCTTTGCATCTTCAAGCATCTTCTTTGTGAAAATAGCCTTTGGTCTTTTATAATTGCTCGGAGCGGTAATCTGCTCATACTTCTTAACTGCTGTATCTAAGTCCATATCCTCGCTTACATTAATAAGAAGTGTACCAATAGAATGATTTCTGATTCTACCAATAGCCATGCCTGCTGTTACTGACTTCTCCCAAGCATATAATTCCTTCTCTGAATCAGAAGTGAGCTTATCATATTCCTTCTTATATCTCTTAAACTCTGTGAGAACACCCTTCCACTCTTCACCCTTATAAAGAGTATTGGAATTGATAAGTTCAAGAATTGTATCAAGTGCTTCCATAGTAATTTCATCAAGAGAACGCTTAAATACATTTCTTGTATCTCTAAACTGTCCCTTAACTTCCTCATTAGAACGACTTGTTCTGTTCACAAACTTACTTGGCAACTTTAAGAAGAAATGATCCCACTGATGAGACTTGCCATTGATTTCCTCGAAATTAAAATCTGTACCAACCTTAGAAAACTTAGTTGTGTAAATATCTGTTACTGTATGAGCCTTTACAAATGCGTCAAGTGCGTCACATACTGGCTGATATGTTGTATCACCAAGATTCAGTTCCCAAATTGTATGAATCCGGTTATCCTTGATAGTGACAGCAGAACCAATATTCTTAATAAACTGTCTACAACAACTACAATCATGTTCTCTACGCTCTCTGAAAATCTCATTTGTACCAGCAGGGAAGCTATCAAGATATGTATTCCATAATTCATCCTTATCTACATTTACCTCAAATAAATGTGTTGCCTCTTTCTGCATTTCATCGAAGTGCTTCTGTAAAGCCTTTTTAAACATCATAAATCCATCCATGTTTTGTACCTCTTCTTTCTTATATTTATTTTTGTTAATGGTTTCTACTGTTATATTCTCCGTTTATAATCCAAAGGAAACGAAGTTTTCTTGTTAATTATTTGGAATATATTTAATCGTTCCATCTTCGTTTTCTTTTTTCCAGAATACTTGAATGTATATATCTCTGTTATAATAAAGTTCTTCTAGTAAAAATACATCATTAATATTCCATTCAACAGGATATACACCACAAAATTCAACAATAGATTTCACATTATCAAGCTCATACCAATCATCATTTAGATTCCAACAACCACCTATTGTATCAACTGTATATGTCTCATACCCATTCCTTTTAAATAGATCTTCAAGGACATCTTTTGATTCTTCTTTTAATAAAAGTATCTGAAATAAGCAATTTATAGTATCATTGTCTGCTAACCTTTCAGCAATCATATTCTGTATTTTATTTTTCCTATTTTCACTATGCATTTATTTTCACCTCTCTTCCAATTTAATGTGTTTTTGCTAATTCAAATATTTCATTCCAATCATCATATTCTTTTAATTTCTCTTGTTGAACTAATAATTCATATTCAGATTCAATTTCTTCTTTAGAGCCATATCCATTAAAACTAGGTATACTACCAATTAAATCTCCATGTTCTTCTAATTGACGAAATATAATAATATGTCCTTTCAAAAAATCACCCATATGTGAAGCAAAACTGTCAATCTGAATCAATGACTTGTTATCCCTATTTATGTAAATATCTCCAAGCTTCATTATTATTTTCACCTCGCAATCCAAAGAACTTTACTTCAATATTTCTATTTTAATTTCTGTTCCCTCATAGTTACCTGTTATATGCTTTTTGGCTACAGATATTCCCTCTTGATATTCATTAATAATATTCTCTAAAGATTCCATAATGTCATAAAAATCTTTAAGTAACCAAGGATGTGTATAAGATATATGAATTCCATCACATAAAAATCTCCAAAGAAAATTTTTTGCTTCGCTTTTACAACGCCATTCTTCTTCATATTTAAATTCCATAGAGCCAATATAATCATAATATTCAAAATCATTAACTACTACATCTCTATTAGTGCAACCAAGCTCTTCAGCATTCCTTAAACTGTAATCCCCATCTGTATATAATGTATAACTAATATTTATTTGCATCTTTTCACCTCCAATCATATGAAACGAACTTTCTTATTATTGTTATCTATGTTCATCTAACCATTCAAAGAATGTTTTGTTATATAAATTTGGAATATAATTCCTATTTCCTGTTGCAAAGTCAATAATATCCTCAATGAACTTTGCCGTTCCGCCAAAATTTAATTTAAGTTGGTAATATTTTAAACAAAAAATAATATACTCTTTGGTTTTCCTACTGCCATATTCCATATTATTATTTATTAGATTATGGTATTCGTCCTCTGTTAAGGTGTATTGTTTTATTGTTTTAGATACTTCTATTTCTTTTGTTTCCATCTTTTCACCTCACAATCCAAAGAAAGAGAATTTTAATCCTAAAATGCAGCACCACTCTCACCCTGATTAATTTCTTTACACTTCTGATCACACTCTTCCAATGTCTTAAACAAAGAAGTCTCTCCTCTATTTCTTACATTTACATATTCTCCAACAGAATTAACTTTATATTTAATTGTGGTTACATCATTCCAAATACTAGCCACAATTCTTCTAATTTTAACTTTATGAGGTACAACCACTGTCTGTTTACATACAATCTTCCCTGTTGTATTACACTGTTTACATGGAATTTCATATCCGTTGTAAAGAATCTTCTTTGTTCCTTTACATATTGGACAAATAATTTCTACATTTTCTCTTGCGTATGTATAACATTCTTCCCCAATTTCAAACTTATTGTCTATTGTTTTCATTTTAAAATACCTCCTAATATAATAAATAATGTGCCATACGAGGTTTGAACTCGTAACATCTTGATTAAAAGTCAAGTGCTCTACCTATTGAGCTAATGGTACACAGCTAGGATGGTGGGATTCGAACCCACGAATGTCAGAATCAAAATCTGATGTGTTGACCACTTCACCACATCCCATTAGTAAGGTGTGAGTTATATCACACCTTTTAATTAATATTAATAATTACTTATCTGTTACAACTGTATTGTTAGTTCCAGAAATAGTAACCCAACCAAATTTATTTCTTGCTTCGGCTTCCTTCATTCTTATAAGCTCATCTGTAATAGAAGAACTTAACTTATTATTCGCCTCTGCCTGTGCTTTGGCTTCGATTAACTGTGCATCAGCCTTTGCTTGTGCTTCTGCCTTAGTTACTTCTGCATCAGCCTTTGCCTTATTAATAGCTGTCTGATTATTAATTTCCTGAGTTTCGGCTGCCTGTTGTGCTGTAATCTTTGCATTAATAGCTTCCTGTGTCTTTATATCAACGGAAATATTAATCAATGATACATTGCTAATCGTAATTCCATAAGGCTCGAACTTCTTATTGAGATAATCAGTTAATGTAGTATTTACATTTGCTCTTTCAGAACCAAGAATATCTGATACCTTATAGTTGGCAACAACTTCCTTAGTCCAACTTATAATATTAGGTTTAATGAAGCTATCTCTTACTTCCTTGCCAGACTGTCCTCTGAATCTTGTAAATAAATCAGCCACCTTATCAGGATTATACTGATATGTAAATGTAAGATCTATCTGCATAGCCTTGCCCTCAGACGAACTAGCAGAAAAACTATCATCATCTTTAGAATCTCCGTCCTTGCCCGCTGTAAGATATGACTGCTCTAAGCTTACAGAATATAATGTAGTCTTTACTGTGGGTGACTTAAGATGCCATCCCTGTGTTAATACATCACCTTTGATTCCACCCGACATACTGTACTGTACAGCAATATAGCCTGCTGGTACACGAACAGTTGATATTAGTAATAATATTGCTACAACAATAATTGCTCCTATTATTACTACTCCTCCAATTACTTTTTTCTTTTTCTTCATCTTTTTGTCTCCTTTTCTTCATTATTATTTATTTCATCTGTCGAAAACACCTTGTTTATAATATTGATAACAAACTCACCAATTTTTACAAATAAGGGCGACAGTAGAAACCATAAAATTATTAATCCTATTAAAACTAATATAAAAAATACTGGCATTTATACATTCTCCTTTTAAATCTAGTTAATTAAAGATATTTTACAGAACTTGTATGAAAATTGACTTCATATTATATTATTTCTTTATTATTATATGAAATAATATGTTTAAAACAAAAATAATCAGCCAAATAATTGTTGCAAATGACCATTTAAACGAAACTCCCAAACATAGTGTAATCAATTTAACAATTATACAAATTGCAATCCAACTTAATCCAAGAACAAAAAGCAAAATTATAGCACCTGCAATCATACTTGCTATAACACTTGCGGTAGTGTCGATAATTTCATCAGTTTTTTCATTCTTTTCTAAATCATCAAATATTTCACTCTTCTTAAAATTCTTTAAATCTCTTAAAGCACTCATTTTTATATAACTCCTTTTTCTTATTTAATATCTTCCCAATCAGCTTCATCCTTATCATTAGCAAAATTCATGAATAAGTGAATATATAATTCAATAATTCGCTCCTTTGATAAGGCTTGTAACTGTTTTCTAAGTTCATTTCGCTTATTTGTATCTTTATCCATTTTATTATTCTCCTGTATTTTAGCATCTTACTAACAAGCAACTTATATCATCAGCAAGCACTTCTCTGTCAGTAATGATCCATTGACACCTAAAATCTCTATCTGCACATAACGAAGTAAAATCAGCATAACTTTGTATCTTATCTGGCTTTGCTATTGCTCTATAACACTGTTCTCTTCTTTCGCAGGTTTGACTTGTACACATTGTTATATCAGGCATTTATAATTTCTCCTCTCTTTGAATTTTTTAAAAAATTTATGTAATTATCAAAATCCTTCTTAATATACTTATAATTAACATCTTGTGATGGACTATAATTCTTATCAATAGCATTCTTCTGATAATTTTCCAACCAGGTCGCCAATTCAACATCCCTTTCGATTCTGTAAGCATATGCTGTTAATGCCATTAATGCTGCCTTGCATTGTACATATAATGGGTTATTTATATCTAAATACACATCCACGAAATCTCGGTATTCCTTTATATCAATATCCTCTATATCATCGGCAACATTTTCTTTAACAAATGATAATATTTCATCATCACAACCCGTATTCTGTTCAGATTCATTATCATTTGTTACCTTATTATCAGAAGACTTTATATTATTCTCTGTTTCAGTTATGTTTTCACTAACTTCTGAATGTGTTTCTTCCTTATTATGTGTAGCTTCATTCTTATCTTCTGTTATATGTAAATATTCCTTCATAAGCTGTTCAATCATGTCCAACTTAGCATTAACAACCTTTTTATCCTTAGTTCCTTTATTAACATCATAAGTATCAAAACTTTCGTTTTCATATTCTGTAAATATCTTACTATGTAATGTTCTCTGAAATTCTTCAAGAAAATTAACAAATCTTATATCTTCAATTCCAAACTCAGTGAATTTATGAAAAGTTGCAAACCATATAAATGAATTTTTTGCATTAAATAACTGCCCTACTGTATCCTGGTCTATTATTTTATATAATCTATTTAGTTCGCTTTCAAATATTTCAAACTCATCATTTGTAGCATTGTCATTAAGGTACAAACTTATCTGTTTTGCTGCCTTTTTCCAATTATCAAGATGAAACATTGTCATAATAGACTCACATACAATTCTATTGAAAACTTCCTTTGTGTCTTCTTTCGGATTGTAATTTCCACAATCCTTAAAGAAACGATTGCTGACAAGTTTTTTAATCTCAGGTGCTATCTTCCAAGCTGAAAGAATATTTTTCTGATTTACGTTCATACTTGTCTGTCTATTATATCTTGCAATATGATAGGCTATTTCTTCATCTGTACAATCAAGATGCTTGACTATATCAACAGCATAACTGTCAAAAGCTTCCTTTAATTCATCTGGTAAATCTTTATATCTTTTTTCTCTAAGATCGTATTTAATTACACCAACCTTTCCATTTTTGTCAACTCCTTGATAATACATAATTGGCATCTCAAGACTTTTCTTTATTTCAAAAGCATTATTCTTGAATGATTCAAGAACAGTTAATCTTTGTAAACCATCAATAAGCCAAAGAATGAACTCTATTGAGCTTACAATTTGTTCACATATTTTAATAGAATCAATGTCTTCACCTTTGATAATAGTGGCAACAAGTCCTGACTTTGCTTCAGGAGTCCACTGATCAGGTTTTCTCTGCAAAGGATGATTTTTGTTAATCTGACCTCTTCTAAACTGATTAAGTAATGTTCCCAACATCATCTGATCTCTTTTTACTTTATCTCTTCCTGCCATTGTCATAACTTGCTTCCTCCTAATTAAAATAAAATTGATATGTATTCATACTTTCTTAATCCTACTAAACAATCATTATATTCACTTGTAGTTATATGTAATATTTCTAATATTTCATCCTTTGTATATTGCTGAGATAAGAGTCTCGCTACCCTTTCCTGTTTTCGTGGTAATTGCTGTAAATATAATTCAACTTTGTCAGTATATTCTTCTGAAAATATCTCTTTCTCTACATTCTCTCTTGAAGGTAAATTGTCTTTAATATTTATCACTGCATCTGTATTCATATTTAATGAGACATTCATAACAATTTGAGGATTACCCTTTTCATCAAGAATTAATTTCCCATTTTCGTCTTTTAAGAGATTCTGGCGTTTTAATCTATATTTATTATCTCGCATCCATGTGCTTGTCTTCCTCATGATATTTCCTACAAGAAATGTTTCTAAACGAGCTTTTTCATTATTGTATGTAATTAATGTTTCTATAAGACAATCAACCGCCACATCATATAACTCATCATAATCACTTCTATCGAACTTCCCATACCAAACTTTACGACATATTTTTTTGAGTTTTCTCATATCATTTTCCATATACGAATTAACAACAGCCATCATCTCAGGATTACTATTAATAATCCTCATCATCTCTTTATTGATCATTTCATCTACCTGCCTTTCGCAATTCTTTATTCATATATTCCCCGAAAGACAATTCAGAATTCAAAACTTTAATATGTTTAGTTTCTCTTTTACATTTTGGACACTTACAATAATGTCGATTTCTTTCTCCTGGTTGAAAACTCATAATCTCTACCATAGCAATTAAACAATTTTTACATATCACCATAATTAATCCTCCAAAATATCATTAGCCATTTTCCAATATTCCGTTCTTCCTTTGTAGTCATCGCTAGTGACTTTACTAAGTTCCAATTTTATCTTCTCAATGTTGTATCCTTTGACTATCGCATCTTGCATAACCTGAACATACCTTATACACTGCTTTATTCGTTTATGTTTATCACGAATATCATCAAGCAAATATCCTATTTTTGCCACTTTATGAGCTTGTGGCTTCTTACCATCGTGTACTTTCTTATACTTCTCTAATGCATGATTAATATCACTTTCTGCGCTATCACACTTTGATAGTTCAGTATTTAATAAATTTTTATATGTAATAAGTTGATTGTCGTCCCAACCTGCTAACCCTAAGATGGAATTAGCTTCTGATTCAATCTTATCTAATAAAGCATAATCGAAATTACCTTCATCTCCTATGTAAACATTTGCGTTTCCTCTATAATAAAGAGATTTATCAGACTTCTGCCCTGTGTCTACATCAATAAGATTGCATTTCTTAATCCATGAATATTTCTTTCTACTGTTCTGTACTAACGACCTTGCTTGTTTGTAAGTAAACCTCTTAGCCATAGAACTCGAAGTCGTTATCATATACTCACCTAACTTCATAGGATTTTCCATAACATAATTCTTTCCATCTGTTAATATAAACAAAAAATCACTCCCTTCTGATTTTTGGCGTACTTTAATAAACTTTGGGTATACCAAAGAAAAATTAAAACACTATTAAATTTGGTAATTTTTGGAAAAATATGCGAAGTGCATATTGACTAAAAGAAAAATAATAACATATAATATGTATGTGAGTAGCCCCATTGGGTGCTAACTCTCCTTTGTAATTGGATTGTAACTGATATAATAAGTGCTCCCAACACTTTTATATCATCAAAGTTACAATCCTTTTTTATTTCTTTTTATTTCCATATTTAGGATTATACCACGAACGTCTGTTTGTGTCAATGCTTTTGCAAACAAGCGTTCGATTTTTGTGTTTTTTATTCAATTTCTCGAACACTTATGTTAAAAAGCCAGTTGATATTCACTAAAACTTATTGTGAACTACCTTAGTAAAATATCATGCATAATGCCTCTCTTGATTATATTCTCTATATCCTGTTCGGTATTGAATAACTGCATATGAGGAAGATATGCATCTTCATTCATTATAATTGTTTTCGATTTTCTTACCAGTAAACACCCATCATCAGGTGTGGCAAGTTTTTTTGACGAAATGTTGTTATCGAAATCCATTGTTAATATAACAACATTTTTAGGATTCTTACCTTCCGCTTTTAATTTTTGTAATCTTTCAATAGCTTCATCTATACTTGTATAATCATAGGTTTCTGTCTTCATAATATTCTCTCCTCACTTTTATATCACAGCCAAACTAATTTTCATTGCTTCCATAACTTTTAGATTATCTTCGACAGATAATTCGCCAATTTTAAATTGAATCCGATCTTTATCAATCGTTGTAATCTGCTCTAATGCCACAACAGAATCATATTTCAACCCATTAAGTTTATCCTTATGTATTAGTACATGAGTTGGTAATTCTCTTTTGGACTTTGTAGTTACAATAGCAATTATAGTGGTAGGGCTAAACTTATTACCAATATCATTCTGTAATATAAGTACTGGTCTTCTACCACTCTGTTCTGAACCTTTAGAATCATATTTAGTTATATCAGCGAAATATATTTCACCACGTTTAATTTCCACTATGTTAGCCCTCCTTTCTCTGTTTGTTCCTTTGATATTTTGTATTATATACTTCACTATATATATTGTCAAGTATTATTACAATTATTTTTTATATTTATTTTTTCTTTTATATATGGTACTCTATGTATATAGGAGGATTGCATTTATGAGATTATCTATTCAAAATAAGTTAAAAGAAAAAAATATGACACGTTATGAACTGGCTAAAAAAATAGGAGTAACATATCCAACAATCGACAAAATCTATAAAGGTGAATCAACCTCGATTAAATTTGATATTTTAGAATCAATCTGCAAAGAATTAAACTGTTCACCAATTGAAATACTTGATACAGATGATGCTCAAATGAAACGATTACTAGCTTATACAAATGAATTTTATAAATTAAATAATAAGGACGACACAAACTAATCTGTATTGTCCTTTACATATCACATATTATTTAGTACATCTTTCATTCCCACTGCACCATTCGCATAGTTATTAACTGTTGTATTCACACTACTATGTCCAAGCTGCTGCTGAACAAATGCAAGATTTCCATTTCTGTTCATTATACTGGCATAATAATGTCGCATCATGTGTGGAGTGATACCATTTCCATAATTCTCAAATATCTGCTTAATATTTTTCTCTGTTGTGCGTGTTCCGTTTTTATTTACAAACACGGCTTCTTTGTCTACAATATTATTCAATGTATTTCTGTACTCTAGCCATTCTCTTAATGCTTTCAGAGCAGATCCAGTAAGATATACAGGTCTTTTTTCAGTTTCTCTTTGATATCCTTTTGGTAAAACCATAATATGTGACATATCATTAAGATCAATATATTCACTATTTTCATCTAAATGCAAATCTGATAAATCCAAGCCAGCAAGTTCAGACTCTCTTATTCCAGTTCCTCTTAACACACGAAAAATAGCAATATTCCTATTCCTTACACATTCGTCCTTTTTCCACATTATTTTTTCTTCCATATCATTAAGCTGATTTTCTGTTGGAAGTTTTTGTGTTAAGTTGTTTTTAGAAGATATTCCTTTATATTTTATTTGTTTATTAAAATCTTTCATACTGTTATAGAGTTCTCTCAACAAACATTCTCTATATGAATAAATATCCTGTATAAAACTTTTAATGATGTTTTTTCTTGTTTCCGTTGTGGTTGGCGACATTCCATTTGTTTCCTTATATCTAAGGTATGAACTAATATTTTGTGGTCGTAAGTCGCTAAAATCAGAAACTTTTATTTCAGAAATTGATTTCTTATTAATAATATTACTTTCAATCAACCACTGTAAAAAATCTTTAATTGCCACTAAATAATTTAGCGCTCCGTTCTTGCTTTCCAGCTCATTTAAGTAATCTCTTAAAAATAGTGGTGCATTCAACTCATTCAATTTTTTATCAAGTTTCTCCTCATTTTTATTCTGCACTTCTATTTTATAACACATTATCATCAACCTACCTTTCATAATTGTCTATGTAATAATTCTCTCTTTTTATCTTTGCAACCTCAAAAATTTCTTCATAAGAATCACAAAATCTTACTTCGATGCACTTCGTTACCTCTCCACACTTCAAACAATACAAATCCTTAATATGTTTTCGTTCTCTTTGTCTCTGTCTCTGAATTCCACTGGCTAACATATTTTCATTCATACATTTTAAACATATGAATCGACTTGCATGTTTTGGGTTTCCATTCTTATATCTACTCAAACATTATTCACCTCATTTTTGCAATAAAAAAGAAGCAGTTGATTTCTGCTTCCTTATGATTAATATTTATTACTCTTTCTTTCTTTTACTTTATCAATTATTTCTTCTCTATGATCTTTATAGTATTGATCTGAAATTTCCTTTACATGTATTTTATGTGCTTTCTCAGAACACTCTTCTGAACAATATGTTCTTCTAAGTGTTTCAAACTTTTCTCCACAAATAGGACAGATTTTAATTATTGGTGTATTCGATTCCTTACTATATCTTCTTTTATTCGAATTTTCATCTTGTCGTTTCTTTTTTTCTATTTTACATTGTTCACTACATACATTTATTCCATGGTAACTTGTAAACCTCTTACCACAAATAACACAATCTCTAATTCTTGGCATTTTTCCTTCCTTTCAAATCAGTCTTTTTTATACTTATCTATAATCGGTTTAAAAAATCTATCTTCTGCATCTTTTCTAGCTTTTTCTGCATCTTCAATTTTTTTAAATTTACCGAGACTATAATTCTTTCCTTGAAATCCAATTTGAGCAACCCACAATTTTCTGGTTTTGTCAAAAGAAACTCCTTTTATACCTGAAGTATTATTTTTTGAAACTTTTTGAGTTAAAGTTTGTACAATCGTTCCATCGACCTGTGTACGCTTTTTTCTATTTTCATTTAATGTTTTCCCATCTCTATGATTTCCACAAGTACCAACCTTTTTTGCCTCAGATACCGTTCTGTAGCACATTCTTCCACATTTTAGACATTTACATTTCCATATAACTTTTCCATTTTCATAGCCAAAAGGCTCTAAAAACAATAAATCTTTTACGATTTTCCTAGTCATATCTAATTTTCTTTTACAACCACAAGACTTAGACTTTCCTGAAATTAATTTTCCTTTGTTAATTGCTCTAATTGTCCCACACACATTGACATGTGTAATACTTATTGTGTGACGAATCCGTTTTATCTGACAAAGCTAGTACAGTCCAATTACCAAATTTATCACCTATATTTATTTCCATATAATTACTTTCCTCTTGAAAACAATCTTCAACTGTCTTTATTTTACCACTATAGTATCAACTTGGAAAGGAGCTTCTTCTAAACTATCCAAAAACTAATTCATCAACTGTTTGTCCATGAAACAAATCTTTGTCATCAACCGTTATTGTCACTTCTACAGTGTACTGTCTTTCCATTTTTATTATCCTCCGTTCTGCTATTGAAAGCAATTTTTCTTTGGATTTAATATCCAAGTTTTTGCATTCTTTCAATGTTAAACTTCCAATAAGTTATTACCGATGTACCATATTTCTTTATAGCAGCCTGTCTTAATTCTTCACTTGTAAAAATCAATTCTGTATTTTTCAAATCATTGAATAATTTTTTGCTCATTCTAGGACATGCTTTATTAAATCCACTTCCTATTGTTTGTGTTACGATCTGATAACAAGCTCCATTATCAAGTATCAAATCATTTTCACTTATATCTAATATTTTTCTTCCAACTTTTAATTTAACCATAATATTGTATCCTTTCTTTTGAAATAACTCTTTCACTCTATTCTATTTATTAGCTCAATAATTTCTCTTTGATATATCACTTCTCCAGCGTCAGTTCTCGCACAATATGGGTTATCGAAATGTTCCAAGATTGCTTTAAAAATTTTATTTTTATACTCTTTTAGTTCATTTTTTATAGGCTGATTCTCATACTGATACAGCTTTTCTAATGGTTCTTGCATGGCTTTATTTGCTTCAAAATCAGCTTCACCATACATATACATTTCTGTATTTGATCCGTCTAAATTCCATTTTACCTTCTGTATTAGTTTACTCATTATTATCACAACCTTTCTATTATTTTACATTATAATATTCTCTGTTACAATAAAAATAACTGCCAGTATTTCTACTAGCAGCCAAACATTTTATTATTTGGTTGTATAACCACATTCCTGACATTCATCCTCGAATATATAAGCATTATTACAATAGCCACATTTAGGGCAAATATATCCACCTTGTTCAAATGTCCCAATTAATTTAAATGCTCCGTAATTAATTTCACCAGAGCTATTAGAATTTTCTTTCCACCATTTTGAATTTTTAATAAAATTAATTTCCGTATCATTTTGCAACTTTACTAATTCTTCTTCACAATCATTACAAATTTCAAAATCCCTTTGATTTTTCCAATAACCATTTGCACTAATACATAGTTTCCTTGTATTTGTATACATTACTTCTTTTCCACATATATCACAATAATGTTTTGTCATCAAGCACCTCCATTTGAAACAATTCATTCATTGGATTACTTTGGAATAATTACTACTTCACTACAATCTAAATCAACAAATGATGATAATTTTTCCATTTTTAATAAATCCTTCATATAATAAGATGAAGTACATGTTGTAGCATTCCCTAAAAATTCTAAAGCGTGTTTAGAAAATCCTGTAGATTTCTCTACATTCACATCCATGTTCCACACATGGAATGAATAATTTAATCGCTCAACATGAAATGATTCAGGTGTACAAACAATTCCACAATCTTTTTGTATTTTTTCACACAACTTTAACACTTGTTTACTTGGCAATTATATGTCACCTCATTCTTCAATATCTACAGGATTTTCAAGCTGTAAAATCTCATCTCTGTGTTCAACCAATGCTGCACTTGCAATCGCATTAATCTTATTTTGACAGAATGATTCAATTTCACCTTTCGCTTCCATTACAGTTTTATCCATCTGCTCATTAAATGAATCGGCTATAAAATCTATATTACATCCAATATCCATACTCAACTTATTCAGTTTCTTCATAACAGATTCTTTGTCTGCCTTTGTTAATGCTTTCTTTTGCGAGAATAACTCAGCTACCTCTTTTATCAACTCTTTTGATTCACTGACAGCTTCTTCTCGTTTCTCTTTAAATTCATCTGTGAACTGTTCTCTTTTACTTACAAAATCACATTTTGGCATATTACCATCTTTTTCTGTATATCGAATAGTACAAGGGATACCAGTTCCACATCCAAAAGAAGTAATTGCTTCTGCAAACTGTGAATAACTCATTTCTATTTCAGCAATAGGTTTGCTTCCATGAATCCAATCACGATGTAATCCTCTTGTAATATCAGCATGTCTAAGCTCCATTGTAATTACATTACTATGTTCAATACTACTGCCAAATAGATGAGTTCTACCGCCTTGCGCTCTATTAAACATAATAGTTCCATAGGCAGGATGTGTTGTTTTTGTCCCAAATTTTGTTTCTTCTACTTTATATTCATTTTCCATATATTTTTACCTCACTTTCCATTGAATTATTCTCTATTTTGTAATAAAAAAAATCGTCATTTAATCAGCTAACGATAAAATATCATTTTTATCAAAGCCAATCAATTCATCAGATTCTATAATATCAGCCAATATATTAACAATTTCTTTTTGTGCTTCAGAATCCCATTCCATAAGCTCCTCTTTTATTATCTTTGCACCATTTGATTTTGCAATATAATAATCTTCCAGTGTAGCAAAGAAAAATTCATATTGACTATCAAATGGTGGCATTTTACTATTCTTCATATCGTTTAAATATTTTAATGTTTTTTTATTTTCCATCTACATTACCTCATTTCATCAATTCTTCAACTTCCTGCTTTATCATACTAATTTCCGATAAATCATACTGCTCAACCATTTTCTCTAATTCATCAGATAATCCAGTCATTTGTGATAAATCCTCAATAGCTCTTTCCATATATTCATAAGCTAAATCCAAATTATTCCATACTGACTGCAAGTTATTTTGTGTTTTATTAATTCGACTCATTTATATCACCTCAATCTCCTATTAGCCAATCTCTTCCATCACAAGATTTGTGTTCTTGGACAATTTCATCAGTTAATTTTATATTTTCAAAAAGTCCACTATCAATTGCTGCACAACCATATGAACAATATTTATCTGTAAACCCAGTTCGTACAACAATATTTGAATTTTCAAGTAATGACTTACCACATTTAGAACATTCCATATATTTTACCACTGTTATACCTCGCAATTTTTTACCAATTTATTCGTTACTTGGATATTTCTGTAATTGATTTACAGATATATGTCTGCAATCATCAGGATTGTCAGCATTATCAAATTTCACAATAGCTTCTTCATCACTATTCCATGAATATTCCATAAAAGTTCCTATAACCCTTAAGCCCTTATGAAATACTCTATCACCTTTCTTAAATTCCATTTGTATCACCTCATTCCATCACAGACACATCAATAACATTTAATCCTGCATCTTCTAAATCCTGTTCAACACAATATCTAACAGTTTCTTCACTACTTTCGTCATCATAAAATTCAGCTTCGACTTCTACTGTTAATCTTGCCTTTATTTTATTTGGTTTGTCTTTCATTTTACTCACCTCAATCTTTTACCTCTTCTCTTTGCCTACCATCAATATACCACTTAATTTTAAAATCAAAATCACTTTCTATTACATGATCAATACACGACTCTAACTCGTTCAACTTAATTATAGATACATTGTCTATATCTATAATAACAGGATTGCCAGATTTTGTATTAACACTCATACCATTTTTTGCATTATTTGTAATTGGTAAATAATTTATATATCCATTCGAATCATTTTCATTGTTTAAAAGAACTAAAGATTTCCCATCATTAGTTTTATAAATATCAAGTCTTTCCATTTACTTCACCTCTTATCTCTCAGTTACAATTAAATTCTCTATATCATACCTGCAATCAATCCAATGTTCATATAATCCAATGTTTTCATCTGTTGGCTTTCTTGTTGCTGATGAAATATAATTATCAAATTTAGCAATTGCGTTATACATTTTCTCAAGGTCTTCTTTTGTGATCTCATCAGTACTTCTAAATTCTTTCACTATACCACCTCTTCCATTCTTCCCAATAAATCATTCTTTACTTCGATTAAAACTTGAATTCTATTTTGCATACTTATAACACCTATATCTCTATTACTCTTATAATATTTTTGCAATTCATTTTCACACCTATTAATTTCTGTATCAAGCTCATTAATATATTCTCTTATCTTTTCTCTCATATCTGGCTTTTTATGTTTATTGTTATTATATCTTAATTCAAACTCATTTTTATATTCCTCTTCAGTTACAAACACAATTCTTTTCATTACGTGATCTACCATTACACATCTGTAAATATTTTCTGTGTAAAAAGCATCACCTACATTAAAATTATTCCAATTTATAATGGCTCGTTTATCGTTCATCGTTTTATTCACATCGCCAAGCATTTCATCTGGACAATTTAATAAATATCCATAACTATCTAAATTTTTATTTTCCATTTTTCTACTTCCAATCATCAAAGGAAAGTTAAATTTACTTGGCTTTTTAATACCATCCATGATTATCAAACTCACCATTTTTATAGGCTTCAATATAATCGTTTAACTGTTCCTGCGTCATATCTCTTACAAAATTTACAGTTCTTAAAAACTGTGTAAAATTCATTTTGTTTTCTCTTAATAAATCATGTAGTGGTTTCATCTCTATTTCATGTTTACCAAATACTAAACTCATCATTATTCTCCTTTCAATTCACAAGCAAACTTAGATTTTATTATTATTATTTGTCTTGTGGCAGCTTATCAAGTTTATCAATGCCCATATCTTTTCTAAAATTATCTAATGTTTCTCTGATCCATTTATAATTTTCATCTGATAATTCAAATATGTATGATAACGAAGTATCATTATTAATACGTTCGTTTTTTATTCTCGTAACTTGTAATTTTAAGTCAAGCTCATCCCAAGTTGATTTATTAATATAAATTTCGTTTTCAAGAAATATACTATACGTTTCTTCTATTAAAGATATTGTCGGGTTAAACCATTCTTTTTTTGCTTCACTTTGAAATCTTAATATATTTCCATATATTCTTTTACACTCTGATAATTTACTATATATTTTTTCATAAGCAAAA
>OGEM01000164.1_pt1 | contig 62568 bp, 59 predicted proteins | sample 1570741 | NCBI WGS metagenome assembly OGEM01 (sample SAMEA2582141, study PRJEB24529) | metagenome | biome: Human gut stool | place: China | collected 2011
GCGCATGACTGTTAATCATGATGTCGTAGGTTCGAGTCCTACTGGCGGAGTATAGAATAAAAGAGATCAAGTAATTGATCTCTTTTTTTACTTTTCATTTTAATGTTAATTAAAGCTCCGTTTAGTTAACGGAGCTTTTCTCTATTTAGTTATTTGGGAAAAATGCTTGATATAAGGCTTTAATTGCTTTTTCTTCTTGATCTTTACTTACAACAAACATGATGGAAACTTCACTAGAACCTTGCGAGATCATTTGAATATTCACTTCATTCTCTGATAGTGCTTTGGCTGCAGTGGCAGTAACCCCTACCTGACTCTTCATTTTCTCACCAACAATCATAATGATGGAAAGATCATGTTCAATTTCGGCTGTGTCAACTTCGAGCTTTTGCGTTAATTGTTTTAAAATTTCTTGTTCTTTGATTGGAGTCAGTTCACGAGAACGCAAAATGATGGACAAGTCATCGATTCCTGTTGGCATATGTTCCCAACTGATATTGAGATCTTCTAAAATTTGAAGGACTTTTCGACCAAAACCGACTTCACGGTTCATAAGGTATTTTGTAGTGTTAATACTAACGAATCCTGAATCACCTGCAATTCCTACAACAGTCACATGATCATTTGAATGTTCCAAAACAATGCGGGTTCCAGGGTGGTCTGGATTATTTGTATTTTTAATAACTAATGGAATTTTACCTCTGTATGCTGGAACGAGTGCTTCATCATGCAAGACTGAAAAACCAGCATAGGCTAATTCACGCATTTCTTTGTAGGTTAATTCGGGAATAGAATGTGGGTGTTTAATAATACCTGGATGTGCTGCAAAGATACCATTTACGTCTGTAAAGTTTTCGTATAAGTCTGCTTTTACACCTGCTGCAATGATCGATCCTGTAATGTCAGATCCACCACGAGAAAATGTACAAATGTCGCCATCTTGAGTAACACCAAAGAAACCTGGAATGACAATCACTTCACTTGAATCTTTTAGTTCTTCAATTTTATCGTAACTAGATGGTAAAATACGAGCGTTGGAAGGTTCTGCAGTGACCGTAATTCCTGCTTCTTTTGGATGGATATATCTTGCTTCTAATCCATTTTGATTGAAATAGGCAGCAATGAGTTTAGCATTGTTATTTTCACCAGCTGCTAGGAATGCATCGTATGTAAATGGATTCCCTTTTTTAGGTAAATTTGTTAAATCATAGATATCTTCAGCAATTTCCTGAATAATAGAATCTTTGAGACCCAATTCCTCTGTAATGGCACGATAACGTTCAATAATCCACTGTTGTGTTTGTGTGACATCCTTATCTGAAGTAAATTCTTTATAATACCGGATCAGAGCGTCTGTTACTTTTGTATCTTCAGCGTTGCGTTTGCCTGGAGCTGATACAACTACAAATCTTCTTTCTGGATCATCTTTAATGATATCAAGTACTTTTTTTAATTGAGAAGCTGATGCTAGAGAACTTCCACCGAATTTAGTTACTTTCATATTTTCTCCTTAATAGTTTCATTAATACATTATACCAAAGTTCAGTTATTGATACAATGTATTTACAGATAGGGCATAAAATAATTGATTCTGTAGAGGAGAGAAATTGTAATTATTCAAATTTTACAATTTTGTTACATCTTATAGATATATTTTACTATTTTACTTTTTTGTGGTATGATATGTTATAATTCAAAAGTTTTAATATCAAAATATTTTATATTTAAACAAAAGGAGTCTGTGATGTTTGAAACAATTTTGTATTCTGTCGAAAACGACCTCGCGACAATCTCTTTAAATCGTCCTGAAGTATCCAATGGTTTTAACATTCCAATGTGTCAGGAAATTTTAGCTGCCCTGGAAGATGCAGAAAAAAATGAGGAAGTAAAATTCATTATTCTATCAGCAGAAGGGAAAATCTTTTCAGTTGGTGGAGATTTGAGCGAAATGAAACGCGCAGTCGATGCGGATGACATCGAGTCTCTTGTTTTAATTGCCGAATTAGTTAATACGATTTCAAAGAAAATCAAGCAATTGCCAAAACCGGTTATTATGGTGGCAGATGGAGCGGTTGCTGGAGCAGCTGCTAACATTGCAGTAGCTGTTGATTTTTGTATTATTAGTGATCGTACTAAATTTATCCAAGCCTTTGTTGGGGTTGGTTTAGCACCGGATGCGGGTGGGTTATTCTTGTTAGGAAAAGCCATTGGCATGTCTCGGGCTACTCATTTAGTAATGACGGGTGAAGCCTTGACTGCTGAAAAGGCATTTGATTATGGCCTAGCTTATCGTGTTTGTGAATCTGAAAGACTCGATAAAACAGTTGAGCAATTGCTTAAAAAATTAAGAAGAGGATCTTCAAATTCTTATGCTGCTATGAAAGAAATGGTTTGGGAAGCCTTCTTGAAAGAATGGGACCAATATGCGAATCTTGAATTAAATTTGCAAAAGAAACTAGCATTTACAGAAGATTTTAAAGAGGGGGTTATTGCCTACTCTGAAAAACGTCGGCCACAATTTAAAGGAAAATAAATTTGTATCTTTTCCATGTTTTGTGAAAAAAAGCTTGCAAATTATTTTCATTTTTGATAAAATTTGACTATCAAAGTAAAATTAGGAGGTGGAGTTTTGAATTACCAATTAGTTAATGACTATTTAACATCCATCTTTAATAATGTTTTGGTTATCGAGGAGACGAGCCTAAGAGCAAGTCGATTTAAAGATGTTTCTATTAAAGAAATGCATACGATCGACGTGATTGGTTCGACACCGAATGCAACCCCGAGTGATATTTCACGGGAGTTGATGGTGACTTTGGGGACTGTCACGACAAGTTTGAATAATCTTGAGCGCAAAGGGTATATCGAAAGAAGAAGATCTGAAGTTGATCGCCGGGTTGTACACTTGAGTTTAACAAAGAATGGTCGTCTACTTTATCGACTTCATCAGCAATTCCATAAACGGATGGTCAACCAAATTATTGGAGATATGAGCCCCGAAGAGAAGAAAGTGATGCAAAAAGGATTGCAAAATCTGTATCGCTTCTTGGAGGAAATTAAATAATGGTCTTTGCTAAAATTAGTCAAGTTGCTCATTATGTACCTGACCAAGTCGTATCGAATGATGATTTAGCTGAGATTATGGATACAAGTGATGAATGGATCAGTAGTCGGACAGGCATTCTTCGTCGTCACATTTCAAGAGATGAGACGACCAGTGATCTTGCAACAGTTGTCGCACAAAGATTATTAGCAAAAGCAAACTTAGACGCTGAAGAAATTGATTTTATCGTTGTCGCTACAATTACTCCAGACAGCTTAATGCCATCGACCGCAGCCCGGGTACAAGCTAATATTGGAGCTTCTCGAGCCTTTGCTTTTGACCTGACTGCAGCATGTAGCGGATTTGTATTTGCATTAGCCACTGCTGAAAAATACATTTCTTCAGGGATGTACCGGCGAGGGATTGTGATCGGTAGTGAGACGCTTTCAAAAGTATTAGACTGGTCAGATCGCTCTACTTCAGTACTTTTTGGAGATGGAGCTGGCGGTGTCTTGCTTGAAGCGAGCGATCAAAAATCGTTTTTGTCTGAAAATCTCTTTACGGATGGTAGCCGAGGTTCTAGTCTTGAATCTTGCTATTTGGGTCTGTCTTCTCCTTATTCAGAGGAAGTTACCGATCGAAGATATCTGACGATGGATGGACGGGCAGTTTTTGATTTTGCAATTCGTGATGTCACGAAAAGCATTCAAAAGATTATAGCAGACGCTTCTATGGAAGCAGAAGAGATTGACTATTTTCTTTTACATCAGGCGAATGACCGAATGTTAGATAAGATGTCAAAAAAACTGGGTGTCTCTAGAGAGAAAATCCCAGCAAATATGATGGAATATGGGAACACTAGTGCTGCTAGTATCCCCATTCTATTATCGGAGTGTGTCGAGAATCATCGAATCAAGATGGATGGAAGTCAAAAAATTCTTCTTACAGGATTCGGTGGAGGTTTGACATGGGGCACGCTTCTTGTTACAATCTAGTTAAACATGTGGAAACACATTTTAAAAATTTATATATTTTTTTTTAAGGAGGCCTGTCATGGCAGTATTTGAAAAAGTACAAGAAATTATCGTTGAAGAACTTGGTAAAGAACCATCAGAAGTAACTCTTGAATCTACATTCGAAGATTTAGAAGCTGATTCATTGGATTTGTTCCAAGTGATCTCTGAAATCGAAGATGCTTTTGATATCCAAATCGAAACTGAAGAAGGATTGTCTACAGTTGGTGATCTTGTCGCTTACGTAGAAGAAAAAACAAAATAATGATAGATGAGAGTATCGAAAGATATTCTCTCTTGTTTAGGTAATAGTTTGAGGCTCAAAGAAACAATCTTTCGAACTCAAACTATTACTTAAGCGAAAAAAGAGGTAGGTATAATGCAAACACGAATTACTGAACTATTGAATATTAAATGTCCAATCTTCCAAGGTGGGATGGCATGGGTCGCTGATGGTGATTTGGCTGGAGCAGTATCAAATGCTGGAGGTCTTGGAATCATTGGTGGTGGAAACGCTCCAAAAGAAGTTGTAAAGGCTAACATCGATAAGGTGAAGTCTATTACAGATAAACCTTTTGGTGTAAATATCATGCTTTTGTCCCCATTTGCGGATGACATTGTTGACCTGGTGATTGAAGAAGGTGTAAAAGTTGTTACAACTGGTGCTGGAAATCCTGGGAAATACATGGATCGTTTCCATGAAGCAGGGATCACTGTCATTCCTGTTGTTCCATCTGTTGCCCTTGCAAAACGGATGGAAAAATTAGGTGCCGATGCAGTGATTGCAGAAGGGATGGAAGCTGGAGGTCACATTGGTAAATTGACGACTATGACCTTGGTTCGTCAAGTGGTTGAAGCTGTTTCTATTCCAGTAATTGGTGCTGGAGGTGTCGCTGATGGTGCCGGTGCTGCAGCTGTCTTTATGTTAGGTGCCGAAGCTGTTCAGGTGGGAACTCGTTTCGTGGTTGCTAAAGAATCTAATGCTCACCAAAACTTTAAGAATAAAATCTTGAAAGCGAAAGATATTGATACGGTAGTTTCAGCATCAGTTGTTGGACACCCTGTTCGTGCGATCAAGAATAAATTGGCTTCTGCCTATAACCAAGCTGAAAAAGATTTCTTGGCAGGTAAGAAGACTCAAGAAGAAATTGAAGAATTAGGAGCAGGTGCGCTTCGCAATGCTGTTGTTGATGGAGATGTTGACAATGGGTCTGTAATGGCAGGCCAAATTGCTGGTCTTGTGAGCAAGGAAGAAACTTGTGCTGAAATTCTAGAAGATATCTATTATGGTGCAGCCAAGGTGATTCAAAGAGAGGCTGCTCGTTGGGCAGATGTAAACGTCTAAAAACGTCGAAAGGATTAGGATAGTGACAAAACGTGCGTTCTTATTTGCTGGTCAAGGGGCTCAGAAATTGGGCATGGCGAGCGATTTGTATGCGGCTTATCCCGTTGTTAAAGAGACATTTGATACGGCTAGTCGTATTCTAGGCTATGATTTGCGTGAATTGATTGATTCTAACGAAGAAAAACTGAATCAGACACGCTATACTCAACCAGCTATTTTGACAACGTCAGTAGCCATTTATCGTCTCTTAGTAGAAAATGGTATCACTCCTGATATTGTTGCCGGCCTCTCTTTGGGGGAATATTCTGCCCTGGTTGCGGCTGGAGCTCTTTCGTTTGAAGATGCAGTAGCTTTGGTTGCGAAACGAGGTGAATTCATGGAAACGGCAGCTCCCGCTGGAAGTGGGAAAATGGTTGCTGTTATGAATACAGATCCAAGTTTGATCGAAGAGATTTGTCAACAAGCATCTGAAAAGGGTGTAGTGACACCAGCTAACTACAATACACCCGCACAAATTGTGATTGGTGGTGAGGTTGCAGCTGTGGACTATGCTGTGGAACTATTGCAGGAAGCAGGTGCCAAACGCTTGATCCCTTTGAATGTGTCAGGTCCATTCCACACAGCCTTACTGGAATCTGCTAGTCAAAAATTGGCGGCTGAACTAGAAAAAGTATCATTTAATGATTTTGATCTTCCTTTAGTTGGGAATACAGAAGCTACTATCATGAAGTCAGAAGATGTGAAAGCACTTTTGGCCCGTCAAGTAAAAGAACCGGTTCGTTTCTATGATTCAATTGCTACGATTCAAGACTTTGGTGTAGATGAAGTCATCGAGATCGGACCTGGAAAAGTCTTGTCAGGATTCTTGAAGAAAATTGATAAAACTCTTCCAACTCATAACGTCGAAGATCAGGCTAGTCTAGATGCACTTCTGAATGCTTAAAACGAGGTAAAGATGGAACTTAAAAATAAAAATGTTTTTGTAACAGGTTCAACACGCGGAATTGGATTGGCTGTGGCTCATAAATTTGCGAGTCTCGGTGCCAATGTTGTCCTAAATGGACGTTCTGAAATTTCTGAGGACTTGCTTGCACAGTTTGCTGACTATGGTGTGACTGTTGTTGGTATTTCTGGAGATATTTCTAATGGCGAAGATGCGCAACGTATGGTGGCTGAAGCAATTGAAAAGCTTGGAAGTGTTGATGTTTTGGTCAATAACGCTGGCATTACAAACGACAAGTTGATGTTGAAAATGACTGAAGAAGATTTTGAACGGGTCTTGAAAATCAACTTGACCGGTGCCTTTAATATGACTCAAGCTGTCTTAAAACCTATGTCTAAGGCTCGTCAAGGTGCCATTATCAACATGTCCTCTGTTGTTGGTCTAATGGGGAATATTGGTCAAGCGAACTATGCAGCTTCAAAAGCTGGATTGATTGGTTTTACCAAATCCGTTGCGCGTGAAGTTGCGGCTCGTGGCGTTCGTGTGAATGCCATTGCACCTGGTTTCATTGAATCAGATATGACAGACGCTATTCCAGAGAAAATGAAAGATGCCATGCTAGCTCAAGTGCCAATGAAACGAATTGGTCAAGCTGAAGAAGTGGCAGAAGTTGCGGCTTTCTTATCTGGTCAAGAATATTTAACTGGTCAAACAATTGCCATTGATGGCGGCATGACTATGCAATAATGAATGCTTACTGATCGAAAATCACTTACTTAAATATCCATCCGACAAAAGGAGAATATATATGTCTACAAATCGTGTTGTTGTTACAGGTTACGGTGTAACCTCACCAATCGGAAATACACCAGAGGAGTTCTGGAATAGCCTTCATGAAGGAAAAATTGGAATCAAGCCCATTACGAAATTTGATGCTTCTGAAATTCCAGTCTTTAATGCTGGTGAAATTCAAGATTTCCCATTCGATAAATATTTTGTGAAAAAAGATCAAAATCGTATGGATACTTACTCATTGTATGCAATCTATGCTGCGATGGAAGCTATTGAAAATTCAGGCTTGAATATGGAAGAAGAAGACCGTGATCGAGTAGGCGTGATTGTATCATCTGGTATCGGTGGTTTGCAAGAATTGGAAGATCAAATTATCCGGATGCATGAACGTGGGATGAAGAGAATCCAACCAATGTTTATTCCAAAAGCTCTTTCAAACATGGGTGCTGGAAACATCGCACTTAAGATTGGGGCTCAAGGGGTATGTAAATCAGTGACAACTGCTTGTGCTTCTGCCAATGATGCAATTGGTGAAGCTTTCCGTGAAATTAAATTTGGTATGCATGATGTTGTTTTGGCAGGTGGTGCTGAAGCTTCTATTACCAAGATTGGTATTGGTGGTTTTAATGCCCTTACAGCTCTTTCTACAACGGAAGACCCAGAACGTTCCTCTATTCCATTTGACAAAGACCGTAATGGTTTTGTGATGGGGGAAGGTGCAGGGGTTCTTGTCATCGAAAGTTTGGAACATGCCCAAAAACGTGGTGCTAATATTTTAGCTGAGATTGTTGGTTACGGATCAAACTGTGATGCTTACCACATGACAACACCAACTCCAGATGGTTCAGGAGCTGCTAAAGCGATTAAATTAGCGATCAATGAAGCAGGTATCAAGCCTGAAGATGTTGACTATGTCAATGCCCATGGTACCTCTACACCTGCCAATGAGAAAGGTGAAAGCGGAGCTATTGTTTCTGTACTTGGTAAAGAAGTTCCTGTATCTTCGACTAAATCATTTACAGGACACTTGCTTGGTGCTGCTGGTGCGGTTGAAGCGATTGCTACCATCGAAGCGATTCGTCACAGTTTTGTACCAAAAACTGCTGGTACTAAAGAATTATCTGACTATATAGAAGCAAACGTTGTTTATGGTGAAGGCCAAGAAGCGGATATTCAGTACGCTATCTCAAATACCTTTGGTTTTGGAGGACACAATGCTGTTCTGGCCTTTAAACGTTGGGAGGGTTAATTCATGAATATTTCTGAAATCAAAGATTTGTTGGCTCAATTTGATGCGTCAACTTTGCGTGAATTCTCATATAAAAATAACGGCGAAGAATTGAATTTGAGTAAAAACCAAACTAGTTCAGTTGCGGCTACACCGGTAGCCCCTGCGGTTGAAGTGGTAGCGGCCCCTCAAACTCCTGCAGTAGTCCCTGTTGTTGAAGCACCAGCAACTCCAGCTGTAGCGGCTGAAACAGTTGCTGCTCCAGCTCAAGAGGCTGAAGGTGATGTCGTTGAAAGTCCATTGGTTGGTGTGGCTTACTTGTCACCAGCTCCGGATAAACCAGCCTTCGTATCTGTAGGAGACAAGGTCACTAAGGGTCAAACACTCTTAATTATCGAAGCCATGAAAGTGATGAATGAAGTCCCAGCACCTAAAGATGGGGTGGTCACTGAAATTTTGGTAACGAATGAAGAAATGGTTGAATTTGGAAAAGGATTGGTTCGAATTAAATGACAATTGATATAAATGCTATTCGTGAGGCTTTGCCGCATCGTTACCCAATGCTTTTGGTGGATCGCGTTTTAGAAACAAGCGAAGATACGATTGTTGCCATTAAAAACGTGACAATTAATGAACCATTTTTTAATGGACATTTTCCACAGTATCCTGTTATGCCAGGTGTTCTCATCATGGAAGCTTTGGCACAAACAGCAGGTGTACTAGAGTTGTCAAAACCTGAAAATAAAGGGAAATTAGTCTTTTATGCGGGGATGGACAAGGTGAAGTTTAAAAAACAAGTTGTTCCAGGAGATCAACTGGTGATGACAGCTACTTTTGTCAAACGTCGTGGAACAATTGCTGTTGTTGAAGCGAAAGCAGAGGTAGACGGTAAGCTTGCAGCTTCAGGAACACTTACTTTTGCAATTGGAAATTAAGAAAGGCCTATCTATGTTTCGTAAGATCTTAATCGCCAATCGTGGTGAGATTGCAGTTCGCATTATTCGTGCAGCTCGTGAACTTGGCATCGAGACGGTTGCGGTGTATTCTACTGCTGATAAAGAAGCCTTGCATACCTTACTAGCGGACGAAGCAGTCTGTATTGGACCTGCTAAATCAACAGAATCTTATTTAAATATGAGTGCTGTCTTGTCTGCTGCTGTATTAACAGGTGCAGAAGCCATCCATCCTGGTTTTGGATTTTTAAGTGAAAACTCAAAATTTGCAACCATGTGTGAGGAAGTAGGCATTAAATTTATCGGTCCATCTGCTAAAGTCATGGATATGATGGGGGATAAGATTAATGCTCGTAAACAGATGATCAAAGCAGGAGTACCTGTTATTCCTGGATCAGATGGTGAAGTGTATACTGCTGAAGAAGCCCTCGAGATTGCCGAACGCATCGGTTATCCTGTGATGTTGAAAGCATCTGCGGGAGGCGGTGGTAAAGGAATTCGGAAGGTTGAAAAATCAGAAGATCTGGTTGCTGCTTTTGAATCAGCTTCCTCAGAAGCTCAAGCTGCTTTTGGGAATGGTGCCATGTACATGGAGCGGGTGATTTATCCTGCACGCCACATTGAAGTACAAATTTTAGCGGATCAGCATGGACATGTCATTCACTTAGGTGAACGCGATTGTTCTCTTCAACGAAATAACCAAAAAGTTCTAGAGGAATCCCCTTCGATTGCCATCGGAAAAACGCTTCGCAATCGCATTGGATCTGCTGCTGTTCGGGCAGCTGAATCAGTTGGATATGAGAATGCTGGAACGATTGAATTCTTGTATGATGAAGGCAAGGGTGAGTTCTACTTTATGGAAATGAATACCCGTGTGCAAGTAGAGCATCCTGTTACAGAATTTGTAACAGGAGTTGATATCGTTAAGGAACAGATTAAAATTGCAGCTGGACAAGAATTATCCGTTACTCAAGAGGATATTGTCTTTAAAGGCCATGCGATTGAATGCCGGATCAATGCGGAAAATCCTTCCTTTAACTTTGCACCAAGCCCAGGTAAGATCACGAATCTCTATCTTCCAAGTGGTGGGGTTGGCTTGCGTGTGGATTCTGCTGTGTATCCTGGTTATACGATTCCACCATACTATGATAGTATGATTGCTAAGATCATTGTCCATGGTGAAAATCGCTTTGATGCACTGATGAAAATGCAGAGAGCTCTTTATGAGTTGGAAATCGATGGTGTCACAACCAATAGCAGTTTCCAGTTGGATTTGATTTCAGATTCACATGTAATCGCTGGTGATTATGATACTGCATTTTTGATGGAACAATTCCTTCCAAATTATAATAAGGAATGATGAAAAAGCCTGGACTTGTGAGGGAAGTATGAACATCATCCTCACAGTTGCAGGCTTTTATAGTAATGCTACAGATGCAGTAGCATATTATAAGGAGTAAGTAATGGCATTATTTTCTAAAAAAGATAAATATATTCGGATCAATCCGAATAGGTCAGCCTGGAAGGAACCTCAGCCAAAACCTGAAGTACCTGATGAACTATTTTCACAATGCCCAGGTTGTAAACATACCATTTACCAAAAAGATTTAGGTAGTGAACGGGTATGCCCGAATTGTGGCTATACCTTCCGTATTTCTGCTAAAGAACGCTTGGCGCTTACAGTGGATCCAGCTAGCTTTGAAGAAATGTTTACAGGAATCGAAACGACAGACCCTTTGAATTTTCCTAATTATAAGAAGAAACTGGCAACAGTACGGGAAATGACAGGGCTGGATGAAGCTGTGCTAACTGGAACTGCCTTGATTAAAGGGCAAAAAGTTGCGCTTGGGATCATGGATTCCAACTTTATCATGGCTTCAATGGGTTCTGTAGTAGGCGAAAAAATTACTCGTTTATTTGAATTTGCGACAAAAGAAAAATTGCCAGTTGTTCTCTTTACCGCTTCTGGTGGTGCTCGGATGCAAGAAGGAATCGTGAGTTTGATGCAAATGGCAAAAATTTCTGCGGCTGTTCAACGTCATTCTAAAGAAAAATTATTCTATTTGACGGTATTGACAGATCCGACAACCGGTGGGGTAACGGCTTCATTTGCTATGGAAGGTGATATTATCATGGCAGAGAGTCAAGCCTTGGTCGGGTTTGCTGGTCGACGCGTGATCGAATCAACTGTGCGTGAGAAATTGCCAGATGATTTCCAAAAAGCAGAATTTCTACAAGAACATGGATTTGTAGACTTGATCGTGGAGAGAAGCCAAATCCGGGCAACAGTTGGACAATTATTGGCCCTTCATGGAGGTAAACATGAGTAAAATAACACAGATTATTAAAGAGGCACGTGACCAAGGAAGATTGACTGCGCTTGATTTTGCTCAAGGAATTTTTGATGATTTTATCGAATTACATGGAGATCGAAACTTCCGTGATGATGGTGCGGTGATTGGTGGGATTGGACACTTAGGCGATCAAACGGTTACAGTCGTTGGGATCCAAAAAGGAAAAAATCTTCAGGATAATCTAAAACGTAATTTTGGACAACCACATCCAGAAGGCTATCGAAAAGCTTTGCGCCTCATGAAGCAAGCAGAGAAATTTGGCCGTCCAGTTGTGACCTTTATCAATACAGCGGGTGCTTATCCTGGTGTTGGTGCTGAAGAACGAGGACAAGGTGAAGCCATTGCCCGTAACCTTATGGAAATGAGTGATTTAAAAGTGCCGATTATCGCGATTATCATCGGAGAAGGTGGTTCTGGTGGTGCCTTGGCTCTTGCTGTAGCAGATAAGGTCTGGATGCTTGAGAACTCTATCTATGCAGTCTTGAGTCCAGAAGGTTTCGCCTCTATTCTTTGGAAAGATGGAAGTCGTGCCATGGAAGCAGCAGAGTTGATGAAGATTACTTCTCACGAATTGTTAAATATGGAAATTGTCGATAAGGTGATTCCCGAGCATGGATTTTCAAATGGAGAACTATTGGCTCAAGTGAAGAAGGAATTACAGGAAGAGTTAAAGGTTTTACAAGCCTTACCTCTCGAAGAGCTTCTGGAGCAACGCTACCAACGTTTTCGTAAATATTAAAAAACTGAGCTTGCAATTTGCAAGACTCAGTTTTTTTAAACTTTATTTTGGTGCGATGACTTCAGCGCCACCCATGTATGGGCGAAGGACTTCTGGAATGGTCACAGAACCGTCTTCGTTTTGGTAGTTTTCAAGAATAGCAGCGACGGTACGTCCGACAGCCAATCCAGAACCGTTCAAAGTGTGAAGGAGTTTTACCTTGCCATCTGCTTCATCACGGTAGCGGATTTGCGCACGGCGAGCTTGGAAATCTTCTGTATTGGAACAGCTTGAGATTTCACGGTAGGTGTTTTGCGCTGGAATCCATACTTCCAAGTCATAAGTCTTGGCAGCTGAGAAGCCCATGTCTCCTGTTGAGAGAGCTACTACACGGTATGGAAGGTTCAGTTTTTGAAGGATATTTTCAGCATTGACAACCATTTTTTCCAATTCATCATATGATTCTTCTGGTTTAGCAAATTTCACCATTTCAACCTTATGGAATTGGTGCAAACGGATCAATCCACGAGTATCACGACCAGCTGAACCAGCTTCTGAACGGAAAGATGGACTCATAGCGGTGAAGTAGATTGGAAGATCTTTCCCATCAAGAATTTCATCGCGGTAGTAGTTTGTCAAAGGAACTTCGGCTGTTGGAATGAGGACATAATTGGTATCGCTAAGTTCAAAAGTATCTTCCTTGAATTTTGGATACTGACCAGTACCAAACATAGAATCATGGTTGACCATGTAAGGAGGGATGACTTCAGTGTAGCCTTCCTTGCCATGTTCGTCCAACATAAAGTTGTAGATAGCGCGTTCTAAGCGAGCTCCAAGTCCTTTGTAAAAGAGGAAACGAGCACCAGTAACTTTAGCCCCGCGTTCCCAGTCAAGGATATCAAGGTCTTCACCTAAATCCCAGTGAGCTTTTGGTTCAAAGCCAAATTCGCGCGGTGTTCCCCAACGGCGAACCTCAACGTTGTCATCCTCATCCGCTCCAACAGGGACACTATCAGCAGGGATGTTTGGAAGGGTAGTAGTGAATTCAGTTAATTTTGCATCGATTTCAGCTAATTCTGTATCCAATGCTTTGACCTCTGCAGAGAGGGTTTGCATGGCAGCAATCTTATCATCTGCATTTTCCTTGTTGCGTTTAGCTTGTGCGATTTCAGCAGATACAGTGTTACGCTCTGCTTTGAGATTTTCTACTTTGACTAAGATATCTCGACGTTTGGCATCGATTTCTTTCATTTCATTCAAAATAGCTGCATCTACGCCACGTGTTGCCAATTTTTTAGCAACCGCATCAAAGTCTGTACGAATTCGTTTAATATCTAACATAGCTTCTCCTTTAACAAAAAACACACCTGTTAGAGTGTTGGAGTGGCATAGCCACGGTTCCATCCAACTTCACAGGTGTGCACTTGATTCGATATTGTATTTTAAAGAAACGGTAGAATTTCAATTAAGATTTCTATCTGCTCGCAGCATCCGCAGACTTTCTGAAAGAACCTCTTAACTTACTTATCCGTTTGCGTCTATTATACAAGAAAAGATCCTATTTTGCAAATAGATTTTTAATTTTAGCCGTGATGATTTGGATCAACGTAGGAAGTTTGACAATTTTATCATTTCCTAGATGTTCCCGAGCAATCTTTAAAATTTTTCCAGAGTCTTTTGAAGCAAAGAGAAATTTTGATTCTCTGGTATAGATTTCAAAATGGCGGCTAATTTTACGTCCGGATACATTGGCTCCGATTCGCTCGATTTCTTGCCAGGGAATTTGGATGTAGTCTTCAACATTAGCATCCGCATAAAATTCAAAAGCGGCATTCCCGACTAGGATTTTTCCAACCTTTCCCCCCACTCCAAGGTAAGAAACCCCTGTAGTATGGAATTCAACGGTTTTATTCAATGATTGGGCCATGAGATCCTCCTGTATTGCTATTCATTCCATTATATCATAATAAAAAGAAGGCCGAAACCTTCTTTTTGTTGATCTTTGCTTACATCAAGCCAGAAACGTGTGCCAAGACACCGATTACAAAGAGGGCGATGATGATAGTGATTGGAGATACTTTCTTCTTAAGCAACCACATACAAGCGAAAGTAAGAAGCAATCCCATCAAACCAGGAATCAATGAATCCAAGTTTTGTTGGAAAGTCGTAACTTTTTCAGGTGTTTGAGAGAGACCTGAACCAACTTGAGCGAAGGCTTCTTGGATACCCTTGTATCCTTCAGGAAGTTTATCCCAGTGGATATAAGCTTTGTCGTCTAATTTGACAGAAGAAACATTAAAGATGAATTTAATAGATACCCAACGTTCTACCAAGACAGCAAGGATGAACATCCCGAGGATAGAAGCTCCTTTGGTGATGTCTTGCAAGATCCCACCAGACATATCTTTGGTAATTTCAGAACCTGCTTTGTATCCAAGTTCTTGCGTGTACCACAAGAAGGCCATACGAATTGCATTCCATGCGATAAAGAAGATGAGTGGGCCAAGGATGTTACCAGACGCAGCAAGTGATGCACCAAGGGCACCAAGGATAGGACGTACTGTAAACCAGAAGACTGGATCTCCGATACCCGCCAAAGGACCCATCATACCAATTTTAACCCCTTGGATGGCAGCATCGTCAATCGCAGCACCGTTTGCTCTTTCTTCTTCAAGAGCAAGTGTTACCCCGATGATAGGAGCGGCAACGTATGGATGAGTGTTGAAGAATTCCATGTGACGTTCAAGAGCAGCCGCTTGGTCTTCTTTCTTTGTGTAGAGTTTTTTGATAGCTGGGATCAATGAGTATGCCCAACCCAAGTTTTGCATCCGTTCATAGTTCCAAGAACCTTGCAAGAAGGTTGAACGCCACCAAACTTTTTGACGATCTGATTTAGATAATTGTAATTTTTCAGTCATGATAGTGTCACACCTTTCTTAATAGTCTTCGAGAATGTCGCCGATTGGATCGTTAGAAGTAGCGGCTCCGCCACCTCCATTGCCACCTTTCTTAGAGAGTGAAAGGTAGATTAAGGCAAGAGCAACACCGATTGCTCCAAGAGCGATCAAGGTCAATTGGCTAACGGCTGCAAGAGCAAAACCAATGGCAAAGAATGGCCATACTTCACGGCTAGCCATCATGTTGATAACCATGGCATAACCAACGGCTACAACCATACCACCACCGATTTGCATTCCATCTGACAACCAAGCAGGCATTGCTTCAAGAGCAGTTTTGACAGTTTCAGCAGGAATCATCAACAAGAGAGCTGCAGGAATAGCGATACGAAGACCTTGAAGAAGAAGAGCTACAAAGTGAGCGCGTTCTACACCTTTGATATCCCCTTTTCTAGCAGCAGCATCGGCAGTGTGGACCAAACCAACAGAAAGGGTACGGACGATCATTGTCAAGAAAAGACCAGCAACTGCAAGTGGAATAGCGACACCTTGAGCGACAGCGATTCCTTTTGTGCTGAAGTCTCCCCCGAGTACCATGATGATGGCAGCAGCGACAGAAGCTAGAGCAGCATCGGGTGCAACCGCGGCCCCAATGTTTGCCCAGCCAAGTGCAATAAATTGAAGTGAACCACCAAGCATAACACCGGCAGTCAAGTTACCTGTTACCAAACCGATTAAGGTACAAGCAACAAGTGGTTGGTGGAATTGGAATTGGTCAAGGATACCTTCAAGACCTGCTAAGAAGGCAACAACGACCACTAATACCATAGAAATAATAGACATGTTTAAAATCCTTTCGTAAGTAATCGATTATTGAACGTTAGCTTTGTTAATTAAGTCAAACAAATCTTTCTTAGAGTCATTTGGCACTTTACGGACGTCAAATTCTACTCCAAGATCACGCATTTTTTCAAATGTAGCCACGTCATCTTTATCCATTGACAACACATTGTTAACCATGGTTTTACCAGTTGAGTGGGCCATTGAACCAACGTTCAAGGTTTTAATCGGAACACCACCTTCGATGGCGCGAAGAGCATCTTGAGGTGTTTCAAATAAGATCAAAGCATGGGTATTTCCAAAACGTGGATCTTTTGCAACGTCGATCAATTTTTGAATTGGGACAACGTTTGCTTTCACACCATTTGGTGCCGCTTGTTTGATCAATTCCTTACGGAGTTCATCTTTGGCAACAGAATCTGAAGCAACAATGATCCGATCGGCTTTTGAATCAGGTGTCCAAGCAGTTGCGACTTGCCCATGAAGAAGACGTGTATCTAAGCGGGCAAGGTTAATCTTGAGTTTTCCATCTCCGATAACTGTTCCTTCTGGAATAGCAGCTTGGGCTACAGGAGCAGCAGCGGCTGTACTAGCTTCTTCAACAGGATTCAAATCTTCTGGAAGGGCTTTGACACCGTCTTTTGCTTCCTTGATGATGTTTGCAGCGACTTGATCAACGCCGGCATTTGCATCCATCAACCGTTCTGTATAAGCTTGAATCAACATCGGAAGGTTCAATCCTGTGATGATCGCAAATTTACGATCTGGATTTTCTCCCATGACGCGACTTGCTTGGTTAAATGGAGAACCACTCCAAAGGTCAGCCAAAACCAAGACTTCATCTTCTGCATCAAATGCGGCAACAGCTGCATTAAATTTAGCATAGAGATCATCCGGGCCTTCACTTGGCATGAACGTAACCACTTGAACTTTCTCTTGATCCCCAAAGATCATCGAGCCGGATTGGTGGATTCCAGCTGCAAATTCACCGTGGCTAGCAATAATGATACCAATACTCATTATTGACATTCCTCCTTATAAAATTTGTTTGACTTTCAGTTTAAGAAAACTTTAAGCTACTTTATTATAAATCGTTTTCACACTTAAGTCAATTTTTCTATCAAAATCTCGATATAAAAATATTAACTTGTTATATTAAATTAACATTAGATAGAAAAAGAATGCTCTTGAATGAATTTTGTTTATTACTTGTTGATGCTTAAAAAATCAATAATAATATGTTTTATAGGATTTTGTTCTCAATAAAAAGATTCCGACAATCAAACGATATTCCCGAAAACAAAAATAAATATATAATAAATTGTAAAATAGAGTGATTGAGAGCACACAAAAAAGACTAGCCCAGTTGGGCTAGTCCTGTAGGTTCAGTTGTTTAGTTTGTAAAGTCAAGTACCATACGTCCTTGAATGGTTCCAGCTTCCATTTCGTCAAAGACTTTGACAGCATCTTCTACTGGACGTTTTTGAACGACAGGGACTACCAGGCCTTCTGCCCCAAATTGGAAAGCTTCTTCCAAATCTTTACGAGTTCCTACAAGAGAACCAATGACTTGGATACCATCTAATACAGTTTTCACAATGCTGAGGTCCATCATTTCAGAAGGAAGACCAACTGCGACCACGCGGCCACCTGCACGAACAGAATCTACTGCTTGGTTGAAAGCTACTTTAGAAACAGCTGTTACGACAGCAGAGTGAGCTCCACCATTTGTTTTTTCTTGGATCAATCCTGGAACATCTTCGACTTCACGACCGTTGATGACAAAATCTGCACCAACTTCTTTCGCCAATTCTAGTTTATCATTGTTGATATCGACAGCGATGACATGTGCGTTGAAGACTTTCTTAGCATATTGAACAGCCAAGTTTCCTAGTCCACCAGCTCCATAGATAACGATCCATTGTCCTGGTTCAGCTTTGGCTTCTTTGATAGCTTTGTAAGTTGTAACACCTGCACACGTAATAGAAGAAGCTTGGGCTGGATCTAATCCTTCAGGTACTTTCACTGCGTAATCTGCAGTAACGATACATTGTTCAGCCATTCCTCCGTCAACAGAGTAACCAGCATTTTTTACAGTACGGCAAAGAGTTTCGCGACCAGTTGTACAGTATTCACAAGTTCCACATCCTTCGAAGAACCATGCGACACTGACACGATCTCCAACTTTGAGGCTCTTGACATCTGGAGCAACTTCTTTAACAATTCCGATTCCTTCGTGTCCAAGAACACGGCCTGGAACTTTACCGAAGTCTCCGTGAGCAACGTGCAAGTCAGTGTGGCAGACACCACAGTATTCGATTTGAACAAGAGCTTCCCCTGTTTCCAGTGGACGCATGTCTTTGTTTGCAACGATTTCAACACCAGTACCTTCTGGATTTACAACAACAGCTTTCATTTTGTTCCTCCTTAAGTGAACGAGAAGCGGTTTAGAATTTTTGAAAGCGCTTCTTTAATAACTATGTTAATAATATCACAAACTAGATGGCAAGGCAATGAAAAAAATGGAAAAATAGGAGGGTATTGATTAACCGATTAAGTATTTAGGATAGAAAAAGACATGAGGGATAGCTCATGTCTGTTAGTATTATAAGAATAATTGAATGAGTTGGCGCGCGACACCATCTTCGTTATTGGTGAAATCTGTGACGGAGTCTGCATAAGGGAGAAGGACGGAGCTGGCATTTTTCATGGCGTATCCATGACCAGCGAGAGCTAGCATGTCGGTATCGTTGTGCTCGTCTCCAAAGGCAATCAAATCCTTCTGATCCATATTGAGTTTATCCAGAAGGTAGTTCAGAGCAGAAGCTTTGGTCACATTTTTTGGATTGCATTCCAGAATATTTAAGGGACCACCCCAAGTATTGATAGACAGATTGTAGTCATAATGCCGATTCATTTCATCTGCCAGAGCATATTTGTCTTCCGCTTTCGTTTGAAAGAGGATACAGTTTGGGTCGCTCGTTACCCGTTCGGGGTTGAATTGATTTTCTGGTTGGAAAGATTCAATACCGAATAGTTTAGGGTCTGCAACGTGCTCATTTGGATCGGTAATAAAGAATTTATTGCGGTATTCGCCTGCTATAAAGTCCGCTTGGATAGTGTCTCGGTTAGCGACCATATCTAACAGGTATTTTTTATCTAAAGTCAAACATTGTTCATCTGCCCATTTTTTCTCAGGTAGATGCGTAAGAGAACCATTAAAATTGATCATTGGAGTATCTAGCTCTAGTTGTTTGTAGTAGGTATGTGCCATACGGTAGGGGCGGCCTGTTGTAATAATAACTTTATGGCCAAGAGCACTAATTTTTTTAATGGTCTCAATGGTAAAGTCGCTCAATTTGCTTTCGGAATTTAAGAGAGTGCCGTCTAGATCTAGAGCGATCATCTTTTTATGCATAATTCGGTTCCTTTCGAGAAGAATGAGACCATTATATCAGAAAAATCGGAAAAGCGCTCAAAAATCAAGAAGAGAAGTAGGATTTCTTGAAAGACGAAAGATCTTTTGGTAAAATAGAAATAACGTTCGCAAATTGATTGGGAGCGAGAATGATGAAAAAGGAGTTTATTCTGAAATGGATAAGTTTTTTAAACTTTCAGAACATGGAACCACTGTTCGAACAGAGGTTCTTGCTGGTTTGACAACCTTTTTTGCGATGAGTTATATCCTCTTCGTAAACCCTCAAATGTTGTCACAAACAGGTATGCCAGCTCAAGGAGTCTTCCTTGCAACGATTATTGGATCCGTTGTCGGGACCTTGATGATGGCTTTTTATGCCAATTTACCTTATGCACAAGCACCTGGGATGGGCTTGAATGCCTTCTTTACCTTTACAGTTGTATTTGGTATGGGCTACTCATGGCAGGAAGCTTTGGGAATGGTCTTCATTTGTGGTGTGATTTCATTGATTATCACATTGACAAAAGTTCGGAAGATGATCATCGAATCGATTCCGACTGCTCTTCGCTCTGCTATTTCAGCGGGGATCGGGATTTTCTTGGCCTATGTTGGGATTAAGAATGCAGGATTTTTAAAATTCACGATTGACCCTCATACTTATACAGTGGTCGGGGAAGGAGCAGATAAGGCGAATGCAACGATCTCAGCCAATGCATCTGCTGTTCCTGGATTGGTTGATTTTAACAATCCGGCGGTCCTCTTGGCTCTTGTTGGTCTTGCAATTACTATTTTCTTTGTTGTCAAAGGGATTAAGGGAGGGATTATCCTTTCTATCTTAGTAACGACTGTTCTTGGAATTCTCATCCATGTTGTTGATATCACTAAAATTGACTTTGCAAGTAATCATCTAGGAGCTGCCTTTAATGATTTAGGCACGATCTTTGGTCAAGCTTTGGGATCAAAAGGATTGGGTTCGTTGATTTCCAATACGTCTCGTTTGCCTGAGACTTTAATGGCCATCTTAGCCTTCTCCTTGACCGATATTTTTGATACAATTGGAACTTTAATCGGTACGGGTGAAAAAGTTGGGATTGTTGCGACAAATGGGGAAAACCATCAATCAGCGAAATTAGATAAGGCCCTCTATTCAGACCTTGTAGCGACTTCAGTCGGAGCCATTGCAGGAACTTCGAATGTAACGACTTATGTTGAATCTGCAGCTGGTATTGGAGCTGGTGGACGCACTGGTTTGACAGCCTTGGTTGTGGCAATCTGTTTTGCTATTTCAAGTCTCTTTAGTCCTTTGTTGGCGATTGTACCGACCGCTGCTACAGCTCCAATTTTGATTGTTGTTGGGATCATGATGTTGAGTGGCTTGAAAAATATCCATTGGGAAGATATGTCAGAAGCAGTTCCTGCCTTCTTCACCTCTATCTTTATGGGCTTCAGCTACTCGATTACACAAGGGATCGCTGCTGGATTTATCACCTATAGCTTAGTGAAAGTGGTTAAAGGAGAAGCCAAAGAAGTGCACAGCATGATTTGGATCCTAGATGTTCTCTTTATTTTAAACTACATTAGCATGGCCTTGAATTAAGCATCAGAAAAGTGCCAAAAAGGAATGGGAGTTGTCTCCCATTCCTTTTTAGATGGATCGAGGGAATTAATGGGAGAGTTTCCTGTTTTCTTTGATTCCTTTTTCTCAAAAACAAACCGGAGTCGAACAATTTCTAAAAGAAAGAGCAGATTTTTAAAAAGTTTGGTATAATAGAGAAATGATTAGTCACAATGAAACGGAGCTGATCGCTCTAGGAAAACAGCTAGGAAAACTCATAGAAAAGCAAGACGTGATCATCTTATCAGGTGATCTAGGGGCAGGAAAAACGACTTTTACCAAAGGAATTGCAAAGGGGTTAGGGATTGATCAGATGATTAAAAGCCCGACCTATACCATTGTTCGTGAATACGAAGGTCACTTGCCTTTATACCATTTGGATGTTTACCGGATTGGGAATGATCCAGATTCTATTGATTTAGATGATTTTCTATTTGGAGATGGTGCTACCATTATTGAATGGGGAGAGCTAATTGAGCCGAGTCTCTCGGATGCTTATCTAAAAATTTTTATCCGAAAATTAGAAGATGGGCGAGAGTTAGCTTTTGAAGCTCATGGAGCGCGTGCAGAAGCTTTGCTAGCATCCTTTGAGCAGGTGGAAAAAATCGATGACTAAGGAAAAGGAAGTAACAGTAGAAATTCGGCAAGCTGACAGTGCAGACGCGGCTCTTGTCGTTGATTTCTTAAATCAAGTCGGGAAAGAGTCAGATTACATGACGCTAGATGAAGCTGGGATAGGCATGTCTCCAGCAGACATGGAGCAATTTCTGATGGTGCAAGAGATGGCGGAAAACCGGATTTGCCTCTTGCTATTTCTAGATCAGGAACTGGCAGCTTTGCTAAATATCACTGCAGCTTCTCAACGGTCCATTCAGCATATTGGTGATATCTTTATTGTGGTTCAAAAAGCTTATTGGAATCAAGGACTTGGACAGATCTTGTTGGAAGAAGGGATCGAGTGGGCGCACTCGACCGGTGTTCTTCGCAAACTAGTCTTGAATGTCCAAGTGCGCAATGAACGAGCAGTTCACCTGTATAAAAAGTTAGGTTTTGAGATCGAAGGTTGCCAAGCTCGTGGAGCTTGTTCAGCTGAAGGAGAATTCTTAGATGTTTACCTTATGGGGAAACTGATAGATTAGAGAGAGATTCTATATGGTTAAAAAAATTATTTTGATGTTTTTGAGCTTATTGACGGTAACAGTGATTGGGATCGGGGCCTATGGCCTTACCATCCTAAACCAAACGACTGGGACTCTCAGTAAGACTTATAAGGGTTTTGGAAATGAGACCAATGTCATTGCAGAAAACAAGCCAATGACTATCCTTTTGATGGGGGTTGATACAGGTAGCGGTTCTCGGGAAGATCCTTGGGCCGGAAATAGTGATACCATGATTTTGGTGACTGTCAATCCTCAAACAAAAGAAACAACCATGACGAGCTTGGAAAGAGATATCTTAACCAATATTACTTCAGATGGTGAAACGGTCCAAGCAAAATTGAATTCGGCTTATGCTCAAGGTGGTGCCAAGTTAGCCATTAAGACCATTCAAGATCTTTTGAATATCCATATTGACCGCTATGTCATGATCAATATGAAGGGATTGGTTCAATTAGTGGATAAGGTTGGTGGCATCACGGTCAACAATCCATTTGACTTCGATATCTCGATCGAGGAAAATGAGCCAGAATATACGGCTAAGATCGCACCAGGTCGTCAGGAGATTAATGGGGACCAAGCTCTCGTTTATTCACGTATGCGCTACCAAGACCCAGAAGGAGACTACGGACGTCAAAAACGCCAACGTGAAGTGATCAAAAAGATTGTTGAGAAAGTTTTAAGCCTCAATAGTTTGAGTCACTACAAAGGAATCATTGAGTCTGTTAGTGACAATATGCAAACCAACATTTCACTTGATAGCAACAGTCTTCTTCAATTGTTAGGATATAAAGATGCCCTTTCAACGATTCATCAGTACCAGCTGAAAGGAGAAGATGCCACCTTAGCAGATGGCGGAAGTTATCAGATCGTCACTTCAAAACATCTCTTGAAAATTCAAAATATCATCCGCAAAGCTTTGGGGATGAAAGAAATTAAAACATTGAAAACCAATGCTTACCTATTAGATGGAGATGAAGAGTTGAAGAATACTTCTTCTCAAAATGACACGCCAGCGGCCTCATCTGAGGAAGCACCTGTTTACCAAGAGTTTAACCAACTACCAGTTGTACCATCGACCCAGGATACGGGAGTGGTGACGCCTCAAAGTTCTGTTGCACCAGTGACACCAGTTGCTCCTGCAGCTACAGAGTCGAGCAGTGTGACACCTACGGTGCCTTCAGAATAAGAAAAAAACGATTGAGTTTTCTCAATCGTTTTTACTTGGTTGCCAGATGTCTTGAATTTCTTTTAGAGAAGCTGTTGCTTGTTGACTAAATAGTTTGGTCTTGTATTGGAAATCCGTTACCAATTCTTGAAGATTGGTCTTTTGGTCTTGGATAGTATCCAGATTGCGTTGGATTTTTGCTAGGTTATCTTGAATTCCCTTAACCAATTGGCTGGATTCAGTCACCTCTGTTTTGATTTCTTTGCGGTTTTTTACTAGGTGGTAGCTAATGCTAGCTCCTGTTGCAAACCAAAAGAGATTTTTGAGTTTCATATAGACTCCTTTTTAACTGTTTTTGATGGTTTCTGCGAGAACTGCTAGTTGTTCAAAATTAGGCTCGTGTTCAGTAAATGAAATGGCAAGCTCATCTTGATCAGAATAGCGAGGGATAATGTGGACATGTGTGTGAAATACGGTTTGTCCAGAAACTTCTTCCATGTTGCTGATGATATTCATTCCCTTGGCTTGGGTAGCAGCTTCTACTTTTTTAGCAACTTTAGAAACACGTGCAAATAGTTGAGCTGTGGCGGTTTCGTCCATCTCTAAGAGGTTGCGAGCGTGTTTTTTTGGAACTACTAACGTATGACCTGGTGTAACCTGAGAGATGTCCAAAAATGCGAGGACTTCCTCGTCCTCATAGACTTTGGAGGAAGGGATGTCGCCAGCTATAATCTTACAAAAAATACAATCGTCAACCATAAATACACCTCATTTAGACTAAATTTTGTTATAATATAAGAACATTATACCAGAAATCGGAGAAAATATGTTAGAAATCAACAAGTTGACAGGGGGCTATGTCAACATCCCTGTCCTGAAAGAGGTGAGTTTTTCAGTTCCGGATGGCCAACTGATTGGTTTGATTGGACTAAATGGAGCTGGGAAGTCAACCACGATTAATGAAATTATTGGTCTCCTGCATCCTTATGCTGGGGAAGTACGGATTGACGGCTTGAGTCTGCCAGAAGCTCCAACAGACTATCGTAAAAAGATCGGCTATATTCCAGAAACTCCTAGTCTATATGAAGAATTAACCTTGAGAGAGCATATCGAGACCGTTGCTATGGCCTATGATTTAGACATGGATCAGGTCATGGTGCGCGTCCAGCCTTTGTTGGAACGATTCCGCTTGGCTGAAAAATTAGATTGGTTCCCGACCCAGTTTTCAAAAGGGATGAAGCAAAAGGTCATGATTATTTGCGCCTATGCAGTGGATCCAAGTCTTTATATTGTCGATGAACCCTTTTTGGGATTGGATCCTGTTGCGATTGCAGATTTGATTCAGTTATTGGCCGATGAGAAAGCAAAAGGAAAATCGATTTTGATGAGTACCCACGTTCTGGATTCGGCTGAAAAGATGTGTGATGGTTTTGTGATCCTCCATAAGGGTCAGGTCCGAGCAAAAGGGACCTTGGACGAGCTGCGTTCAACTTTTGGGGATGAGAAAGCAAGTCTAAATGATATCTACATGACCTTGACAGAAGAGGAAACAGCATGAAAGAGTTGATGAAAAAACGGCAACAAACGTTTCGAACTCAATGTGTAAAATATAGCCGCTATGTTCTCAATGATCATTTCGTCCTCTTTATGCTAATTTTTATAGGATTTTTGGCGGTTCAATACAGCCAATTCTTGCAAAATCTACCCAAAGATACAAGCCTGATCCGCTGGAGTCTCATGATTGGTTTGTTCCTCTTGGTTCCAATAGGCTCTATTGCGACCTACTTAGAGAAGCCCGATGCTTTATTCCTTTTGGTAAAGGAAGAGGAAGTGAAACGTTATATCAAAGGGCAGGCCAAGAAGTCTTTTGTGTTTTGGTTTTTGATTCAAAGTGTTGTCCTTCTATTATTTGTGCCTCTTCTTCTGGCAACGGGGCTGGATAAACTTGCTATTGTAGCCTATATCCTTGTCTTAGGGGTGGCAAAAGGGGCTGTTTTTAGCTGGAAGGAAGCGCGCTTCTACCAGGATGGAAATTTGAATTGGACCTTGGCCATTGCTCGTGAGAATGCAAGGAAACAATTGATTCTTCGTTTCTTTGCCTTGTTTACAACGGTGAAAGGGATCACCAACAGTGTTAAAAGAAGAGCTTACTTGGATGGTTTCTTAGGGCTTCTTCCCAAAACACATGGCAATACGTGGCTTCACTTATATATGCGCTCCTTCCTACGGAATGGAGATCTTTTCTCTATGACTCTCCGACTCTTGACTCTTTCCATTCTCGCTATCATCTTTATTCCCCAACCTCTCGTAGTAATTGCCCTTGTGGCCTTGCTCAATTACTTGGTTATTTTTCAATTACTGGGGCTTTACAGCGCTTTTGATTACCAACCCTTGACCCTCCTTTTCCCGATGAAAAAGGGCAGTAAAAAGGCAGGGTTGAACAAAACGATTCAGCTGGTCATGGGGATGATAACGGTGATAGAAGGGGGAATTGGCCTGGTCTTTATTTCAGATAAAGTCCTGTTGTTAGGCTTACTGGCTTATACAGTTGCTTTAATCCTACTCTATCTTCCATTTAAGATGGCGCGCTTGGTTGACGAAAGTCGTTAAAATTAGTAAAATAGATTGGAAACTTTTTACGGAGGAAAAGATGGACTCGAATGAAAAAGAGCTAAGCCTCACCCCAATTCCTGGGAAGAGTGGGAAGGCCTACATGGGGACCTACCCAGATGGTGGGCGCGTTTTTGTAAAAATGAATACGACCCCAATCCTTGCGGGTCTAGCAAAAGAACAGATTGCTCCTCAATTGTTATGGAGTCGACGCTTGCCAGATGGAAATGTGATGAGTGCCCAAGAATGGTTGAATGGGGAAATTCTCACGCCTAATGGGATGTCGAAAAAACAAGTCGTCAATATTTTAACGAGATTGCACCGTTCTAGACCTTTGATGACCCAATTGAAAAAACTTGGCTATCCTGTGGAATCTCCATTAGAATTGCTCAATTCTTGGAGTAATCGGTTGCCAATTGCCCTACGTCAGAACCACTATATCCAATCAGTCGTAAAGAATTTACGTAAGACAGTGCCTGCCTTTCGGGAGGATTATGCGACGATCGTCCACGGGGATGTTCGTCATAGTAACTGGATTGAGACAGAGAGTGGCTTGATTTATCTAGTCGATTGGGACTCTGTTCGTTTGACAGACCGGATGTTGGATGTGGCGCATATCTTGAGTCACTATATCCCAGATTCTAATTGGCGCGATTGGTTAGGCTATTATGGCTACAAGTACAATCAAAAAGTATTTGATAAACTCTATTGGTTTGGTCAATACTCTTTCTTGTGCCAAATTGCTAAATACTATGAAAATAATGATTTAGAAAATGTCAATCGCGAGATCTATGCTCTGCGCAATTTCCGGTTGAAATATGGAAAGGAAATATGAGAGTTAGAAATCGCAAGGGAGCGACTGAATTATTAGAAGCGAACCCGCAATATGTGGTCCTAAATCCAGAAGATGCCAAGGGAAAGTGGCATGAGATTTTCGGAAATGACCATCCTATTCATATCGAAGTGGGTAGCGGGAAAGGGGCCTTTATTACTGGGATGGCTAAGGCCAATCCAGAGATCAACTACATCGGAATTGATATTCAGAAATCGGTTTTAAGTTATGCTTTAGATAAGGTCTTAGAAGCTGATGTTCCTAATATTAAATTGCTTTGGGTAGACGGGGACAGCTTGACCAACTATTTTGAAGATGGGGAAATTGATCAGCTTTATCTGAATTTTTCAGATCCATGGCCAAAGAAACGTCATGAGAAGCGTCGCTTGACTTACAAGACCTTCTTGGATACCTTCAAGCAAATTCTTCCAGAACATGGGGAGATTCACTTTAAAACAGATAATCGAGGTCTGTTTGAATACAGTTTGGTGAGCTTTTCACAGTATGGTATGACTTTGAAGGGAGTCTGGCTAGACCTTCATGCTAGTGATTTTGAGGGGAATGTCATGACGGAATATGAGAAAAAGTTCTCCAGTAAAGGACAGGTCATTTACCGTGTAGAAGCACAGTTTTAGCATATTCCTTGCAATCATTGGGGAATCGTGTTATAATACCTTAAATGAATAGAAAAGGAGAGGCGGGGAAATATCTTCGCCTCTTATCTATGAGGAGGTGGCAACCATCGCAACGATTGTTGACTTAGTAACAGAAGTGATTCAGCCAGCTATAAAGGAACCATTTGAATTGGTCGATGTTGAATATGGCAAAATGGGTGGTGACTACGTCTTAAGCATTTTCGTAGACAAACCAGAAGGGATCACACTGAATGATACAGCGGATTTGACAGAAATCATTAGCCCGCTATTGGATCAAATCAAACCAGACCCATTTCCAGAACAGTACTTTTTAGAAGTTACCAGTCCTGGCTTGGAGAGACCTTTGAAAACCAAGGAAGCACTCGGGGGAGCTGTTGGCAAGTATGTCAATATCAGCTTGTATAAGGCTGTTGAAAAGCAAAAGGTCTTTGAGGGGAACTTGGTAGGTTTTGAAGAGGATGTTTTGACCATTGAGTATATGGATAAAACACGAAAGAAAACTGTAGAAATTCCTTATAACCTTGTGTCCAAAGCAAGGTTGGCTGTAAAATTGTAACAGAATGAAAGAAAGGATGCCTTAATAGTAAAGGCAAGAAAAACATGAGTAAAGAAATGCTAGAAGCCTTCCGCATTTTGGAAGAAGACAAAGGGATCAAAAAAGAAGATATCATCGAAGCCGTCACAGAATCATTGCGTTCAGCTTATCGCCGTCGTTATGGACAATCAGAAAGTGCAGCGATTGAATTCAATGAAAAAACTGGAGATTTCCGTGTTTATACGGTTCGTGAAGTGGTGGATGAAGTCTTTGATAGCCGTTTAGAAATCAGCTTGAAGGATGCCTTGGCCATTAGCTCTGCTTATGAGTTGGGGGATAAGATCAAGTTTGAAGAAGCACCAGCTGAATTTGGTCGTGTAGCAGCTCAATCTGCTAAACAAACGATCATGGAAAAAATGCGTAAGCAAACGCGCACCATCACCTATAACACTTATAAAGAACATGAAAATGAAATCATGAGTGGAACGGTGGAGCGCTTTGACAATCGTTTTATCTATGTCAATCTTGGCTCAATCGAAGCTCAATTGTCTAAGCAAGACCAAATTCCAGGAGAAGTGTTCCAATCTCATGACCGGATTGAAGTCTTTGTCTACAAGGTAGAAGATAATCCACGTGGTGTCAATGTCTTTGTTAGCCGAAGCCATCCTGAAATGATCAAACGTTTGATGGAACAAGAAATTCCTGAAGTTTATGATGGAACTGTTGAGATTATGAGTGTAGCGCGTGAAGCTGGAGATCGTACAAAAGTTGCGGTTCGTAGCCATAATCCAAACGTAGATGCGATTGGGACTATCGTTGGTCGTGGTGGATCGAATATTAAAAAGATTACCAGCAAGTTCCACCCAGCTCGATACGATCAAAAATTAGACCGTATGGTTCCGACAGAAGAAAACATCGATGTCATTGAATGGGTTCCAGATCCAGCTGAATTCATCTACAATGCGATCGCTCCTGCAGAAGTGGACCAAGTTATTTTTGATGATGAAGATAGTAAACATGCTCTCGTTGTGGTTCCAGACAACAAATTATCTCTTGCCATCGGTCGTCGTGGTCAAAACGTTCGTTTAGCAGCTCATTTGACTGGTTACCGCATCGATATCAAATCTGCTAGTGAGTTCGAAGAAATGGAAGCAGCTCAAGAAACTTTTGAAGACCAAGTAGAAAGTGACGAAGAGCAAGTCGATTAAGAGAGGGAGGGAACATGGTAAAAACAAGAAAAATCCCTTTAAGAAAATCTGTCGTTTCAAATGAAATTATTGATAAGCGCGATTTGCTCCGCATTGTCAAAAATAAAGAAGGACAAGTCTTTATCGATCCAACTGGCAAAGCCAATGGTCGAGGTGCTTACATCAAGCTAGACAATGAAGAAGCGGCACTTGCTAAGAAAAAGAAAGTTTTTAATCGTAGCTTTAATATGGAAGTGGAAGAAGCTTTCTATGATGAATTGATCGCTTATGTAGATCATAAGGTGAAGAGAAGAGAGTTAGGCCTTGAATAAGCAAAAGATAAGTAATTTGTTGGGCTTGGCGCAAAGAGCAGGAAAACTCATTTCTGGAGAAGAACTCGTGATCAAAGCCATCCAGGAAGAAAAAGCAAAATTAGTTTTTCTGGCAAATGATGCAGCTAGTAACCTGACAAAAAAGGTGACAGATAAGGGTCACTATTATGATGTTCAAGTATCTACCGTGTTTTCAACACTAGAATTAAGTACTGCAATTGGACGTGCCCGTAAGGTCGTCGCTGTTGTAGATGCTGGATTTTCAAAGAAAATGAGGTCTCTTATGGAATAGAAGAGGAGGACAGCAATTGTCTAAGAAAAGATTATACGAAATTGCCAAAGAATTGGGCAAGGAGAGTAAGGAAGTCGTCACTCGTGCGAAAGAATTAGGTTTTGACGTCAAGAGTCATGCATCTAGTGTCGATACTGATGTTGCTGAAAAGTTGATCAAGAGCTTTTCAGCGAAAAAAGAAACAGTCGAAAAGAAAGTAGCAGAAGTGGCTGCCAAGACAACGGCTGTCGTAGAGAAAAAAGAAGCAGCGCCCGTCAAAAAAGAAGGAGCAACTGAGACAAAATCAGTAATGCCAGCTGCTAAACCAAAGAGTCGTAACTTTAAAGCGGAACGAGAAGCGCGTGCAAAAGAGCAGGCTGAACGTAGGAAACAACAAGACAATCGTCCAAAACGTGATCGCAAGGACAATCAGCGTCATGGTGACAACCGAAATCAACGACCACAAGAGCGAAATGAACAGCGAAATCAAGGTTCTGAGCGTCGCAATAACCGCCCAGATCAAAGACGTGGTGAACAAGCCCAAGTGGCACCAAAAGTTGATTTCAAAGCGCGTGCAGCAGCACTGAAAGCTGAACAAAATGCTGAGTACGCACGTGGAAGTGAAGATCGCTACAAACAACAAGCTGCAAAAGCAGAACAAGAACGTCAACAGCGCCGGAAACGGGTAGAAGCGCCAGAAGTGAAAGCACCTGTACAGGAGCCAGCTGTTGAGAACCATACAAAACCAGCTGTTGCTGCTGTCGATACACGTCGGAAGAAACAAGCGCGACCAGATAAGAAACGCGATGATTTTGATCGTGAAGAAGATGGTCCAAGAAAACAACAAAGGAATCGAAATAGTCAAAATCAAGTGAGAAATCAGAGAAATAGTAACTGGAATAACAATAAGAAAAATAAAAAAGGAAAGAACAACCGTAATGATGCTCCAAAACCAGTAACAGAGCGTAAATTCCATGAATTACCAAGTGAATTTGAGTATACGGATGGAATGACGGTTGCAGAAATCGCAAAACGCATCAAGCGTGAACCAGCTGAAATCGTCAAGAAACTCTTTATGATGGGAGTCATGGCGACTCAAAACAAATCGCTGGATGGAGATACGATTGAACTCTTGATGGTGGATTATGGAATTGAAGCCAAGAAAAAGGTTGAAGTGGACAATGCCGATATCGAACGCTTCTTCGTTGAAGATGGTTATTTGAATCCAGATGAGTTGGTAGAGCGTCCACCAGTTGTCACCATCATGGGACACGTTGACCACGGTAAAACTACCCTTTTGGATACCCTTCGTAATTCACGTGTAGCAACAGGTGAAGCGGGAGGAATCACTCAGCACATCGGTGCTTATCAAATCGTGGAAAATGGCAAGAAGATTACCTTCTTGGATACACCTGGACACGCTGCCTTTACTTCTATGCGGGCACGTGGTGCATCTGTTACCGATATTACCATCTTGGTCGTAGCAGCAGATGACGGGGTGATGCCTCAAACAATCGAAGCTATTAACCACTCAAAAGCGGCTAATGTCCCAATCATTGTGGCTATTAACAAGATTGATAAACCAGGTGCCAACCCAGAACGTGTCATCGGTGAATTGGCAGAGCATGGAGTTATGTCAACTGCCTGGGGTGGAGATTCTGAGTTTGTAGAAATCTCAGCCAAGTTCAACCAAAATATCGATGAACTCTTGGAAACGGTCCTTCTTGTGGCTGAAATCCAAGAACTCAAGGCAGATCCAACTGTTCGTGCCATCGGTACGGTTATCGAAGCTCGTTTGGATAAAGGGAAAGGTGCGGTCGCAACCCTTCTGGTTCAACAAGGTACTTTGAATGTCCAAGACCCAATCGTTGTTGGTAATACTTTCGGACGTGTCCGTGCCATGACCAATGACCTTGGACGTCGTGTGAAGGTTGCAGGACCATCTACTCCGGTTTCTATCACTGGTTTGAACGAAGCGCCAATGGCAGGTGACCACTTCGCGGTTTATGAAGATGAAAAATCAGCGCGTGCAGCTGGTGAAGAACGTGCCAAACGTGCTCTGATGAAACAACGTCAAGCAACCAACCGCGTCAGCCTTGAAAATCTCTTTGATACCTTGAAGGCTGGGGAAGTGAAATCTGTTAATGTCATCATTAAAGCCGATGTACAAGGTTCGGTTGAAGCTCTTTCTGCTTCCCTTCAAAAGATTGAAGTAGAAGGTGTGAAAGTGACCATCGTTCACTCAGCAGTTGGTGCGATCAACGAATCAGACGTGACCCTTGCAGAAGCTTCAAATGCCTTCATCATCGGATTTAACGTCCGTCCTACGCCACAAGCACGTCAACAAGCTGAAGCTGACGAGGTGGAAATCCGTCTTCACTCAATTATCTACAAAGTGATTGAAGAAATGGAAGATGCCATGAAGGGTATGTTGGATCCTGAGTTCGAAGAGAAAGTCATCGGGGAAGCAGTTATTCGTGAAACCTTTAAGGTCTCTAAAGTGGGTACCATCGGTGGATTTATGGTCCTCAGTGGTAAGGTTACACGTGATTCCAAAGTCCGTGTCATTCGTGACGGTGTCGTGATCTATGACGGAGCTCTTGCAAGCTTGAAACACTTCAAAGATGATGTCAAAGAGATCACAAATGGTCGTGAAGGTGGATTGATGATTGAAGGTTACAATGATATCAAGACAGATGATACCATCGAAGCCTACATCATGGAAGAAATTAAAAAATAAGCAAGCTGACTAGGAAAAAAGAGGGTTCCCTCTGATTTCCTAGTTTTTAAACACAGAGCAGAAAGGAGTTCCTATGGCAAGTCATTTTCGGACAGACCGAGTAGGGATGGAAATCAAGCGTGAAGTCAACGAGATTTTACAAAAGAAAGTCCGTGACCCGCGTGTTCAAGGCGTCACCATTACGGATGTTCAAATGCTAGGTGATTTGTCTATGGCCAAAGTGTATTATTCAATTATGAGTGATTTGGCTTCAGACAATCAAAAGGCTCAGACAGGCCTTGAAAAAGCAACAGGAACCATCAAGCGTGAATTAGGTCGGAATCTGAAATTGTACAAGATTCCAGATCTTACTTTTGTGAAAGACGAATCCATCGAATACGGGAACAAGATCGATGAGATGTTGCGCAATTTGAACAAAGACTAGAGAGGTTGGAAATTTTCCACGTCCAGATTGAAAGACAAAGTCTTCTTAGAAACTTTCCTTAGGTGAGTACGGACGTCAGCGAACTTCTTCGAAGTTCCATGACTAATTATTGAGCCTAAGGTCTCAATAATTCCGAGTACCTGAAACTATTAAGTTTCAGGTACTTTTCTCACGACGAAAAGTTTCAGTAGATGATTGAATCACTCTAACGAGTAACATTTCTTTTTATAGAATTTATTAGATTTATAAAAAAGAATAGTTTGTCTACAGTCTCGGGTTGGAAATTTCCAACCTCTTTTTTGGCTCTTAAAATGAGGAAAATAAAACAGAAAGAAAAAAACGGTTTCAAAAAATAATAGAAATTTACAGAAATCTCTTGTGTGATTGGAAATTATCCTTTACAATAGGAGAGGAGTTTTATTTCTGATCTCATATTTGGAGGAATGATCATGTCCATTAACTGGCAGGAAATTTTGTTTAACTTTTTGGGAGGGTTGGGTCTCTTTCTCTATAGTATTAAAACCATGGGAGAAGGACTGCAACAAGCCGCAGGGGACCGTCTTCGCTACTATATTGATAAATATACCAGCAATCCCTTTCTTGGAGTCTTAGTAGGGATTGTTGTGACAGCCCTTATTCAGTCTAGTACTGGGGTAACGGTGATTACCGTTGGTCTGGTCAGTGCGGGTCTCTTGACCCTGCGTCAAGCCATTGGGATCATCATGGGGGCTAATATTGGGACCACGGTCACCTCATTCATTATTGGGTTTAAACTGGGGACTTATGCCCTTCCAATTATGTTTCTTGGAACGGTCTTACTTTTCTTTACCAAGAATCGAATGGCCAATAATATTGGTCGGATTCTCTTTGGGGTTGGAGGAATTTTCTACGCTTTAAACCTGATTAGTGCGGGAATGAGTCCTTTGAAAGAATTGCCAGAATTTAGTCAGTACATGATCACCCTTGGAAAAAATCCAATTCTGGGTGTTTTAGCAGGAGCCATCATCACCGTTTTGATTCAAGCTTCGTCAGCTACCATTGGGATTCTACAAGGTTTGTATTCAGGTGGTTTCCTAGATCTTCGCGGTTCTTTACCTATTCTTTTTGGGGATAACATCGGAACAACCTTGACAGTTATTATTGCAGCGATGGGGGCCAATGTTTCTGCTAAGCGTGTTGCAGCAACCCACGTGCTCTTTAACTTGATCGGTACAATCCTTTGTTTGATCTTGTTAACACCTTTTACGGCCATGATTGAATACTTCCAAGGGCTCTTGCATTTGTCACCAGAAATGACCATTGCTTTTTCTCACGGAGCTTTCAACGTGACCAATACCATCATTCAATTCCCATTCATTGGAGCTTTGGCATACTTTGTAACCAAACTGATTCCTGGTGAGGATGAGGTTGTTAAATATGAACCGCTCTATTTGGATGAAAACTTGATCACTCAAGCCCCTTCGATTGCTCTAGGAAATGCGAAAAAAGAGTTGCTTCATTTAGGTGGATATGCAGACAAAGCTTTTAATCTTTCTTATGATTATATTGTTCATCAAAATGAGAAAACAGCTGAAAAGGGTCATAAGACAGAAGAAGCCATCAATACCATTGATGATGATTTGACTCGCTACCTGATTCGTTTGTCAAGTGAAGCCTTGAGTCCGAGAGAAAGTGAAGTTCTCACCAATATCTTGGATTCTTCACGGGATTTGGAGCGGATTGGAGATCACGCGGAAGCCTTGATCAATCTGACCGATTATTTAATTCGTAAGAAAGTGGTCTTTTCAGAAGCAGCCTTGGCTGAATTGGAAGATATTTACAACCAAACCCATCAATTTGTAGAGGATGCCTTAAAAGCTGTTGAGAACAATGATGTGAGTCTTGCAAACCAATTGGTAGCACGTCACGAGGCAATTGAAAAGTTGGAGAAAAGACTTCGGAAAACCCATATTCGTCGTTTGAACCAAGGCGAATGTACACCTCAAGCCGGAGTAAACTTTATTGATATCATTTCTCACTATACACGTGTTGCAGACCATGCCATGAATCTCGCTGAAAAAGTACAAATCGAGCAAATTTAAGGAACGTCAAACAGAGTAAGTAGGAAGCTTACTCTGTTTTTTGTTGGATTCTATTCAAAAATAGGTCTAGACCATTTACAAATGGAAGTGAAAGCGTTATAATATGTATGAATATAAATGGAACACAGTTCCTACAATGGAAAGGACGATTTTATGTCTACATATATTAAAGCAGATCAATTTTATTACCCACATGGGGTTCGCCGCGGAGGCTATTTGGAGCTTGTTGATGGCAAGTTTGGAAAACATGTGGAAAGCTTACCAGAAGGTGCGGATGTGCTGGATTATTCTGGTTACAGCATTGCGCCTGGCCTCGTAGATACCCATATTCACGGATTTGGTGGGGTAGATGTGATGGATAATAATATCGAAGGCACTCTCCATACCATGAGTGAAGGGCTCTTGAGTACAGGGGTTACGAGCTTTTTGCCTACGACCCTTACTTCCTCTTACGAACAACTTTTGGCAGTAACTGAAAATATCGGTGCACGATACAAAGAAGCAACAGGAGCTAAGATTCGCGGGATTTATTTTGAAGGACCTTATTTTACAGAAAAATACAAGGGAGCTCAAAACCCATCTTATATGAAGGATCCAAGTATGGAAGAATTCCGGGCTTGGCAAAAAGCTGCCAATGGTCTGTTGAATAAGATTGCCCTTGCTCCTGAGCGTGAAGGTGTAGAAGACTTTGTTCGGACCATTACAGGAGAAGGGGTGACTGTTGCTTTGGGACACTCCAATGCAACTTTTGAAGAAGCTAAAAAAGCGGTAGATGCAGGTGCGAGTGTCTGGGTGCATGCCTACAATGGTATGCGTGGTTTGACGCACCGTGAACTCGGTATGGTTGGTGCTATGTATGAGTTGCCTCATACAACAGCAGAGTTGATCTGTGATGGCCATCACGTGGATCCGCTAGCGTGTGATATCCTGATGAAACAAAAAGGAAAAGAAAATGTTGCCTTGATTACGGACTGTATGACAGCTGGGGGCTTAGAAGACGGGGACTACATGCTTGGGGAATTCCCGGTTGTGGTCGCTGAAGGGACGGCTCGCTTGAAATCAACTGGTAATCTAGCTGGCTCAATCTTGAAATTGAAAGATGGATTAAAAAATGTTGTAGAGTGGGGGATTGCTAACCCTCACGAAGCAGTGATGATGGCCAGCCTCAATCCGGCAAAATCAGTCCATATTGATGATGTTTGTGGTCAAATTCGCGAAGGGTATGATGCGGACTTCATCGTTCTTGATCAAAATTTGGATCTGGTTGCGACCTATCTCGATGGGGTCAAACGTTACCAGGCTACGAACTAGATTCAAGAATTAAAGATAGAATACTTCCTCTCTAGGTCATACCTAGAGAGGTTTTTGTTTACCAATGGTAGTGCAATTTTGTGAATGCTGTCTTTTCATGCTATAATGGGAATTGAAATGTGAGGTAGTTTATGAAGGCAATTGATATACGTTTTTTATTGATGGGAATTTTTTTCTTGCTTTATGGGATTGTAAGAAAAAATATCTTTATTGTGATTGTTGGTGGGGCATTTTTACTCTATAGTTTTTATAGCAAGAAGATGGAGCCAACCAAGAAAAATATTTTTAAGCCAGAGCTCAAGCTTCGAGGGCCTAAGAAACCGAAATCGAAGAAAGGAAAGAAAAAATGAATCATTATCGTTTAAATAATGGGGTGGAGATTCCTGTATTGGGATTTGGGACGTGGAAAGCAGCGGATGGAGAAGAAGCCTATCAAGCTGTCTTAGCTGCTTTAAAAGCAGGTTATCGCCATATCGATACAGCTGCGATTTATCAGAATGAAGAGAGTGTGGGTCGGGCCATTAAAGACAGTGGTCTTGCGCGCGAAGACCTGTTTATTACCACCAAACTTTGGAATACTCATCACACCTATGAAGACGCTCAAGCTGCTTTGGACGAGTCTCTTGAAAAACTAGGCTTGGACTATGTAGATCTTTATTTGATTCATTGGCCAAATCCAAAGCCCCTTCGAGAAAATGATGCTTGGAAAAAACGAAATGCTGAAGTTTGGCGAGCAATGGAAGATATGCTAGCTGCTGGCAAGGTTCGGGCTATTGGTATTAGCAATTTTCTGCCTCATCATTTGGAAGCCCTCCTTGAAACAGCTCGGGTCATTCCGGCTGTGAACCAAATTCGTCTAGCACCTGGGGTTTACCAAAGCGAAGCCATCGCAGCGAGTCGCAAGCATGGCATTTTACTAGAGGCTTGGGGACCTTTTGGCCAAGGAGAATTGTTCCAAAATGAACAAGTAAAAGAAATGGCTACTAAATATGGAAAGACCGTCGCTCAACTAGCCTTGGCTTGGAGTTTACAAGAAGGTTTCCTTCCACTGCCAAAATCGGTTACACCTGAGCGGATTGCGAGTAATTTAAATTGCTTTGATTTTGAATTGACGGCAGATGATATGGAACTCCTTCGCCATCTTCCGGTTGAAGCAGGTGCACCAGATCCGGACACCAAAGATTTTTAAGAGAGAATTTCTATTCATTAATGAAAACCGAGGACAGTTTCGTTCTCGGTTTTTAAAATCCTTTCAAGGATTAAATAATTTTAAAACTCCAACAAAAACAGACGTTCTATAATACTTTCCCATACTAATTTACATTTTTCCGAACGAAAATAAATTAACAGTTAGTAATATTCGTAAATGTTACATTTGTGTTACATTTTGTTTTTTGAATGAATTTTCAGATAATTTTGCGTTATAATAGTTACTATTAAAATAAAAGGGGAGTTTCTATGAATAGACAAGAACGTTTTTCATTAAGAAAATACAAATTTGGTGTAGCCTCAGTTTTATTAGGGGCTGTTTTGGTATTTGGATCTGCACAAGCGAGTGCAGAAGAACAAGCGGCCAGCCAAACGAGTGCTGGAACACAGCTTGTAGCCACTACTCAACAGGCACCTGCTGAAGAAGAGCATTCACAAGCAACAGAAGCAAGTACAGCAGTTGCTAGTGAGAAAGTAGAAGTTGCAAAAGAAGCAACAGTTGCTGAAAAGACAACGAATGCAACAGAAGCAGCTCTTGTTGAAAAAACAGAAGCTCCGAAAGAGGCAGCTACTGTTCCAGAAACAAAACCGGAAGTAGCGGAAAAACCTGTAGAAAAAGCAACAGCAGTGGCTACTGCGACAAGTTCAGAAACAACGAATCGCCATGAGGCAGCTGAAAAACCTCAAAGCATCGAAAGTGACGAAATTATTACTGTTCCCCAAACCTGGAAGCAAGGTTATAAAGGGGAAGGGATGGTTGTCGCCGTCATCGACTCTGGTTTGGATGTGAACCACGAGGTTCTTCGGATTACCGATCCTTCAAAAGCTAAGTTTAAAAACCAAGGAGAAATCGAAGCTGCTAAGAAAGCAGCAGGAATTGATTATGGTAAATGGTACAACGACAAGGTTGTCTATGCCTATGACTACTTTGATGGTACCGACAATATCAAAGAGGCCGAAAGAGATTCTCATGGGATGCACGTTACAGGGATTGCAACAGGGAATCCTGATAAAGCAGCAGGAAACGGAGAAAAGATCTATGGTGTAGCACCAGAAGCGCAAGTTATGTTTATGCGTGTCTTCTCAGATCGCCAAAAAACAACGGGATCTGCTCTTTATGTAAAAGCAATTGATGATGCTGTAGCTCTTGGTGCAGATACTATCAACATGAGTCTTGGTTCTACGACTGGTTCTACGGTCAATGCGGATTCAGATATTGTGGATGCCATTAAACGGGCGCGCGCTAAAGGCGTATCTGTCTTAATTTCTGCAGGAAATAGCAATAGCTTTGGAAATGGTTACTCAAGACCTTCTGCTGAAAATCCAGATTATGGTTTGGTCGGAAATCCTTCAACAGTAGAGGACTCCATCTCTGTTGCTTCTATCAATAATAATGTTATTACGACAGAAGTGTTTGAAGTCAAAGGCCTTGAAGGCAATGCGGAAGCGGATAACGGTAAGTTTGATTACAGTAAATCTGCTGCAGACGCTGATTTTGAAAAAGGCAAAGAGTACGAATATGTGTCAGTTGGTCTTGGAAAAGAAGATGATTTCAAAGATCTGGATCTTACCGGTAAATTAGCCTTAATCCAACGCGGGGAAATTCCATTCTCAGAAAAGATTGCGAATGCCTTCCATCATGGTGCAGCAGGAGCTTTGGTCTACAATAATGTGGAAGGATCGAACCTTGGAATGGCAATTGAAGGAGATGCGAAAAAGATCCCATCTGTCTTTATTTCAAAACGTTATGGGGAAGCTCTTAAGGCAGGTTCCTACAAAATTGTCTTTAACAATACTATGGCCAACCGTCCATCTCCAGAGGCAGATCAATTATCTGATTTCTCAAGTTGGGGAGTAACAACAGATGGTCAGTTGAAACCAGATGTCACAGCACCTGGTGGAAATATCTTTTCTTCTTTGAATGATAATACCTACGGAGATATGAGTGGTACAAGTATGGCCTCTCCTCATGTAGCAGGTGTGGCAGCTTTGGTCAAAGAATACCTTGTGAAAAACCACCCAGAATTGACTCCAGAACAAGTTTCTGAAACTGTCAAAGCCTTGATTATGTCTACGGCTAAACCACATGTTAATAAAGAAACCGGTGTTTATACTTCTCCACGTCAACAAGGAGCAGGGGTTGTAGACACAGCTGCAGCCGTTTCAACAGACTTGTATGTGACTGGTGAAAACAACTATCCAAGCGTTACTCTTGGAAATGTTGGAGATAGCTTTACCTTTGATGTGACGGTTCACAATATTTCAGATACCGATCGTACCTTGAAAATGTTGGTGAATACTGACACAGATGAAGTGAAGGATGGTAAATTTACCCTCCGTCCACGTAAATTGACTGAAACAGCTTGGCCTGAAGTAACCGTGAAAGCACATAGCTCTGAAACGGTTACGGTGAAAGTCGATACAAGTAAATTCACAGAAGAGTTGAGCAAAGAAATGCCGAACGGCTATTTCCTTGAAGGATTTGTTCGCTTTGTAGATCCGGCAGATGATGGGGATGTGGTCAGCTTGCCGTTTATGGGATTCAAGGGAGAATTCCAAAACCTTCCAGCTGTTGAAAAACCAATCTATGATTTGGTTCGCGAAGGAAAAGATGGCTTCTACTATCATGTTCCAAAAGATTTGAATATCTCCTCTAGTGCCAATGTTTCTGCGCTTGTTACCCTGCAAAATGACCTTCTCCTCACACAAGGAAAACGAGATGGTCGTCGGATTACAGTTCTTGGTATTGAAGAAAATGCGGAAGGTACACATTCTCTTCAATTAGATGAGAATGGGAATGTTCGCATTGCCATTTCGCCAAATGAAGATGGAAATAAAGACCTCGTTGAATACAAGACAGTCGCCCTTAGAAACATTGAAAACCTTCGTGCAACTGTTTATGCAGCAAGTGATACGGAACATAAAAATCCATTGTGGGAAGGAACTCCATCTGACCATCGTAAGAACTTCTTCAACGGTGACCAAAAGAACCCACGCAGTTACACACTAGATAACACTGCTTGGAACGGTACCGATGCAAATGGGAAAGCAGTAGCAGATGGTCTATATGATTATGTCATTCGTTATACACCAATGGTTCCTGGTGCTGAAGAGCAATCAACGACCTTTAAGGTTCAAGTTGATACCCAAAAACCAGTGATCACATCTGGATATATTCGCTTTAAAGATGGGGCACAACAGTTTGTAGCTCGTAAAGCCAAAGATGTTGGAGACGGCGGAATCTTATCTGAAAAACTCGTTTACGTCACACCATTTGATGATAAGGGAACAATGGTCCAAACTAGTGATGATAAGAATGGGACACGTGCCCTTGAAAATTACCATGTGATCAAGGCCAATGCAGATGGTAGTTTCGATCTTCCTGAAAATATCGATAAGAAGAATATCTATTACTACGTAGAGGACTTTGCGGGGAACGTAGACTATGTTTCACTAGCAGATTTAGTTCGGGATCAAAATAGTGGTCGGGTTCAAATTGCAGTTCGTGACGCTAAAACGAACAAAGATTTGGATACTATGTATGTTTACCGAATCAAAGATAGCAATGGCCAATACGTATCAGTTGATAAGACAAAAGATATTAACTTCTTGAACTTTGGTCATTATACTGCAGAAATCTTTACGTATGATCGTACAGAAGTGAAATTTGTCAGTAGCTTGACACAAGAATTTGATTTGACAGAGGATAATAGTTTCCAAACGATCGCTTTCCTTGCCAATACTTTAGAATATGCACCAGTTAGCATCAGCTTTGATCAACCGGTTTCAAAAGCAGCTACGATCGTATTAAAAGGGGCAGATGGTGAAAACTTTGTCTTGCCTGCTGAAAAATATGGTAAAAATGGCTTTGGTAAATCTGTAGCAACTGGTCAATATACCTTGGTTGCAACTCTTCCTACAGGCTATGAACTAGCTGAGGAAGCACCAGTGATCTCAGTTGTCGCAGGGCGTAACAATAATTATCGTATTGGAGTGATCTCAAAAGTGGATCTCTTGGCTGCTTTGAACAAGCAAGCAGATGTTACAAAGACAGCGCAATACTTCAATGCCAGTGCGGATAAGAAGGAAGCCTATGATCAAGCCTTGCAAGCTGCTCAAGCAGCCTTGACCAACAAGGTTAGTCAAGAGCAAGTCAACCAAGCTCTAGCTAGTCTTGAAGCTGCCAGCCAAGCTTTGGATGGGAAAGATTCAAACGTTGCGGCCTTGAAAGAAGCGATGCAGGCTTATGATGCTACGACTAAAACTGGTCGTTATGCCAATGCCAAAGAAAAAGTACGTCGCGACTACGATCGTGCTTTCCAAACAGTTGCCTTGCTTGCAGTTGATCCAACTGTGAAACAAGAACAAATCAATCAAGCACTTGCTGAGCTTAGCCGTGCAGAAGGAAAATTAAACGGGAAAGCAACTGATTTTTCAAGCCTTGAAAAATACATCAAGGAAGAATTGAAGTTCCAAGAAAAGAATGCGAAATTCATCTATGCTGGAAATGAAGAAAAAGAAGCTTACCTAGTAGCCTTCAAGGATGCACAAACTATCCTTTCAAATCCAGGAGCAAGCCAACAAGATGTGAAAGATGCTTTGACAGCCTTGAAGAATGCCAAGAAAAAACTTCATGGTAAAAAACCAAAAGCTGCAAGACGTCCATAAGAAAAACAACATTGTTTGTTAGCCTAAAATCCGTATGAAACGATTGCTTCATGCGGATTTTAATTTACAAGTCACTAAAAATCTGCTATAATACTAGTCAAGAAAGAAGGGCTTACGGCGTTTTTCTAGCGAGCTTGGGATAGTGAGAGCCAAGTAGAGCAAAGTAAGCAAGTGGCGCTTTCTCTCAGTAAAAGCTGAGTAAAGTAAAATAAAATGAAGTAATAAATTAGGGTGGAACCGCGTTTCTGACGCCCCTAGGTCAAACGACTTAGGAGCAGAGACACGGTTCTTTTTGTATCCTAAGTCACAAGAAACTTTATGAATAAGGAGTAAAACATGTCTAAAAAATTGACTTTCCACTGCGTCAGTGGCAGATATCTCCTTATAGTCGGACTGCCCCACGCTCAACACTAGGGTGCCTGAGCTAGACGCAGTACTAACTCGTCTTGCCTCGTGTAATCGACGAGGCAGACTCGTGTCGCAAGAATTTATAAAAAGGAGTAAAACATGTCTAAAAAATTGACTTTCCAGGAAATCATCCTTACTTTGCAGCAATACTGGAATGACCAGGGTTGTATGCTGATGCAGGCTTATGATAATGAAAAAGGTGCGGGAACCATGAGTCCTTACACCTTCCTTCGTGCCATTGGTCCTGAGCCATGGAATGCGGCATATGTAGAGCCATCTCGTCGTCCAGCGGACGGTCGTTACGGGGAAAACCCAAACCGCCTTTACCAACACCACCAATTCCAAGTGGTGATGAAACCATCACCATCAAACATCCAAGAGCTCTACCTTGAATCATTGGAAAAATTGGGGATCAATCCTTTGGAACACGATATTCGCTTCGTTGAAGACAACTGGGAAAATCCATCAACTGGTTCAGCTGGTCTTGGTTGGGAAGTTTGGTTGGATGGTATGGAAATCACTCAGTTCACCTACTTCCAACAAGTTGGTGGATTGGCAACTGGTCCGGTAACTTCTGAGGTCACTTACGGATTGGAACGTTTGGCTTCTTACATCCAAGAAGTAGACTCAGTTTATGATATCGAGTGGGCTCCAGGCGTTAAATACGGAGAAATCTTCCTTCAACCAGAATATGAACACTCAAAATACAGTTTTGAAGTTTCTGACCAAGATATGCTTCTTGAAAACTTCGAAAAATTTGAAAAAGAGGCAGGACGTGCTTTGGAATTGGGTCTTGTTCACCCCGCCTATGACTACGTTTTGAAATGTTCACACACCTTCAACTTGCTTGATGCTCGTGGAGCTGTATCCGTTACAGAACGTGCCGGCTACATTGCCCGCATCCGTAACTTGGCCCGTGTCGTAGCCAAAACCTTCGTCGCAGAACGTAAGAAACTTGGTTACCCACTTCTTGACGAAGCTACACGCGCCAAACTCCTAGCAGAAGAGGAAGAATAAAAAGAGTTACAAGAATGGAAAATGGGCAAACAAAGTGAGCCCATATGGAACCCAGAGGCAAGTCGGAGACTTGCTAAAGGGATAGGCACCGCTGTACTGCTATATGGGGATTTTTGAAACGTTAGGTTCAAAAATCAGTTGGCTAAACCCACTTTGATGAGACTGTTGGAAATCGATGTCAAGGAGACAGAAGATTTCCCTACAGCCTCACAAAGTTAGTTAGCGACGTCCCCAGTACCTAAGGTACCTATCAAAAAGAAGAATTTTGTAAAGGAAAAAACATGACAAAAAACTTATTAGTAGAACTTGGACTTGAAGAGTTGCCAGCCTACGTTGTCACACCAAGTGAAAAACAACTCGGTGAGAAAATGGCAGCCTTCTTGGATGACAACCGACTTTCATACGAAAGCATTCAAACCTTCTCAACACCACGCCGTTTGGCTGTCCGTGTGATTGGTTTAGCAGATCAACAATCTGATTTGACCGAAGATTTTAAAGGACCTTCTAAGAAAATCGCCTTGGATGCAAATGGAAACTTCTCAAAAGCGGCTCAAGGATTCGTCCGTGGAAAAGGCTTGACGGTTGACGATATCGAATTTCGTGAAGTCAAAGGTGAAGAGTACGTTTATGTTACGAAGCACGAAGCTGGAAAACCAGCTAAAGAAGTCTTGGCTGGCGTTCCAGAGGTGCTTGCTTCATTGACCTTCCCTGTTAGCATGCACTGGGCTAACAACACCTTTGAATACATTCGCCCAGTTCATACCTTGATCGTTCTTTTGGGTGATGAAGCGCTCGACCTTGATTTCTTGGATATCCACTCAGGTCGTGTGAGCCGTGGGCACCGTTTCCTCGGGCACGAAGTGGAAATTACCAATGCGGATTCTTATGAAGAAGACCTTCGTACCGTTTATGTGATTGCGGATAGCAAAGAACGTGAAAACATGATTCGTGAGCAAATCAAGGCTATCGAGGCAGATCAAGGTGTTCAGGTCCAAATCGAAGAAGGACTTTTGAATGAAGTTTTGAACTTGGTCGAATACCCAACTGCCTTTATGGGAAGTTTTGACACCAAATATTTGGACGTTCCAGAAGAAGTTTTGGTGACCTCAATGGAAACGCACCAACGTTACTTTGTTGTACGTGATCTTGATGGTAAGCTCAAACCAAACTTCATCTCCGTCCGTAATGGGAACGCTGAGCACTTGGAAAATGTCATCCGAGGAAATGAAAAAGTCTTGGTGGCACGTCTTGAAGATGGTGAATTCTTCTGGCGTGAAGACCAAAAACTTAAGATTGAAGACCTCGTTGCTAAATTGGCGAACGTGACCTTCCATGAAAAAATTGGTTCTCTTTCAGAACACATGGCGCGCGCTGGTGTCATTGCAGCGTCACTAGCTGAGCAAGCTGGTTTGACTGCTGAAGAAACGGAAGCTGTCGCTCGTGCAGCTGAAATCTACAAATTTGACCTCTTGACGGGTATGGTCGGAGAGTTCGATGAATTGCAAGGAATCATGGGTGAAAAATACGCCCTCCTCGCTGGTGAAGATGCTGCGGTTGCGACAGCTATCCGTGAGCACTACCTTCCTGATTCAGCAGATGGTGCCCTTCCAGAGACTAAGGTTGGTGCTATCCTTGCCCTTGCAGATAAATTGGATACCCTCCTTTCCTTCTTCTCAGTTGGCTTGATTCCATCAGGTTCCAATGACCCTTATGCGCTTCGTCGTGCAACACAAGGGATTGTTCGTATCTTGGATGCCTTTGGTTGGCACATCCCTATGGATGAGTTGATTGACAGCCTTTACGGACTTTCATTTGATAGTCTTTCATATGACAATCAAGCAGAAGTGCTCAACTTCATCAAGGCGCGTGTGGACAAGATGATGGGACGCACACCAAAAGATATCAAAGAAGCTGTTCTTGCTGGTTCAAACTTTGTCGTGGCAGATATGCTGGAAGCAGCTGAAGCTCTTTCAGAAGCTGCGAAGACTGATGGTTACAAGGCAGCTGTTGAGTCCCTCTCTCGTGCCTTTAACTTGGCAGAAAAAGCAGATGCTTCAGTAGCAGTCGACGCTAGTCTCTTTGAAAACGATCAAGAAAAAGCCCTGGCTAAAGCGATTGAAGAGCTTGAATTGACTGGTTCAGCTAGCGACAAATTGGCTCAACTCTTTGCTCTTAGCCCAGTCATTGATGCTTTCTTTGACAATACTATGGTAATGGCAGAAGATGAGGCGGTTAAAAACAACCGTTTGGCCCTTCTTGCGGGCCTTGTAGCTAAAGCTAACGCTGTTGCAGCCTTCAACCAATTGAACACAAAATAAGTACCTGATGACAGGTAGAAAGTAGGTTTTATTATGACACCTGAAAAAATCGCTCGTATCAATGAGCTTGCTAAAAAGAAAAAAACAGAAGGTTTGACACCAGAAGAAACAGTGGAACAAGCAAAACTTCGTGAAGAATACATTGAAGGTTATCGTCGTTCGGTTCGTCACCACATTGAAGGTATTAAAATTGTGGATGAAGAAGGAAATGATGTAACACCTGAGAAACTACGCCAAGTGCAACGGGAAAAAGGTTTGCATGGCCGTAGCCTCGATGACCCTAATTCATAAGCAAAAGAGTGCTGGAAGAGACTCCAGCACTCTTTTGTATCTTTAAAATTCAGAATATTCTGGACTAGATTGACCAATTTTTAAAAACATGGTATAGTAGATTGTATGAAAATTTGAAGTATACTTTTCTGAAAATGTACAGAAAAAGAATTGGAGTAATCATATGTCAAAAAAACATCATCCTGGTGAAGAAACCGAAAATGGGATGGTTCGTGGTCTGCAAAATCGGCATGTTCAGCTGATCGCTATTGCAGGAACCATCGGGACAGGACTCTTTCTTGGAGCCGGTCGTTCCCTTTCTTTGACAGGTCCCTCTATTATTTTAGTCTATATGCTAACTGGCGCCTTCATGTACTTGATGATGCGGGCGATCGGAGAAATGCTCTATATGGACCCTGATCAACACACCTTTATCAACTTTATCACCAAGTATCTAGGAAAAGGTTGGGGTTATTTTTCAGGATGGTCCTATTGGGTCTCCTTGGTATTTTTGGGAATGGCAGAGATCACCGCTGTTTCCAACTATGTCCAGCTTTGGTTTCCAAATTGGCCAGCCTGGCAGATTCAAATTATCTTTTTAGCGCTTTTAAGTTGTGTAAACTTGATCGCTGTGAAGGTTTTTGGAGAGGTTGAATTCTGGTTTGGAATGATCAAGATTGTCACTATTTTAGCCCTGATCGCAACAGGGATCTTTATGGTGACGACGAACTTTGAAACACCAGCTGGACACGCTAGTTTAACCAATATTACTAGTGGTTTTCAAATGTTTCCAAATGGTTGGGTCAAGTTCGTCATGGCCTTCCAAATGGTCTTCTTTGCTTACCAAGCGATCGAGTTTGTTGGGATTACTACTTCAGAAACCGCTAATCCTCGTCAGGTCTTACCAAAAGCCATTAAAGAAATTCCGATTCGGATTGTGATCTTTTATGTAGGGGCTCTGTTGGCGATTATGGCAATTTTCCCTTGGCAACAGCTTCCTGTCAATAAGTCACCGTTTGTAACGGTCTTTCAGATGGTAGGAATCAAGTGGGCAGCTGGATTGATTAATTTTGTTGTACTGACAGCTGCTGCATCTTCCTTGAATTCCACCCTCTATTCAACAGGGCGTCACTTGTACCAGATTGCAAAAGAAACACCAAACAGTAAAGTGATGAATCGTTTGAAACTGAATAGCTTATCTCGTATGGGGATTCCAAGTCGCGCGATTATTTTTTCTGCGATTGTGGTTGCTGTTTCTGCCTTTATCAATGTGTTGCCAGGTGTCTCAGATGCCTTTGCCTTGATTACGGCATCTTCTTCTGGTGTCTACATTGCTATTTACATTTTGACTATGCTTGCCCATCTTAAGTACCGTAAATCGAAAGAATTTATGCCAGATGGTTTTGTCATGCCAGCCTATAAAGTGTTGAATCCATTGACCATTGTTTTCTTCCTCTTCGTATTCGTTTGCCTCTTCTTGCAAGAATCAACATACATTGGAGCGGTTGGAGCAACCATCTGGATCATTCTTTTTGGGATCTACAGCAATTGGAAACATAATAAATAAACAGCAGGAGGCTGGGACAAAAGTCCTAGCCTCTCAATTGTCTTTGGATTGTTGAGCAAGACGCAGTGGTTGAGTGGGCTCTACTACGCTGATTTCATCAGCTTTTACAGCCCTACTCAACTGTGCGGAGGTGGGACGACGAAATCGAATTCTAACGAATGACCGATTTCTGTCCCACTCTCTTTACTATTTCAGAGCTCGGTTACTTCTTTTAAGGAATTTCTTGGAGGAAACAAAAGAAAAACAGAGATGGGAGAAATTATTTTTCTTCCATCTCTGTTTTTTGTCCTTGAATAGCTTTTTTGAGCCACCAAAGTGAGCCGACTAGGATCAGGGCAGCAAGCCAAAAAATCCAAGCCTCAATAGTGGTTAGAAAAAAGTAAAGAGCGATAGCATCGACCAATAAAAGTGGGATGAGAATCTGTTTTCTTATTTTCATAAGAATATTGTATCATAAATCCTAAAGGAAACAAGTGAAATCAAGCCTTTCTAGGTATTTTGTAGGATCCGAAAAGGTACGATAGGATTAGTTAGTGAATTTTCTTTCAGGAGTGCATCTTGGTCCCATTTGTGGTAAAATAGTAAAGATATGAGTAAAGAATTTCATCATGTAACGGTTTTGCTTCATGAAACGATCGATATGCTGGATGTTAAGCCAGATGGGATCTATGTAGACGCCACATTGGGTGGGGCAGGCCACAGCGAATATTTGTTAACAAAATTAAATGAATCGGGTCATCTTTATGCCTTTGACCAAGATCAGCATGCAATTGAGAATGCTAAGATTCGATTGGCACCTTTCGTTGAGAAAGGCATGGTGACCTTCATTAAGGATAACTTTCGTCATTTGAAGGAACGTCTAAACGAATTGGGTGTGACTGAAATTGATGGAATCTGTTATGACCTAGGTGTCTCTAGTCCTCAGTTAGATGAACGGGAACGCGGATTTTCTTATAAGAAAGATGCGCCGTTAGACATGCGGATGAATCAAGAAGCTTCCTTGACAGCCTATGAGGTCGTAAATAGCTACGATTACCATGATCTAGTCCGTATTTTTTTCAAATATGGAGAGGACAAATTTTCCAAGCAAATTGCGCGGAAAATTGAGCAAGCACGAGCAATTAAACCGATTGAAACAACGACTGAATTAGCAGAGATTATTAAATCTGCTAAACCAGCTAAGGAGCTCAAGAAAAAGGGTCATCCTGCTAAACAGATTTTTCAAGCTATTCGTATCGAAGTCAATGATGAATTGGGAGCAGCAGATGAATCGATTCAGCAAGCCATGGATTTGTTGGCCCTCGATGGTCGTATTTCTGTGATTACCTTTCATTCGTTAGAGGATCGATTGACCAAACAATTGTTTAAAGAAGCTTCGACGGTTGAGGTTCCAAAGGGACTTCCCTTTATTCCAGATGATTTGAAACCAAAGATGGAGTTGGTTAACCGGAAACCTATTTTGCCAAGTGATGAAGAGCTTGAGGATAATAATCGATCCCATTCAGCAAAACTACGGGTTGCTCGAAAAATACACAAGTAAGAGGAATTGATATGGCAGCAAGAGATGAGAGAACAAGAACACAGATACTGCAAGACCGCTTTCGCCGTTTCTCTAGAGTAGAAAAAGCTTTTTATGGGTCGATTGTCCTAACAGCTGTGATTTTAGCCATTAGTATCGTCTTTATGCAGACACGGATTTTACAAGTTCAAAGTGAACTGACTGATTTGAATACGGAACTAGAAGCCAAAAAGACGGAATTGGCAGATGTTCGTCAAGAGGTCAATGAATTAACACGTTATGACCGCTTATCACAGTTGGCTAGCTCCCAAGGAATGAAGCTGCAAAAAGAAAATCGAAAAACAGTGAGTGCAAGTAGTGATGAATAAATTCAAAAAATTTTTGATCGGGTATTCGATAAAGAAACGTCGCTTGCCGGATCAGAATCGAAAACAAGTTGGGAAAAATCTCAGTGTACTGGCGATTTTCCTCTTTTTTCTCTTTCTGATTAATTTTGCAATGATCATTGGGACTGACAAAAAATTTGGTGTGACCTTATCGGATCAAGCCAAAAAAGTCCATGAGCAGACGGTCATTGTTCCTGCAAAACGTGGAACGATCTACGACCGAAATGGCGCAGTAATTGCTGAAGATGCGACGACCTATAACGTTTATGCGGTTATTGATAAAAAGTACAAATCAGCAACTGGGAAAATCCTCTATGTAGAAGAGAGCCAATTTAAAAAAGTAGCGGAAATCTTTAAGCAGTACTTAGGGATGGATGAGGATTACGTCATTCAACAGTTGTCGCAAAAGAAATTGAAACAGGTTTCTTTTGGCTCGAACGGAAACGGCATAACTTATAGCAATATGACGGCCATCCGTGAGGCCATGGAAGCGGCGAAAATTGAAGGGGTTGCCTTTACAACTAGTCCAAATCGGAGCTACAAAAATGGAGTTTTTGCTTCTCAATTTATAGGTCAGGCCTCTCTTCAAGAAGATAAAGAGGGGAATAAAACCTTGAAGGGGCAATCAGGGATGGAGAAATCCCTCGATCGTATTCTCGCTGGTCAAAATGGGGTTATCACCTATGATAAAGACCGAAACGGCAATATCGTTCCTGGTTCAGATAAGGTTTCTGTCAAAACAGAAGATGGAAAAGATGTCTATACGACCATTTCGGCAGAATTACAAACCTACCTTGAGACACGAATGGATGTTTTCCAAGAAAAAGTAAAAGGAAAGTATGTTAGTGCGACTCTTGTGAGTGCAAAAACTGGAGAAATCCTGGCGACAACGCAACGTCCATCCTATAATGCGGATACCAAACAAGGGTTGGATCTGAAAAACTTGAAAACCTGGAATACCATCCTTTATCAAGATCAGTATGAGCCGGGTTCAACTATGAAGGTCATGTTATTAGCTTCGGCGATTGATCATGGAACCTTCCCAGCCTATAATGAGGTATACTACAATAACGAACTACAAGTAAAAGATGCGACGATCCGTGACTGGGATGTCAATATGGGACTGTCTGAAGGTCGCTATATGAATATCGCACAGGGATTTGCTTACTCAAGTAACGTGGGGATGACCCGCTTGGAGCAAAAGATGGGAAATGCTGTCTGGATGGATTACCTAACCCGCTTTAAATTCGGTCTTCCGACCCGTTTTGGAATGGGAAATGAAGCTTACGGGGGTCTTCCAGGGGATAACTATGTCAGTCAGGCACAATCTGCCTTTGGTCAAGGGATTTCCGTCAGTCAAACCCAAATGTTACGGGCCTTTAGTGCCATCGCTAATGATGGACAAATGTTGGAGCCGAAGTTTATTAGTGCCATTTACGATAAAAAATCAGACACAGCCCGCAAATCAAAAAAAGAAGTTGTTGGAAAACCAGTTTCAGGATCAGCTGCGCAACAGACACGGAACTATATGATCACCGTCGGAACAGATCCAGAGTATGGAACCTTGTACAGTGATGGCCCCATCATTCAGGTACCCGGTCAAAACGTTGCGGTGAAATCAGGGACTGCCCAAATTGCGACAGATCAAGGATACTTGCAAGGAGAAAATGATTATATCAACTCGGTTGTAGCTATGACACCTGCAGAAGATCCTGAATTCATCATGTATGTGACGGTCCAACAACCAGAAGTGAAATTCTCAGCAACCAGCTGGGAAGAGCTGGTCAATCCTATTTTGGAAGATGCAGTTGCTTTAAAAGATGAATTGCATTTGACATCAGAGGCACCAACTTTGGATGATGTGACCAAAGAAACGACCTACAAAATCCCTTCAGTAGAAACTCTCTCTAAGGAGTTGAATCTGAAACAAAATCTGAGCCCAGGTGCTTATTCAGAGGAATTGCGTCGCAATTTGGTGCAACCAATTGTCCTAGGAACTGGGAAAAATATCCGCAAGATGTCTGTGGATGTTGGCTCTAAAGTCAAAGCCAATCAACAAGTATTGTTATTGACAGAAGACTTTGATGCGGTTCCAGATATGTATGGTTGGACCAAGAAAAATGCAGACATCTTTGGAGAATGGACTGGAATTGAGATTACCTATAAAGGTAGTGGAAAGAAAGTAACCAAACAAAGTGTCAAAATGAACACCTCACTCAATAAAACTAAAAAGATTACGTTAACATTAGGAGACTAAGATGTATATTGCTACGATCCTTGTATCGTTTCTATTAACAGTGGCTGCAATTCCAGCCTTTATTCGATTTTACCATCGTGCTCATATTTCTGGGCAACAAATGCACGAAGATGTGAAACAACACAAAGCGAAAGCTGGCACTCCGACAATGGGTGGAGTTGTATTTCTCATTACAGCCGTTCTAGTTAGTTTTGTCGTTACCGTATTGACTGGAAATTTCACGCGCCCTGTTCAACTTATTCTATTTATCTTGATTCTATATGGAATTGTTGGATTTTTGGATGACTTTTTAAAAGTTTTTCGTAAGATTAATGAAGGTCTCAATCCAAAACAAAAACTAGCCCTTCAACTTGTTGGTGGAATCATCTTCTATATTTTTTCTGAACGCCACGGTGCAGGAAGCCTTTTAAATGTCTTTGGTTACGATCTTTACTTGGGCCATTTCTACATTCTCTTTGCTTTGTTTTGGTTGGTTGGTTTTTCAAATGCGGTCAATTTGACAGATGGGATTGATGGATTAGCCAGCATCTCAGTTGCTATTAGCCTGAGTGCCTATTCCTTTATTGCCTATATGCAAGGAAAATGGGACATTCTCTTTGTGACTTTGAGTATGATTGGGGCCTTGCTTGGATTCTTTGTCTTCAACCATAAGCCGGCTAAAATCTTTATGGGCGATGTCGGTAGTCTAGCTCTTGGAGGGATGCTTGCAGCCTTGTCAATGGCTTTGCATGTCGAGTGGACGTTGCTCTTGATTGGTCTGGTCTATGTCATTGAAACAGGTTCAGTGATGCTACAAGTGACCTATTTCAAATGGACCAAGAAACGCTACGGGGAAGGACGTCGGATTTTCCGAATGACTCCTTTCCACCATCATTTAGAACTGGGCGGCCTTTCTGGCAATGGGCAAAACTGGTCAGAATGGAAAGTGGATGCCTTTATGTGGACCATTGCCTTGGTAACAAGTGTCGTGACTCTAGTCCTTCTCTACCTATAAAACGACGGTGGGCTTGCCCATCGTTTTTTGCTGACTGAGAGAGACTTCGCTGGTTAGGAAAAATGACTCATAAGAGAAGCAAGAAGACAGCTTTTCTGATATAATAATAGAGATCATGAAAGGAACTGAGAAAATGAAATTTACAGAGTTTAATTTTAAGCCCTATATTCAAGAGGCACTGAAAGAAATCAATTTTAGAGAAGCAACCGAAGTACAGGAAAAACTAATTCCGATTGTCCTAGCTGGAAATGATTTGGTAGGAGAGTCAAAGACTGGTTCTGGGAAAACCCATACTTTCCTCTTGCCGATTTTTCAAACGTTAAATGAAGATAGCCAACAAGTTGAGGCGGTCATCACGGCTCCTAGTCGGGAGTTGGCGACGCAAATTTACCAAGCTGCTCGTCAAATCGCTAGTCATTCTGACAAAGAGATTCGGATTGTAAATTATGTTGGAGGAACGGATAAAAGCCGTCAGATTGAAAAACTGCAGGTCAAACAACCACATATCGTGATTGGAACTCCAGGCCGGATTTATGATCTGGTTGCATCTGGTGATCTGGCTATTCATAAGGCCCATACTTTTGTGGTAGACGAGGCAGATATGACACTGGACATGGGATTCTTGTCTACCGTGGATAAGATCGCTTCAAGACTTCCGCAACAACTGCAATTTTTAGTTTTTTCAGCTACCATTCCGCAAAAATTACAGCCATTCTTGAAAAAATATCTCTCAAACCCAGTCATGGAGCAAATTAAGACCAAGACGGTGATTTCAGATACCATCGATAATTGGCTAGTTTCGACCAAGGGTCGGGATAAAAATGAGCAAATTTACCAATTGACCAAGACCTTGCAACCTTATTTGGCCATGATTTTCGTCAATACCAAAACGAGAGCAGATGATCTCCATGCCTATTTAGTGGCTCAGGGATTAAAAGTGGCGAAGATTCACGGAGATATCCCACCACGTGAACGGAAACGGATCATGAATCAGGTTAAAAATCTTGATTTTGAGTATATTGTGGCCACCGATTTGGCGGCTCGTGGAATTGATATCGAAGGGGTGAGTCATGTCATCAACGATGCTATTCCACAAGATCTTTCCTTCTTTGTTCACCGTGTTGGCCGGACAGGACGCAATGGTCTACCAGGTGTCGCTATTACTCTTTATCAACCAAGTGATGATTCAGATATCCGTGAACTAGAAAAAATGGGCATTCGTTTCGTACCGAAAGTGTTGAAAAATGGGGTTATTGAAGATACTTATGATCGGGACAGACGGGCCAATCGTGAGAAAAAGCAAGAGAAACTCGACATCGAAATGATTGGTCTGGTGAAGAAGAAAAAGAAAAAAATCAAACCAGGCTACAAGAAAAAAATCAAATGGGCAGTTGATAAAAAGCGGAGAAAAGCTAAGCGAGCTGAAAACCGTGCGCGTGGTCGGGCGGAACGAAAGGCCAAACGTCAAACTTTCTAACCCCTTCTTTCAAATGTTCAGAAGAAAACATAGATTTTCTTTATGAACTCCATAAAGAAAAACTATTAGGAACTTGTCTAAAATTATGATAGACTAAATTTGAGTAGTCTATCATTTTTCTATTTCTGTAGCAATTTTTGGAATTCCGATAGTGAATGTGATAGAATGTTTATGTTCGAGAAAGGAAGTAACAAAAATGTTTACAACTAATCTTTTAACTGCCAACTGGTATGCTGACTTTTTAAAACACGTTCCAGATAGCAAGCTGTTTAGTTTGAGAGCCGTATTGGATGCATTTCCGGCAGTCATTGGGAAATTGCCTGTGACGATTTTATTAGCCCTAGGAGGCGCATTTTTTGGGATTATTTTTGCCATGATTTTTGCTCTGGTCAAAATTAATCGTGTACGAATTCTTTACCCGATTCAAGCTGTTTTTGTCAGTTTTTTACGTGGGACTCCTTTGTTGGTTCAGTTGATGTTGACCTATTATGGGATTCCTCTTATTTTAAAAGCGATCAATCAGTCCTATGGAACAGCTTTTAATATTAATGCCATTCCAGCTGAGTTATTTGCAATTGTTGCTCTTGCCTTTAATGAGGCAGCTTATGCGAGTGAAACCATCCGGGCAGCCATTTTATCAGTGGATCCTGGTGAAATTGAGGCAGCGCGTAGTCTTGGGATGACCAACCGTCAAGTTTATCGCCGGATTATTATTCCCAATGCAGCAGTCGTTGCAACTCCTACTTTAATCAACTCTCTCATCGGCTTAACCAAGGGGACCTCGCTAGCCTTTAGTGCCAGTGTGGTTGAAATTTTTGCCCAAGCACGAATTATTGGGGGGAGCGATTTGAAGTACTTTGAACGCTTTATCACGGTATCGATTGTTTACTGGATTGTGAACATTCTCATTGAAATACTAGGCCGTCACATTGAACGTCGACTGGATATTGAGACTCCCGTAGCAATTGATTTACCAGATCAGGAGGTTCGTATCTAATGATTTATATTTCAGAATTATCAAAGACATTTTCAGGTCAAAAGGTTTTAAATAATCTAAGTTTGGAAATTCAAAAAGGGGAAGTCGTGGCCCTAATCGGGTCTTCAGGAGCTGGTAAATCTACCTTCTTACGCAGTTTAAACTATTTGGAAGCACCAGATAGCGGTAGAATTAAGATTGAGGATTTCGAAGTTGATTTTGAGCACATTAGCCAAGATCAAATCTTGACCTTAAGAAGAAAATTGGCCATGGTGTTCCAGCAGTTTAATTTGTTTGGTAGAAAAACAGCTCTCGAAAATGTGAAAGAAGGGCTCATTGTTGTGAAGGGCCTATCCGATCAAGAAGCAACGAAAATTGCTCGAGAAGAACTGGCAAAAGTCGGTTTATCGGATCGTGAAAATCACTATCCTCGTCACCTCTCAGGTGGACAAAAACAACGGGTGGCTTTGGCTCGTGCCTTGGCTATGAAACCAGAAGTTCTTTTGCTGGATGAACCGACTTCAGCCTTGGATCCAGAATTGGTTGGAGAAGTTGAAAAATCCATTGCCAATGCGGCAAAATCAGGACAAACCATGGTACTGGTCAGCCATGATATGTCTTTTGTAGCGCAAGTAGCAGATAAGGTCTTATTTTTGGATAAAGGACGGATTATTGAATCTGGAACACCAGAGGAAATCATGCAACATCCAAAAGAAGAACGGACAAAAGAATTCTTTGCTAGTTACAAACGGACCTATGTTTGATATAATAGAGGAGAGGTAAGACTCAGCTGGCGATGCTAGCTGGGTTTGTTTTCTGAAAATGTAAAAATATTTGGAGTCGTGATGTTAAATAAATTATTGTCCTTATATTTACAAAGTTTAGTGACGACAACGATTTTAGTTGGGATCGCTTCTTGTATTTGGATTGGCTACCGTGCCCTTAAGAAGAAAGATAAAACAGCCAAGCAACGACAAGCCCATTTGTATGATATCCTCTTAATTGATATCATGACGATTCCTATTTTAACCTTTGCGGTCATAGGGATTTTGTTTATCTTTCAAGCACGATAATTGCAAAAAGATCGTGTTAGAATTATAATAGTTACAACAAAACAGAAAGAGGTTGAGTATGTTTGATACAGTGATTATTGGAGCAGGCCCTGCAGGGATGACTGCTGCCCTTTATGCAGCACGAAGCAATTTAAAAGTCGCATTGATTGAGAGAGGAATTCCAGGTGGTCAAATGAACAATACGTCTGACATCGAAAACTATCCTGGCTATGCGAATATTAGTGGCCCAGACTTGGCTGAAAAAATGTTTGAGCCTTTAGAAAATCTTGGCGTGGAACATTTGTTTGGTCAGGTAGAGCGCATCGAAGACCTCGGAGCAACCAAAAAGATTGTCACAGATGATGGGGAATTTGAAGCTAAAACCGTTGTGATTGCCACAGGGTCTAACCACCGTTCATTGAATGTCCCTGGTGAAGAAGAGCTGAATAGTAGAGGGGTTTCCTACTGTGCTGTTTGTGATGGAGCTTTCTTTAGAGACGAGGATCTCTTGGTCGTTGGTGGTGGCGATTCTGCGGTAGAAGAAGCTGTCTTTTTGACTCAGTTTGCAAAAACAGTGACCATTGCCCATCGTCGTGATCAATTGCGTGCTCAAAAAGTTCTTCAAGATCGTGCCTTTGCCAATGATAAAATTCATTTTGCTTGGAATACGGTTGTTGAAGAAATTAAGGGTGAACAAAAAGTAACGTCTGTCCTTTTAAAAGATGTGAAGACAGGAGAGGTTAGAGAGCAAGCCTTCGGTGGTGTCTTTATCTATGTCGGTTTAGATCCTGTCAGTGATTTTGCGACAGAACTTGGTATTTTAGATGAAAATGGCTGGGTGGTCACGGATGATCATATGAGAACCACAGTCCCAGGTATTTTTGCAGTTGGCGATGTTCGTCAAAAAGATTTGCGTCAAGTGACGACAGCCGTCGGAGACGGTGCGATTGCTGGCCAAGAAGTTTATAAATATATCACAGAAAACTTTTAATCCAAAAAAATCTGAGCTTCCTGTCTCAGATTTTTTTCATGCTTTCCTTTCAGTATTCAATAGGGCTGAAATGTGCTATAATGGTACTAATTTTATGGTAGGAATTCATAGAACAAATCAATAAAAAAGAGGTATACATATGTATCCAGATGACAGTTTAACCTTGCATACTGATTTATACCAAATCAACATGATGCAAGTCTATTTTGATCAAGGTATCCACAATAAACATGCTGTGTTTGAAGTGTATTTTCGTCAACAGCCTTTCAAAAACGGCTACGCAGTATTTGCTGGCTTAGAGAGAATTGTGAAATATCTTGAAAACTTGCGCTTTTCTGAGAGCGATATTGCCTATTTAGAGTCACTTGGTTATCATGGGGCCTTCTTGGAATATCTCCGCGATCTCAAGTTAGAATTGACGGTACGTTCTGCTCAAGAAGGAGATTTAGTCTTTGCGAATGAACCAATTGTTCAGGTAGAAGGTCCTCTAGCTCAGTGTCAATTGGTGGAAACAGCCCTTTTGAATATCGTCAACTTTCAGACCTTGATAGCCACAAAAGCTGCTCGTATTCGTTCAGTCATTGAAGATGAGCCTTTGATGGAATTTGGAACACGTCGTGCGCAAGAAATGGATGCTGCCATTTGGGGAACTCGTGCAGCAGTCATCGGAGGGGCCAATGGAACTAGTAATGTTCGTGCAGGAAAACTCTTTGGAATCCCAGTTTTAGGAACCCATGCCCATTCTCTTGTACAAGTATATGGGAATGACTATCAAGCCTTTAAAGCTTATGCGGAAACCCATAAAGATTGTGTCTTCCTCGTCGATACCTATGATACGCTTCGTATTGGGGTACCAGCAGCTATTCAGGTAGCACGTGAAATGGGAGATAAAATCAATTTCCTAGGCGTTCGGATTGACTCAGGAGATATTGCCTATATTTCTAAAAAGGTTCGCCAGCAATTAGATGAGGCTGGGTTTACAAATGCTAAAATCTACGCCTCTAATGACTTGGATGAAAATACCATCCTCAACTTAAAAATGCAAAAAGCAAAAATTGATGTTTGGGGTGTAGGAACCAAGTTAATTACAGCTTACGATCAACCAGCGCTTGGAGCGGTATACAAAATTGTCTCTGTTGAAAACGAAGCAGGAGAGATGATCAATACCATCAAGCTTTCCAATAATGCAGAGAAAGTTTCTACTCCAGGTAAAAAGCAAGTCTGGCGGATTACAAGCCGTGAAAAAGGTAAGTCAGAAGGGGACTACATCACTTATGATGGAGTAGATGTTTCACAAATGACAGAACTTAAAATGTTCCATCCAACTTATACCTACATTAATAAAACAGTCCGAAACTTTGAGGCCATTCCTCTTTTAGTGGATATATTTAAAGAGGGTCAATTGGTTTATCAACTACCAACATTATCAGAAATTCAAGAATATGCTCGTAAAAATTACGATCAATTATGGGATGAATACAAGCGCGTCCTCAATCCACAGCATTACCCAGTTGACTTAGCCAAAGATATTTGGCAGGATAAGATGGATCTGATCGAGGAAATGCGTAACAAGGCCAATGGAGAAGGAGAAGCAAAATGAGTTTGCAAGAAGAGATTATCCAACAATTGGGTGTCAAGCCAAGCATTGATCCTCAGGAAGAGATTCGCCGCTCGGTTGATTTCTTAAAAAGATATCTAAAAAAACATCCCTTCTTGAAAACATTTGTATTAGGGATCTCAGGAGGACAAGATTCGACTCTTGCTGGACGATTAGCTCAATTAGCCATGGAAGAAATGCGCGCAGAAACAGGAGATGCCTCCTATCAATTTATTGCTGTTCGTCTTCCTTATGGGGTACAGGCAGATGAAGCAGATGCACAAAAAGCATTGGCCTTTATCCAGCCGGATGTTAGTCTGGTTGTGAATATCAAGGAGTTTGCTGACGAAATGGTACGAGCAGTAGAAGCGACTGGAACAGAAGTTTCTGATTTTAACAAAGGCAATATTAAGGCTCGCAGTCGCATGATTGCTCAGTATGCTCTAGCTGGAGCACGTAGCGGAGCGGTGATTGGGACGGATCATGCTGCAGAAAATATTACTGGTTTCTTCACAAAATTTGGAGATGGTGGTGCAGATATTTTGCCTCTTTTCCGTTTGAATAAACGCCAAGGAAAACAATTGCTTAAGGCCTTAGGAGCCGATCCTGCTCTTTATGAGAAAATCCCAACAGCAGATTTGGAAGAAGAAAAACCAGGAATAGCAGATGAAGTAGCGCTGGGTGTCACCTATAATGAAATCGATGATTACCTAGAAGGCAAACAAGTGAGCCCAGAAGCTCAAGCCACTATTGAAAAGTGGTGGTACAAAGGCCAACACAAACGCCACTTGCCAATCACAGTATTTGATCATTTCTGGGAGTAAAAAGGTCTAGTAGACCTTTTTAGCCCGAGTCTTAAAATAGGAGAACGAGGTAGAAATCGGTAACTCGTAGAATTCAATTTCGTAGTCTTCTCACCATACAATATTGTGAAAAGCATCAAAAAGAAGGGCGGTTTCATCCGTCCTTTTCTTCTAGATTAAAGTAACCAACTTGCAAAGTTCAAGTTGCATGAAAAAATGAAGGGAGACAATCTATGAATCATCTTGGAAGTCTTGTCATAGAGACAGAGCATTTATACTTGAGGCCTTTCGTTTTGGAGGATGCACCAGCGATGTTTGAAAATTGGGCTTCTGATCCTGAAACCCTGAACTATGTCACCTGGGATGCCCATGCATCTTCTGAGAGAACCAGAGAATCGATCAAAAGATGGATCGAACAGTATCTTAAACCAGATACTTATAAATGGGCGATCTGTTTGAAAACATCACCGGATCAGGTAATTGGAGATATTAGTGTGGTTTCTCAAGACCAGGAAAGTCAATCATGCGAGCTAGGTTATATCCTTGGCAAGAAATTCTGGGGGCAGGGATTCATGACAGAAGCCGTCATAGCTGTTTTGGCTTTCTTATTGAACGAAGTCGGATTTAAAGAAATCAAAGCCACTTATGTCAGTTTAAATCCTGCCTCAGGGAAAGTCATGGAAAAGGCAGGAATGCAGTATGTAGAAACCATCCCTCATGCCATTCAACGCAAAGGATATTGTGGGGATAAAATCATCTATTCTATACAGAATCCCTCTCTATAGGGTGATTTTTACTTGAAGATTCTGCTCAAAGGATTATAATAGTAAATAACGAAAAAAGGAGATTGCTATGTCAGAATTAACGAAAGAATTTACAGACCAGCTCTATGCTAATTATGAAGCAAATGTGAAATATGCTGCTCTTGAAAATGCTGTTACCCACAATGGGATCCATGCATCGCTTGAAACGCGCAAGAGTGCAGTAGAAAATACACCAGTTTTTTCACTTGATTTGACCAAGGATAAGGTGACAAACCAAAAAGCATCTGGACGTTGTTGGATGTTTGCGGCTTTAAATACCTTCCGTCACAAGATGATTTCAAGCTTCCAATTGGAGGATTTTGAATTGTCTCAAGCACATACTTTCTTTTGGGATAAGTATGAAAAATCAAACTGGTTTTTGGAGCAAGTGATTGCTACAGCAGACCAAGAATTGACCAGCCGTAAGGTGGCTTTTCTCCTACAAACCCCACAACAAGATGGCGGTCAATGGGATATGGTGGTATCCCTCTTTGAGAAATACGGAGTGGTTCCAAAATCAGTTTATCCAGAATCGATTTCTTCAAGCAATAGTCGGGAATTGAACACCTACCTCAATAAACTCTTGCGTCAAGATGCGCAAATCTTGCGTGATTTGATTCACTCAGGCGCAGATAGTGAGGCAGTTGCGAGCAAGAAACAAGCGCTGTTGCAAGAAATTTTTAACTTCTTGGCTATGTCTTTAGGATTGCCTCCACGTGAATTTGACTTTTCATACCGTGATAAGGACAACCAATTCCATAGTGAAAGTGGCTTAACTCCACAAAGCTTCTACAAAAAATATGTAGACCTTCAATTAGACGATTACGTCTCTATTATCAATGCCCCAACTACAGACAAGCCATATGGAAAATCTTACACCGTAGATATGCTGGGCAATGTTGTTGGTAGCCGTCCAGTCCGCTACCTAAATGTTCCAATGGATCGATTGAAAGAATTAGCCATTGCTCAAATGAAAGCAGGAGAAACTGTCTGGTTTGGTTCAGATGTAGGCCAAGTCAGCAACCGTAAAGCCGGAATCCTGGCAACAGATGTCTACGATTTTGAAGCAGGCATGGATATTCATTTGACACAAGACAAGGCGGGTCGCTTGGACTATGCAGAAAGTCTCATGACACATGCTATGGTCTTGACAGGGGTTGATTTAGACGAAGCAGGTCAGTCTCGTAAATGGAAGGTTGAAAATTCATGGGGAGACAAGGTCGGTACAGATGGTTACTTTGTGGCTTCTGATGCTTGGATGGATGAATATACCTACCAAATCGTGGTTCGTAAAGAATTCCTAACAGCAGACGAATTAGCAGCCTATGAAGCAGAACCAATTGTCCTAGCACCGTGGGATCCAATGGGAGCTTTAGCAAAATAATCAATCCAAAAGAGCCCTTGGGCTCTTTTTTGTCCTCTAAAAAACAAAAAAGTTCACAGGAAGGATGGTCCTTGCTGTGAACTAGAATATATTATTCGTTATGATTTTTAGAGTCTTTTGAAGAAGTCTCAGTTGGCTTAGATGGATTTTCTTCGCTAGAAGAGCTTGAAGAAGATTCTTCAGTAGAGGATTCTTCAGTTGAATAACTTGGTTCATAGTAGTAGTTATTGTAATTATTCTTACCATTGTTTAAATAGAGGTAAGAACCATTTCGATAAAGACCACTAGGTTGTGTCCAGTCCGTATGACCGGAATTATTATTATTTGCAAGATAGAGCATCATTTGACGGTAGACATCCGTTGCGACCTGTATTCCATTATCCAATACTGGTGTAAAGCGATTGGAATA